>OGEN01000001.1_pt1 | contig 391683 bp, 265 predicted proteins | sample 1570671 | NCBI WGS metagenome assembly OGEN01 (sample SAMEA2582128, study PRJEB24529) | metagenome | biome: Human gut stool | place: China | collected 2011 | reverse complement strand
TACCGGTCCTGCAACTCTTTTCTTTCATTCTCTGCCATGGCTTTCGGATCTGAATTTTTCATAATTAAGTGTTTTATGTGTTACGTAATTCACAAAGATATACATCTTTCATAGATGAATAGACACATTCGGCCCTTTTTTATATCATAACACCTCATCCCACTCATTAAAAAACGCATCCCGTTAGCGGATATCCTACTTCCATTCGAATCTTCCTCTTACTTTTTTATCCGGAAACTATAGTCTATTTTCATGAAAGTAGTTGCTTTTTGTTGCCGGGATGCCCGTCTTAGCCCTTTTCACACCCCCATCCCAACGATGCTCACACCCGGGTGTCGAGGATATTGAGACCCGGGTGTCAAACAACATTAATTATTATATCTCTGACTTTTAACAATATAGTCATTCAAGAAAAGACACTGTCTATTCAACTTTCAAAATAGGCAATGATAGTCCTATGATAGTTGAATGATAGTTAAAAACGGGAACTATCATAAAATAACAAACTGATTATATATCACTTACACAGAATAATGATAGTATGATAGATGATATTACATTTTTCTATTTATTTCTTCTCGTTCAATAACTTCTCTAATAAGGCTACTTTCTCTTTTTCATTAGCCATCATACGTTCGTATAAGGAAGCGTTCTCTTTGGTAAGTTCGAGAATTTGTTCTACAGGATGAATCACTTTATTGTCATTCACTTCCCCATTATAGCCTACCCCAGTATTATTACTTCCACTTTCAAATTTATTATTCTCAATAACAATAGAAATCGGTGTTTCTTCCATATTCTCAATAACTTCCGGCGTAACTTTCAGGATAGCCGCAATTTTATCCATATATTCTTTTTTTATTACAGGCTGCTGTTCCAGTCGGGAAATACACTGTTGGTTGACGCCCAATTCATTGGCCAACGTCTCCTGTTTCATACCCTCATACTGACGTATCCTTCTGACATTAGTACCCTGATGAACATTCCTATCCTTTACATTTTCCGTATTCATATTATTATCTTATTTTAAGAGTGAAACAAATATATGAACAAATCTCCATATTTCGATGAAGATACAAGGATATAACAGAACGTCCCGCCTTTTTTCTCATTGCATTAAAGAGTAAAACACTCACACTCCGATAGTATTTTACAAATAAAGCCGCTATAGCCATTCAATATAAGGAACAGGAAAGGGAAATCGTTCTTAGCGCAGAATATAAACAAGACATGCCTGTTTTAATTCCATTTTGTGCAAATGTTTTCGCACACACATTGTAGGATATTAAATATAATCTACTACTTTTGCACTGGAATATAAAAGTTTATGCCATGGATAAAAAAGTAATCACCTTTGGAGAGATAATGCTTAGACTGGCCACACCAGATTATCTCCGTTTCAATCAGACAAATCAACTGAATGCTACCTTCGGAGGTGGCGAAGCAAACGTTGCCGTATCGTTGGCAAATTATGGAATCGACACTGAGTTCGTTACCCGTTTGCCGAAAAATGATATTGCACGTGCCTGCGTAATGGATTTACGTAAATACGGTGTCGGAACCTCTCACATCGTTTACGGAGGCGACCGTCTGGGTATCTATTTCCTGGAAACAGGAGCCGTAGCCCGCGCCAGTAAGGTTGTTTACGACCGTGCTCATTCTTCTATCGCTGAAATAGAACCGGGAATGATCAACTGGGAAGAAGTACTGAAAGATGCTTCCTGGTTCCACTGGACCGGTATCACTCCGGCTATCTCACAAGGTGCTGCCGATGCTTGTCTGGAAGCGATTCAGGCTGCCAATAAACTGGGCGTACCTGTATCCTGCGACCTGAACTACCGCAAAAATCTCTGGAAATACGGAAAGAAGGCTTCTGAAGTAATGCCCGAACTGGTTGCCGGTTGCGATGTGATCCTGGGCAACGAGGAAGATGCGGAAAAGGTATTCGGTATCAAGCCGGAAGGTTTCGATGTGGCACAGACTGAAGGCCAGGTGAATGCAGCCGAATTTGAATCGGTATGTACACAGCTGATGGCTAAATTCCCACGCGCAAAGAAAGTGATCATCACCTTGCGCGGTTCTATCAATGCCAACCACAATACATGGGGAGGCGTTTTATATGCGGATGGTAAACTGTATCAGTCTCGCCGTTACGATATTACCCACATCGTCGACCGTGTCGGTGGCGGTGACTCTTTCATGGGCGGCCTGATCTACGGTCTGCTTACTTATACGACTGACGACCAGAAAGCACTCGACTTTGCTGTTGCCGCTTCCTGCCTGAAACATACCATCTACGGCGACTTCAACCAGGTTACTGTCGACGAAGTGGAAAAACTGATGGAAGGCGACGGCTCAGGACGCGTTTCAAGATAGTTGACAGTTGAAAATTGACAGTTGACAGTAATATAATTAAGAATATACATAATTATGGCCAGATTTAATAAATTACAGGTATTGAATGCGATGATCAGCACCGGCATGGTACCTGTTTACTACAATAGTGATATAGAAACAGCGAAACAAGTAGTGAAAGCTTGTTATGATGGCGGTGTCCGTGCATTCGAATTTACAAACCGTGGTGATTTTGCGCACGAAGTATTTGCCGAACTGGTAAAATATGCAGCAAAAGAATGTCCGGAAATGATCCTGGGTATCGGTTCAATCGTCGATCCGGCTACTGCCGCATTGTTCCTGCAACTGGGAGCAAACTTCGTGGTAGGCCCGTTGTTCAATCCGGAAATTGCAAAAGTATGTAACCGCCGTCTGGTTCCTTATACTCCGGGATGCGGTTCTGTTTCCGAGATCGGTTTTGCCCAGGAAGTAGGATGCGACCTGTGCAAGGTATTCCCTGCCGGAAACGTAGGCGGCCCTTCCTTCGTAAAGAATATGAAAGCGCCGATGCCCTGGTCGCTGATCATGGCAACCGGAGCTGTAGAACCGACAGAAGAGAACCTGTCAGGCTGGTTCAAGGCCGGCGTTACCTGCGTGGGTATGGGTTCCAAACTATTCCCGAAAGAAGCGATCGCAGCAAAAGACTGGAAAGCAATCACAGACCTTTGTGTCAATGCATTAGAGATCATCAAAAAATACCGTTAAGTTATGAAACCATTTCTTGATTCAGATTTCCTGCTACAGACGGAGACAGCACAAAAGCTGTACCACGAGCATGCAGAAAAAATGCCGATCATCGACTATCACTGTCATTTGATCCCGCAACAAATAGCCGACAATTATCAATTTGCCGACCTGACAGAGATTTGGCTGGGCGGAGACCATTACAAATGGCGTGCCATGCGTGCAAACGGTGTTCCCGAAGAATATATTACCGGCAATAAACCGGCTTTTGAGAAATTCCAGAAATGGGCAGACACGCTGCAACATGCGATGCGTAACCCGCTTTACCACTGGACTCATCTGGAACTGAGCCGCATATTCGGTGTCGACAAGGTGTTGAATCCTTCCACGGCACGCGAAATATACGACGAATGTACCGCCAAACTGCAAACCCCGGAATTCCGTGCACAAGCCATCATGGAGCGCATGAATGTAGAGGTAGTCTGTACGACCGACGATCCGGTCGATTCACTGGAATATCACAAAGCCATCCGCAACACCCCGTTGAAGACCAAAGTTCTTCCTACCTGGCGTCCGGACAAAGCGATGGCGATCGACAATACGGTTGCCTACAACGAATATCTGGGTAAACTGGAAGCGGCATCCGACACGACAATCCTTTCTTTCAAGGATCTGCTGGGTGCTTTGCAGAAACGTCACGATTATTTTGCTGCCGAAGGCTGCCGCGTGTCCGACCACGGTCTGACCACGTTCTATGCCGCACCGTATACGAATGCCGAAATCGAAGCGATCTTCATGAAAGCACGTATGAACAAGGCTTTAACGGCTGAAGAAGTGGATAAATTCCGTTCTGCCATCCTGTATGAGCTGGCTGTTATGGATGCAAAAACCGACTGGGTACAGCAGTTCCACATCGGTCCGACGCGCAACAACAATGCCCGTATGTTCAAACTGTTAGGTCCTGATACCGGATACGATGCGATCGACGATGCACCGGTTGCGGTTCCGATGATCCATTTCCTGAGCCGCCTGGAAGAAGAAGGAATGTTGGCGAAGTCGATCTTCTACAACCTGAATCCGAAAGACAGCGCTGTCATGATGACTACAGCTTACAGCTTCAATGACGGCTCACAACCGGGCAAGATGCAGTATGGTGCAGGCTGGTGGTTCCTCGATCAGATACACGGTATGGAAGCTCAGATGAATACACTTTCCGACCTGGGCTTATTGAGCCGCTTTGTCGGTATGTTGACCGATTCACGCAGTTTCCTGTCTTATCCGCGTCACGAATATTTCCGCCGTATCCTTTGCAATATGCTGGGTAAGGAGGTAGAAAACGGCGAATTGCCTGTTTCTGAAATTCCTTTCATCGGCAAGATGGTAGAAGATATCAGCTATCAGAATGCGAAAGAGTATTTCGGATTCTAAAATCAAACATTTAAAATATGATGGAAGCGAAGGTTCGTAGAAACGAATCTTCGCTTTTTATGGGGATAAGGAATGTAAGAAATGCGGTTATTCTGTTATATCCATGTAATCTGAGTCTTTTTTCATTATCTGTATTGTTTTCGAAGCACGCATCAACTTCCCGCTGGGACTAATACCTTCTACTGTTATAGTATAATTGCCCGGAATATCCGCTGAATAAAAATCAAAGGAGACTTCTCCTTTACTCGTTTTTATACTAGGATTCCAATATATAGTCGTACGCAAATCGAAAGGTCCTTTTCTGCTATCTTCTATTGTTTCATAACGAGGTGAATAAAATTCTGTTATTATCTGGTAGCCTAAAGGAACAATTGTTTTTTTATTAAGATCATCGCGAGTAGGGAAACCTCCGTTACGAGCTTTTGTCGTAATTAATAAAGCTCCGCTTTTCACATAATCATTATCACTACTGATCATCTTGGATTGAACATAAAATGCACCTTGCGACCAAGGTTCTACTACTTCCAATTCCTCTATATATTCTTTAGGCATATTAACAATAAACTCATCATTAGCCCAATAAGGTTTGTCTTTAATTTCTTTTTTAGGTGGAGTAAAACCTATAGTAACTTCATCAACTTTATCACTTTCAGTAGACCTAAAAGCCTCTATAGGCATTCCATCTATTATTAACGGATACTTGCCCACTGAAGGCAAGGCTGTTAATAAAACAGCTAAAGATCCTGCATTAATCTTTTCTATTTTCTCTAAAGGTATTACACGCGAATCCCCTACCGAAAGAAATGATTTTCCCCGCTTTTTAGCTTTTACAACCACTTCATCCAAAAAGATCATCCGATCGCCGTACATTTTTTTATATTGCTCATTCGTATTACTCACATAATTTTCCAATTCACGATTATAGTCGTACCTCCACAACTGATGTCGGGATACAGGAGGATAAGAAACCGAATCCAACCTCAAATCCAAAGTTCTTGTTCCTTTTCCATCTTCTGTCAAGGCTTGTATCAGAAAACGTGTATTCTCCGGCATCTCCATCGATGTCAGATGAAAATGCCCCATCTCATCTGTTTCTGTTATCTCATAAGCCGCCGGAACAAATGTCGTTGCCGATACCAGATAACCACCCTTTTTACCTCGGATACCACCTCCGCCACCAACAGTTCCGGATATTTCAGGCCCAATTTCCAGTTGGCCTTTTGGATATTCGAGACTGTCTTTCAAAATTCTTCGTATATTATATCGGCCCCATCCCTGTGTCAGCATCAGGTAATCCAAATCCTCAGAACGTTGAAGATCACAACCGGAGAAATAGAATCCTGGATTCTCGATATTTCCTTTTAATTCGGATGTCAACAACATTGTCGAAATAATTGTACTTGCAGTATCCACTCTCACATCCTTATCTGAAGTAACTGATATTGACAAATCACCTTCAGGTATTATTTCGGTACCTCCTCTCAAACGAATAATAGAAGAAATCCTTTCCCTCGTTCCATAAACAGAACGATCTGTTTCTAATTCCGTATCAATCCCTTCTATTTTATTCAGATTAAAGAACAGACGCGCACTAAGAGGATTCCTATTGCTGTCGACCAGCAAAGCCTGTAGAACACCCGACGGCAGATCACTGCCTCTTATTTGCTGAAACTTCTGGCTGCCATCCCATGCTTTACAATAAAGTAGAGCTCCCCGTAATTGCAGCAATAAATATAGACCTTCCGGCACCGGTTGATCTGAAGCAGTAGCCACATAGAAATTTACTATTTCCCCTACCCGCTTAACTCCTAAAGAATAAACATTTTGCCGGGCAACTGGTAATTCAAAACGTTTTTTCATACCTGAACGATTTTTACATTCGGCATATAACCGTTCACCTGCTTGGGCATTCAACTGAAAAACTCCCATACCTAACGCATTACTATTAAAAATCGCCCTGATATTTCCTGAGGAATCTACCACGTTACCTTCGACTATTTCCCCCAGTCCGTCTGCTGATAATGATTTGAATCCAATCCGGGCATCATCCGTTTCGGCCGGAAAACTTCCCCCCTCCGGCCAAAAGGATACATCATATTCTTTCTCCGGATAAGGTACCGGCATATATTGTTTATGAAAACGACCGGAATAATCATATTCGATATATAATAAGCGATTAGACAACTCTTTTTCCGGCTGACAAGCAAAACGATATATAGAATCTTCTGACATCTTCAAAACCTTCATTTTTTCTTTACGATCCTGATACCGCATCTCTTTAGCCTCTATCTTCCGACTACTTTTTATTTCTTCCAACTGGATACGAGCATTTACTATCTCCGTCTTTTGGTCGTTAAAAGTAAACTCGGCCAACAAACGTATATCGGCAGATGACGGATTTCTTACATAAATATTCCGCCAATACATATAGTCTTCCCCCAACCCCTTCATAAAAGAGGTATAACTTCTCAAACGGTACGTGCCTTCCGGAAGTTCTTCCTGTAAACGGATATTCCCATAATAAGCACCGGAACGGGGTAATGTTTTGATACGCATCAACACTTTTCCTAAAGGATCAATCAATTCCGTGTAGACATATCGGCTGGTCGTATCCGGAATATGAGAAGTATAATCACACAAATAAGCACGAAACCAAATATTTTCTCCTCCGACATAATAGGATTTATCAGTCTGTACATATAGTTTTTCCTGCGGGTATATCTGAAGCTGTTTATTAAAGCACAAGAGAAGGCTATCTAACAATGGTTTATTTGTTGCCAATAGAGAATGAAAGATATTACAAACCAGTATAATCAAATAAAAGAACAATCGTTTCATTAGCCAGAAAAGTATTTTGGTAAAGGATGTACCAACGCAAAATGGTTGGTACATCCTAAAGTTAAATTAGTACTATGAAAAACGATCACTTGCCATAAATATACACTTCTGCAATGTTAGTAAAAGGTTCACGGTTACTATCTGGCAAGAGAATTTTAAGATAACAGCCCTGGCTTGTATCTATGGATCCGGGAATGGGTAATTCCAAACTATCACCATCACCGAACACTCCGGTTACCAACTGAACCCAATCTGTAGCATTGGCATCCTGACTATTTCCTACATAAATTTCAACACTTTTCGTATCGGTGGTACCGGAACGGCGATAAACTTCTATTTTCGACATTTCTTTCGGTGATTCCATATCTATAACAGCCCAATGCGGCAGAGGCGTATCACCATCCGTATAATTGGAGTGCCACCAGGTATCCAGTTTTCCGTCAATGATCGCGTCTTTTCCACCACCGTCGCTGGCTGTTTCATCGGAAACGGTTACCGTCCAGCCGCTACGGTCGAACTTGTATTCGGCAGGAAAAGCCTCGTCATACTTACTCCATGCCGTATAGAAAGTATCGATCGACTCTTCTTCCGGAATGAATAAAGAACGAAACTCAAATTCTTCACCCGCCTTGGCATCCGGACAGAATGTTGTATATTCTTCCGACGGCATCCGGATAATACTTTCCGTACCATCATTTTTTATGTATCTGACCTCATTGGCCAATAAGCCTTCCGCAGCGGAATACCATTCCACCGACGCCCCCTTGTCCGTAAGCGAGATATTTTTTATACGACGGTCCATTAGCGTTGCCAGATAATTCTCACCATAGGAAGTTCCAAAGTCCGTTACAGACAAAGAACGATGGTCGAAATTATCCACCAGTTGTACTGTGAATGTATATGACTTCTCTTCCATGTTATCCAATACGACCTCGATGCTGTCATAACTTGAATTAAAGGATACCGGAATAAGCAACGAATCCAATCCGTCGTTCCAATACAGATTCACCGATTTCACGTTCGGAGAATTATATGCCCTGCAAAAAAACAGAATACGCTCTTTTCCCGCAATAAACGCTATTGAATCCGGTTTAGGAGCATAAATGATCTCTCCGCCTTCAATATATTCTTTATGCACATCCATAAAATCTTCACAGGAAGTAATCAGGAGAGTGCATGCAATAAATACTAATAAACTATATATTCTTTTCATGGTTTATATATTCCTTTTTAATTTATACTATTCAACCACTTCCCCATACAGATCCACCTCTGCCGGATGAGTAAAGGCAGAGCCGCCCCAGGTACTCAATATCTTAAGACGGATATAACGTATCGGCTCCTGTGACAACTCAAAAGCAAATTCATGTCCTTCTTCAGCAGCCGTAATGTCTTCATCCGTCACTGTTCCGCTCGGAGATCCGGAAGGTTTGACAATCAGGCAATCCATCACTTTTTCCCATTCACTCCAGTCACCGCTCTGAGAAGGTGTTCCCGTTCCTTTGAACACATACACCTCGAAATCCAACGGATTTCCCCAGTTATAATACGAATCGGAATATTTACGCTGGAACATCACGACACGGCTGGGTTTCGCTACACATCCCAGATCGATAGTAAATGCGGCAGGCATGGAATTGGATGCCGAATGGCCGAAAGTATCATGGTCGTCGTCAATCAGATAGCTGTCCATCCCCTCCCAGTTGGTAAAGCTGGCATCAGATCCCAATTTCATAACGACCATTTTCTTTTTATTCAGTTTTTCTTCGAAAAGCGGTGTTATCTGACCTTCCGAAGGGAAAATAGTATCGGAAGCGTTGTCAAAGTTATCCCGCATGATCATCCCGAAATAACGAGGCTCGGCTTTATAGCCGCGCAAGCTATAACGGTTCGAATCAGCTTCCGAAGTCATAATACGCATAGTCTGCATTTGCCCCAGCGAATCCTGTGCAAGAAACTCCATCGTCAAGGGAGCTTTGTCTTCATTCCTCCAGTTATATTGGGCACCGCCAAAATCCTGTACGATCGATATTGTCTTGATGGCTTTGCTCAAAGAAGACTCCAACGGAGTAAAAGTCACTTCCACAGGATCCGACAATTCCTGAGCACGATTGATCACATAAATATTCGCTTTATTCGGGATGGTATCGTTATACCCTTCTATTTTGATCTTGTTCTCATAAAAAGAAGCGACTCTTTCCGTCTCTTTTCCATTCGTAAGCGTATAAACGGCTTTTACAGCCAGGATATCCTCCGAATTGGGAATGCGATAAGAAACGACGGCACCACCGGCTATCGGTTCCACATTTACATCGGTCACCACTCCGGGTTTTCCCAGACTTCCGGTTATAGGTTCCAGTGTCTTTTCCGAACAAGAGCAAAGCAATAGAACCGAAGTCAGCATACTGAAATAATATTTCGTTTTCATAATTCTGTATTACATTATTAATTACCACCCCGGATTCTGTACCAATTGCGGATTATTCACAATATCAGATTCTGGTATCGGGGCAAAATAGTTTTTATAAGTAAATGACTGCGTATAGACCGTAGTCAAAGTATAATAATCCACGACCTCTTTGGCATTGACATTCCAACCCTGTATCAGACGGTTCTGCTCTTTCTGGGCTGTTTTCCAGCGGCGGCTGTCCCAATAATAAACACCTTCACAAGCCAGTTCGATCTTACGTTCACGCTGAATGATTTCACGCATCCCTGCTTTGGTCGACGGTTTACTAGCCTGGTTCGAATATTTCTGCCAGCTTTCTACCACCCCTTTCAAACCGGCACGTTCGCGTACCATATCTATATACTTATAAACTTCCGCATCGGGAGCATCTTTCGACTCATTCATAGCTTCGGCGCATAGTAAGAGAAGGTCGGCAAAACGCATATCCGGGAAAGCAAAGTTTTCCCAACTGATATCATTGGCATTACGGAAACTGGAGTTGATCGAAACCAGCTTCTTCGGCCAATAACCTGTCGCATTATAATTACCCGGATTGGCTACCGATGAAAATTCACCGAACCGGTTTTTGGGATACAGACATTCTGCATCGTCATCCGGCACATTTTTATATGAGTTTCCATACCATTTACCACGGTCAAAACCTAATGTCGAATAAAAACGAGGTTCACGGTCAAAGTTCATAGCCGCAGTCTGCTCACCCTTCTGGATATAATATTTATGATCCTCGTCTCCGGTCCGTACATTGAAACGGTTCGAATAATCATAATTTTTATCCTCTTCGATGGGTACACCGTTCTTGGAATAGAACTGTTCGACCGTCGCCATCGAAACACTCATACGTGTCCCATAACTCAGAGAGGTTGCCTGTTCCAGATAACAAATACACTGTCCCTGCAGACCATCATTCAGCGGATAAGAAGAATTTCCCCATACCAACTCACAATTCCAGCGGTCACTTACAGAGCCACGCAGAGTCTGCACCAACCGGGTTTCATCCGAAAGAGTTTTAGTAGCCACATAATCGGAAGTCTGGTATAGACGGATACCGGCACTTTCACAAATATTGACTGCTTCTTTACAAGCCTCCGCTGCTTTTTGCCAACGTGTCTCATCATACGTCTGATTAAAGAACGGTTCTCCGTTATGATTACGGAAACTGTTGTAATCCGTATTCCCGTTATACAACGGACTGGCCCAATAGGTCAAAACTTTTGCTTTCAGCATATAAGCTGCCGGACGAGCAAAACGGCCTAATTCACTTGTCTGGTTTTCAATCACCAGAGGAAGCGGATCGCCTTCTATTACCTCATCCAGTAATTCCAGAATATAGGAAAAGCAATCATCGACTTTTTCACGATATACCCTGACACCTTGCGTCGATTCGTTCACCGGTATATTTTCACGCAACGGACAGATCGGTCCGTAATAGGTCAGCAGGTAGAAGTGCATATAGGCTTTGATCAGTTTCACTTCTGCAATCATACGCCTGATCTCGTACTGGTTCAGATCTTTTACACCGACAATTCCTTCCATAAAGGTATTACACTCACGAATACCTGCATACAAAGAACGGATCATGTCGCCTGTGCCGCCCCAATAATTGATCAAAGCACTGGTCGGACTATCGGTACCCAATCCGAATTTCATACCATTCTCTGTACTTCCTTCTTTATTGAAGATCATTTCCAGCGATCCGAATATTCCCGGATTTTCATTCCATCCGGCCGACTTAGGCATTCCCCAATAACAGGTAGCCAGATATTGTTCAGCTGTATACCGGTCTGAGAAAGCATTATCCAATGTCGGAACATTGTCCGGGACAACATCCAGATAGTTACAGGAGGCTATTGAAAAAGCAGTGCATATATATATTAAATATTGATATATCGATTTCATATTTTCCGTTTTATTAAATTAGAATCCTAAATTAAGTCCCACATTGATCACACGCTGAACAGGATAACCTAATCCGTTACCCGCCATTTCAGGATCCCATAGTTTGAATTTGCTCCAGCAAAGCAAGTTGGTTCCGCTCACATAAAAACGTAAGTTCTGAACCTTGAACTTCTTCACCAAATCTCTTGGCACGGTATAGCCGATTTCAACCGATTTCAACCGGAGGAAAGTAGCATCCTGCATAAACCAGGTACTTGTCTGATTGTTATTTTCAACTGTTTGATTAGCCAGACGGGGCCAGAAAGCATAAGGGTTCCTGTTGTTTTCAGACCAATAGCTATTGGCTATCACGTCCAGTACAGCATTTTGTCCCAACAAATTATCCTGATCGTTATCTCCCGCATCTCCATCCAAGAACGGAGTAATCTTTTTAAGATCCAGCCAGAAAGACTGACGTCCCGATCCCTGGAAAAAGAAAGAAGCATCTACTCCTTTATAACCTACCGACAGACCGAAACCATAGTTGATCTCCGGCGTCGTCGGATAACCGATAGGCACTTTATCCAATTCCGAGATTTTGCCGTCACCGTTTACATCACGATATTTGATATCACCGGCCATATATTCACCGAATTGGGTGGGAGAATTCCTTACCTCCTCTTCATCCACAAACAGACGTTCTGCTATATATCCCCAGGTTTGGGTCAACGATTTTCCTACTTTCGACAACCAGGGAGTCTCGCTGTAATCCGGCTCTTCCCATTCTACCGCTTCGCTCGTTGCGTAGGTTAATGTTCCGCGTCCTGTGATCCATAAATCTTTATTGAAACTCTTCTCATAGTTCAGTTCCATATCCACACCTTTTCCTTTTGCCTTTCCCAAATTAGCCTTTACATCAGGAATGATACCCATTGTATTCGGAATGATACGGTTCAGCAAAATATTTTCCCGTCGTTCCGTAAAATATTCAATATTAGCCGAAAGTCCGAATACCGTACGCATCTCCGCACCCACATTCAGCTTATAGGATTTTTCCCATCCGATTTCATCATTGGCATAGCGGTCTACAATAATTCCTCCCGGATTATAATTCAATTGAGTACCCCAATTCACTTTCCGTTTGTCGCTATTCAAAGTCACTTGCGACAGATAATAGAACCGGTCATTGCCATCCCCAATCTGATCCTGCCCTGTTAATCCATAAGATGCCTTGAATTTAAACTGATCGAACACATTCTTCAGAGGCTCGAAAAAGCTTTCTTTCGAGAGCATCCAGCCACCGGCTACAGAAGGGAAGAACCCCCAACGGTTATTTTTGGAGAAACGTTCCGAACCATTGTATCCAAAAACAAATTCACCGAAATAACGTCCGTCATAATTATAGGCTGCACGTCCGGCCAAACCGATATTACGACCAGGTAAAGATAATTGGAGGTTATCGGCTATACCGGTCTTTTTACTTTGCATCGTATAAACCAGCAAGCCATTTACTCCATGTTTGTCAAAATTACGGGTGTATTCCGCTGCTCCTTCCAGGTAGAAGTTCGTATTTACATATCTGTTTCCCGGGTTATAATTAATCCACTCCGTACCGGTACTCGGATTCAAACGATTCAATTTATACGAACTATCCAGCAGGTTATAAGATGATATGTTATAGAAGAAAGGATCATAAGCACGGTTTACCGAATATTCGGAATAACGGTCTATATTAATCTTTGCACGGATAGCAAGCCCTTCGGTCAACATATCCAACTTCTGCTTACCCTCGAACTGAACCAGCATCGTATTCTTACTGTAATCATTATATCCCTTCAAAGCCTGTGCATACGGGTTTACATAATTACCGGCACCATAGTTACCGAATAAGATATGCTTGGAATATGCGTACTGTTCATCCGGTTCATAATAAGGTTTGAACAATACGGGATTGGCCATCATCACTTCCTTGTACATGAAAGAACCGCCGCCGATAGGTCCTGTATATTCATCGAACGTTCCGCTCATACGCAATACCAACTCCGTCGTTTTTGTCAGGTTGATATTGATATTCGAACGGATCGAATATTTCATCAGGCTGATATTGGAATTAAAATTATTTCTTTTATCGACTTTCATGTTACCATTGTCTTTCGACACATTGGCAGCCACATAATAACGGGCAACCGTTCCACCACCGCTAAGGCTCAGATTGGCACGCTGGTTGGAGATCACATCGTTGAACATGGTATCGTACCAGTCCGTTGTCGGGAAGATATCGGGATATAATCCACGTTCGGTCATCGTTATTTTTTCTTCAGAATATAAAGCCAATCCCAGTGGGTCACGGGTTTTAATCGCTTCATTCTGCATCCGCATATAAGTAACAGGATTGGTCAGACCGATTTTTTTTGTCGGAGATGAGAATGAGTTTTCCACACGGGCGTTAATGGTTACTTTTCCTTCTCTACCTTCTTTCGTTGTAACGGAGATTACGCCATTCGCTCCGCGTGCACCGTATAATGCCGTAGCCGTAGCATCTTTCATGATCGAAAAGCTGGCAATATCATCTGTATTCAAACGGGCCAGGTCATCCGTACTCAATTCAATACCGTCGATTAGGATAAGCGGATCTTTCTTTGCTTCAGCACCAAAAGTCGTAATACCACGGATAAAGAAACTGGCGTTATCCTGTCCCGGCTCACCACTTGTCTGATAGGAGATCAATCCGGCAACACGACCGGCAAAAGCCGTTGTCAGGTTACTGCTCGGGATTTTTAACTCCGTCGGTTTCACTGTCGTAATGGCGGATACCACACTTTCTTTTTTCTGTTTGGCAAAAGCAACGACCGTTACTTCTTCCAGCTCGTCCGCCTTCGATTCCAGTACGACATTCAGGATTTTCTGCCCGGTATACTTAATTTCCTTGGTTTCCATACCGATATACGAAACAACCAGGGTGCTGTTAAGAGGACAATCATCAAATTCAAAGTTACCATCCATATCGGCAATAACTCCTTTCGTACTGCCTTTTATCTGTACTGTCGCACCAGGTAAAGGCTCTCCCCCCGCATCAGAGATTTTCCCTTTGAACTTTGACGTTTGTTGAACATTTGATACCACAGGGGAGATTTCGGCTTTTAGTTCCCCGGATGGTACCCACGCAATTGTTAATAAAAATACCGGTAATATCCATCCATATGAATATATTCCCGGCTTTGTGCACTGAATTTTCTGAAACAGATGGCATTTATCGCCATGCATCTTTCGCAATCTAATCATCACACTTACCAATTTAAGGTTAATAAATAAATATAGGTCTAAGAATTGTATAATGAATAAATCATTTAATCACCGCAGTTCTATGAGAACTATGGCATACAAATAACTGACTATATATTAGACTTATAAGTAAAATCAAGGAGTATGTGGAAATATATAAACCCTGTTTATAAGAATGATGATGATGATTTATGGTTAACAAATGTTATATTATTAGCTTACATTTTGCTCTAACATTATTTTTTATATAATTTTGTTTTCATAATGTGATAGATTATTTAATATGAAATAGTTCTCATAGAACTAATATTCAGAAAAACGTCCTCTCCTCCCTTTAAAAATCCATTTCCATAAGAACGATATAAAAACAAAAAGAGACTATCTCATTTTTGTTGAGGCAGTCTCTTTTTACTTAATTCTATTTTATACTATCATACAGTAACTTATAGTGCTATTATTTCCCGCTCTCTATTTCATCCAGGAAGCGGAAACATTCATAATAAAATTTCCGGTTATTATCGACACCTTTTATGCCATGTCCCAACCCTTCGAATTCCACATAGCGGTGAGGGAGGTTCAGATGTGTCAGTTTACGGTCCAGCAAACGCGAACCTTCGATATCCACACGGTTATCATGATTTCCATGTAACAACAGTAAAGGACCGGTCAGTTTCTCTGCATGATACAAAGGAGAACGGTCAATCAACCGGGCTGCATCCTTCACCGGATCACCTGCCTCAAGAGCTGTCCAGTCAGGGATATTGGAATGCATATGCTGGTAAATAATATCACAGAAACCGGCTGTCTCAATTCCAAAACCGAATTTAAAAGAGGCCTTATTCCCATTTACTTCGCCGGGGAATGTGACCAGACGCATCGTGGCATACCCTCCGTGGCTCATACCAAAGACTCCGATACGTTCCGCGGGAACATCCAGTTTTTTCGAGATATAATCCGCACAATAAATAATATCGATGATCTCGTTTCCACCCAGATCTTTATCATTCATAGCTGCAAAATCACGGCCGAAACCTGCACTACCGCGTGGAGAAGGGCTAAGAACCGTAATACCTGCTGCATTGAAAATTTCATATTCCGTATTATATCTGTTCTCACCACCGTAGAAAGATTCGATCATGATCAATTCCTTCCCTTTTGGAAGAGGATTCTTCGGCTTATAAAGATAAGCATGCAACATACGTGTTTTTCCGGTAGCCGGATCCACATCGAAAGTCGGGATAGAAAGACGTTCCACATCCGAGTGAACCAGTTTATCCTTCAGTGCCTCGGGTAAATCGAACACAACAGAGAGCTTCATGCTTTTTTTACCGACCTCCGCCTTCACAATCTGAAATACTACTGAAGTAGAATTTGCCAGCAGACTTACCTGATCGCCCTGAACCGCACCGATAGACAAAGACAGATCGGAGGATTGTTTGTATAACATCTTGCCGGTTTTGATATCCATCAACATCAATGATGTTTCTATCGGGTTACTTTGCAAGACGAACAAATATTTCTCATTCTTGATCGTTACAAAACGGGCATCTTCTATATCAGATGTAAAATGAGTCACCTGGCTCGCTTTCATCGTCCGGCGGTCAAAACGATACAGGTTCTTATATCCATCCTGATCGGAGAAGAAGAAACATTCATCACCGGATATCCATTTATCCATTACAGAGGTTCCTGCATAGCTACCCGGTTTGGAAGGGTCGGTCAGAACTGTTGTCCGTTTGGTTTCCGTATCGATATAAATAATATTTGCATAGGTACGGTCGGCATCTTTCAAAGCCAGCAGCATCAAACCTTTTCCGTCCGGTTGCCAGCTTACATCGCCCCAGGTATAACGAAAATCCGGTTTATCCTGGCAAACCAATTCATCTGCACCGGTCTTCAGGTCGAGAATACGCAATTCATCCAGTCTTTTTTCATTCTGGGCAAGTCTCGCCACATAAGCGATCTTTGTTTTATCCGGGTTAAAATCCCAGGCATAAATATAAGGTACACTTGTCAGTTTTTCCGGTTTAGGGGAAAGAAGATTGCTCCGGTAGATATTGATGATCTCTTCGTTGTTCTCATCCCCGATCCAATAGACATTCCCGTCTTTCTCATTATAGACAGGTTGCCAGCAATTACGTTTAGAGAAGTCGAGATCGACAACATCGGTTGCCTTCGACAAGTCGTTTTCCTTTGTTATATCCAACCACTGCAACTTATTCTGGTTGGAGGTTTTAAAAAAGAATAACTTCTGCCCGTCATCACTCAATGAAAACTGAGAATAAGGGAAGTCTTCAAAGAAAGGAGCAATGTCCACATTCCTCCCCTGGAATTTCAATACCAGGTCGGAGGCCTTCTGTTGAGCTGACGAGGCCGTACAGGCCATCGTCAGCATCAAAGCTACTATTAGTTTATTCATAATAAAAAAGTGTGTTTACTAATTTCTCCAATATTCATTCTGATCTTCAGCTGTCAGCTTCTTGTTATAAAACATTTCCGTATTCGGTATCGGCAACATGAAGCGCGGGCTGTTCGCCGGCAGTTCCTTCACGCCGGCCCATTGATCGGGACCGGTACGTTTCAACGGTTTGTGTAAACGTTTCATATCATTCAGAGCGAACCCTTCGCCGTATAACTCTTTTCTTCTTTCTTTCCAGATATCGTCTAAAGTCGCATCGGTCGGAGTGGCTCCGCGCATTTCCTGCAAAGTATTAAGCACTTTTTTGGCTTCTGCTGCATTACCGGCCTGCAACTCGGCTTCAGCCTTTATCAAATAGGCTTCTCCGATACGGCAAAAAGGATATTCGGCATCTCCGATATTTGCACGGTGTCCGAATTTACTGATAAAATAGCCATCCTCTTCATAAACATACCCCGGGAATAACTTACGGCTGTCGGTATCTTCAAACATATCACGGAAAGAAGCACTGGCACGTACCGTACTATATCCTTTCAACATATTGGTCGCCTTACTTTCTACATCTTTCGGATCTATTTTCGCTCCATATTCATATCCCTGGAAATCCGTACAGTACCAATAAAAAGAAGGAATGGAAGCATACAGGTTACAAGTGTTAGATGTAAAATTGAAAAACCATAACCATTCTTTATTATGATCTTTAAAACCGGCACGATATTCCGTTTGCGACATCAGATTTTCACCGGTATAAGAACCGGCAGCAAGGGTTGCATATTTTTCAGCATTCGTATAGTCACCCATATTCAGATAAGTACGGGCCAACAACAAAGCGACACCTTTCTGATTTACATACTGGGCATCCGTTCCCGTACAATGTTCGTATGCATATGTCAAGTCCGACAGGATTTGTTGATAGGCTTCTTTTACCGTTGTACGCGGTACGTTTTGTGTTTCATCACTGGAACCCGGTTCGAGACGTAACAGGATTCCCTTCGAATCCGGTTGATCCGTATAGGCACGAGCAAACAACTGGGTCAACACCAAAAAGTTATAAGCACGTAAACCGTAGGCCTGGGCAATCATATCCTCTTTCTCCGTACCTTCAGGTTTTAATGTTTCCGCACTGGCGATAATCGTATTGGCCTGATCGATCGATTTATAAGCAAAGCGCCAGATATAAGCGCAATAGCCGGTCCACCAGGGATCATCTACCGGTGTTTGTGCATATTGATAAGAGAAAACAAGCCAGTTATAGGTAGAAAAACCATAAGCGCCGCTGGTCATTGTCAAATCCTCTCCCATCAGGTCAGAGGTTACCGTAGCCAACGTATGATACCGATAATCTCCCAGTTGGGCATAAGCCCCCATTAATGCGGTCTTTGCTGCGGCTACGTCTGTCATGATCGCGTCATCCGATACGGAAGTGGAAGGCTCCTGATCCAACATATCATTTGAACAGGAATAGAATAACGGGAAAGCTATACCGAGCAATATATATTTTATTTTCATATTCGATTCTTTTTAATTATTCATTTATAATTAGAAATTCAGATTAAAGCCCATCGTAAATGTTCTGGGAACAGGAATGGCCGTTAATGCATTATATCCGCCGACTCCGAAAATATCGATATCGGAATATCCTTTCCAATCATCTTTGAACCAGGTGAAGAGATTATCCGCGCTAACGAAAACCCTTGCGCCTCTCAATACATTCGATACGGTTCCCAGGTTGGAAGGCAATGTATAAGACAATGTGATATTCTTCAGTTTAATGTTTGTCGCATCATACAGATAACGGGTAGAAACACCGTCAGAAGAATTTGTATTGTTGTTGACGTATTTCGGCACATTCGTAATGGTATTGGTCGGTGTCCAGGCCGACAACTCATCTTTATGCATCTGCGCACCTGCCTGATTTCCATCATGCATGATTTGTGAATACAGTGCATCGTAAACCATACCGCCCCAGCTATAAGCGAACAACAAAGACAAATCGAAACCTTTATAAGAAAGATTCGTATTCAAACCTCCATAAAAATCAGGAGTGGCACGTCCTTGTTTTTCATAAGTGGCCTGACTGTACACATTCGTTGTACCACGGTTGCCGTTTGCATCGACTTTCACCCATAACGGATCGCCATTAGCCGGATCGACGCCTACCCATGTCGGCATATAGAATTCATACTGGCTATATCCTTTCGACCAGATTTTCTTCGTGTCTGAAATAATCTGATCGTCTCCCACCAGGTCTTTAATCTCATCACGTATGGAAGACAGGTTCAGGTCAACGCTCCATTTGACAGGCGTATCTCTGAAGATATAAGCCCCCAAAGTTAGTTCCACACCATAATTGGAAACCTTCGCCATATTCATCATGATCGATTCGAAACCGTTTGAAGCAGCAAGCGGATATTTATAAAGCAAATCCTTTGAACTCTTGTGGAAATATTCGAACGATCCGTAAAAACGGTTCATAAAACGGAAATCGACACCCATATTGAACATTGCCTGCTTTTCCCATCTCAGATGCGGGTTGGCTAACTGGGTATGTCCTGTACCGGAAGAAGTTCCGTAAATATAATCGGCACCCGTATCCCATAAGCCTAAAGACTGGTAACGTTCCAATCCCTGATTATTACCGGAAGTACCATAACTTAAACGCAACTTCAACTGATCCAGCCAGGTGAGATCTTTCATAAAGTTCTCCTGTTCTATTCTCCAGGAAGCACCGGCACTCCAGAATGTTCCCCATTTATTATCCTGTCCGAAAACGGAAGAACCGTCACTACGCAAACTGACGGAGAAATTATATCGGTCATTATAAGTATATTCGATACGTCCCAGATAAGAGATCAACGTCTCTTTAGTCGTTTTGGATTGTGGGCTCAAAGCAGAAGCTCCGGAACTCAATTCATGCATACCGTTCAAAGGGAAGGAGGTAACACCTGCCTCTACTCTCTCATAATCACTTTGCCAATACTCGAAACCGACCATCGCATTCAAATTATGAACTTTTGCAAACTGAATCGAATAATTCAAGGTATTGGTCGATGTGTACATCACATCTGTCGTATTATAACGGTCTGCACGTCCGTTATAGGCAGGTCCGTTACCATGTTCTTTATTCCAGTATTTAGCTTCTGAATAATGAATATAGTCAGGAGAAAACACAGTCTTGAAATTCAGTCCTTTGTATAATTGAAAATCCAAAAATGCCGAAGCCAGGAAACGATAGTTCTTACTCCTGTTCATATCCATCTGCGGAATAGCTATCGGGTTAAAGTCCAGAGAAGTCGGATTGGTAAAATTATACTGTTTATTACCGGAAGCATCCAGGATCGGATTTCCATCGCGGTCGGTCAGATAAACCGGTACTCCGTTAGGGAAAAGCAATGCATTATAAAGAGGGCTTGCTCCTGCACCGCCGCCTACTTCCATATTCTGGACAGAATGAGAGAAGGTTACGTTCATGCCGGCTTTCAACCAGGATGTCACCTGTGAAGATATATTTCCTTTACCGGAATATCTTTTATATGAAGCAGAAGGAGTCACACCGTCCTGATCGTAATAACCGGCAGAAAAGAAATAATTGCTTTTATCGTTTCCACCTGTTACGTTCACATTATAATCCTGTGTCAGTGCAGTCTTGAAAATCTCGTCCTGCCAGTCGGTATCCACGATAATACGGGCACCGCTAACCAGATTCCCGTTTGCATCGATCGGCTGATCTACATTATATGGATTGAATGTGATCGCTCCCTGTGCAAACGTATTGGCCGACGAAGCAGCATCTGCCGCACTCATTCCGGCAGCCAGTTTCTGATCATAATGGGATTGCCATTTAGTACGATAAAATTCGGCCGAACTCATCATATCATAGGCCTTCGGTACGGATGAAAAGCCGAATTGCGCATTGAATGATACAGAGGCTTTACCTGACTTTCCATTCTTTGTCGTGATCAGGACAACACCGTTAGCAGCACGCGAACCATACAAAGAAGCTGCCGCTGCATCTTTCAATACGGTGATCGATTCGATATCCTGTGAGTTCAACGTGGCAAGTATACTGGATGAGTTATCGTTATCATCCGCCAGCTTGCTATATTTCGTATTGGCAGAAATAGGCACACCGTCCACTACGTACAAAGGTTCGTTCGATGCATTCAGAGAACCGGAACCCCGGATACGGAAAGAAGATGTCGATCCCGGCTGACCGGAAGAAGACATTACCTGCAAACCGGCCACCTGTCCCTGCAAAGATTTATCGAAAGAGGCACTGGGTGTCTGCAGTTTCGTGTTATCGATACTGGCTGCCGAACCGGTAAAAGCCGATTTCTTGCTGGTACCATAAGCTACTACTACAATTTCATCCAGATTCTGTGTATCTTCACTCAGGATAATATTCAATGATGTTTTACTTCCGACGGCTACTTCCTGCGGGATATAACCGATATAACTTACCTGCAACACGGCATTTTTGGGAACTTCCAGTTCAAAATCACCGTCGACTCCCGTGATCATACCGATAGTCGTGCCTTTCACGACAACATTCGCACCTATTACAGGTTCCCCCGAAGCATCCTTCACGATACCACTGATCTTTCTTGCCTGTTGTTTGATATCGGCAACCTGTGCTATTCTCTTACTGGAAGAAGAATACAAAACCACTATATGATCATCTATCCTATATGCAATACCTGTCCCTTTAAAAACCATATCAAGTATTGCCCCGATCTCTTCCTGTTCAGCCTTTACCGAAATATTATTCACTTTTATACCTTCCAGGGCGAGGTCATAAGCAAAAACAATGTCGGTTTGCTTTTTCAATGATTCAACAACATTCTTTAGTGTTGCATTCGTCAATGAAAGCTCTACGCTGAATTTCTGATTCAGATTTGCAGCAGCAAAAGTTGTCTGCACAGGAGCGATCATTAAACAACACAAAGAGGCCCCAACACACCAATGCATTACAGAAGATCGACTAATAGCTCTCTTTTTCATACTTTACCATTTTAAAAATTAACATAACACACATAACTCTTCCCACGATAATTCCATTCACAGAATGAAACTTTTAAGCACCGGAAAAGCAATTAGCTAAATACAATCACACTTATAAATATCAATTCGTTCCTTTTCCTTATATATTAATTACAACTAATGAAATAAAACTACCTAGCCAAAAATGTATTTTTTTTGATTTAATTTTTAAATAATGCAATACAAGAGGGTGAGAAGAGGGTAAAAAGAGGCTGCAAAGACTTAACGAATAGTATCTACGGGTATCCCCGTCATATAGGAAAGACGGCGAAGTGCATCGGAAGCACCTTTATGTTTTCTGAAAGAGAAGTTATAACGATTGTCTTTTATCGCTGTGGTATCCATTTTTATATTAACACCGTACAGGCTTTCTATGCTCTCGATTATAGAGGATACTTTAACGCCCGACATAGTTATCAAATCAAAGCGCCAGGAGATATATTCATCCACATTGACATGGCGGACTTCGATTCTATCTGTTTCCTCCGAACAGACTGCTTGTTGACCCGGTTTCAAAGTTACCAGTTTTTTCCCGTCGGCACGGAGCAGTTGTACAGAACCGGATTGTAACGTGGTTTTACTTATTGCCCCGTCAGGTGAGGTCGTTATACAAAAAGACGTTCCGACAACCTTTACCATCATTGCTTTGGTTTTCACGACAAACGGATGCAAAGTATCTTTTACGACTTCAAAAAAGGCCTCTCCCTGCAATTCCACCAGACGTTGATCGCCTGTAAATTCCGAAGGACAGGTTAAACTGGAGTGGGTGTTCAACCAGACCAACGTCCCATCCGGCAGGAAAACCTTTCTCACGGAATCCGGAGACTGGTTGACATAGACAATATCGGTATCCGGAGTGACTTTCGGCACCTTATATAATATCGAGATCGAGATGAAACCCAACAGGATAATAGCGGCAGCGACCGCCCAGCGTTTCCATAAATGATTAACCGTTTTTTTATTTATAGGAACGAAACGGTCTATCCGTTCATTAATGACAGATAATGAATCTTTCAGTTGGTCCGAAGTTCTATTACCCGGGGAGATACTATGTTTTGCATGCCAAATAGCTTTGAGATCGAAAAAAGCAGCCTTATTCTCAGGAGAAGTTTTCAGCCAATCCAACAATTGTAGCTTTTCTTCTTCTGTGGCAGTTCCCGAAAGATATCTGTAAACTATAGTTTCATCCATCATGTTATACCGTTTATATATATTATACAACGATGAAGCTCAAAATACCTATTCAAAATAGATTTTTTCCACCATTCGACAAAAATAAAAACAGGAGAGTCAGTCCTGCCTTATATCCTCCCAGCTTATCCCTCAATTGCTTTAAAGCCGAATAGATATGATTATCGACTGTACTTAAAGAAATCCCCAGCTTACGGCTAATCTCCTTACTGGGCATATCCTGCAAATAGCTCAACACAAAGACTTCGCGGCAACGGACAGGCAGGCTTTCGATCGCTGCCTGCAGATCGGCCCTCAAATCCTCATTGTAAAGCCGTCGAATGATGTCGCAAGAGTCCGGATCATAATAATCATAACCCATCTCCTCTATCTCTTTTTCGCAGGAAGAGTAATAATCATTCGCATGCTTCCTCTTCTTTAATATATTCAACGCGGAATTATATACGGAACGGAGTAAATATCCCCGGATGGAAAGTGTATCGTCCAACCCTTCCCTATGCAACCAAAGATTCAAAAAAACATCCTGCACAACATCTTCCGCATCATCGGCATCCAGCATCAGGTCGGCATAAAAGCGCACAGAAAGATAATGCAATTCATATATTTCATTAAATGCAGCACGATCTCCTCTCTTTAACCTTTCTACCAATGATACAACATTTGCCATTGAGTCACACCTGTTTTGACTACAAATATATTCTTTTCTAAAAGATACACAAAATCAAAAACAGAGTGAGATACTTTTATCATCATCTCTTGCGTGCTGCCGCTGCCGCTTCCTTGGCTTTCCGGGCCTCACGGCGGGCTTTCTCTTTTGCTTTCAGTGTTTCCTTATATGCTTTTTCTTTCTGCTTACGTTCTTTTTCCTTTTGTTTAAGCGTCTCTTTATACTCACGTTCTTTCTGCTTACGCAGTTCTTCGCGAGCTTTCATCTTTGCTTTACGGTCGGCCTCTGCCTGTTTTAGTTTACCCTTACGTTCCTGTTCGAGCTGTTTTTCACGATCGACTTTCGCTTTCAGAAGAGCTTTTTCTTCTTCTTCCTGTTTCTTCAACAGTTCGGCACGTTCTTTCGCTTTCTGCTCCTGCAATTCTTTTTCGGCTTTCTGCTGTGCTTCGAATTCCTTGCGGGCTTCTTCCTTACGGGCAGCCTCTTCCTCGGCTTCACGTTTGCGGATAGCTTCTATCTCTTTCAATGTAAGTTCTTTTCGTTCTTCCGGAGCCTGAACAGCAGGGACAGTATCCTGAGAAGCGGATATTATCGTCGTATCAGGAACCGAAGGTTGTACGGAAACCGTATCTGCCGGAGCTTTAATTTCCGGAACAGGAACGCTGACTACCGTATCCGGAACAGCGGTTTCCGGAATAGAATCTTTTGCAGCAGGTTGTTCTGCGGCTTTTTCTGTTTCTTCTACCGGCGTTTCTTTCTTACGTACCGATTTAATCTCTTTCGACGGGGTTTCACCTTCCGGTTGTTCTATTGCTTCCGGTTGCTCTTCATCCGGAGATTCCATACCGGTTTCAGCAGCTTCAGCCTCTGCTTCCTTTTGCTTTTCTTCTTCTACCAGCATACGATTTTTCCAGCGTGTAGCCAGTTCCGGTGCTTTCTCTCCGAAGTTTTCTTCAAAGAAGCTGATATATTCTTCCAAGGTCTTCCCACGCATCAACGTTTCGTAGTTGTCTTCAGAGATCGGAAGGATAGCCACATTCTTATCCAAAGCCTGGGCATAACCATCTTTACCGTAAATCATCTTATAATATTGCAGGATCTCTTCAATACCGGTGAATCCGCTAATATTTAACATAGACATCGGACCTGCTTCTTCAAAGGCGAGATCGAACTCCTTCACCATAAAGTTGGCAAAGTTATAGGCAGCCACCGCAAACAACAGCTGGTTCTTATCCACACTTCCGGTCGGATACATCAGGATCATACGGTACGGAGTATTTGCTTCGGCAGTAAATGTACGGGCCGAGTCTGCGGCAGACAACGATCCGTCTTCACCCAGGCCGAACCGCAGGTTCCAGGTCATACCTGTTATACTACCCTGCATCAGAGTACGGCCACGAAGGATTCCTTTCAGCATTTCACCAGCCAGCTCCGTCACATCGGCAGTAGGATATTTCTCTACCAACGCCTTCAGTGCTGCCTTGAAACCTTCGGCATCACCAGCCTGCACGTAAGTCAACGCATCCAGGAACATAAACTTAGGCATCAGGGTTGCCAGCGGATATTTGGCACTGACATTGCGGAAATTCCGGCGTACACTAACGGTATCGCTCGCCAGATAACTATTATAAGTTGCCTGATAGATAGAATCCTGGACGGAATCCATCATACGTATATTATATTCATAATTCGGATCGGAAATGGCAATCGTATAATCTTCATTCGGGAAGGCATTGATCATTTTTGCCTTATACTCGGCAGCCAAAGCCGTATTACCTGTACGAAGAGCCATCAGATAAACCTGATAATAACTTTCCAGACGATGCGAATTATCCGGGAAACGGCGTTCCAACTCTTCAAATGCTTCGATCGACAAAGGCAGATCTTCCAGTTTATCTTTATAGATCATAGCCATGTTATATAAACCGTCTTCGATAATTATATTCGAAGCATCCACTTCTTCCTGGGTAAAAGGCAATTGCTGCAAATAATACTCGCGTGATTTCGGGTCATCGGAAGCGACTTCCGGCAAACCGGCTTCCAGAGAATCGGCAGGCAAAGGTTGTCCGTCCGGTCCGACAACACCGGCTTCCCCCTCGGCCATTTCCGTCTCATCTAAAGGCTCTTCGTCAAACGTCGACATTTCTTTTTTACGTCGCCGCCAGTTATCTTCCAGCGTACGGCGTCCCCATTTACGTTGGAACTGAGCCTTCCCCTGCGATACCGTCGACGGATTATAGAAATAGAAAGCAGCACCACCCGATGAAGTCGGAAGAACAATTCCTCCTGTTTCCGTACCCGGGCGGTTTATACCGGTTCCTTTGGCTGCCTGATCAGCCAGGTAAGCCTCCTTTTCTGCTAAAGCCTTCGCTTCTTCTTCCTCCTTTTTAACCTGCTCGATGATTTTATCGATGGCTGCCAACCGTTCTGTTTCCGGCATCTTTGCCAATGTCTGCAAACTATCCTGCAGATGAACGGCTTCTACATGTACAACCAATTCATCAAGAACTGCAGACAGTTTCGAAACACGTTTAAAGTCTTTATATTCTTTCTGGATACCCGACAAAGCCCCGCTGAAACAAGGCTGGGCCTTTATATAATCGCGCATGGTAAAATAAAGATCCCCCAATTTAATCTGGCAAATCGCTTTTTCCAGCCCGTTCTGAGTACTTTTCTCAACGCCCAGTTCATAATTCTTTATCGCATTCGCCGTATCTTCCCTGTTCAGATAGACATTTCCCAACGCGTAATACACCTGATCCAGATAGTCTTTATTCTTATCGCTCTTCGCCATCCGGTGAAGCATCTTGACAACTTTCTGATAGTTAGCGCCTGAAAAGACTTCCGTCTGACGGATACGGGCGGCAAATTCCAGTTCGTAAGGAGGGCTGGCTTTAGCTACTTCGTTAAACATTTTATAAGCCAGTCCGTCCTGATCCTGTGCAGCATAAATTTGCCCTAACAGATATTTCATGCGGGTGCGCTGGAGCTTATTCTTTTCTGCTTTGATGGCTGTCTTAAAATAGGGGACGGCCTCATCGTACTGTTTACTTTTTACCAGATAATCGGCATAAACTGCGGCATACTGATTCAGGTTTTTCCGGGGAATCCCGTTGGTATTCAATTTCCCTAAAATATCTTCGGACTCATAGAACCAGTCCATCTCCGAATAACAGCGAGCCTGCCACAAACGGGCTTCAGCTACTACTTCTTCGTCTTGTGCATAATGCCGGGCAATATAGGAGAAGGTTGCAGATGCCTGCAGGAAGTCGGCATTATAGAATTGCCCCTGTCCGATCAGCAACCAGCATTTCTTCAGGAAAGGATTGTATTCTTCTTTTTCCTGGAAAGCGCGTTGTTTGGGATCGTTACGCCAACCCGGTTTTTTGGCCGGTTTCGCTTTGATCGAGTGGAGTTTGATGGCTTTATTGCCTTTCTCGATAGCACGGTCGAAAGGGCCGCCGGTCTCTTTCTTGTCTTTAGGTTGCGCACTGATCGGATACATGTGGATCATTTCGGAATAGCTTTCCTTATACCCGGTCTGCATGGAGTTCAAGGCTTCATCAAAAGAAGTCTTTCCGTTAAAATAGATGTTGTAACGGGATGTAAAAGAATGGTAGAACCGGCTTGCCTTGGTGTTTTTCTTCGTACTGCACGACCAAAGCAAGAGTACCACGAACAATGAAATTATATAGTAAAAACCTTTCTTCACGTATAATGTGCGCTCTTTATCATATAATAAACTGGAAAGAGACTGTTTTATTGCCTTTTCGTAAAGAATAATACAGCTTTAAGGATCAAAAAGATCATTACCAGCACCAGAATTATGAAAGCCCCCGAAGGCACGTTCAGGAAATAAGAAAGGACCAAACCGGTCACACAGCTCAGGAAACCAAGACCGATACTTCCCCAGATGATCTTTTTAAAGTCGGAGGTAAACAGATTAACCGTTATTTGCGGTAAGGTCAGCAAGCTCATTAATAACATAATACCGACCAGGCGGATAGAGAGTACGATGGTCAGTGCAATGAAGAACATCATCATATACTCGATCCATTTGACATGAATATGCTGCGTCTTGGCAAAGTCACTGTCGAAAGCGACATAAACAATTTCACGCAGGTAAAGGGAAAAGACCGCGATCAGAACAACAGCTAATGCAGCCACCCAGATGATGTCGGTCATAGAGATCGTCAGAATATTACCGAACAAATAAGCAGAGAGGTTCGGCGAATAGCCAGGGGTAAGGAAAATAAAAATAACCCCCAACGCCATACCTAACGCCCAGACACCGGCAATTGCCGAGTCTTCCCGAACGTTCTGCGTCTTGCTCGCCCACTCCACCCCGAAAGCGGACAGGACAGAAAAGAGCATCGCCATCAGGATGGGATTCGTCCCCAGGTAAAAACCAAGTCCCAGACCTCCGAAAGAGGCATGTGTTATACCGCCGCTAATAAATACCAGCCGACGTGCGACAACGTATGTCCCAACAATACCGCAGGTGATGGCAGTTAGCAAGCTGCCCAGCAAGGCATGTTGAAAAAAAGTATATTGTAATAGATCCATATTCATTCCGTATGATGGTTCGTCTTATTTGTGCAATCTTTTCTTTATATCCAGTACGAGGTGCAGAAAGTTTCACCAGTAAGAAACAACTATTTCACCGTATAGAAACAAGTGTTTCCCCTGATAAAACATAGTATTTTATTGTAATTTACTGTAAATCAGAAACAAATTACAGCATTTAAAAGATGCAGGTAACGATTTGGTTGCAAAAGTCTTGCTTTGGGTTACACTGTTTTGCATAGTTTCAAATAACTCATACAAATATAGTCATTGTTTGGAATATAGCCAAATTCACATATGATATTTTTCATATGTATTTGTATATTAACATTTTGTTTATTAATAGGCATAAGATTTGTATAAGGTTCTAAAATCTATATGTAGCCTTCAATCAGTTCGTTGTCAGAAGTATCGGCCACTATTTAGGGATACCATAAGACCTTTGCCGTATCGTCATCCACCTTTTTATTATAGGCAGTCACTCCGTAGGAGAAACTGCCCGATATGATATTCGGCACTATGGATATTATTCCTTTTTAGTAAGATACTCCTTTTCGTACCGTTTTGTAAGTTCAATAACCTGCCTGCATACTTCTTCCAGCTTACGGGTTTCTTCGGCGAGTTTATAGAGAAATGCAAGCGATTTCTTCTCCCCGTAAATGGTATGGATGGTCTTTACACATTGGTTATAGTTATTTCCTATCCTGCGGAATTGCTGATAGAAAGCGGTAAGCTGGGCGTAATACTCCTGCGCTTCCTTGTCAATCTTCACCACCTTGAACTCTCAGCCGAAGATGCGGGCGAAGATAAATTCGGCCTTGTTCTTCATACCCGATTGTTCAAACATCGTGAGGAATTTTTCATTTTCCTCACTGCTCAACCGCACAGAGTGGCGATGCACCCGTGGGTCCGCGAGCACTTTGTGCCCCGCTTTGTTTCTTACAAGCATTCTTTTCTTCATGACATGAATATTTTAGAAGGTTCGACTTGGGAGAACCGCCGTCCCCGAAAGACCTTTCGGGCGAGATTTTGAGGGCCTGAACTTCAAGTGAGGGCCTCAAAGTACACCTCGCTATATGCTGACGCATATTAAAATCCGGTCGGGCCGGATTAAGGGTCTGAAGCATTTGTCTTACGTTCTCTTTCGAGAACGGGCTGCGCTCTCCCGGCGACAAAGGTAGATAGTTTTTTCTGTCCGAGCATTATGGCGGTTCCCGCCAACAACCGCCAATAAATGACTTTGGAATTATGAATAGCTCTCTTGAGGTTTATTTGCAGCCGGATAGTCATTCGGCTACTTATTCGGATAGATGAAAAAACGGTTATCCGAATAAATGTTCGGGGAGTTTTCTTTTTGAAGAGCTATTCGATTAAGTATGTTTTCAGGCAAGCGTTCATAAGGCTGCCTATCCGCTTATACAGCCATACACATATAATGATATATAGACAAACAGATACTCGGATAGATGAATAGGAGCACAGATTATTAAACGGATGCTTACATAGACAACCGGATAGCTAAATAGCTATATAGCTGAATAGACAGATAGCTTTGTAGCTAAATAGCTATAAAACAAAACAGATAAGTGGACAGAGACCTGTCTGCCTGACTAAACAGATAAAGGTTGCTCTTATATGTTATCATTCAACCATTTCTAATCTTATAACTTTCTTGATATTCTATTCAACTGCGTAAGAATATTAAAAGTCGGGCAATCCCATAAGGACGGCCCGACTTTTTAATACGGTCACTTGTCAGGTGTGGGGTGTGGCAGGTCAGTCCACCGGTTCTCCGCCATAGCACAGACGGCAGATGTCACTATGGATTTCACGCATGATGTACTCCTGCATCCGTTTGCTGATGCGGCGGTTTTTGGAACGCATGAACAGTCTGTTTTCTATCAGACTGCAAAACTTCGTGCCTTCCTCGTCCACGATACAGAGTATCTGGTTCTCAAGGAAAAAATCCATGTCTGTGGAGTATTCCACGTTCGGGGAGATTCTTATGTATTTCATACGGTTACAATTATTTGGTGATTACGGTGGCGGTGTGGGTGGGGTCATACGCCCTTGTCCGTCTTGTCATTTTTGGAAAGAAAAGCCATACCGGATTTTATTTCCGGCATGGCTTTATTGGCATTTTAGGCCGCCTTATCACTTCCAGCGTTCCCTTTTTTCGTTCCGGTGAGTTTCCTCTCCTGCTTTTCTTCAGTCGGCTGCGCTTCGGCTTTTTGTGCTGGCGCCTTTTCCGCTTTCTTCATCTCCTTTATCCTCTCTCCCAAACGTTCGTGCCTTTTCTGATATTCTTCCTCGTGGGTGGCTTTGGCAAGTCCGTACTGGTCGGGGAAGTGCATGTTTGCGAAGTCCCTCAGTAGCTTGGATGCGTTATTGTCTCCGTAGCCGCCCTCGCAGAGGGAGTGGATGATGAAATCGCGTTTGATGACCGTCCTTTGTGCGTCCGTCAGTTTGGCTACAATCTTCATCCGCTGTTTCTCGTCCAACGGTATCGGCTGGTCTTTGATGCCGCAAAGCGGATAATGCTTCCTTTGCAGTTTGGTCAGCATGATGAAATAAAGCATTCTGTCCTCGTATTGCGTAAACGGACTTTCGGGATAGTCATTCTCACGGACTATCTTTTTCGTATCGGCAACAATCTTCTCGGTGGAGAGTTGTTTGAAACGCTTGTCCCGCTCCTGCAATGTCTCAATGGTGACGGGGGCGGTTTCCTTCCTGTTTATCTCCACATAGCAAAGTTCGGGTTCTGTCTGTCCCACTTTGACGTACGTCTTTATCCTGCCCTCTTCCTTTTTACGGTTGAGTTCTTCCACCTTTCGGGCGTATTCCTCGTTTTTCTGTTCAAAGGTCTGTACCGCTTGTTCATACTCTGTCGGTTCGGAGAACTGCTCCTTTTGCGGTGCTTCGGGTGCTTTGGGAAATTCCCTTGCCGACACGTTGTAATCGAGTTCTTTGATTTCATGCCCTTTCTTGTCCAATTTTTGGAGTGCCGTGTCGTTACGGCTTCCGTAATAAGGTCGGGCGATCACCAGCTTCGGATCGGATTTCAACAGTTTCTCCGTTTCCTTTGCCACATGCGCTGCGTTCTTGGCTTCCAGACATTTGCGGTTGGTACAATGTCCGCACCCGTTATGTTCGGCAAAAAGGTTGTAGTTGGCTGCGTTGTGTGCACACGCCTTGCATTCCGTCTTGTCGAACTTGTATTGTTCAAGGTCGGTTGTATAATATTTCTCAAAATGTTTCTTGAACAGATTGAGCGTGTAACCGCTCCAATCGTCCCTATTGCCCTGCTTCAGGTGGTTCTCGTACACGTCCTTTTGGATGTTGGCTTCATAGGTGCTTATTTCCTCGGCCACACTGACGGTGATTGTCCCGTTATCCAGCAGTTCACCGATAGGTGCATACAATTCGTTCAGTTTCAAACGTGTATAGATATATTTCTCGCTTCGTCCGAAACGTCCTGCCAATGAATAAATATCATATCTGCCCTTTTCAAGCAGGCGTTTGAACGCTTTCGCTTCCTCGGTGGGGCGTACCTGCTCACGCTGTAAATTTTCACTTAGTGACATATCTTCCGCTTCATCGTCTGTTACATTATTATATATGGTCGCCTTTATCGTCTTTGCCCCTGCAAGCAATGAGGCACGGTAGCGACGTTCACCGTAGATGATTTCGTAACCTCCTGCCGTGCGTGGGCGTACGGCTATGGCCTGCAAGACGCCTACTTCCCGAATGCTGTCCGCAAGTTCCTGCAAGGATGTGTCATTGAACGTCTTGCGGTGGTTGTCCGCACTTGGGCGTACGGCTGTGATGTCAAGGTCTGTTTCAGCCGTTGCCGTTGCAAGCGGTGTCTTGGGCGTGGTTTGTTGCGGTGTTTCTTCCACAACGGTGGGAACGGTTACGGTTTCGGGTGCTTCCGTCACTCCGGCAGTTGTGGGTATGTCCTTCCCACAGATTAACGTCATTGGCTTGGGGATGATTGCCAAAGCGGTTACTTTTACTGCCGTTTCTTTCTCTGATTTCTGAACTTTGTTGTTCTTCCGTGCATTCTTGTTCGTTTTCATAACTATAAACTTTAATGAGTTGATATTGATTGAATTACTTTCGATAGGTAGGGCGGTTTGTTCCGCCCTGCCTTTTCCGTCTCTATGCGTTGGCATACGTTGCGAGTGTCTCACGTACTTTCTGTTCCTGCTTCCTGCTGTATATCCATCCTGCACGCCTTTCACCGTTGTGGGTGAGGTTCGCACGGAACAGACCGTTCAAGCCTTTCAAAACGTCCTTTATCGGCTTGGTGTCCCCGAATACGGCTATCGCCTTTTCGCTGTATTCCACAATTTCAAGATTGAGCGTTGAGAGGTCTGCGGATGTTGTCGGCTGTGCTTCGGTTTCCCTTTGCGGTGCTTTCAGACAAATGTTGGCTTCACTCCCTGCGGTGTGGGCGTATCGTTCGATGAACTTTTCAAGGTCGTAAATCCGCTCTTTTGAAATCGTCCAACCGCTGTACTTGTTGCGTCCCAAATACATACCGTCCCCCATGCTGTAATTTTCACGGTGTTCGTACTCCTTGTCGTTCCTTGCCAGATAAGCCGTTCCCTCAAAATTGGCGGCATATTTGCGCATTTCGGAAAAGAGGTTTCGTGTATGGGTGGAAAAGCCCAAAATCACGGTTCTTTCTATACGGTAGTCGTAGTAGTCCGTATAGCTGTCACACTCGCTCACCCGTAATTCACCGATAATGGCGGCTTTCGCATCCGAAGGGATAAGGGGGCGCAAGCGTTCCGCTCCGATTTTTGCGGTGTGTTCGTTCCTCTGCCGTTCTTCCTCCGCTTTTCTGTCATCCTCCGTTTTCTTCTCCCTTGCCTTGGTGAGCAGGGCGGCTGTTTCCAACGGATCTAAAAACTTGGGGTTCGCATCGTCATAATACATGCCTATCCCGAATTTTTCCGACAAGGGCCGGATAAGGTCGGAAGTATGAAATTCGTACGTCCGCAAATTGACAAGATGATAGGTTATTCCCCACGTGCTGCGGCTTACTTCATACACTACATAGCTGTCGTAGCTGTAACCTTCCAGCATTACCACTTGATTGACTGAAACGGTCTGTTCGTCTCTGTCATAGCTTCTGTTCGCTCCCAATAAATGTACTTTGTTCATAATGAGTTGTTTTAATGATTAATATTTCGGTTCAGAGTATCACGCAAAAAAGAATGATGAAAAGGAGAAGCGCGAAGAGGGAAAGGAAAGCGGAAAGAATGCGCCACACGGCACGGATGAGGAAAAACACCACCGCCAAAACTACCAACGTGGGCAGAATACCGCCTAAACCCGTCACCACACCACTGACGAAGGCACACACGAAACGCACCGCCACATATACCACGAAACCGACCAACGGCCACTTCACCCGGATTTTTATGCCGGTTGGAGCGGAGCCGAAGCCTCGTTTCAAATCTTGCTGTATTTCTGTTCTCTTTTTCATAACATTGACTTTTTTTTTATGCCTTGTCGGTGGCTTCACCTTGCTCGTTTCAGGGGGCAGATACGGACGGGGAGAAAATATGCAAGGCTTTTGGTGAAAAATTTTCAACCGCCCCGCTGGACGGATTGAAAAATTTTTGCCAAAACCCGTAGGGCGCAAAGCGGCCTTGCAGATTTTTAGGGGCCCCGGCCGTAGCTTCGCACCCTGAACCATGCAAGGGGAAGTCATGACGGGGTAATAAAAATGAGGAAATCGTTATTTGAGGAAAAAGAGATAAGGAAATACAGCAAGATTCGAGAGGATTGCTATCGTCTCAATCAGTATATGACCATTCGCAACATGGTGTTAAACCCAACCGATTGAAACCATTTGGATGAGAGTTATTGTATAAGGGAAGACTTTCACGTATGGTTATGTGAGAGGTTTGGGCTGAAATACCCAGACCTACTTGATTTAAAGTCTTAGGTTATTATTTCTTTTTATGCCCTTGTGTCCAGCTTTGCATCCGTTTGGTTAATGCTTCTTTCAATGAATCCAAGAAAGGTGTCTTATTATTACGGATACGCATATCGCTGAATGTGCGTGAATGGTTAGAGTCCAATTCAATATTAAAAACGGTCTGGATATAGTTAAAAAGTTTTGCCAAAGGAATATCACCAAAGACTTTACGGCTATCCCAAGCGTAAATCTGTTCATAAAGTTCTGTTTTTGTCGCAACCCACGTGATACGGACGCGAGGTAAAGATTGTTCTAACCGGCGATTTTCCAATGCTTCAAGTTCCTTATTCAGATATACCATCAACATCTCGTTAGCTTTCAGCCTGGCGACCTTGAAATCACAATTAGTAGAAAACATCGGATCACGTTCGTAATGGAACGATTCCAGATAAAGAGCCGTGTCGATACGTCCTCGCAAATAGTAGATTGAATCCAAATGCGTCAAGCCTGAACGGTAATAACGCACGAAATCCGAGCGTTTTGTGTTGTAACGATTGATAGCCTTGATTTCATCAATCAGATAAGCCCGCTGTGAATCTACTCCTACCGGACGATTCATTTCGATATTATAGACCTTACGATAGTAAAGCAATCGGTAAAACAAACGAGGTTTTATTTCTTTGAAGAATTCTATTTCTTCCGCTTCATCTTTGAATGTATAGGAACCTATAAACTCTTTTACCTGTTGAAAAGCATTAGCCAATACTTGTGAGGCTTCAAGAGATTTCTTCATGATATTCAAGTCTGCGGACTCGATTTTCTTCAATTTCTTTTCAATCTCTTTTTCGAGATTATTGATAAACTCATTCATTTCTAATTTAGAACTTTATGATGTTTAGACTGTTTTACAATCAAAATGCTAATCTCATACAATACCCACATCGGCAATGCAACCAGCGAGAGCGTGAACACGTCCGATGCCGGGGTAATAACCGCAGCGATTACGAGAACAATCACGACGGCGTGTTTCCGATAGTGGCGCATGAAATCCGCTGAAAGAAACCCCAACTTGGTGAACAGCCACGATAGTATCGGAATATCGAAAACAATGCCCATTGCAAGACACATCATTACAAGTGTCGAGATATACGAATCGAGTGCGATCAGATTATCCACCTCGCCGCTCACCTGATAAGTTCCTAAAAAGCGGAATGTCAGCGGAAAGATCAAAAAGTAGCTGACGAGTACCCCCAGAGAGAACATCGCATAACCGCCTCCGACCATCCGCACTACATATCGTCGTTCATTATCATAGAGTGCCGGGGAAACGAACCGGAACAACTGGTAGAGCATATAAGGCGAAGCGCACAGTACTCCGGCACATAGGGCTGTCTTCATGTGGATGATGAACTGCTGCGCCAGCCCCATATTGATAAGCCGTACGGAAAACGGTTCCACCGCACCTCCCGCCCATACCGCCATGCGGTCGAGCAGCCGGTAGGTAACGAATCCGTCGTCTTTCGGTGCAAGTACGATGGCGAACAATTCTTCCTTGAAACAGAACGCCGCGATGCCGAATACGACGGCTACGGCGACAATCTTCACGATTGCCACCCGCAGCACATCTAAATGTTCCCAGCAAAGATTGTGTGTGCGTCCCCGTTACCATCGGTTATTTCTTTTGCTCGGTATCCTCAATCTCTTTTTCCACGCTGTTCATCCCCTCTTTGAAGGAACGCACGCCCTTACCGATTCCCTTCATTAGTTCGGGGATTTTTTTGCCGCCGAAAAACAGCAATACTACCAATACGATCAGTAGCACTTCCTGCATACCGATACCGCCGATAAATAGTGGTGTCATCATTATTATTTGCGAATTAACCCGTTTATCATTTCAAAGATTTCATTTTCATCAAGTTCCGTATCGCAAGGAATACAGCCGACTTGTTCACGGTTGATTATGCCATCGTAATACATATCCACCCCGAAATCGGAAAACAACGCTACCAGCTTCCTCGAAGATTCCTCTATGGAAGAATCGAAACCGAATACGTCGAGATAGTATTTTCCGACATCCTCCGCATGGCGTTTTCCCATCGCTTCGAGGAATCTCGGAAAAATAGACGTCAGGCTTCTACGGTAAGAACTGCCGAATAACTTTTCCGGAAGAAATTCCAACTCGTAAATGTCGTATGCGTAAGCCTCCTCTTTTCCTATGCCCATTCTGGACGAAGTGGAAAGAGATGCGCCCATCATAATAATACCTCTTGCATCAAGGTCATTCGGATTTTTCAGTAAAGTCTTCGTCGCTTCGAGTACGTTTTTGATATAAGAAATTCCTGCATCGTAGGACATCCGGTTTTTGTCACCCAAAATACACGCCGATAGTTGAACCAGTGTAACAAGTCCCGTATATGCGGTCATCTCTTTGTCTAAAGTCAGGGAATATTTGGGACAAAGAATAGCATAGTCGGCCGGTATGCCGTATGCCGTTCCGAAATCGTCCGTCTTCGAATCGACGGATACAGCCCCAAGTCCATTCTCCGAACCGCTGGACGGATAGGTCGGTATCAATACGAGCGGCAGTCGTTGCAGCCCGTAAGAAGGTTTCCCTTTCAGGTAATCCCACAAATCGGATTCATGGTAAAAGCCGAAAGTCATCAATTTGGCACTATCCATCACACTTGCGCCTCCGGCTCCGACAATCAGGGTTACGCCGTTGGACTTGGCAAACCGAATACCCTCTTGTATTTTGGAAAATTCCCTTGAAGAAGCTCCATATTCCACAAAATGAATGTCGGCATCGGTCAATGTTCGGATTATATCATCGTAGCACCCATTTCGTTTTACGGAACCGCTACCGTAAACAAACATCACTTTATGCCCTTTAGTCACTTCTGCGATAGTCTCCCGTATATCATTACGAAAGAGCAGTTTCGTATCGTTTCTGAAAATAAAATCTTTCATTATAATGTCTCTTGTTTAAGTTGTTCCACAAAGAAGTTTATTCGCTGCATTTGTGCCGGGATATTGATGCTTTGCGGGCAATGGTGTACGCATTGGTCGCAGCCGATGCAATGGTCGGCCTGCCGCAATTTCGGCACGGAACGGTCGTATCCGACGAGAAATGCCCATCGAGCTTTCCGATAATTCTCGTCCTGCGAAGAGACGGGAATATTCCCTTCGTTGATGCACTTATTGTAATGTGCGAATATGGCAGGAATATTCAATCCGTATGGACAAGGCATACAATACTGGCAGGCGGTACAGGGAACCGACGGGTATTTCAGCATAGTCTGCGCCGTATCTTCCAAGAGTGCCAACTCCTCTTCTGTACAAGGATCGAGCGGCGAGAAGGTACGGATATTGTCCTGCAAATGTTCCATATAGGTCATGCCGCTCAATACGGTCAATACCTTTGGAAACGAACCCGCAAAACGAAATGCCCACGAAGCGATACTATCTTCCGGGCAACGCTGTTTGAGCCTGCCGTTCAGGTAGTTGGTCAGCGTGGTAAGTCTGCCGCCCAACAGCGGCTCCATTACAATAGCCGGTATATCACGTTTCTCCAACTCGGCATAGAGGTATTCCGCGTTGAAATTCATACCTGAAGCGTGCCGGTAGTCCATATAGTTCAGTTGGATTTGCACAAAATCCCATTTGAACTCATCGTGTCGGGAGAGCAGGTAATCGAACACTTTCACATCCCCGTGATAGGAGAAACCCAAATGCCGGATACGCCCCGCTTCCCGTTCTTTAAGCAGAAAGTCGAGCAGTCCGTTATCAAAAAAACGCTCCATCAAAAAAGGCATACCGCTCCCGATACCTACTATATGGAGCAGGTAATAATCGAAGTAATCGGCCTGCAACTCCTCGAACGACCGGCGGTACATCTTTACCGAAGCATCGAACAGCTCTTCGGGAGACAACCCTTGCCCGGCCAAACGGTGGTTCGACATCTTCGTTGTCAGATAGTACGAATTGCGCGGATGGCGCTTCAATGCTGTTCCGGTGGCTTTCTCTGAAAGCCCGCGACAATAGGGAGGAGCCGTATCGAAATAATTCACTCCATGCGCTAGAGCATAATCTACCAATCCGTTGACTGCTTCTTGGTCGATAACTTCTCCGGTTCCATCCGGCGACGGCATCATAGGCCAGCGCATACAGCCATAGCCGAGTAGCGAAATCTGCTCTCCCGTTTTCGGATCGATACGATAGGTCATCTTATCGGTCGGGACTTCGCCTTGTGCGCTACCTCCGGTTCCGGCATCCCGAAAGGAACATCCCGCAACCGTCGTTGCAGACACTGCAGTAACTCCGGCTCCCAACCGCTTCAGGAACTCACGCCGGTCTATCCTATGTTTATCTGTTTTTTCCATACTGTTATCTGATTTTATATGATTCTATGGGCTTCGTGTCCCTCGACATAAATGGCACTGAACGGACGTGCCGGACACAGATTTTCACACGCACCGCACCCGATACACCGTTCGGTATCCACCATCGGTATCAAGGGCGAGAAATCATCGTCGGGGATGGAGGGTATCATCGAGATTGCTCCCGCCGGACAATGTCTGGCGCAATTACCGCATTGCACGCCGTCTGTCAGGACAACGCAATTCTCCTTTACCCATACGGCATGGCCGATCTGTATAGCGGACTTTTCTTCAGCAGAAACCTTTCGGATTGCTCCAGCCGGGCAAACCTCCGAACATTTCGTACATTCGGGACGACAATAACCGCGTTCATAAGAAGATTCCGGTTGCATAAGCGTTTCCAACCGGGAGGAAGGGCGCAGTACCCCGTTCGGGCAGACCGACACGCATAACTGGCAGCCCGTGCAACGACGATTCATATTACACAGGCGACCTGCTCCGGGAGGGACAAGAGGTGTGGTGCGCTTCGGAATTTTCTTGTCGAGAATAACAGCCAGCCCGCCGTCCACATTCTTTTCCTGCGCTTTGGCCGCAGCAGTACCGAGAAGAAGAGCAACCCCGGTGAGGAAATGGCGTCGGGAAGGATTCTGTTCCTCTGTTTTAGATGATAGCACGGCTGCCCGTTCCCGTCGTCGGGTATAAGAGATGGCCCCGTGTTTGCAGGCATCGAGACAATCCATGCAAGCCACACAACGCGAATGGTCTATCTCGTGATTCTTGTAGTCGATACAAGACGCCTTGCATTTTCGGGCGCACAAACTGCACGAGGTGCATTTCTTGGGATCAATGACCGGACGTAAAAGTGCATATTTCGAGAGCAAACCAAGTACAGTACCTACCGGACAAACCGTATTGCAGTAGGTACGTCCGTTACGCCATGCCAAGACAAATAACAGGATACAAGTAACAATGGCTATAATGAATGTCGGCAGGCTTCTCATCCAGACCTCCGTTTCATAAAAGGTGTAACTTTCGGCTCTCTCGGCAAGGTAGGCCAAGAGGTTGTTTCCCCATCCATAAAACGGAGCCAGTAAATTTTGGGCAATCCGACCGTAAGCACTGTACGGAGCTATCAAGGCGACCAGCGAACCTGCGCCTGCTGCTATCGCCACGAGGAAAAGAGCCAATACGCCGTACCTGATTCCAGATTTTGCCGGAGAATAGGAAAAACGGTTTTTTCCTTTTTTACGCCGACTGCCTACCCACGAAACAATATCCTGCATGACACCCAGCGGGCAGATGACGGAGCAATAAATGCGACCGAAAAGCAGTGTCAGCACAACGAGCAGAGCCACGACACCTACATTCAAGGCCAGCAGAGCAGGTAAGAATTGTATTTTTGCCATCCATCCCATCCATGTATGCCACCCTCCCGTGAAGTCGAGAAACAGCAACGTGACAGACACAAAAAAGATGATTGCCAGTATAGCCCTTATTTTCCGTAACATAGCTATCATTTAAGGGTTTTCATATCTATCACATACCTGAATTTTACATCTCCATCCACGACCTTCTGATAGGCTTCAGTAATCGTTTTTCCGTCAGCCGGAATAATTTCGACTTCAGGATAGATACCGTTGGCGACCGAATAGTCTAACATCTCCTGCGTCTCCTTGATTCCCCCAATCTGGGAACCGAAAATCTTGCGATTGGAGTTCATTACGATGGCATTTACCGGAATACTCGGCATATTGGCTGCCGAGGGGATTCCGACGATAGCGAGCTGACCGTCCAGCTTCAACATTTTCACATACATTACCGGATCATACTTGGCGGGAATGGTGGAGAGAATGAAATCGTATTGCTTGTTCAACCCTTGCAATTCATCGCTGTTGTTCACATTGACATAACGGGTAGCCCCCATGCGTGCGGCATCCGCACGTTTTGCTTCCGTTACATCGAATACGGTCACATCAGCTCCCAATTTCACAAGATACTGCACAGCCAAGTGTCCCAACCCGCCGAATCCGGCGACACTGACCTTATCACCTTTCTTGATACCTACATTACGGATAGGCGAATAGGTCGTGATTCCGGCGCAGAGTAGTGGCGCGACTTTTTCGATTTCGGCATTTGCCGGAATCTTGATGGCGAAGTCTTCCGCTACAACGTAGTTGTCGGAATAACCGCCCTGCGTCGGCTCGTTACCGTTATAGCGGTCTATGTCATGGTAGGTCATGATAGCCCCTTCCTCGCAATACTGCTCCAGATCATGTTCGCAAGCCTCGCAATGACGGCATGAACCGATCATGCACCCGATACCGGCATAGTCGCCTACCTTGAATTTCGTGACGTTGCGGCCTACTTTCACCACACGTCCGGCAATCTCGTGTCCGGGAACCATCGGGTATTTTTCAGGCCCCCAATCCTCGCGGACATGGTGGATGTCGCTATGACAGATACCCGCGTAGAGAATTTCAATCTGGATTTCATTATCGCCGACAGCGTGGCGAGTAAATGCGTATGGTTTGAACTGACCGTCGTTCTTGAAAACGGCGAATCCTTTGGTCAGCACGCCTCCGACACCTTGTGCCGAGGCTGTCATTGTGCATACTGTACACATAATTGCTAAAATGATATTTCGTTTCATATTGATATTATTGCTTATTCTCATTGGTATTATTGGATGATATGGATGTCGCGCAACCAACTTTCTACGCCACCGCCCGTATAGGTACGCAGATGAACCGAAGCGGGCGTCACCTCATGAATCTTGTCGATGGATTGCTGGAGATATTCTGTCGAGCCGTAAGTGAAGAACGGGATAACGATCTTACCTTCGAGGTCGTAGTTTTCGAGGAACGTACAGACGACCATTGCCGGATTGTGCCACCATATCGGCGAACCGACAAAAATCACATCGTATTCGTCGATATTTTCAGGCAGATTGCCGACACCGGGACGCAGGTTGTTGTACGATTCGTTCTGGATACGGTCGCTGTCGTCATAGGGATTCGAGGCATAAGGTTCGGACGCCTCGATACGATAAACGTCCGCACCGGTCGCCGCCACGATCTCCTCGGCTCTCCGCTGGGTATTGCCCGTAGCGGAAAAGTAAGCCACTAAAATTTTGCGGCTACCATCGTATTCGATCTCATCGGAAGGATAATCCGCATCGAAATCATCCTTGTCACACGCGCTTGCCAGCGTCATTATAGCCAGTACCATAAATACATAATAAAAAAATGTTCGTTTCATAATCATATTGTTTTTGAAGTTATTGTCTGTTGGCTCTTATAATGTCATTCAGTGAAATATCCGGATGGCGGTATCGCGCATCGGGATTTTTCTCTCCCGCACGGAGTGTGATGGCTTTTTGCGGACAATTCTGAACGCAGGAGAGGCAATATTCACAGGCTCCTTTGCATTGAACACCTTCGCCCGTCAAGGTGTAGTTCCGGCGCGGGCATACCTTTACACAGATTCCACAGCCGATACAGTTTTCCTTGATGACAAGCAACTTTTCGGCGGAAGGGGAAAGAGTGTGTCCCGCACGTTGCATGAACTCGGCGTGCTGCTGTCGTTCCTCCTCGGTAACGGGTTGTATCCAGTGCTTGCGTGCCTGTATGTCCTGCATGATTTCGGCTATTTGCTTGTCTTCCTGCTTGTCGATTTTTACCTGTTCATTCATATCGAATGACGGGAGAAAGTTATCCACCATTTTCAGGGTGGTGATATAGTCGAAGCGCGTCCCGTTTTCTGTTGCCAGATTGTTCCACAATTCGGTCGCGCTGCACTTGCGGTTGCCGTAGGTAAGGATGGAAAACAGGTAAGGGGCTTTCAGCCGGGCTTTCCGGATAAACTCCTGCACCATTTGCGGGGCAAGATGTCCGTAAATGGGGTAAACGATACCTATTTCATCCGCCTCGAACTCCAGCTTGTCCTGCCTGATAATCTGCGGAATACTCAACGGATTTTCCGCGAATTTCCGAGCCACGTAGAGGCAGTTCCCGGTTCCCGTGAAATAGAATACCAGACGTCTCTTTTTCTCTTCCGTGCAGGACGTGATAGAGGAGAGCCCGGATGCGGTCAATGCCAACCCTGCCAATGTAGTTCCCATACATTTGAGAGCTTCTCTTCTGGTTATTTTTTCATTGTTCATATTCGTATTAAAACTACTTGTTATTCATTTCTTTATCTGATGCAAAATTACGTCAGACCAGCAAGGGAGACCTTATATGAATTACGGATTGGCGTATAATTATTACAGATTGAAATTATACTTGAAAAAGTATCCTCATTTAACTTTATATATCCCTTATTAAGCAAGTTACCCGGCCGGAAATCCGGTCGGGTAACTTATTGGATAGGTTTGAACCGTTATCATTTATTCGGCCATTCCGATTCTTTTCAGCCAGTTCAAGACATTAGGTTTCGCTTCGCTGACACGGTCACGGGGAATTGCATAACCATCCAACACGGAGGCTTTAGGCTCCAACTCCCGTATGGTCTTGATGGCATCCGAGAAACGGCTGCCGCCATGCGTACAGAAAGGGATAACGGTTTTACCACCGAAGTCGTATTCGTCGAAGAACGAGTATAGCGGCATCGGCATATCGTACCACCAGTTGGGGAATCCAATGAAGACCACATCGTAGTCATTGAGATTTTTGATGTGTGTAGCCAGCTTTGGACGGGCATTGTTGTCTATCTCGACCTTTGCCGCATCGATCAATGCCTTATGCGAGCCGGGATAGGTGTGTACGGTCTTTATCTCGAAAAGGTCGCTACCCGTAGCTTCCCCGATGACGGATGCGATGTATTGCGTATTCCCCATTACTTTACCATTGGAAATAAGGCGGCTGGCTCCGGAAGAAGCATCCACTCCATCCGTTTCGGGAACGGAGAAATAAACCACCAAAGCTTTTCCTTTAGTATTTTGAGAGGTCGATTTTACTTGTTGCCCGGATAGGGATTGCGCTACATTTGTACTCTCCGATACGGTCTCGTTCCCAGCAGCCCAACAATAGGCCGTTATCGTACAAGCAATGATTGCCAGTACACTCATTGTTATAATTCCTTTTTTCATTTTTTACTTGTTTTATAAGTCTATTCAATAATTCCAATTCGACGCAACCAGCCTTCCGTACCGTTTGCACTGCCCGGCATATCAATACCCGCATCGTCGGGACGCCCCGGCGTCGTAATGTCGTCCGCATCGAGGTCTTCGGGAAGTGTTTCCGGAATATGCTTTGAGCCAGGTGTTACCTTATAAATTTTCTGCATGGATTCGTTCAGATAGGTAGTAGCTCCATAGGTAAAGAACGGAATGACAACCTTATCTTTCAAGTCGTATGCTTCGAGGAACGTGCAGACTACCATCGCAGGTTGATGCCACCAACAAGGCGAACCGACGAAAATCGTATCATATTTCGCAATCGTTTCCTCATCAAGCAGGTTCGCCACTCCGGGACGCAGGTCGTTGTAGGCTTCACGCTGGATGCGGTCGCTGTCATCGTAAGGATTTGCGGCATACGGTTCGGCAGCCTCAATCCGATGGATGTCAGCACCCGTAAGCTCCACGATTCGTTCCGCTACGGCCCCGGTGTGTCCTTCAGCGGAGAAGTAAACCACAAGCATATTGCCGTTCCTGGACGGAGTATTGGGTTCATCTGGGTTAGTCGGATTTTCAAAATCATCGGGATTTTCTTCATCGCCCGGTTCTTCGGGAGTGGAGGGTTGCTCCGTTGGCGACATAGGATCATCATCGGGAGAACAAGCGGCCATAGTCGTCAGAGAAAGGAGCAAGAGCGGGATAAAAAGTAACTTTTTCATATTCAATCTGTTTTTTGATGTTTATTTATGGTTGTACTCTTCTTCGGCTACGGGAGCATACCACTGGGTAGCACCCAAATGAACCTTTGTATTGATTGCTATATGCGTGAATCCGCTGTCGGAAGCCGCCCCGTGCCAATGCACCACGTCTGCCGGAATAGCGACCACGTCACCGGGATTCAAAACTTGTATGGGTTTCCCCTTTTCCTGATAGTAACCTTTTCCGGCAGTGGCGATCAGAATCTGGCCGCCCGGATGCGAGTGCCAACTGTTTCGGGCTTTCGGCTCGAATATCACATCGGACACTACTACATCGAATGTTTCACTGTCGGTCATCAACCGTTGGAGGTAGGCCGTGCCGTTGAAATTAGTACCTTCAATGACATTTCCTTTGGGAAAGATGGAAGAAGGTGCGGCAGGCTGGATTGTTTCAACCTTGTTTTCTGGTTTCGGGGTACAAGCACCGAGTGCCGCAACCAGTAAAAATAAGCAAGTTATCTTTTTCATATCGAATCGTTATTTTAGATATTGTTTGAAGAAAGCGTCCAGTTTCGGAAGTGTGATTTTCAGATATTCCGGCTGGTCATACAAATCCACGTGCGTTGCTGCGGGTACGACGAACAGCTCTTTCGGTTCGGCAGCTTTCTCGTATGCGTCTTCCGAGAAATATTTCGACACCGCATTTTCTCCCACGATGAAAAGTACAGGGCGCGGCGATATGGTCTCGATTTGCGCGAACGGGAAGAAGTTCATCATCGGCGCAAGGCTCGTGTAGGAGTAATAACCCGTAGAGTTGGGATGCTGTCCGCGCTCGGGATTGTCGTAATAATCGAGGAAATCGATGGCAAACTTCGGCGTATTCTCATCCACTTTTTCAGGTAGGGCGCGAATATCCCGACGTGTGGCTCCGCCATATTCCGCCGTGCGCTGACGACCGATCTCATCGAGAATCGCCATACGCTGCTCGTAGGTCTGCGTGTCGCCCACACCCTGACGGCGGGCACGTCCCATGTCGTACATACTGATGGTGGCAAGAGCCTTGATACGATGGTCTATCTGCGTAGCACTGACAGAATAACATCCTCCGCCACAGATACCGATTACGCCGATTTTGTCGGCATCAACAGCCGGGTGGTTCGTGAGAAAATCGACCGCCGCGCTGAAATCTTCCACCCTCACTTCGGGCGATTCCATACGACGCGGATAACCGCCGCTCTCACCGTAATAGGACGCATCGAACGCCAATGTCACATAACCCATTTCCGCCAGAAGGCGGGCATGAAGTCCTGAAGTCTGCTCCTTGACACCACCGAAAGGATGCCCAACGATGATGGCGGCATATTTCTTTGCCGAATCATAGTTTGCAGGGAAATAAAGATCGCCGACCACATCAATCAGGAAACGGTTGTGGAAAGTCACTTTTTGTTTCTTCACGCCATTCTCGACTGTCTCGACCAGTGTTTCCGGGTTGGCAATCAATTCTTTGCTTTGCAACAATTCGTTCAAAACCAGTCTGCCGCCATCGGCTTCGCTGCGTCCGACGTGCTTTTCGACAATGGCCAGCACACCGCGTAATTCATCCGGTGTTACACCTACATTCAGCGCAATACCCATGTGTCCTTTCAGCATTGGTTCTACGCCTTTACCCAACGAGGCTATCACGGCAACGGTCGTCAGCTCTCGTTCGGCATAGGTCAATACATCCCGCTCGAAAAGGTCGGCAAAGAGATGTTCTTTGAGGAATACCTCGATTTCCGGAGCCAGTACAGCATAGTCGGCTTTCGGTGCATCTGACGGAACGCCTGAAATTTCTGCGAGAATGTCACGTCCGCGTTCATACTTACGGCGGGTATCGGTTATCGGCGACGCTTCACGTCCCCAATCGTCTTCGATACCTTTTGCCTTACGCTCGTCGAGTACCGCAACTAACGTTTGCAGTCCGCGCAGGGCACGGGGAAAACCACAATAGGCGTAGGCGTGTACCATCACTTCTTTCAGCTCACTGACGGTCATGCCGTCATTCAACCCGTCAATAAGGGCGGTTGTCAGTTTGTCGAGGTCTCCCGTACTTGTAAGGGCTGCGACCTCTGCAATGTGTTGTCGTTTACTGTCCATAACTTGTTCTGCTTTCGGTGTTTGAGAGGCTGCGATTCCGCATCCGAAAAAAACACCGAATAGGGTTGTCATAATTTTCAATTTTATTTTCATAATCTCTATCATTTTATTTATCTGTTTTACCTGATGCAAAATTAGGCTGGAATTTTCGCCCAGACTGGTCATGAATTACGGTTTGAAGGATAATTATTACGGTTTTTATAGTTCACTGACTGCAAAAACGTACACAGTAATTGAGTAGCAATTCGATATGCGAAGCGATGATCGTTGCGCTATGCCGGTCGATGGCATGGTGCAACTCTTCTCCGATTTCCCGCAGATTATCGGTTATGATTCTCCTTTCGTGCTCCGACAATGCACCCTTACAGCAGCAGCGTTTCGGGTAGGTCTCGATACGGTTTTCAAGCGATGTGTCGCATAACAAATCGGGATGAAACAACACACCCGAATAGCATCCGGTATGTCGATGCCGGTTCGAGGGTATTTCAACCGTTTCGCCGGGATAAACCAGTCGCAGCCACTCTTTTTCAGATGCTTTTTCTTGCTCTGAATCGTTGTAATACAACAGTCCGTAAAAATTGCACATCATCCGGATATCCTCGGTCAGATTTGCTTTTGACAAATCGACCATACAGATCAACGGATGCAGTGTTTCATGCCCCGTCAATTTATTGAACCTATCAATGGTCATAAGTCCCGAATTATTCATTTGTATCATTGTTCTTTCTTTTATTCAGTTTTCCACGATGCAAAATTACAGGTTGTCCGAGTGCTTCATAGGGTATGAATTACGGTTTCATGTATAATTATTACAGATTGGAACCGATAAGCCAAAGATATTTTCTACATTTGCATAGAAACAATGAAAGAGACTGTTATGGAGAAGATTATGCAACTGAAAACGATAAAGGAGTACAATGATTACATGGGTATGGAAACGAGGCATCCGTTGGTTAGCGTCATAGAAGGAAGCCGTATGCCGCACCCTGTACCCCATGCACGCAAGCACGTGGGAATGTATGTGGTCTTCCTGAAAGAATTACGATGTACGGACGATTTGACCTATGGCCGACGCTCCTACGATTTTCAAGAAAATACGTTGGTGTTTATCGCTCCGGGGCAAGTGTTCGGACATGAAGCCGACGGAACGACTTTTACCGGTTCGGGCTGGTGTCTGCTGTTCCATCCCGACTTGCTGCGGGGCACGCCGCTCGGCCGCCATATGCAGGATTATACTTTTTTCTCCTATGCCGCCAATGAAGCGTTGCACCTCTCCAAGCAGGAGCAGCAGACCGTCATCGACTGTCTGACAAAAATCGACGAGGAGACATATGACAAGGCAGATCGCCACAGCAACCTGATTATCGCTTCTGCCATCGAATTGTTGCTCAACTATTGCATCCGTTTCTATGACCGACAATTCATTACCCGCAAAAAAGAGAACAAGGATACGCTCGGTTCTTTCGAAGCCTTGCTGAATGACTATTTCATTTCGGATAAACCCTCTAAATTCGGTACACCAACCGTTGCTTATTGTGCTGACCAGTTGCATCTGTCTGCGAATTATTTCGGAGATTTGATTAAAAAAGAGACCGGTTTATCTGCACAAGAATATATATTGGCAAAAACAATGGATACAGCAAAAGAGCTGCTTGCCGATCCTACAAAATCTGTCAGTGATGTGGCTTATGCTTTGGGGTATCAATATCCGCAGTATTTCAGCAAGGCTTTCAAGCGTGTCGTGGGATGTTCGCCGAATGAATACAGAAAATTAAATTAACTTATAAATAACTATGTAATAATTGATTAAGAAAAAATACTTATGATTCTTCCTTTAGCATTCATCTTGTTACCGACATAATAATCATTTTTCTTCGCTAATAGGTAAATGTGTATCGCAATACTTCTTTCTATATTGCAAAGGAGTCATATTATGATATTGCTGAAACAACTTGCTCAAGTAGCACGGGTCGGTATAGCCCATTCTGTTTGAAATCTCTTTAATGCTCATTTGAGTGCCGACAAGCATGTCTTCCACCGTTTTCAACCTGCTTTTTTGGATGTACTGTTTGAAATCCTCTCCAAAATTCCGTTTAAAGAAACGTCCTGCATAAGTGGGGGAAAGGTGAAATTTTTCAGCCACAATATTCAATTTCAGGAGTTCGGGCTGGTGGATATGCTGCCTGATGTATTTTAGCATATACTGTGCCTTGCTACTGTCCGCATTATCATGCTCCGGGGCCAATGTGGAAAGATTTCTTACAGCAAGCACAATGACACTGTTCACGTAGTAGTTCAGCAGATAGCCCGACATCATTTTCTTTTCAGATACCTCCCTGACAATTAGCTCAATCAAACTGTGAAGCATTTCCGCATCACTCTGTTGAAACCGGATACAGTATCCGGCTTGTATGTCGAGAGCCCCTTCAGCATATCTGTTTATATAATCGGTCACATAATTCTCCGTGAACCGGATAAACAAATAACGACTATGTGAACAAGTCCGAAACAGGTGAACTCTATTGGGCGGTATCAGGCATAAGTCGGCGGCACAATAGTTATGATGTTCTTCCCCGCCATTTACGGAATTGACAACAAAACTTCCGGTACCTTCCAGAATATAAGCCATTTCGAAAAAAGAATGCTGGTGCTCTCCAATCGGAAATGTATCGTGCTCCCTTAAAAGTATTTCAACCGGCTGATATAGATTTTCTTTCCACATAGCTTATTTTTCCATGTTTATGGTACAAAAATACAATAATCTTCATTTCCATGACATTTAACTTTGCACAAAAAAAACAGAAACATGAGAATATTAAAATTTATAGTAACATTTATTTTACTTATGGGAAGTGTATCTAATAGTTTAGCACAAGTATCTTCAGGAAGGCTGAAAGATAAAGTTGCAATTGTAACGGGAGCTGCATCCGGCAATGGAAAGGCAATAGCTGTCTTATTCGCCAATGAGGGAGCAAAAGTTATTCTGGCAGACATCAACGGTATAGAAGTAAGGAAGATTGCAGACACGTTGCAACAAAACCAATCGGACGTTATACCGGTTGAAGTGGATGTAACCAGAGAAGATGATGTACAGCGGATGATAAACTCGGCTTTAGAGCGATTTGGACGGATTGATATTCTGGTAAACAATGCCGGAGTTTTTGATGAACTTCTTCCGGCAGGCGAGGTCAGCGATGAGATTTGGGACAGAGTGATTTCTACAAATCTTACAGCGCCGATGCGTGGAATCCGTGCCGTTATTCCTGTATTTGAAAAACAAGGAGGAGGAGTCATTGTGAATACAGCTTCCATTGCCGGCTTTACGGGAGCAAGGGGTGGAGGGGCAGCCTACGTAGCCTCCAAGCATGGCCTGATAGGACTGACAAAAAATGTGGCATTTAATTATAAGGACAAGAATATCCGTTGTAATGCGGTGGCACCGGGCAGAGTCGAGACAAACCTGCGGGTAAACAGTGAGAACTTAATCGGATCAAAAACGGCTCATGACAAATCCATTGATAATTGGAGAGACATCGAGACCAAAGTTTCGGAAGGTTATATCACTAATATGCGGAAATGCACTCCTGATGAGATAGCCAAAGTTGTACTTTTTCTGGCATCTGACGAGGCCTCTTTTGTCAACGGTTCCATATTTGTAGCAGACGGAGGTTGGACTTCTTATTAAAGACATAACAATAGCATATGGAAAAGATTTGTTGGAAAGGACATGCCGCCATGTTCGGGGCAAATGCCATGTGGGGGTTGATGTCTCCCATGTCCAAATTTATCATGTTGGGAGGAGCTGTTACGCCTCTTGTCGTAACTGATTTACGTATCGGGGGTGCGATGGTTCTCTTCTGGATAGCTTCTTTTTTTCAAAAACCGGAACATGTCAGCCATAAAGACTTGGCAAGCCTGTTTGTTGCCGCCCTTTTAGGTATTGTATTCAATCAAGGTTGTTTCATATTCGGTGTCAGTCTAAGCTCACCCGGTGATGCCTCCATTATTACTACCAGTATGCCTCTATGGGCTATGGTACTGGCTGCATTGATACTGAAAGAGCCCATTACGGGCAAGAAGGTGCTGGGCATTGCGGCCGGAGCGAGCGGTGCATTGCTGCTGATACTCGGAAACGGGCAGCATGAGCAAGGAGCATCGGCAGCAACCGCGGGTGGCACAATGATATGGGGCGATTTGCTGGTGTTGCTGGCACAGTTCTGCTATGCCCTTTACATCGTATTGTATAAGGATTTCGTGAACAAATATTCGCTGGTGACCATTATGAAGTGGATGTTCACCTATTCGTTCATATGTGTCCTTCCGTTTTCAGCCGGCAGCCTGATGCGTACAGATTGGAGCAGCCTGCATCTTCCCGAACTGGGTGGCTTGTCCTTTATTGTCGTGGGAGCTACCTTCATCAGCTACATGCTGATTGTGGTCGGACAGAAGAATCTCCGTCCCACCGTGGCGGGTATGTACAACTATATCCAACCACTTATTGCCTGCATTGTTGCCGTTTGTTGGGGTATGGACTCTTTCAATTTCATCAAGGGCATGGCTGTTATCTTCATTTTCGGTGGTGTCTATCTGGTTACTTCGAGCCGGAGCAGGAAGGAACTGGAGTCCTATAAAGCTATACGTACAAAGGAGAAAGTCGGATGAATATGATGAGAAAATACATCTTAGGATTAGTAAAAACAATGGATGCAGCAAAAGAATTGCTTGCTGAGCCTACAAAATCTGTCAGTAATGTTCCTTACGCTTTGAGGTATCAATATCCAGTACTTCAGCAAGGCTTTCAAGCGTATCGCGGGATGTTCTCCGAATGAATACAGAACATTTAATTAGGATATTATTTGATTTTTGAAAAAGCCTAAAAAATAGAGAAATGGAATACCGATATTTGTTTTCTTTATTAGTTAAATAGATTGTTATGTAATAGATTATTATATGATAAACATACCGTAGTCGGTATTTATTGAGACAATATTAAAAATCATGTAATTTTATCCCGTTTTTTTCTGAAAAGAGAAAAACGGGTATTTTATTATGGCTCAATAGGTCAATAATTACGCTTTATCTGCTATTAATACCCTATATCCATCTGAATGAAAACAAATACCGAGTGTACAATTATTTGGGGGAGAAATACTATTTAATTCTAATTCAATATAACTTGCTATTTATCAGTATGTAATATAAATTAAAATATAATCATACCGACCTCGTTTTTAGCTATCTATATAATCCCGAACTTTGCAAAAGATAAAAATGAGGATATATGGAAGTTTGTACTTACTCTTGACGTTTTTATGATAATTTAGTCGGAGGCGATGATTTATAAAACCTAAAATGTGATATGATGAAAATATTAACAAATGCACTCCTTTTCAACCTATTTGCCTCCTACTTGGAGGGCATGGTACAAGTAGCGGAAGAATTGCCTGCTGCTTATGATAATTTTGTAACTCTGCTTGGAGGACTTCCACAAAGCGAGAACCTAATATTGAAGTTACGTCGCTTGAATTATACCAAAATAGAGCTGGTTTCTATGCAAATAGCATCGGAGCAAATGTTGGAGAAAAGGCATATTTTGTACGATGTGTTTATCGGTAAGGCATTATCTCTTCTCGATACAGAGATAGAAATGGTTAAAGAGTTATTTAAATTGGGGAATATTATCCCCGAATTGAAATCGGAAATAATGAAAGATACAAAAGATAAATCTGTTATCATGTTGACCTGGAACGGTACAGACAGTGATTTGATTGAACTGGTGGCTGCGTTGATGGCAGCCGGTGCAATAAGCTCGAAAAATGGTGGCAAACTGACTGTGATAAGTGTAATTCGGGCTTTTGAGGATATGTTTCATCTGAAAATAAATGCATTATATACCAAACGGGGAAAAGTGTTTGATCGTTGTACAGACACTACTCCTTTTATTGATTCCTTGCGTGTAAGCTATAACCGGATGCTGGAGAAACGGTTAATTTAAAAGTCATACGCCAACGGATGTCAAAATCCGACTTTGATTCCGCACATTTGTTTTTACCGGAGAGTATGACTTATTTTGCCGGAGAAAACATCAAAATGTATAAACTAAAAACATCATGTATGGAACTGACTATTATTGAAACAAGCGCGTATCTGGAAATGAGGAAACAGTTCAGTCTGCTGGCGGTACAGTTGGAAGACTTCCGTAAAAAGGTTGCCTCACCCGCACCGGATAAATGATTGGACGCACAAGAGGTATGTCTGGCTCTGAAAATATCGAAGAGATGCCTGCAAAATTACAGGGACAACGGCCTTATCCCTTATTCAAACATAGGTGGGAAATTCTTCTATCGGGAAACGGATATTCAGGAGATATTGAGTGAAGGACTTGTAAAAAGGAAATAGGCTATGGCAGACATTATCACAAAGGATTCGGAAGAGTTCAAGGAACTGACCGGATGGATAAGGAGAGCGGGTAAGGCGGCTGAGGAAGCCACGGCAAGAATACGTCCCACGATTGCGGATGAGCATTACCTGACTGGAGATGATGTGTGCGAGAGACTGCACATCTCACGGCGGACGCTACAAACCTTGCGTGACGAAAACATGGTGTCCTATACTACCATCGGCGGAAAGATTCTTTATCCCGAAAGCGGACTGTATGAGGTGTTAAAAAAGAACTATCGGGATTTCCGAAGGTTCAGGAAATAAAGAAAAGACAAAAGGAATGTCCCTCCGGCCTACCGGCTGAAGGGGCATTCCTTTTGGTCGGTCTTAGACGGCCAGTTTGTAAACATGGCCTATCTTCTCGCAAAGTTTGTCGGTATCTTCGCCCACTTTCGGATTGATAAGCTCAGCATATACCTGCGTGGAAAGGATGGAGTTATGCCCTAATACCTTTTGCAGAGTTTCCAACGGCATCCCTTTGAGAATGGCCAGAACTGCAAATGTATGACGTCCGATATGCGGGGTGATTTCGGTATGGCAATCGCACTTCTTGCCGATGATTCTGAGGCTGAGGAACATCGTGTTGTATTCGCCTACGGGGAAAACACAATCGGGGGAATCCTTCTTCTCGTCCACACCCCTGTATTTCTCAATAAGCTCAATGGCTATGGGCAATAACTTCACGACATAGGCCACTCCGGTTTTTATACGGTTGCCCATCAGCCATGTGCCTCCGTCGGAATCGGTATGGATGTTGTCATAAGTAATGGCTTTAAGGTCGGCATATGCAAGACCGGTGAAGCACATGAAGAGAAACATGTCCCGCATGGCACGCTGGCGTTTGTATTTCAGATCCACATGGATGATTCTCTGTAATTCCTCTTCAGTAAGAAAAGACCTTTTCTTGTATTCCGGCTTACACTCGAAGGATGTGAAAGGATGGACTCTCAACCACCCCTTTTCCTGCGCTATGTACATCAGCCATTTCAGGGTGTTGACACGGTTGAAAGCGGTGGCATTCGCATTACCTGCCGTGCCGAGCATCCATGTGTAATAGTCCTCAATGAACGACTTCTCAAGCTCGTCAATAGCTATATCCTCGATGTTCTTTTTGGTTTTCATGAAAAGCAAAAGACTTTTGTAGTCGGCAACCAGTCCACGGTAAGTGCTTTCCGCCTTTCCTTTGCCTATCTTTTCTTTATACGATTCAATCTGTTCTCTGAAGAGCACCATAAGAGTATGGCATTCCTCTGCGAAACCTGCATAACGGTTATATACTTTCTTGGCCGTAACAAAACAGTCATGGTCGCAAATGTACTGATAGTGCTTTGTTATCTGCGCCTTGATGTTGTCAAGTTCTTGATTCAGCGTGCGTGCTTCCTCGGACTTGCCTTTCGCACGGTTGGCTTTTACGTCCCATAAGGAAAGGGACACTGTTCTTTTGCTGCTGAAACCCGCTTGGGTTCCATTGACTGTGATGCGTCCCATTATCGGGGCCTTACCATTTTTTACTGACTGGTTCTTGGTGTAGAACAATACTTTGAATGTGCTTCGCATAACTCAACTTTTTTTAGTTACAAATTTACTTTCTGTTGAGTTATCTGATACTATGCAAAAACAAGCAATAGGCTGAAATATAATATATTACACTTCTTTTTATAGCATATTTGGCGGAGTTACGATTTGGTAACCTAACTCCTTTCCAAATCTGCTTTTTTTTGCTTTCCTTTTGCCTCCCTGCTAAAAATATGTTTTATAACCATTTGATTTTTAGCGTAGTTGCATTATCCTTGCACATCGTTTAAAAATACTTGGTTTCATTAGGGAGAAACAATATTTATGTCGAACACTTGTCGACGCTCTCTGCCGTTTAATGTATTCTTCTCTCACCGACAATAAGGAATGCTTCATCCTTCAGTGCATCCGGCAGGTTCACGCCACGAAGCTGCAGGCTACGGAGCCATCCGGCCACCTCTTCCGACTGCAGGGTATAAAGCACTTCGCGGAATTCATCGACGGCATCCTCTTCATACTCATCTCCCTCCAGTCCCCGGAAACGATCCAGTTCCTCGTCATCGTAATATTCGATCTCTTTGCTGACGGCAGCCAACAGACTGTCACGCTCACAGGTCTCATGCTGGCCGCAACATTCTTCGGGAATTTCACGCGCTTCAGGTATCTCGCTGATCTCCCCGCGTTCCAGCATCTGCTGTAATTTTTTATTCCTGAAATAACCGGCTATGGCTGCAATAACGCCCAGCACGATAACACCAATGATAATATACCACATATTAGTTGACAGTTGACAGTTGACAGTTGATAATTACAAATGCCTGGACTGTCTGTTATATTATTAAATTTCAGTTATATCGAACCCTGCCTGCTTTAAGTCTTCCCAATAAGCAGGATAACTCTTCGTCACCACTTCCGGCTCGGCTATTTTTAATCCCTGCGGCAAAATGAGTGCAGCCGGGGCAAATGCCATTGCCATACGGTGGTCTTCATAGGTCGCAATAACCGGGTCCGTTTCCGGTTCGCACCGTTCCCCGTTCCACTCCAGGATACTGTCATTACTGTCAGTTAGCAGATAACCCAGTTTGCGAAGTTCTGTTTTCAGTGCTTCGATACGGTCGGTTTCTTTTATCTTCAGACTCTGAAGTCCGGTGAAACGGAAGGGGATATTTAGTAACACGCAACAGACAACAAAGGTTTGAGCCAAATCCGGTTCATTGACGAAATTATAGAGTAGCTTCTTTGTCACATTACCGGTATGTTTCAACCGGACACCCCGATCTGTGAAGACCGTTCCGACACCCAGTTGCGCAAACAGTTTCGCACCGGCGGCATCGCCCTGCAAGCTGTTTTTGAAAAGACCGAGTAGTTCTATTTCGGCATTTTTCGACAAAGCCATAATGGAATACCAGTAAGAGGCGGCACTCCAATCCGACTCCACGGTAAAACGGATCGGTTCATATTCCTGAGGAAGTATCCTGATCGTCTGTCCGTTCCAGGTTGCTTTCACCCCGAACTGTTCCATCAATTGTAACGTCAGATCGATATAAGGGCGGGAGATAATATTTCCTTCCAGATTTAATGTCAATCCATTCTCCATCAGAGGTGCAACCATCAACAGAGCCGAAATATACTGCGAACTGACGCCTCCTGCCAACGATATCTCACCTCCCTGCAAAGCGCTTCCGAAAATACGCAAAGGTGGATAACCTTCCTTCTCGATATATTCAATGCGGGCACCTAATGAGTTGAGTGCATCGACCAGCAGTTTGATCGGGCGGTTTTTCATCCGCTCCGTTCCTGTGATCGTCCATTCACCCACTATTTTAGAAAGGAAAGCAGTAAGGAAGCGCATGGCGGTCCCGGCAGCCTTTATATCGAAATCACGACTATCGGAGTTCAGCGCCCTGACCATCACCTCCGTATCATCACAGTCGGAAAGGTTCTGTATATCATAAGGGCTATAACTCAGGGCATTCAATATCAATGCACGGTTACTGATGCTTTTGGAAGCAGGAAGTTGTACGGAAGCCCGGATAGCTCCTTCCGGGCTTTTTATGAGATATTTCATTGCTTTTGTCTGTTCTTTAAATTAGAAGACAAAAGTACGGAAAATTCCGGATAGTTAGGTGACCTTTTCTTTTATAATACAAACAAGGAGATACCTTAACGGCATCCCCTTCGCTTTTTACATCACTCTGTTCCTAACACATATACCTCTGATATAGAAGCAGACGGAGAACGATGACTTTCCGTAATGACTAACTTCATGTATCGGGCCTTCTTCGTTTCTCCCAATACAATCGTCCTGGCATTCGGATTTTCCGTTTTTTCAAATTCCACTTTTCCGACAATTTCCCAACTATGGTTATCCGTACTGATTTCAATATGAGCGGTCTTCAAATCCGTATTACTCTGCCTTTTAGCGATAGTTACACATTTTACGTTTTTTACCGTATTCATATCAATCGAAATATAATGCGGTAACTGAGCCGTAGTAGCCTCCCATTCACTATGCCAAAACGTTGAAGGATCATTATCTATAATCAAAGCTGCACGACCATTGGCACCTTCACCTGTCGGTTCTTCCGAAGAAAAATCAATTATTTTCCAAACTGTTCTGTCCAATTTCGGATATTCAGGGAAATTATCATCCAAAGAACCATCTCCGACATAATAGGTCGGAAACTTATCGACAGGAGAATCCAGTTCAAACTGATCCAATGCATCTTTTTCAGGTAAAAACATTGTTTTGTAATAGTACTCACCCCCTAATACATAATCGTCAATCACAGTCACAGTCTCCGAAGCCGGAATATCAATTGTTTTCTTCTCCCCGGTTTTATTCGTATAAGTAAATAAAATACCCGAAGAACTTCCGGCATCACCCCAATACAAATTGACTTTATCCGCCAATGCTTCCACTCTCTTAATTTTTCTGGGACTTAAAGTCGATTTATAAATATCCCCGTAAATAGTACCCGGTATTTCATATCCTATAGATAAACTATTATCCATCCCGACATGATACAAATTAAAAATAAACGTACCTTCCGGCATATCATCCAAAATATGAGTGAAATAACCGTCTTTATCTATTAAACCTCTGTCAATTGGGAAACTAATCGAATCCTGTTTATCATTCCAATAAATTTTACCTGAAGTAATACGCGGATCCGTATTTATTTTCCACATAAATTTGATCCGATTGATTCCTCCCATAGCAGTAGCGGAATCCGCTCGCCCGATATAATTTATTTCTCCCCGGTCCAAATATTCCTTAATATTATCATTCATTCCATCGCAGGCAAGCAGGAATAAAAATGAAAAGCAGTATAAAATAATATTTCTATTCATAATTCTTATTTAATTGGATAGTTCATTCTTTTATTTCACCCCAGAAAGAAATTTCCGAAATGTGCATCATATCACCTCCACTCCAGGTCGACTCTACTTCGAACCGGATATAGCGGATAGGGGGAGAATCCAAGGGGAATTCAAATTCAAATCCTTGTGCTGCATATTCTACATCTTCATTAGTTATAGGGCCGTCTTCACCCGAAGGTTTGAAACTATAACAATCCATCATATAATTCCAATCATTTTTAAATCCTCCCTGTACCCAATAACTGTTTTCATGGTTATCAAGCTTTAAACTTGTGGTACCATAAATCTTCCATCTTTTCAAATTATGATGCTTAAATTCATAACCGATTCTAGGCCATAATGTATAACGGCTTAATTTGGCAGTCACTCCCAAATCAATAGTAAAATACATGGGTGTTTTACCTGAACTGGTATGGAATCCCTGGTCACCGACAATGTCGTCAAACATTTTGTTGAATTCCCAACCACCGAGGTTTGTCTCATTATCACCCATCAGAATCTGGCGGTTAAACTTCGACTTATCCAGTTTCATTTCAAAATAAGGAGTAAAGAAACCTTTCAATGTATCTGAATAATTATCCCAACGGTCACGGATCACAGTTGCATATTCACGCTTGGAATCATCAAATCCGTGCAAAGAATATTTGCCTTCAGTCGCACTGGTATAAACAACATCCGCCACATTCAGATCGCCGACAGAATCAGCTGCAAGCACATAAATCGTCAAATCCGATTTATTTTCATTTTTCCATTTCAACTGTACGCCGCCAAATCCTTTTTCCATAGTCATTGACTGAAAAACCAACTCAACCGGAGGTGTTGTCGGATTAATAGTGACTTCTACCGGGTCGGATTGATTGTTACTGCGGTCTACACAGCATAATTTAATTGTTTGTGGATCTGTCGAACCAAACCCTTCTACCACTAATGAATTAGTATACATAGACGAAGTTGTATTTTTTTCCACTCCATTAATTGTATAATAAGCTTTTACACACAGTAGATCATCATCTTGCGGTAAATCATAAGTTATTTCAGCTCCGCCAGGCAAGTTCTCCACCCTAGGATTCCTGATCGACCCGGGAGCAACGTTATCAGTGGCAGGCTGTCCCACAAACTCTTCCTTACAGCCGTTAAACAAAACGACCAACAAGAAGGTAGTAACAATATATAATAAACGTTTCATTCTTGAATCTTTTAAATTTAGTGATCAAATTAATTCGAAGTTCCCCAGCCAAAATTCTGAATAAGATTAGGATTGACATCCAGCGAGTTTTGTTTGATCGGGAAAAGATAATTCTTAATACTGAATTGAGGTTGAGTCAGAACTTTCACTTCATAGTATTCAGTCGTATTTTCACCTTTCACATTCCATCCTGTAATCGGCTTCTTAAATTCACTTTCCGCTTCTTTCCAACGCAGCAGATCCCAATAAGGTTCGCCCTCAAAAGAAAGTTCGATCATGCGTTCACGATGTATAATCTCACGCATGCCTTCTTTTGTATTCACTTTAGATGAATTGGTTGAATACTTAGTCCAACTTTCTTTCACCCCTTCCAGTCCGGCACGTTTCCTTACTTCGTCAATCCAAAAATAAACGTCGTTATCGGGAGTGCTTTTCGACTCATTCAATGCTTCAGCATACATCAGGTAAAGATCGGCCAAACGGATTACTGGAAAAGAATAACGTTTGGAAGTCCAGTTACTCCCATTAATAACACTCTCCACTCCCACCAGTTTCTTGGGAAGATAGCCGGAAGCCGAATATTTCTCAGCAGCTGTCATACCACCAGTCTGTCCTTTTTTCATCTGGGCATAATTCAGTTTCGAATAGTCCTGATCACCAACAACACCATTACCATAAATGATACAACCATCGAAACTTAACGACGCATAAAACCTCGGTTCACGTTTCATATGAAGATTAGCAGTTTCATAACCTTCTTTCAGATAATAACGTTCCTCTTGCGATACAATACCTGTTTTATAACGGTTGGCATAGTCCCATGTTTTATCTTCCTCAATAGGTACACCATGGTTACTATAAAAACGCTCAGCAACCTGGATAGTCGGCGACATCATAGAAATAACAGGGGCAGAAGCCGGGGCATTTTGTAACCTTACGGCAGCCACTTGTTGCAGAAAATTATCATTCTTTGTGGAACCCCATAGAATTTCCTTATTCCATCTTTCCGTAACAGCACCGCGTACATTTAATTTTATACGAGTAGAGTCACTAATCGGATCAAATCCTTGATAATAATAAAGGCCTGCACCATGGCTTTCTGCAAAATCGATCGCTTGCTTTATTGCTTCGGCAGCTACAGTCCACTTTGCAGGATCATAAGATGTTGAAAATAGGCTACGTCCTTTATTATCTTTTATATTCGTATAGAAAGGATTGCCATTAAAAATGGGACTGGCACATAAAATCAAGGCTTTGGCTTTTAATGCCAATGCGGCAGATTTGGTAATTCGTCCCATTTCCTGTGTCTGATTTTGGATATCATCGGGAAGATCTTCCAAACAATCATCCAACAAATCTGCTATGTATTTGACAACATCGTCTACAGGTTCACGATATACGCGTACCTCTTCCGGGGTAGAAGAAACAGGTAGATTTTCATCCACGATTGGAATCGGTCCATACTTTCTCAATAAATAAAAATGATAATAAGCTTTTAAGAATTTGACTTCAGATACCCATCTGACTTTCTCATATTCTTCCAGATCGACCGGTTTGTCTATATTTTCAAGGAAAATATTACAATCACGTATAGCAATAAACAAATTACCGGCACCATTTCCTCCATCCCAGGAGTTTAATAGAGGATCGTTCGAATTCTGACCGTCTCTTGCTAATTTCCAGGCATATAGATTATTACTATTATCAAAATACCACCATCCTTCCGGAGCGATCCAACTTTCATATCCTCCCAATAATGCTTCATTTGCATTAGGATCAACCGGATTAGGCAAGTAAGAATAACAAGTAAACAAATATTTTTCCGCGTTAACCCGATTATTGAACGCATGGTCAATTGTAGGAATATTATCAGGAACCACATCCAGATAATCACTGCATGAACTTAATGTGGTTAAGCTTATAAAGAGCAATAATGCATTAATTATTTTCATATTTTACATGTATTATAAACTAACATTAATACCTAAATTTATAACCCGCTGAACAGGATATCCCAATCCGTTACCTGCCATTTCCGGATCCCACAACTTGAACTTACTGAATGTAAGCAGATTGGTTCCACTGACATAAACACGGATCATTCCTATATGAATCTTACGGGTAATCTCTTTGGGTACAGTATATCCTAACTCAGCTGATTTTAAACGGAGAAATGAACCGTTACGCATGAACCAGGTACTTCTCTGGTTATTATTGTTGACAACATAGTCAGACAAACGAGGCCAAAAAGCATAAGGATCACGATTATCTTCCGACCAATGACTTTTTGCAATTTTATCCAGTAATGCATTTTGAGAAACGACATTACCGTCGTCATCCGTATCAGCAAAAGGAGACAAGTTTTTCGTGTCGATCCAAAACGAAGAGCGGGCAGACCCTTGGAAGAATGCGGACAAATCAAAGTTTTTGTACCCCAGGGAGAAACCGAAACCATAAATAATTTCAGGAGTAGTAGGATAGCCGATAGGTACTTTATCCTGATCGTCAATAATTCCGTCCCGGTTAATGTCCTTATACTTGATATCACCGGCCTTATATTCACCATATTGTTGTACTGGAGAATTTTTTACGTCTTCATCATCGACAAAAAGACGTTCCGCGATCAACCCCCATTGTTGACCGAGACTCTGGCCAATATGTGAACGCCAGGGAGCTTTTGCATAATCTGGTTCTTCATACACCCGAAATTCACTGGTTGCATACGTAAAGTTTCCTCTGACCGAAGCCCAAAGATCTTTATTAAAAGACTCCGAATAGTCTACGGAAATATCTATACCCGAACCGAAGCTTTCTCCGATGTTTGATTGCGGACTGGCCTGAAGTCCCATTGTCGTAGGGATAGAAGAACGGCTCTGTAATATATTTTTTCTGTTTTCACGGAAATAATCAGCCTGAATCTCTAATTTCTCCAATAACCCCAGTTCAATACCATAATTTTGCTTATACGCTTTTTCCCAGGTAATATAAGGATCCTCATAACGGGAAATAGATATACCGTTTAATGAATATCCGAAATCAGTACCGAATGTATATCCCCGGTCGCCATTATCCAAATTCACGTTAGACAGATAAAAGAAACGATCCTTATCCTCACCGATCGCATCATTACCGACAAGCCCGTAAGTTGCTTTTAATTTCAGTTTACTGACAACTTTGCTAAATGGTTCCCAAAACTTTTCATTAGAAATAAGGTAACCAGCTCCCACCGAAGGGAAAAATCCGTAACGTTCAGAAGCTGCGAAACGTTCAGAACCGTTATAACCGAAGTTACCTTCAATAAAATAACGGTTATCGTATCCATAGGTAAGACGTCCTGCCAATCCTACATTTCGATAAGGGAGAGAGAGTTGTAAATCACCGGCATTCCCTTTTAATTCTTCCCGGGTTGTAAATACCAGCAATGCACTTGTCGCATGTTTCTTATTGAATGTCCTGTTATACTGGGCTGCAGCTTCAAAATAGATCGTACTGTTCACCTCTTTTTTCCCTTCAGAATAATCAAGATACTCTTTTCCTTCCTTCTCATTCAATGGCATAAGAACATAGTTGTCATTCTGTTTATCATACATCCCGATCTTATAATAAAATGGCGTATAATAGCGTGATACATCAAAATAGGAATACCGGGATGTGTTAAATAACCCTCTCACAGACAGACCTTCTGTAATAAAACTCAAATCCTGTTTCAACTCCAATTGAGCCAAGACCAGTGTTTTACTATAGTCTTTATAACCTTTCACCATATCGGCATACGGGTTGATATGTTTCGCCCCATCATAATTACCGAACAAAATATGCTGAGAATATTTATTCGCTTTGTCAGCAGGATAATAGGCTGGGAATAAGACAGGATTCGTTCTCATTACCTTATTATACAAACCCGAACCGCCATCTATTGGTCCTGTATAATCATCGAATGTCCCATGTAAACGGACAATCAACTCTGTCGTAGGAGTTACATTTATATTTACATTGGATCGTAGCAGATATTTCTTCAGGTCAATATTACTATTAAAATTATTTCGTTTATCAACCCGAAGTATACCGTTATCCTGATTGTAGGATGCAGCTACATAATAACGAGCAACTTTACCGCCCCCGCTAATATTTAAATTAAGCCGTTGATTAGTCGTGAAATTTTTGAACATTGTCTTTTTCCAATCAGTAGCAGGATATACATATGGATTAAGGCCTTTGCCCGTATTTGCTATTTTTTCATTCGAATAAGGCAATATACCCAGCGGATTACGTGTTCTAATAGCCTCATTATGCAATTGCATATAGGTGATCGGATCAGCCAACTCCACTTCACTTGCCGGAGAAGAAAAAGAATTCTCAAAGCGGACGGAAAATTTCGCCTTACCTTCCACACCTTCTTTTGTAGTAACCAATATGACACCATTTGCACCACGTGCTCCATATAATGCCGTAGCATTCGCATCTTTCATAATTGAAAAACTAGCAATATCGTCTGTATTCAAACGTGCCAGATCTTCTGAAGATAATTCAACGCCATCGATCAAAATAAGCGGATTCGCCTTCCCTGTACCGAACGTCGTAACACCACGAACAAAAAAATCGGCATTATCCTGTCCTGGTTCTCCGCTACGTTGATACGAAATAATACCGGACATTCTACCGGCAAGCGCTGTAGTAAGATTACTACTCGGTACTTTCAACTCAGAGGGTTTAACAGTCGTTACCGAAGCTAACACACTTTCTTTTTTCTGTTTAGCGAACGCAACAATAGTAACTTCTTCCAATTCATCGGTCTTTTCTTTTAAAGTTACAAATAACTGTTTTTTATTAGCAACACCCAATTCCTGATCCTGCATTCCCAAATAACTGAATACTAATATATCCGTTTCTTTTACATCGATAGAAAAAGAGCCGTCAATATCAGTTGTTACACCACGCGGTGTACCTTTCACCTGGATGGCCACTCCGGGCAACGGTTCCCCTAAATCATCGACCACTTTACCAGTAATCTTTTTTTGCTGTAGAGTAACCGGAAGATTTGTTTTTATTTCTTCTTTCTTATTTTTTTTCGTAATATAAATTTGCTTGTCTACAATATTGTAAGCATTATCAGTTCCTTCAAACAGTCTATCCAATATTTTATCGACCGTTTGATCTTTTACACTAATTCCAACTCGCTTACCGGCATCAATCACTCCTTCATAATAGAATATAACGAACTCACTGTTCCGTTCAATCTCTCTGAAAACTTCTTTTAGCGTCCTGTTGGTAAGATTCAAGGATATCTGGGTCTTTTGTGAATAGGCCAATTTTACAGAGAATTCCATGGCCCAACAAGATGTCGCAACCAGACATGCGACTACAATACACCATAATCTTCTAAACTCACGTATTCCTACGTTAATTATTCGTTTGTTTTTCATACATTTGTACTGATTTTTGATTTAACTGGAAAGAATTCTGCTAAAATTCTTTCTTTCAAAATTACGGCCGGATAATACCCACTATTATCCGGTTCTGTTTTTTCATTCTTCTTTTACTTCATAATTATATTATTTTTGAGGTTTAACAATAACTGATATATATTCTCTCTCTATTGTAAAATCGATAGGCATCGTCGATCCCAAGCCTGTCAATACTTTTATCATATCTTCATCCAGATTCAAGGAACCGGAACAACGCAAAGAACCTACTGCACCACTATATGTGATCTTTTTACCATAATAATTAGACAATTTATCCAAAACGATTGAAAAGCATTCATTATCAAATGTGTAAAATCCATCCTTCCAGGATATATAATTCTCTACATTCACTTTTTTTATATCAGTAGTACCCTTCTCATAAGTGAGCCGATCAGACGGATCCAACACTGTTTCTATAGAATTATCAGTCCGTACATTCACCTTTCCTGAAACCAGAACAACCGATACTTCCTGATTGGATTCGTACGTCGAAATATTAAATTTCGTCCCTAACACCTGAACATCCATCTTCTTTGATTTAACAATGAACGGTCGTTCCTTATCCGGATAAACTTCCATATAGACTTCACCGTCTACATATATTTCCCGTTGTTTTTCATCGAATGTAACCGGATAGACGACTCGTGTATTTGCATTTACCCAAATTTTTGAACCATCAGCCAACTCTAGGAAAGATCGTTTTGAAGACGGAACGATCAACTGATTGTAAACCGGCTCACTTTTATTATTAGAGTTTGTCTGCGGTTTACGTGACGTGTTCAACTTTTGAGTATTAATATGTAGCTCTCCCTCTTTATTATACTGTAAATGCGAATTATTATCTTCAATAGTAACTTTCTTTTCATCTGCCAAAATTAATTGGATTGTTTCTACCGGACATTCAGGTTTTTGCACTCTTTCAATCGCAGTCAATTCAGGGCTTTTATGATATTTAGCATAATAAAAACTTCCCGTTGCCATTAATAATAGAAATATTGCAGCAACAGAAGAATACCAATATTTACGTAATCGTTTTTTATTATTTGTTTTGGAAATACGCTTCCAAAGAAATTCTTTATCCTCAGAAGAAAAAGTGGATTTACGGTAAGGAACAGAACAAAGAATAACTCTCACATATACAATTTCTTTAGCAAGAACTTCATCTTTATGAGCTTGTTCTTGCCAAAAAGCTTGTGATTCATCAGTCGGATGAAAAAATGACTTCATAAAAAAATCATCTTCCAACAACTGTTCTGCCGAATAACCAGTATAGTCTTTTTCTTTCATTCTCAATTGTACCTAATAGGTTTTCCTATGGAGAATACAATCGAATGAAAATTTTATACTCAGCAAGAATACATTTTTTTGTATAAAATGAAGAAAACAACAAGGACGGGAAAAGACTCCCGTATTTTTTTAATCGAACGTTGTATGGAATTCTGTACCGATTGATAATTCATATCCATTAAAATAGCGATCTCTTCTATCGAAAGTTCTTCCATATAACGATAATAGATTATTTCCCGCTGCCGGTCGGTCAACATACTCAGAACTTTTCGAACTGTTTGTTGTAATTCTTTCTGATTTAATGTAACTGTAACCTGTTCTTCCGCACACGGATCCAGATATTCACCTTCTTCCAGATCGACTTTATCAAAAAACAATTCCCGCTTTAAAAGATTATACAGGTGGTTTTTCAAACAAGTAAATAAATAGAATTTGATATTAACCTCCGTTTTTAAACGTAGTCTATCATTATATAGTTTTACATAAACATCATGGATTGCATCTTTAACCAGAGACTCATTAGAGGTGAACTGAATACCATACCTAAACAAAATATCTGCATAGTTTTTATAGATGAGTTCAAAACTGTCATTATCTCCGTTTCTGAAACTCTTCCAAAGAATATTTTCTGATTTACTGCAATTCATTTCCATATGAGGCATCAAATTTAGGAAAACATTTGAATCCATCAATCCTCTGACTGGATAATAAATAAAAAGAGGCGTGAGGACTGTTGATATATCTAACATTGAGGCCTTCGACTGCCCTGCTCATTGATATAAACAACAGCTCACACCCTTTTATTTTGAATATTTCCATATGCAAAAACATAGGGATATAACAAAAACAAGCATGTGAGCGTTCGCTGTCTACTATCCAAAGAGCATGAAAGTGTCGAAGTTTCAATGTTAGGATAATATCATAAAAACGCTTCTCATAATAAATAAAATCACCTCATAGCTTAAAATGCCAGAGATTGGTTTACAAAAGTAGGAAGAAGCCTTTAGTTCCACAAATTATGAGAAACGTTTTTTCCTATTTAACTTCAGGCTTCTACAATCTAAATATTCCCATTAAATTCTTTTACCGCATCAAACATCGCGATAATATTCTCCGGCGGAACATCCGGTAGTATATTGTGTACGGTATTAAAGACAAAGCCACCTCCAGACGACATGATCTCCAAACGCTCCAGGACTTGTTCACGAACTTGAGCCGGTGTACCGTTATTCAGTGTACCGACGGTTTCTACACCACCACCCCAGAAAGTACAATCCTGTCCGAACTCTTTTTTCAGAAATCCGGGAGACATGTCCATGGCATTTGTTTGCACAGGGTTGAAGACTTCGATCCCTGCCTCGATCATATGGGGCATCAATGAAGAGATAGAACCACAGGAATGGATAAAGGTGTGCATCTGACTATGCGATTTTACATAATCACACAACTGTTTATGACGAGGTTTGAAAAGGGTTTTATAAGTATCAGGATCCATAAACGGACCGGTTGTCATCCCGAGATCATCCCCGAAACGGATAATGTCAACTATATCACCGACCGAAGCACAGACCTTTTCAAGTGTTGCCAGGTGACGTTCCAGTAACTCATCCAATACGCGTTCCACCTGGTCCGGATCACAAAGCAGGTCCATCAGGAAATTATCCATCCGGCGCAGGAAAGTTCCCCATTCAAAAAGATTGCAACCGCAAACGATCATCAACGCCTTATCCGTTGTCTCCCGCAAATGCAAAGCATTTGTTCTCAACTGTTCCCAGAAACCGTCATCGGCAGCATGATCCCAGGGACTGTGCACATAACGCGACCACAGGACACGCCCCATCTCTTCATCCAGGCCGTCATAACTATCAGGATAACCATCCACATAAGGGAAATAGGACTGGTCAAAGAATGTGGCACCTTTCGGCATCATTGCCAACAGGCGTTTACCGTCGGAATCATAACAATGCCAGGAACCGTTGGGTTGTTCTATGGGATTGAACCAGGCGGGATACAGAGCTTTATCGCCATTAGCCAGTATTGTCTCCTGCCAGTCAGACGCGTTCACATTAAACGTACGGCCGATATCGAGGACATCGATACCAAACTGATCGATCAACGACATATCCGGTTGTGCCAATTGCTGTACGACATCGTATATTTGTACCGGTAAGTCGGTCCGTCCCAACTGTTTCAACAAATTGGAATAGGCAATTGCCGAAATACCTGAACTGGGAGTTGCTCCCATATCGACCGGAACACGGTCGGACTCTTTATGAGCTATAGCTGATAAAACACGTTCTCTTGAAGTCATAATTTTCAATTCTCAATTTTTAATTATCCTCACTCTCCTCCACTCATTCCTATAATGAAAGAGGCAGCAACCAATACGACCAGTCCGGCATACATCCATACTTTTGTCTTTGTATCCGCAGCCTTCCATTCACCCCGGTACAATCCCCAAAGGGTAGCAAAAACAATAGTCAGCGACATCAATATTCCCCAAGCCGTAAACGAAAACTCCCCCATCCGGCTTTTCCCCATACCGTAAAAGATAAAGTTGACAAACCAGAGAAAACCCGCCAATCCGCAATACAGGTAGTTGCTTGACACTGCGATATCCTTTGTCTTTACAAAAGCCTTCAGGTTATTATTCTTTTTCGACAGGAACAAACACCAAAGTGCAGTCGCCAGAAAAGAACCACCGAACAACACGAAAAAGACAGGTAACGTCTGAAATAGCGGATCGATTCCCGAAGCGACCAAAGCGGATGAAATACCCGTACCCTGTTCTATACCCAGGGCTTGCGAAGCACCGGTTATTCCGACAAAGAAAACCAGCACCAGTCCTTTTCCGAAATTAAGTTCCGGGTTCGCCTCCGGTCCGGCACCTTTATCTTTCCGGTAACCGGCATATCCACTCAAGGCAATACCGACTGCGGCAATCAGCAAACCGGCTATCAACATAGTCCCTCCGGATTGTTGCAAGAGAATATTCAAACGCCCGTCGATAGCCGGAGGAATGATCGTTCCCAGTATCATCATCAATCCCAGAGAAAGCGAGAAGCCTAACGAAAGGCCCAGATAACGCAGGGAAAGTCCGAAAGTAAGATTACAAATACCGTAGATGATCCCCAGTAAAAAGATCCATCCCAATGTCTGTGCCGGGACACCGGACAGCACATTCATAAAGCCCGGGCAAAAAACATAACATGCCACCAGCGGTACGATCACATAAGCAAACAAACTATATATCAGCCAATAGTTTTCCCACGCCCAGTTACGGGTCTTTCCAAAAGGGATCGAAAAACTTCCCGACGAAAATGCCCCGATGGCTATCAGCCCGATTCCGAATAATAATTCAAATGTCATAACTCTTATTGGTTTTTTCTTCTAATATTCCGATATGCACAAGAGGCGCTGTTACAGGCTACGATTAATTCCAACCAGTTGATATTATCCTGCGGATCACGGGCATAAGCATCCGCCCCGATCCTCTGAGCAAAATCCGCATTTAACGGTGCGCCACCGACAACCACTTTGGTATCGGGATATTTTGCACGGATACTGGCGATCATCGGTTGCATATTGCTCATGGTTGTAGTCAGCAAGGCAGACATGCCGCAAACAGCTCCGGGATGCTCGTCCAATGCCTGGATATATTTCTCGGCCGGCACATCTGTCCCCAGGTCGATCACCTCCCAACCGGAACCTTCCACCATCATGCCCGTCAAGTTCTTGCCGATATCGTGCAAGTCGCCCATAACGGTACCGATAACAAATACACCTTTCCGTTTGATCTCTCCGTTCTGAAAATAGGGTTTCAGATGCTTCATGGCACTGTTCATCGCTTTAGCCGATAACAGCATTTGAGGTACGAATATTTTCCCTTCCGTAAACTTATTGCCGACCCGGTTCATTGCCGGTATCAAGGCGTCATTCAATACGGATTGAGGAGATAAGCCGCTCTCCAATGCTTCCCGGGTCAATTCGTCAGCACCCGGTTGTCCTTTCATTGCCGGTGGATAGGGCGATGCAAGACTGATCTTGCCGAATTCCACGCATTCGCCAAGTTTAATAATGATGTCGTTCATGTTCAATAATATTTAAAGCCTATTCTATTTATACGTTATTCAGTCTGTATGGAAAACCTCTTCCATAGCCGCCCACCATTCTCCGGGAGCACGGTTTTCTACCGGTTGCTGGCAGGGATCGGTGAGCTTCCACCATTCTTGTGTGACCGGATCGGCAGCCATTCGCTGCATATCCTTTTCATAATCATTTCCGATATATTCATAATAGCTGTACAACATTCCGTCTTTGTAATAAATAGAGTAATTGCGGATATTACATTCGCTGATCATAGCCAGCACCGCAGGCCATACAGCTGCATGTAATTGCTTATATTCTTCCAGTTTTTCAGGCTTTACGCCGATAACATTTCCATAACGTTTCATATTCTTCCGTCTATTAGATTAAGTATGAGCAAAAATAGCAGAAGTAAAAGAGTTGAAGTTTTCAATTTGCGTGGTTCTTTTGACTGTTTCCGAGATTTGAACAATACTATTCCTATAAAAGGATTAACTGTAAAAGAGGGAGTGACAGCGTATGACATCATAATGGCACAACAGTGCCACCCTATTGGCATTGTTGTGCCATAGTAGTGACACTGGAGTGCCAATACGGTGGCACTACCTTTAGCATAGGACAAAAGATTCCGTAAGTAGCAGACTTTCCGGTTTACAGCCCTACTTTATCTGTCATCTTAAAACGGAGCGTTCCCCCGTTCAGTAATTCATCGAAAGTAATATATGTCCGGTCGAGTGAACGATCATTCAACCAGACTTTCTCTACATAGATATTTTTATCGGACAGATTCTCGGCTGTTATGACAAATTGCCTGCCTGACGACAGGTTTATCACCGCCCGGTCAAATAAAGGAGCACCCAGTTCGTAACGACCGGATACTGGGTCCATCGGATAAAAACCTAACGAACTGAAAACATACCAGGCACTCATTTGCCCCGTATCTTCATTCCCGCAGATTCCCGTCGGAGTCGTATCATAAAGAGTTGTCAATACCTCATTGACATACTTCTGTGTCTTATGAGGGTACCCAACCTCATTATACATATAAATAGTATGGTGCCCCGGCTCATTGCCATGTGCATATTGACCGATCAGGCCGCTGATATCACCGGATACGGTTTCTCCTTCCAGCGATGAATGCATCGTAAATAAAGAATCCAGGCGAGAAGCCAGCACCTCTTTACCACCCATCAACCCGGCCAGCCCGTCTATATCATGTGGGACAAAGAATGTCCACTGCCAGGCATTCCCTTCGCAATAATCATCCGACCGGTGTTCCGAGCGCAGAGGATAAAAAGGTGTACGCCAAAGACCGTCTTTAGTCTTTCCCCTTGCAAGCAAAGTGACAGGATCGATCACATTCTTATAATTCAGGGAGCGGCCCCGGAACTCTTTACAAATATCGGGATGATTTGTCAGAGAGGCGAATCGGGCAATAGCCCAGTCGTCGAATGCATATTCCAACGTACGGGCTACCGACTCCATTTCCATATCACAGGGCACGTAGCCATATTTCTTATAATTCTCCAACCCGACAAAGTACCCCATCGAATAGCCGCACGTATCTTTCATGGCTGATTCGACCATTGCCAGCATTGCCAGTTCCGTATCAAAGTTCCTGACACCATTCATATAGGCATTAGTTATCAGGGGCATGGAATGGATACCCGTCATCTGGTAAGTCTCAACGCCTGCCAATGTCCAGATAGGTAACTGCCCGGCATATCTGAAATGTTCCAAAGCTGTCCGGATATAATCCTCCATCACGTCAGGACGCAAGACAGCGATCAAAGGACAAGCGGCACGAAACGTATCCCATAATCCGATAACTGCACCATAATAGGCAAAGCCATCCGTCTGATGTACCTGGCTGTCGGAACCACGAAACCGGTTATCCACATCAGAAAAAAGCATCGGATACATCATTACATTGTGTAAGGAGGTGTAAAAAAGTTCTTTCTTTTTCAAATCATTTGTCTCGACTTCTATCTGGCCCAATACCGGCGTCCAGCTCTCTTCCGCTTCTTTTTTCAAGGAATCGAAATCCTTATCCGCCGCTTCTTTCCGGTGATTATCCTCAGCACCCTTCATATCGACTGCAGATATACCTGTTTTAACATCCAGTATCTTTTCCGGATTCTCAAAGGTTAGGATCGCTTTCACATTACGTCCTTTCAGGGCAAAGGTCTCTTCTACACATTCGTTATCCAGGAATAACCGACACTCTTTTATCGGAGAAGAAAATGTCGTATAAAAATAAACATGTTGTTCCGGAGCCCATCCGTTAGTCAACCGGTATCCGCGGACCGTATAATCATCTACTTTTTCAAAAGACGCAGAAAAGACCGTATCCACATCGTGTTCACGCTGGATTGTACAAGCTCCCTGTGAGCCGTATTCCAGATCTATAATAACAGGGACGGAACCTGCAGACTTATATTTATATCGTTGCAGTCCACAACGTAAAGAAGCGGTCAGTTCCACATTCAGATCGCCGTTATAAAGATCAACCGAATAATATCCGGGTTCTGCCCACTCTTTCTCATGGGAAAAATCAGCCTGATAATACTGGGAATATAACTCCGTAAGGCTATCTGTCTTATAGTTCAGGGGAAGAGGCAGAAATAAAATATCCAGAAAGTCGCCACAGCCTCCGCCGCTTTTATGCACATGGCTGAAGCCGATCAGACTCGTATGGTCATAATGATATCCTGAACTGTTCGCATGTGTATCAGCCCCTATCTGTACCATTCCAAACGGGACAGAAGCGACAGGAGTGACACATCCGTTCAGTCCGGTTCCAATAAATTTGTTCACATACTGATTATTAGACTGAGGCTGCTCCGTTTGGCAGGAGAATAACAAGGTAACCAACAGTAGTGAGAATAATCCGTTTTTATTTAATTTATTCATAGTGCATTCATTTTATAATCTCCACAATATCATGTATTTTCAAGTCAGGGACTACAAAAGTAACCTTCCCGTCAACGTAATCGAACCGTAATGACCGTCCATCCGGTTGTAACAATACCTTCTTCGGTCTTTCTTCCGACCGGACTACGACGTTGAAATCTCTTAATTCAGGTATCTCATCAATGCCCTTCACACTCCGGTTTGCATGATCGCCGGATGTATTGACCAATTGGATCAACATACGTCCGTCCTTTTCCGACGGGATCACATGAACCCGGTGAGAACCTTTCACAGAAACCAGAGGTTCAGGGAAGAGGTTGCCGATCAGCTCTGACAGGAAGTCCCTGAATACAGGAGAAGTCGTTGAAAGATAAGATTCGCCGATATTCATATAAACACCGGCAACTTTGCCTTTACCGTATTTATGAATCGTTGCGGCACTACCTGATGGGAAACGGAAATCATTCGTCTGATACAGCTGGGCAAGTTCTTCAGTTCCCTGCTCACAACGAACCTCCCGGAATTTACCTTGTATATCGACAAAACGGTTATCAAACCCCAGGCAGGATGTCCCTCTTTCACCGACTCCCTGCACACCTAATATATCGTCAAAAAGAACGGTCGCCTCCGAACCTATAACGAGTAGATTTCCTCCTTTTTTCACATATTCCTTCAACCTGGAGATCATTTCCGGTTCCATAACCTCCCACTCGGGAACAACAATGACCGGATATTCTTCCATCCTTTTTTCCATGTGGTGGGTCATTAAAACCTCAACAGCCTGCTGACCGTCCAGAAGAGCATTCATAATACCTCTAATCCCATTCACACCAAAAGGTCTGTAAATATCATTCACCTTTTGTTTCCAACCTGCCGTAGAATAGAACAAGGCGATTTGCGGGATAGGTTTTATTCCTTTACAATAGTCTCTTCTCGGCAAGACAAAATCAGCAACTTCCCGCATAATATCAAATGATGCGGGTTGAAAAGACATATCCTCGTTTTGCCTGAAATACATCTGGCAACCGCCCCCCAGACTGATTACGGCTGCCGCCTCCTGACAGAGCTGTAAGGCTGTTTTAGGAACCGAATGACGGACAAAACTCCATGCCATCAGGTCGTAAGGCAATCCTTGTCCGGCTAAACAACGGGCATTCCAGTTGGCAGTGTTCAAGGCATCATCCGGATCATAATCGCCGGAGAGGAAGTCCAGTTTTATTCCGACCGGAACCGGTTCCGGCATCAAGGCACTAAAAGCCCAATTCGAGCATAACTGGAATTGCGGAGCTACTTTTTTCAATTCTGCCGTATAATGGTCTATATAAGCTATAAATTTCTTCCGGTTGAATTCCAGCAGTATCTTGTAGTTCGGGTCTTCCGGCACACTCGGCATATAACTCAAGCCAGTCACCTGTTTAAATTCCTCCTGAGCCTTCGGGTGGTAATCAGGATAAACCGCCCAGCTTTCTCCGTCGATCCATACACCATCCACTTTATATTTCAATGCCAGTTCCTTGAGCTGGGGGATCAATAAGCGGTCGGCATAATTACCCCAAAAGCTGGTATTTTGTCCATCCGGTTTACCGTCCGGTGCTCTTCTACCCTCTTCCGGATACAACCGTACATAGTTTATATCCATTACTCCTGAATGATGTACATACAATGCCACATTTCTTTTGAAGGTAACCTCCCGGATCAAAGCCAGAGGATCTTTATCATATCCGTCAGCCTGTTGTCCAACCACCGTCGGATAAGAAGAGACTCCCGGATGCCCTTTGCTATCCACCTGAATATAGTCAGGCCGCACGGCCTTTAACATGGAGTCGATCATTCCTTCGGTCAATGTTTTCCCCAGATGTTCATCCGTTAACTGGGAGTGACGGTCGAAATGAACACCCCAAAATGATTCAGAACGTGTTTTTATCTTATCCTGTGCGTTGAGCGGTAGAGTCAACGTTACAAAAATCAAGACATATATTATATTTTGCAGACTTCTCATGTTCTTTTATTTGATTAAAACAGACAATAAAAGGGCATCCGGGAACAGCAATTCCCGGTATGCCCTCATATACTCTATAAATTTTAATAACCCGGATTCTCCGGAGCCAGGTTCGGATTATTGGATATCCTACCCGGAGTAATCGGGAAATAATAGTGTTCTTCCTTAAATACGGAAGGTACACCCCCCATCGCATTTTCGTTCATTTCAATCCTGAACTTCCCGGTTTTCACATCATAGAATGTATAAATACCGGAGAAATTACGGGTTATGGCATCAACTGCCGTGTGCCAACGTCTCAAATCCCACCAGCGCTGGTCTTCAAAGGCAAGTTCCACTTTTCTTTCATGGCGGATCGCATCACGGGTTATATTCGTCAGCAAAGCGATACCAGCTCTTCCCCTTATCTGGTTTACAGCATCCAAAGCTTCAGAACTCTTACCTAACTCAAATGCTGCTTCCGCGTAGTTCAACAGAATCTCCCCGTAGCGGAAAACGATAAAGTCGACTTTTGTCTTGCCGGCATCTACCGGCACCAAACCGTCATCCAAATATTTTTTGACATTGAATCCGGTAATTGCTCCTCCAGCATATCCCGCAGCAGAGTAAGAACGCCCCTGAGCAGGTTTTCCCTGATAAAAGCCTGTTGTAACCTTGGTCCCGTTTTCCGTGATAATACCGCCCCAGTTCTCTACGGCTTCTCCTTTCCAGATAGTTCCTTCATAATAAACGGAAGCAAAGAAACGGGGATCTTTATTCTTAAAGAATTCATTCAAATCCCAGGGCTGACTCAGAGCCAAGACCCTGTCGAAAGTTCCCGGCGTTCCATCTATATTCTCAAAAGACTCTACCATTTCCAGATAAACGGACGTATTACTACCTCCCCATCCGGGACAGAACTGGAACGGAGACATGAACAAATCATAGTTGCTACCCACTTGTTCGCCTGTCAACTGTTTAGAGAATATTACTTCCACATTATTCTCATCCAGGAACAACTTTCTGAAATTCTCTGCCTTATCATTAGGTAACTGATTATATAACGCAAAAACATTCGAGTCGATAATCTCTTTGGATGCCTCGTAAGAGGCTTTCCAGAAACGTTCTGCCTCATTCGCCGGAATACCTACCAGGCCATCGATCTGAACTTTACCCCAGGTTGCAATACTGGCAGCATACATGGCAGCCCTGCTCTTCAATGCCAGTGCAGCATATTTAGTCGGATAACCGACCTCATCGCTACTATAACTCTCCGGCAGATCTTTTGCGATCTCATCCATTTCATTTATAATGAAATCATAAACATCGATCTCTTTATCCCTGGAAACCAGCAATTCTTCCATCGGAGCATCTATCGCCTGTGCCTTTGTAATAACAGGAATGCCACCGTACCTTTTTACCATGAAGAAATAGGTAATCGCCCTGGCAAAACGGATCTTACCGGACAACACTTTCTTTTCCGGTTCCGATACGGCTGCGGATGTCTCTATCTTTTCAAGAAATTCATTCGTTTTACGAATGGTTCCATAACGCCATTGCTCCAATAAACCGCCATCTTTATTCAGAAAACCGGCTTTCCATGTTGAATACAGAGGATGCCAGTCCCGCCCTTGACGTCCTTCGTCTGATAATCCGGAAGTAGGGTCTACCTCTTCATAACCGGAACCGTCACGGATCAGAAAATCCAATTCACTGTAGACTCCGCTGATGTATGAATTTATCAAAGCCTTATCGTTCCATACAGCCTCCTCGGATATGATATCCAACGGTGCCTTATCCATTATATCGCAGGAAAAACTTCCACAAAAAAGTAATAAGTAGATAAAATATTTTGCTTTCATAACCGTACTATTTAAAAAGTAACATTTAATCCTAAAGAGACTGATTTGGTGACAGGATATGACCAACCTCTGGTTGCATCCGGTGTTTCCGGATCCAGTCCGTATTTACGCAATGGATTTATTGCAAATAAGTTTATTCCGACAACAAACAGACGCAAATTCTCCATTCTTAAGTTACGTATCAGGCCCTTATCAAAAGTATACCCCAAAGTGAGATTTTTCAGACGCAAATAAGATGCGTTTTTATACCAGTAGTCAGAATTCCAGTTATTGGTGGTCTGACCGATCTTTTGTCGCGGGATAATTGCGTTCCGATCATTATTCTCAGGTGTCCAACGTTCATTCCAGATAACTTTGAAAGGAGTTCTTACGCCATCGATATTGATATTACCGGATTGCAGTTGCACATAATAATCAGCAGCTCCCTGTGCAAAGACACTCAGGTCAAATCCTTTGTATTTCATATTAAGATTGATACCGTAAATGATATGAGGAGTACCGCCGCTTCCAATAGTGCTGGCATCCCGCCAGTCTACTTCTCCGTCATTATTCAAATCGAGTATCTTTATGTCACCCGGACGAAGGGAGGTGTTTCCCATGCCATCCATATCATATTCCAGATTGTCTATTTCTTCCTGGCTCGTAAATAAACCGTCCGATTTATAGGCATTATAGACATCGATCCATTGACCGGACTTTTTCTTCAGACGGATGTCATCCGGATCTGTATAATCAGGTTCATCATAATGGATCCATTTCGAGCGTGACCAGGAAACATTTCCACTGATGTCATAAGAGAATTCTCCGAAATTACCCCGGTGACCGATCAGGACTTCAAAACCTCTTGTACTCTGGCTATTGATATTCTCACTCGGAAGAGTCGCTCCAAAGGTATTGGGTAATGACACGACACGGGTTCCTAACATATCATCCCGCTTTCTATAAAAGACATCGATCTCCGAATACAATTTATTATTCAATACGGATAAATCCAATCCTACATTATATAATGTCATCGTTTCCCAGGATATATTTGTATTGGCAATGCCAGTAGTTGTCAAACCGGGTACCTCTTTTCCTCCCAGTACATTATAGCCTTCAAACTTATACCCTGTAAGATACTGGAATGCACCGACGGAGTCAAAGCCTGTCTGGCTCACACCGGCACGTAATTTCAAATTATCGATCCAGGCCAGGTTATTCTTTATAAAAGCTTCTTCCGACATACGCCAACCGGCAGAAAGGCTGGGGAAGAATCCCCATCTTTTATCCTTCGGGAAGTTCGGAGAACCATCGTAACGAGCCGTGGCTTCCAACAGATATTTTCCCTGATAAGCATAATTCGCACGAGCAACGAAACTGGCTCTTCCGGATACCGAAGCACTACCGTTCGCCTGTTGATTGATGGTACCCCCTGCAAATAACTGGTCGATCGCACTTGTCACATAATTCTCCCTATAGGCCGAAAAGTTTCCATTATTATAATCTATAATCTCAACCAGTGCCAAACCATTTATTGCATGGTCTTTGTTAATCACTCTATCATAATTCAAAGAGAACTGGCCTGTTATAACCTGATTTTTATGAAACTCCTGTTTCAGGGATGTCGGCATCGACTTACCATATAAAGTATAAGTATCCGTTGCATAATCATAATCCCAGATATCATTTTGCTTCGTCCAGTTCTTCCGGTCGTAAGAGACCTGCTGATAGTTCAACTTCAACTTGGCACTCAATCCCGGAACAGGGCGCACTTTGTAATTAACCGTAAATGCTCCGTTCAATGTGTTCTTATATGTTTTATCATATCCACCCAAATCTTCATGTGTATTTATTATGGCATTGAACGGTCCCGGACCTATATGGGGAACCTTTGTCGGATCAGGAAATGAAGCATGAGAGGTCGGCGTACTATCGAAAAAGTCCATCCAGAACCACTCTTCGGAAGCAGGCCGGTTAGATTGACGGACATCGTCTTTAATCGCAGAAAGATCAAGAGAAAATGTCAGGTCGGAAGTCAGATTTACATCCAGATTCGAACGTACGTTGAATCTCCGGTAACCGGTATTTCCTCCTTTAAACATACCATCCTGACTGAGATAACCTAAGAAAGTATAATACTTAACAACATCGGTACCACCTCTGATCGTCAGATTATACTGTTGTTGAAGTGCTGATTTTTTCATAATCTCATCGTACCAGTTCGTACTAGGATACTGAGGATCGTTCCCTTCAAAATATTTTGCAATATCTTCTTCGGAAAATTTAGTCTGATTCTCAGGGATACCTGAATTGATCTGGGCCTCCCTGAAAAGAGTTGCATATTGGCCGGCATTAACCGGTTCCGGGAAATTCGTATAACTTTGGCTAGTCAACGTTCCGTTAAACGAGATATTCGGCTTACCAGACTGGCCGCGTTTCGTAGTAACCAGGATAACGCCGTTTCCTGCTCTGGCACCATAAATAGCTGCAGATGCATCTTTCAATATAGAAACTGATTCTATTTCATTTGCATCTATATTATTGAACGATTGTTCTACGCCATCTACGATGACAAGTGCGCTTCCGAAAGAACGGATATTTATATCCGCAGCGTCAAAACCGGGTTGCCCGCTTTTTTGCTTGGCTATTAATCCGGGCAGGCGTCCGACTAAAGCGTTCGTCGTACTTGCCACCGGACTTTTAACCAGCTCTTCATTCTTTAAGGTAGCAACAGCGCCCGTCACATTCAATTTTTTCTGTGTTCCGTAACCGACAACAACAACTTCATCCAATGATTGAGTATCTTCCGTCATCCTGATCGTAAACGTTTTTTGACCATTCACCGGTATTTCCTGGGTATTGAATCCTATATATGAAATTTGTAGGGTTGCTTTATTCGGAACTTCCAAAGAAAACTCTCCATCCATGTTGGTGATAGTTCCGTTTGTCGTACCCTTCTCCATTACATTGGCTCCAATAACACCTTCACCCTGATCGTCAATGACCTTCCCTGTTATTTTCACAACATCTTTCTGTTGGTTAACTGTTGCCAGAGACAAGACAACCTGATGGTTCGCTTTCAAGACATAGGAAACAGCAGCCTGTCGTGCAATCAGTTCCATAATGTCTTTAATATCACCGTTCTTTACATCGATAGATATGATTTTATTCAAATCCGATAGTTCATCATTATAAAAGAAACGATAATCACTCACTTTTTCTATTTCTTTGATTACCTCACGTACCGCCCGGTTCTTCATTGTGAGGGAAATCTGGCTTATTGCTGCGATACTTGAAGAAACAAGTAGTATTCCACACAAAAAAGCCCGTATTAAAAACTGCTTGATGTTACTCATTTTTAAGTGTTTTTTTAATAGTAAATGGATTATAAATAGTAACTTTACAAGCTAAAATCGGATATAAAGATTCCCACGCGGTCAACCCGCCAGTTGACTGTGTAATAAGTATGATTTATAAACTCCGATTTAAGCTAAAAAACTTTGTATAAGGGGCAGCTTTCATCAGAAGTTGTCCCTTTCTTTTATTCTCTTTATCTATCTCATAAGCAATTTATTTAAAGTTAACAATACTCCGTTAATTCACTCTATTTTCTCTCACTCAGGAGAATCGTGTCTCCAAGTGATTCGTACATGATCGGGGATGTCAGGCTGATGATCTCAAATACGTTATCCAGGCTATTATTTTTAATGACACCGGAGAAGCGGTACTGTTTGATCTTTTCTGACTTGAATTCGATCTGCACATTATACAAGCGGTTCAAACGTATAGCAATATCATTCAATGTTTCCCCTTTAAATGCCAGTTCATTATCCCTCCACATGCTTGCATAAGCTATATTCTCCGGACTATCAACTACCAATGTTTCACTTTTCCGGCTAAAAGCAACCTGTTGGGCAGGAGACAATACAGCTGAGTGTTTTCCTGCCGTTGCCCGAATACTACCGGAAAACAATGTGGCAATAACATCGTCATCTTCTTTATAGGCTTTTACATTAAATGTAGTACCCAACGCTTCGACATCCAGTCCTCCGGCTTTTACGATAAAACGATGTTCCTTATCTTTTGCAACTTCAAAATAGGCTTCTCCACGCAAATCGACAACCCGATCCTCCACACCATAATTAGTATTATATATTATTTGTGTATGAGAATTCAGCCAGACTTTCGTACCATCCGGTAAAGTAACACTTGCCCGTTGTCCTTTTTCAGCTTCTACCATATACTCTTTAACCTCCGCCATAGACTGCCGAGTATATAGATGAGAGGTTATACCGACTACTACACATAAAATAACAGCCGCCGCATATTGTCCCCAACGAAGCAAACGTCTCCTGTTTTGTTTCCGATCGTTCTTCTGCAGTACAGTCTTATCTGTATTTATCCGGTCTCTTATCTGATTGAACATCCGGAGCTGAACCTCTTCGGAAATCTCCTTTGTTGCAGATTCATGCCAGCGCTGGCGATAGAAAGTCAAAATATCTTCCTGAGAATCAACCTCCCGGAACCAGGCCAACAACTGTTGTTCTTCTTCCGGCGAAGTTTCTCCCCGCATAAAACGATCCAGTAATAATATCTTAGTGTTATCCATCATCTTCATTTTATATTGTATATCCTAAAATCGTACTGTTCCCTTACAAGGGATACAAAAAAAGGATGTCTTTAACATCCTTTAATCATCAAAAGCATCAATATCGCCAAATTAGTATCGTCCGAAAGCTTTTGTTTTATAAAACGCAGCGCTCTATACAATTGCGTTTCAACTGTTTTTTCAGAAATAGACAAACGGGCTGCAATCTCTTTATTCGACAGATGATGACGTCTGCTTAAATGAAAAATATCCTTTCTGGAAGGGGGAAGTTGTTCAACCAATGTATCGATATATTCCTTTAGTGAGTCTGCATCTATATTCTCTTCCATCAGTGATTCGGTCTCTATAGACCGATCTTTCAAAGCAATATTGACTTGTTCTGATTGCAGACGATTTTCTGTTTCTTTATATACCAGATTCCGGGCAATGGCAAAAAGATAGGAATCAAACCCCAGTTCAGGATCTATACTTGTGCGTTTCTCCCATATTTTCAGAAAAACAGTTTGCGTCAGATCTTCAGCCAGGGATTTATCATATAGAAGAGACTGGATAAAATTAAACACCCAGGAACTATATTTCCAGTAAACAACCTCAAACGCTTTTTCATCTCCCTGCTTCAAACGAAGCAAAACATCCGAGTCTATTGTGGCTATTGCGTGTTTTTTCATCTCTCCTCTCCGTTGACATTGACAAAGATAACATTTTATCCTTAGTTCATAAAGGACTAAGTCACTTTATATCTAACGAGGAAATTATATGAAAGAGGAACCATCTGAATTGATCATAAAATATCTGCAAGGGCAATTGGATGAACAAGGGATAAATGATTTCTATTCCTGGGTGAATGAGAATGCTGAAAACAAAAAAGTATTCTTTGAAACTAAGGCTATCTATGATGCCTGCCATTCCAATAAAATGCATGATGATATAGATTTAAGCTGGAACCGTCTTTTGAAAAAGAAAAACAATCGGCAGAAAAAAATCAAATGGCTTCAGTTTGGCAATTACGCAGCTGTTTCCTTCATCACGGTCTGTCTTACTTCGTTATTTCTGACTCTGAATAAAGAGGAAGATAAAATAGCTACACGATATATCGGTGGGGATGGCCTGAATGCAGACATCGTCGAACTTCCGGATGGAACACAGGTCTGTCTAGGATCAAAAACCGTATTCTATTATGAAAATGACTACGGCAAAAGGCAAAGAACTGTCTATTTGGAAGGAGAAGCCTATTTTGTAGTTGCCAAACAAAAGGATAAACCTTTTATCGTAAAAACGAAGGAACAGAATATTGAAGCATTGGGTACTAAATTCAATGTCACTGCCTACGCTTCCGACTCCCTGCTTACCACTACATTACTGGAAGGTGTTGTTCGCCTAACAACAGACAACATTTCCCATCGAACCGTATTAAGACCGAATCAACAATTTATCTATAACAGAAATACACATCTGACCGATATTAAAAAAGTGGATGCCAAACAATTCACAGCCTGGACAACAGGATATTACTATTTCCCGGAACAAAGTCTGGAAGCCATGTTATACCGTTTGAGCCATGTTTACGGCGTACAGTTCACTGTCGAATCTGATGCTCTGAATAAACGAACTTTTACAGGTACTTTCTACCGCGGACAAAGTATAAAAGATATTATGGAGATCATCAACCTTTCCATTCCAATCAAATACAAGATTGACGATCATCATATAACCGTTTCTGAAATATAAATAATAGCTAATCTTTAAATTATGATAAATATGAGTGAGTAAAGTGGTAAAAGAAAAAAGAAGAGAAAATCTTGCCGGATTCTCTCTTCTAAAACGTGTGAATCAATTAAACTCCCATTGCCGTGGGATCATGTTTAATCTTAAAACATTCAAAAGTATGAATAATCAACATATAGTTGTTTCTGTAAATCTGAAAAGAACTATAAAAATTATGAAATTAACCGTGTTAATGCTAACCGTTTGCCTGTCGCAAATGGTCGCCGCAACTTATGCGCAAACAACAAAACTGAATGTTTCCGCTAAAGAAGAAACATTAGAGAATGTACTGAAACAGATAGAAAAACAATCGGAGTTCCTGTTTTTCTATAATCTGGAAGAGATCAACAAAAATGAAAAAATCTCTATCAGTAAGAAAAATGCCAATATCCAGGATGTCTTAGAAACTATCGCTACAAAGACAGGCTTGAGATATACTATTAAAGACCGTCACATTGTGCTGACTACAAAGCATGCTTCAATGTCTGCCATCTCACAGCAATCACAGAAAGTAACAGGTGTGATTAGTGATGCTATGGGACCTGTCGCCGGTGCAAATGTCATTCAGAAAGGAACTACCAACGGTACAACGACTGATATCGATGGTAAATACTCTATTGACGTACCAGCCAATGCAACATTAGTCGTTTCTTTTATCGGTTATACACCGCAAGATGTAGCAGTAAAAGGCCAAAGTGTTATCAATATTCTTTTAAAAGAAGATACACAGGCTCTGGAAGAAGTGGTAGTTGTCGGTTATGGTACGATGAAGAAAAAAGACTTGACAGGTGCTGTAGCCTCTGTCAAGATGGACGATACCCCAGTCGGAACCGTTTCTACCGTCAGCCATGCTTTGGCTGGTAAAGCTGCCGGTTTGCAGGTAAGTACGATCAGTGCACAGCCGGGCGGTCAGTCTACTTTTCGTATCCGTGGTGCAGCTTCCTCCGATAAAGCAGGAAACGACCCATTGATCATTATCGACGGCTTCCCGGTAAGTGCACCGGATGGATTGGATAGTGGTAACCAGTATAAAGATGGTAACAAAGACAACATCCTGGGCTCTATCAACCCGAATGATATCGAATCTATCGAAGTTTTGAAAGATGCCAGTTCAACTGCTATCTATGGTGCACGTGCCGGTAACGGTGTGATCATCGTAACGACGAAACGCGGTAAAAGTGGAGCTGCTAAAGTACAGTATTCCGGTTCTGTGTCTGTTCAGGATATCGCCAAGTCTTATGAGATGCTGGATGCTTCCGGTTTTATGCAGGCAACAAACAACTATAACCGTGAGTTGTGGTTACGTACGAACGGTGTCGGTATTTATGGAGGAAAGTCTGAATCTGAAATCGGAACTCCTTTTGTCCCGACTTATACGGTTGACCAGATTGCCAATCCGGCAAACAATACAAACTGGTTTGACGAGATCTCTCGTTTGGGTTTCCAGACTTCACACAACTTATCGATTACAGGCGGTAACGACAATACAAAGTATTTGATTTCCGGAAACTATTTCAAACAGGACGGTGTGATCAAGAATAATGCAATGGAACGTTATTCTGCCCGTGTTAATCTGGATCAGAAATTGAGCAAATATGTGAAAATGGGTGTGAATCTGAATGTTTCACGAAATGAATATGACAATATTCCATTAGGAGACGGACAGAATGAAAATGCAGGTATTCTGGTTTCCGCCGCTCAATTCAATCCGGCATTACCAATCCGTGACGAAAATGGTGATTATTCGATGAACTCCGACGCTTCTTTCCTGCCGAACCCTGTATCTCTACTGGATATTACAGATAAGACAACAAAAGAACGTCTGTTAGGAAATGTATTCTTTGAAGTCCGTCCGATCCAGGATTTACTGCTGAAAGCAAACTTCGGTATCGATCGTAACTACCAGAAACGTAAACAGTACATGCCGACTACCACACTTTACGGAGCCAGAGAGAATGGTTCTGCATATGTAGCTCAGGCTGATAACTCGGATTACCTGATGGAATTGACTGCCAACTACTCCAAACAGATCGGTGAACATAACTTTGGTGTATTAGCTGGTCATTCATATCAGTTGTTTACGTACGAAATGTTGTCAGGTAAGAGCAATGACTTCATTACAGACGGTTTCTTATATAATAACCTGGGAGCAGGTAACGCCAAACGCCCGACCGTCGGTTCTAGTGCAACAAAATCCCGCATGGCATCTTTCTTTGGACGCGTAAACTACTCTTTTAAAGATCGCTATCTATTGACCGCTACGATTCGTACAGATGGTTCTTCCAACTTTGCAGAAGGAAACCGCTGGGGTGTTTTCCCATCTGTTGCTGCCGGTTGGAGATTCCTGGAAGAAGATTTTATGTCACCATTGAAAAACGTTCTGTCCAATGGTAAATTACGTTTAAGCTATGGTGAAACCGGTAACTCCAATGTAGGCGATGTGGCTTACAGCTACTATAAAGTTAAAGACCGCAATAATATATTCGGAGGTTCTATGATCAACGGTGTTTATCTGGATCAGTTGGGTAATGGTGCCCTGACCTGGGAAACAACACGCGAATGGAACGTTGGATTGGATTTGGGATTCTTGGACGGACGTGTCAATGTAACAGCTGAATATTATCATAAGAATATCTCGGATCTGCTGAATGAACGTACTTTGCTTTCTTATAACGAAGTAAACAAAATCATTGCAAACGTTGGTAAAACACAAAGCCAGGGTTTTGAATTGACTATCAATACAACGAATATCCGTAATAAAAATTTCGAATGGACTTCTGACCTGACCTTCTCTTTGTATCGTGACAAATGGAAAGAACGCGATCCGAACTGGAAGCCGAAAGCATATGACGAATATAACGGTTGGATGCGTTACTATTCCGGCTATCTGTCAGATGGATTAGTTCAGCCAGGTGAAACAATCGACCACATGCCGGGCGCATTACCTGGACAGGTAAAGATCAAAGACATCGATGGTTATGTATATGAAGCTGATGGTTCTATCAAAGTAGACGAACACGGTATCCCGATGAAGACAGGCAAACCTGACGGCAAGCTGGATGATGCCGATAAGGTGATTTACGGAAGTAAAGACCCGGGATACTTAATGGGATTCAATAATACATTACGTTATAAAAACTTCGATTTCAATATCTATTTCTACGGCCAGTTCGACAAATTATCTGCCGGCAGTTACAAGAAGACTTGGATCAGTAATAACGTAAACGACTTGCGTCGTGGTTATAACCAGCCGACTTCCATCAAAGATATCTGGAGTTCAGCAAACCCGAATGGTACACTGCCTGGTTATTTCCAGACAGAAAGTGCATATGGTACAGGTGATTATTATTACGAAAAGACCTGGTTTATCCGTTGCCGTAATATTACGTTAGGTTATAATATCCCGCTCAAGACCAGTAAACACATTTTGTCGAACGTACGTGTTTACTTTGATGTGAACAATCCGTTTATCATTACTCCGTACACAGGTCTTGATCCTGAAACCGATGTCTCAAGTGACAAGACCGATGCAGCACAGTTGCAATGGGCTTATCCGAACGTTCGCACATATAGTTTCGGTTTGGATATTACATTCTAATCAGTATAAACAGATAAAAACAAAGATAAAGTCATGAAAAAATTATTATATACAGTAATGTGCTGTTGCGCATTAGCCTCATGTACTAATTTGGATTCGGAGCGATACGATGCGATCAATCCGGACTTCTTCCCGACAAATGAAAAAGACGCAGAAGCCCTTGTTGTAGGAGGTGTTTATGCTCCTTTCCGTAGCGCGGAATATAGCGGTGTGTTCAGTACGGCTCATAGCTTCCAGGTTATCGGAGATATGTCAACCGATATTGCAGTCTGTTGCTGGGTAAATGACAGCTGGATTCCACTGACAACTCACAACTGGACTCCGAACCATAGTTATACTACTCTTAATTATACGGATTATGCGAAATACCTTGGTACAATGACATTGACATTGGATCGTGTTTCAAATGTAGAAATGAGCGATGAAAAGAAAGCATTACTGGTATCGGAAACTCATCTCGGCCGTGGTTGGCTGGCATTTTTACTATATGACTTCTACGGTCCTATTCCAATCCCGACCTTAGAAGATTTACAGAATCCGTTGGATGAGGTGATAGAACCGCGTGCAACCCAGGAAGAAATGACAAAGTTCATCGAAACAGAATTGACCGAATCCCTGAAAGGCCTGCCGACCCGTACAACACAATTCGGACGTTTCGACAAAGGTTTGGCATATACTGTTCTGATGAAATTCTATATGCATGAAAAGAACTGGGCGAAAGCAGAAGAATGTGGTCGTGAACTGTTGAAAGCTGAATACGGTTACGGATTAATGAGTAATTATGCAGACATCTTTACACTCGAGAACGAAGGTAATAAAGAAATTATCTTTGCTTGTACGGAAGAAAGAGGTACGAACCTACAGTTATGGCATGACCATGCTTTACCCGGTAACTATCCGACACAGAATACTGCTATCCAGAAATGGGATGGTTATAAAGTGCCATGGCCTTTCTATCGCACATTTGAAAAAGGCGATGACCGCTTGACTGTTTTAGTCGGTGAATACGTAGGTACCGACGGGGTCCTTTTCAATGAAGAATCTGATATCCAAAAACATGGAAATCTCTATTCGGGAGCAGTTCCCGTAAAATATGGTGAAGATCCCGAGTCTACGGGTGACGGCAGCCAGATCGACCTGGTTGTTTATCGCTATGCAGATGTCCTGACACTGCTTTCAGAAGCAATTGTCCGTAAAGGCAACGCTGTTACCTCAGAAGCACTGGATTTGTTGAATCAGGTCCGTGTTCGTGCCAAACTGAATCCATATGTAATGGGTGATGTGAAGGGTGTGGATGACTTCCTTCAGAAAGTATTGGATGAAAGAGGACATGAACTCTGGTTTGAAGGAGTTCGCCGTTCCGACCTGATCCGTCACGGACAGTTTATCCAGAATGCGAGAGACCGTGGCTGTACGACAACGAAAGATGAATTCGTATTATTCCCGTTGCCTCAGGCTGTTATCAACGAAGGCAAAGGTAAAATTATTCAGAACCCCGGATATTAATTCGCTGCTTTGAAGAATAAAAACTATATTTGCATTTTAAGAAAAGGCCGCTTTAACTGCGGCCTTTTTTTCTCTGATAAAAAACTAAATATCATGAAACATTTGTTTTATACATTTCTCTCCGGTTTACTTTTTATAAGTAATATACTGCCTTCCAATGCCCAGGACTATCCTCCCAATCCTTTGGAAAAAGAAGGATACCGTTTAATTTTCCATGATGAATTTGATGGTAAAGAAATTAATACCGATAAATGGATTCCGGAGTATTTGCCGTCATGGCCTAAAGACAGATCCGTTTGTACCCCAACTTATGAAATGAAGAATGGTATTATCAGACTTATCATTGACAAGAACTCAAAAAATGAATTTGATAACGGCATGTATATTTCCGGTTTCATGAGTGCCAGTCGAACCGGACTGCATCATTATGATCCAAAGAAAAAAGCACTTCACCAGATAAAAACCGAAGCAACTCAGATCAATCAGTACGGATATTACGAAATGCGTGCCAAGATGCAGGATGGCGGAGGTGTTCATTGTGCCTGGTGGCTCATCGGTTTCGAAGACGATCCGAATCAAAGTTGTGAAATCGATATATTCGAAATATTGGGAACTGATGTCAATCGTATTTGGGCTACAGTACATAGCTGGAAAGATTCTACCATTCAATATCATACGAAACATCCGTGGTTTGCCAATAAAAAACTGGCAGAAGAGTTCCATATATATGGCTTCGACTGGACACCAGAAGGTGTCACTGTTTATGTCGACGGTATAGAGGTAATGAAACACAAAGCAGCAATTACTTATCCGCTTATCCAGATCATTTCTTTCTATGATAATCGGAAAGCTAAAGATGGCTGGACAGGTACTTATGATCCGTCCGTTCCTTACCCTAAAAGTTTCGATATCGATTATATACGCATGTATAAAAAAATACCGGAAGGATATAATGCTGTTCCGGAGAATAACCTGTGCATCGCTTCTATAGAACCTGCCCGTTTACAGATAGCGGAAGGGGATGCCGTTCTACGAAACATTGACGGACACATTACCCGTGAGCTGTTATTTACTCCTTCATTTGTCAACGTACATTATAACGATGGTACTATTACACAACAATTTGTCGAATGGGAACCGTTAAGTGACGAAGCCTTCGGGAAAACTCAAAAAGAAGGAACTGTCATTATCGACGGTCGGATCAAAGGACTACCGGAGGCATTACTGAAAGGACAAAAAGCTACGCTAATCATTACTATTAAATAAAATTAATTCAATGAAAGTAATTCATCTCTTATGCTTACTGTTCATCACGGTGATAGCCGAAGCCACATCACCAGTCAAGGCTTTATTAGAGCGTATAGACAAAGGGGCTTCCGATAAATTTCTTATCGAACAGGTCAATTCTCCGGTCGATTTCTTCGAACTGGATCAGAAAGGAAACAAAGTCGTTATCCGTGGAAATAATCCGGTAAATATTGCGACGGGATTAAACTGGTACTTAAAATACTATGCCGGAATCCATCTTTCCTGGAATGGCATGCAGGCCACGCTTCCGGAAATTTTGCCTGCCGTCACCCAAAAGGAACGCCATGAAACAGAAGTGAAATACCGGTACGATTTTAATTATTGTACCTATTCGTACACTATGGCTTTCTGGGATTGGGAGCGTTGGGAAAAGGAAATTGACTGGATGGCCCTGCATGGGATCAATCTGCCGCTTGCTATGGTTGGAACAGATGGTGTCTGGTATAATGTGCTTAAAAAATTAGGATACTGTAAAGAAGAGATCGACGAGTTTATTGCCGGTCCCGGTTTTCAAGCCTGGTGGTTGATGAACAATCTGGAAGGGTGGGGAGGCCCCAATTCGGATAATTGGTATAAACAACAGATAGCTCTCCAGCAACGCATTTTAAAACGAATGCGTGAATATGGCATTGAACCCGTGCTCCCGGGTTATTCAGGCATGGTTCCTCATAATGCCAAAGAAAAATTGGAATTGAACGTATCCGATCCGGGATTATGGTGCGATTACCGCCGTCCGGCATTTTTGCTGCCGACCGATCCCCGTTTTCATGAAATAGCCTCGCTTTACTATAAAGAAATGAACAAGCTCTACGGCAAAGCCAACTTTTATAGCATGGACCCGTTCCATGAAGGAGGAAGTGTTGCCGGAGTAAACCTGGATGCTGCCGGAAAAGCAATCATGCAGGCTATGAAAAAAAATAATCCGAAAGCTGTTTGGGTCGCTCAGGCGTGGCAGGCAAACCCACGTTCTCAAATGATAGAGAACCTGAAAGCCGGTGATATGATTGTTTTGGACCTGTTTTCAGAAAGCCGTCCGCAATGGGGAGATCCTAAATCTACCTGGTATCGGAAAGAAGGGTTCGGACAACATGACTGGATTTACTGTATGCTGTTGAATTACGGAGGGAACATCGGATTACATGGAAAGATGAACCATGTGATCGATGAATTCTACAAAGCCAAGAAAAGTCCTTTTGGCAAAACATTGAAAGGTGTCGGCATGACCATGGAAGGAAGTGAGAATAATCCTGTCATGTTCGAATTGCTTACCGAACTACCCTGGCGTGCAGAAAAATTTGATAAAGACCAATGGATAAAGAATTATACGTTTGCCCGTTATGGGAAAACAAACAAGACAGTACAGGATGCCTGGATATTATTAAGTAATTCTATCTATAACTGTCCGCCCGAAAATGTGCAGCAAGGTACTCATGAATCTATTTTCTGTGCCCGCCCTTCCGAGCATCCGTATCAGGTATCCAGCTGGTCGGAAATGGAGGACTATTACGATCCGGAAGATGTGATACATGCGGCAGCTATGCTGGTTTCTGTGGCTGATCAATTTAAAGGGATTAATAACTTTGAATATGATCTGGTAGATATCGCTCGCCAGGCAATCGCAGAAAAAGGAAGGCGGATTGAAAAAGTGGTCGAAGCGGCTTATATTTCCGGTGATAAGTCTCTTTATAGAGCTTCCACAGAGCGTTTTCTGGCATTACTCCTGTTACAAGACGAATTGTTAGGGACTCGTCCGGAATTTAGAGTCGGTAACTGGATTCGACAAGCCCGTTCCATTGGTAATACTCCGGAAGAAAAAGATCTTTATGAATGGAATGCCCGGGTACAGATCACAACCTGGGGAAACCGGAATGCAGCAAATAACGGAGGGTTACGGGATTATGCCCACAAAGAATGGAATGGCATTCTGAAAGACTTTTATTATATGCGCTGGAAAACCTGGTTTGACCATCAACTTCAAAAGCTGGAAGGGAATAATCCTGCAGAGATAGATTTTTATGCATTGGAAGAACCTTGGACAAAAGCAACTAATTTTTATACCTGGAAACCGGAAGGAGACTGTATTCCAACTGTAAAACGTATCTTTGCGGAAGTATTTGAATAAAAACTTTTAATAATAACGCTATGCACTTAAGAAAAACACTTCTTCTATCCTTTCTGACTGTATTTTTTACATTATCATGTTGGGCCGGAAGCAAATACGAATCAAAAATCGCATCTTTAGAAGGTGAAAAATGGTGGGGAGGTATGGTTGCCTTAGGATCTCAAATGCCTTTTAAAGACAATCTCCGTCTATTCGATCTTGCCTCTGAAAACCTGAACAATCAGAATGTTCCTCTTCTTTTATCTTCTGAAGGAAGATATATCTGGAGTGAAAAACCGTTCTCTTTCAAGATAGAGAATGGCAATTTACAAATCTTTTCAGAGTATGAAAGCTTGGAACCTGTATTGGCTGGTAATACATTAAGAGATGCTTATCTGGCTGCCTCAACCAAGTATTTTCCACCTTCGGGTCAATTGCCGGATTCTTTGTTTTTCTCAATGCCGCAGTATAATACATGGATTGAACTGATGTACAATCAGAACCAGGAGGATATACTGAAATATGCAGATAACATATTGAAAAACAAATTTCCGGTAGGAGTTTTTATGGTAGACGATAACTGGCAGAAACATTATGGAAATTTTGACTTCAAGCCGGAACGTTTTCCCGATCCGAAAGGAATGATCGACCAATTGCACAAAGACGGATTCCGCATTATGTTATGGATCTGTCCGTTTGTAAGTCCGGATAGCCCCGAATTCCGTGAATTGCAGCAAAAGGGATATCTGATCAAGAAAAAAGGTACCCAGCAAGCAGCGATAATCCCCTGGTGGAACGGGTATAGCGCTTGTTACGATCTTAGTAATCCGGGAGCGGCAGAACATTTGAAGCAACAGTTACGCAATATGCAGGAGAAATACGGTGTCGATGGTTTTAAATTCGATGCAGGCGATATAGGTCATTATAATGATCCGAATCTGGAGTTTTATGATAAAGCAGCTACATCGGTCGATATGTGTGAATACTGGGCGAAAATAGGATTGGATTTTCCGTTTAACGAATACCGTGCCGGTTGGAAAATGGGAGGACAGGCTTTGGTCCAGCGTTTAGGAGATAAGGATTATTCCTGGAATGCTGTAGGGCTTCTTATTCCTGACATGATTGCAGCCGGCTTATTGGGATATGCTTATGCTTGTCCGGATATGATTGGCGGAGGCCAGTTCGGTTCTTTTTTGGGTGTCGATCAAACCAAACTGGATCAGGAACTGATCGTTCGTTCCTGCCAGGTCCATACATTAATGCCTATGATGCAGTTTTCTGTAGCTCCCTGGCGTATTCTTGATGAGAAACACCTGGCTATTTGCCGTGATTATGCTCATTTACATGAAAAGATGGGAAGTTACATTCTGGAACAAGCCCGCCAATCAGCTCAGACAGGCGAACCGATCCTCCGCCATATGGAATACGCATTTCCACATCAGGGATTTGCGGATTGCAAAGACCAGTTCATGCTGGGCGATAAGTATTTGGTAGCCCCGATCCTGACCAAAGAACATACCCGCAAAGTTATGTTGCCCAAAGGACAATGGAAAGACGATACAGGCAAAAAATTCCGTGGACCGAAAACGATTGAGGTGGAAGCTCCTTTGGAGAGGTTGCCTTGGTTTGAGAAGATAAAATAATCTGTACTATACAAAATGAGAGTGATTGGATACCGAATCACTCTCATTATACATTTTACTCATTATACGCTTCTACAAGTAAATGGTAATTTCCCTTTTCTAATAGAGTTGTATCAAATTCGATATCAATATCTTTTGTCTCACCTCTCAACAGAGTGAAATAATTATCATTCATCATTATTGGAAGGATACGTTCCCCATCACCTGAGCGGACAGGAGTGACCCTGACACAGAAAGCAACGGAAGAACCAACATTTTTTATAGTTGCATGAATAATATTTTTTTCTCCCTTTTTTTGTTTTTTTGATTTTACCGCTAATTTTGCTTTAGGCAAGTTATTCAGAGCCCGGTAATCTCCTTTTTCAGTCCCTTTCCAATAAAAATTATCCGAAAGAACTATACCCTTATTATCTGTCAGTTTCAATTTAATAAAATAGACGGGGGACAAGTCCGACTGTTGTTTTTCGGTTGGCAGCAAGAGATTAAAAGCGAGCGATGCCGTATTGGAAGGAGAGTTAATATCTGCTATCCGATTATATGTTTTTACCAGCGAACCATTCAGGTTATAAATCTCGGCAATAGCTTTTAATCCTGTATAATTGTAAGAACTACTATTGATTACTTTTACTGAATTATCTACCGGACTCCACTGGATATGCAAAGGTTCACAAGCTTTTTTCACGCCCCAGTAAGCGCCGTTCAAATCATAATAGTAATCATATGTCTGCCAGACGAATGAAGGGTAAGCTGATTGGCTCATCCATGTCAATATTCCGGAAGCATCTTCCCACATATGATGCTGCCAGCCTTCATACATCGCTTTGTTTACTTCGAGGTTAAGAAGTTGTGCCTTCCGGCAGAAATCTTTTATACCGGTAGCATCGCCATAGTTTTCATTTACAGTAGAGAAATATTTGTCAGGGCTGGCATTTCCTGCAGATGGTCCGAAGAAATGTTTATTCCACATTTCATTTCTAGGCCACCAATACTCTTCCGGTATGAATTTCTTGAAACTTTCAAATGTAGTAAATACAGCGGTTCCTATTTCCGTACGGAATCCCCATCCTTTCTGCGCATGGTCCCCAAAACCTCCCGGATATTTAGTGAAATACCATTCAGGTGTCCCATTAGTCCATGGACCGCTACCCGACAAGTCGAATTCGCGCGAATTAGCATGATAATAGCGGTCGTTACCATCATAGACTGCCACGTTTTCCTTTAACCAGCCATTTAACGGAGGTAAAGGAACTCCCTCATTATCCCCACACCAGACGGCTATACAAGGATGATTCCTCAAACGTTTGATTTTTTCTACGGCATTTTTATTGAATGCAAATACATCGTCCGGTAGATTCGGATGCGAATTTAACCAAAAATCATCCCATACCATAATACCATATTTGTCGCATGCCTCATAAAATTCCTCATCAGTGGTGGAGCCAATCCAGTTGCGTATCATATTATAGTGCATATCTTTGTGTAACTTGACTTTCAGGTCATATTCTTTCCCACGGCAACGAAGCATATATTCGCTCATGCCCCAGTTTCCACCTTTGACATAAATACGGGTCCCATTTACAGACAGATGAAATACACCACCTTCGTTGTCGTAGGAATATTCCCGGATACCGAAACTAAACTCCTGTTGGTCAGAGACCTTATCATTTATGACATATTGAAGATCACAAGTATATAAGTTCGGTTCTCCATATCCGTTCGGCCACCAGAGTTCAGGTTTGTTTATATGCAGCTGTTCGCACCATTTACTATCTATTTGAAATGTCCGCTGTTTACCGGCATCAATATTAAACTCCTGAGAGAATTTAATATCGCCAGGCTGAATAACACCTTTCAATATACCTTTTTGCTTTTCTCCCGTATGATTTTTTAATTCAAATTGCAATGACAGGTCTGCTTCATCCGGATTAGGGACCTTTGTCCGGACCCACGGATCGATTAAGGATACCGGACCGGAAGTCGAAATATATACATCATCCGTTATGCCGCTTAATAATCCGGGGACATAAGGCATCCAATCCCAGCTGGCACTCGATATATAAGTCGGACTTGCATAGTTTGGAATTGGTAAAGTCGGCCAGTATACCAGAACAGCCAAAACATTATTCCCTTCTTTCTTCAACAAATCAGTAATATCAAATTTACCTCTCTCCATAAAACCATCGAGTTCTCCAATGCAGTTTTCATTAAAGAATATCTCAGCCTTTCTATTTATCCCTTCAAAATTTAGCCAGATTTTTTCGCCAGCCGGTAATGAAGAAGTTGCAAATTCAGTTCTGTACCAGAAATTTCGGTCGTACTTGGACTTATCCACATTATAAGCATTATCTGCATAATTAGGATCTTTTTCCAGTCCGACTTCCACATACGAACCGAACACTGTTCCCGGAACAATCGCTTTTACCCAAGAGGAAATATCATACCCTTCTTTATAGATGGAAATACTGTCTTTTCCTATTTCTACTTGTGCTTTAACACGCCAATCGGCTATTTCTGCGGCACTATTAAGTGATAGCTTATCGGCTGTTGCCCCAGCTGAAAGTAGCGGGAGCAACATTCCGATAAAACCAAAGAGATGTTTTATCATATAAATGAATTGATTTTATTTTTGTGAAAGAGAGAAAGGGCGGTCGCTCAATGCAGTACCTCGGTTCTTTTCCGGCTGGTTGCTCATTTCCAATTTGAGAACACCGCCATTGGTTATATCACTATATTTGATAAAGTTGCGCGTATGATTATTACCGTTCAGGCTTGCACTTCGGATATAAACATTATCTTTACTATTGTTATTAGCCTCTATTATGAATTTATTCTCATTTTCCAAAGTAATCGTTGCTTTTGGAAATTTTGGACTACCTAATACATATTCATCTGTTCCCGGGCAAACACTGTAAATACCTAAAGCACTTAGTACATACCAGGAAGACATGCCACCCTGATCTTCATCGCCGGGATAACCATTCTCCGTCCCATTATACAAACGGTCCATCACCTGACGAATCCAGTATTGGGTTTTCCATGGCTGACCAGCATAATTATAGAGGTAAATCACATGTTGAATAGGTTGATTCCCTTGTGCGTACTGTCCCATCTTTGCTAATTCCATCTCCAGCATTTCATGTATTTTCGTGCCATAAGTACCATATTTTATCGTATTAGGCACAGAAAATACAGAATCGATCTTTGCAACAAACTTTTCGTCACCCCCCATCAGATCTATCAGCCCTTTTACATCATGAAATACAGACCAGGTGTAATGCCAGGCATTTCCTTCACAGTATGGACCGCCCCATTCGTACGGATCGAAATCGGCCCAGGAACCGTCAATCTTTCGTCCGCGCATGAATCCGACTGAAGGGTCGTATACATTCTTGTAATTATACATTTGTTTACCGAATATATCCTGGTAAAATTTGTTTCCTGTCATTTTAGCCAACTGATAACCACAGAAATCATCATAGGCATATTCCAATGTCTGTGCTGTTGAACCCATGGATTCCGGATAAGGGATATAACCGATCTGATAATATTCTTTCCAGAGAAAACGTCCGTTGGCTCCCCCCCAAGGACCTTTGTTCATCGCTTCGTGTGCATAAGCTTTCAGAGCTTGTTCAGGATCGAAAGTTCTGATTCCTTTTGCCCAGGCATCGGCAAGCAAAGAAATAGCATGGTTACCAATCATACCGCCGGTTTCACTGGGTGCTGACCAGGATGGTAACCAGCCACATTGTTCTTGTGCGTCAAGCAATGCTTGCATATAGCGTCCTTGCATGGTTGGATGGAGAATGTTCGTCAGAGGGAACTGGGAACGGAATGTATCCCAAAAGCCGTTGTCTGTGAACATATATCCATCGTGAATCTTAGAATCGTAAGGGCTGAAATAGTAAGGTTCTCCATTCTCTTTTTCTTCATAGAATTTGTGAGAGAAGAGATTGGCACGGAACATACAAGAGTAAAATGTAGTCATATCTTCTTCTGTACCACCTTCTACCAATACACGATTTAACAAAGTATTCCATTCGTTCCTTGCAGCCTTTTTCGTATCTTCCAGCGATTTGTGATTCCCTAATTCACGTTGCAACGTAACCATAGCCTGTTCATGGCTAATATAAGAAGAGGTAACTTTAACCTGCACTTTTACTCCTTGCTTGAACTGGACATAAGCACCAACACCCGCACCAGAAGCAGCTAACTGACCACTTACAGTTTGATTGTCTTTATTATTCCATGTTCCGTATGCCGTAAAAGGTTTATCGAACTGGATAACAAAATAGTTCATGAACTCTTTCGGTACAAATGCACCATTGTTCACATAACCGGTAATTCGTTTGTTTTTCGGGTCTATCTTTACATCACTCATTTTCGTATAACCATCCAGAACTACATAAGCATCACCTGTAGAAGGATAGGAAAAGCGAAAATGGACAGAACGAGTTGTCGGAGACATTTCTGTAGTTATGCCATTATCAAATTTAACCTTATAGTAATGCGGACTACCTACCTCATTTTCGTGTTTGAAAGATAAAGCACGTTCTTCTTCACCAACAACCAGCTTTCCTAATACCGGCATTAAAGAGAATACGCCATAATCCCCCACCCACGGGCTACATTGATGAGTTTCCTGAAATCCACGTATAGTAGTAGCAGTATATTTATATTTCCATCCGTCTCCATTTTTACCTGTCTGTGGCGACCAGGCATGCATAGGATATGGTACGGCTGTTGTGGGATAGGTATTTCCCCAGCTAAGTTCATAAGTAGAGTTTGTTCCTTGCAATGTATTGACATATTTTACCAGATCTTTCTGTGCCGATACTTGCGAGGATATGCTTATTCCTGCAATCAATATGAGTGCTGTAAATAATCTTTTGATATTGGATTTGTTGTTTTTATTCATTTCGTATAGTTTGATTTTATTAATTATTACATGACCTGTTTATTTTTCAGTGAGACCTTTCCATGAATCCGTACGAAACGGAGAAGCGAGCAGTCCGTCACTATTTACCAGGTTATTGTCTGCCGGATTATTAGACCATCCATAACGGACTGCGACCGGTTCTTTGATTTCATCGTTGAAGACAATAACTTTCCCATCATGTATATAGGCCTGTGCCCATACAAATTTCCGGTCTGATCCGGCAATAGTAAAACCGTTGATATAGCTATATCTATTTTTATCACTGGTCGATAATCCTTTACCGACATTGGAGAAAGAAAGTATGATTTTATTTCCTTCCTTTTTCATTGACTCAAATACAGGACCGGCTCCCAAAACATCTTGCCCATAAGCAATTTTCAAGGCATTCTGAGCCAACCGCTTACCTACATCCTGTTTGTTTCTTGGATGAATGTCAAAAGCCTCCCCTATATCGGTAATTACAGCTTGTCCGGTTTTGTGCAAGCGTAAAGTCATATTTTGTGCTTCACGTAACTCAGCCCATTCACTTTCCTGAGGTTGTGCCTCTATAGCCATAAAGTTAGCTAACTGAACCCAGATAAAAGGGAACTCGTACCCCCATTGTTTACGCCAGTCATTAATCATTAGCGGAAACAATGAACGATATTGCCAGGCATGAGCAGCGTTATTTTCACCTTGATACCAAATTACCCCTTTAATGTTGTAACCGACCAAAGGACGTATCATGCCATTGTAAAGCAAAGACGAAAAGCTGTTAGGTCCGGAACCTGTGTTTGAAAAACCATAGGATGAACTAAGAACAGATGGTTTGTAACTCCATTCTCCCGCTAAAGGATATTTACGTCCAGCGACTTCCAGAAAAACCTCCTCATCTTTTGCAGACATGCCACCGATAGTACCTGTATCTGTCATACGCAAGGTAATTATGTTTTTTCCACTTTTCAATATACCGTCTTTAATGTGGTAGTTTCTGTTTGCAAACCAGAAATCAGTTCTTCCGACCTCAACACCATTCACATAGGTGATATCTCCGTCATCAATTCCACCCAACTGGATGTGGCCTTCCAAGCCGGCAGCTTCATCCGGCAAGTCAATCTCTGTTCTAAACCAGACTACCCCATCTTCATTTTTCAAATCACCGGACCAGATAGATGGGATATGAACCTTTTCCCAATCGGTCGTTTTCATAGTAGGAGCATACCATTTTTCGATCAATCCTTTATCTTTTTCCAGAGCCTTTTTGAAGCGTTCGATATCTTGCATAGAATAACCTAATGCTTTTTCCAACGTTTTGCCTTTATAAGAGGCGTATACAGGGTTCTCCATAGCGGCCTCCCAACTTGTCCAGGTTTCAATATCGGTACCTCCCCAGGAAGAATGAATTAACCCGACAGGGACATCCAACTCTTTCTCTAAAGCTTGTCCGAAGAAATAAGCGACAGCAGAAAATGTAGGGCTTGTCAATGGGTTACATTCTTCCCATGAAGTTTCTTGTATATCGTCGCACTCATTCGTTTGTATCGTTTTAGGAACTGTAAGCAAACGGATTTGCTTATTTTCCGACTGTCGAATAGCCTCTTCCGCATTATGTGCTCCACTCAGATTAAATTCCATATTGGATTGCCCGCTACACAACCAGACATCTCCAATCAGAATATTATCTAATGCAATAGTATTATCATGCCCTTTCACCGTCATACTAAAAGGACCTCCATATCTCATAGAGGGTAGTTCTACCTGCCAGCGACCATGCTGATCTGCTTTTGCCGTTATACTCGTTCCGTTGAATGAAACAGTAACGGTTTCTTTTTTATCCGCTTTTCCCCAGATATGAATAGGCATATCCCGTTGAAGTACCATATTATCGGAGAAGAAATGCGGCAGGCTGACAGTAGCCTGCATAAAGCTGCTGAACAATAAGCCTACAGCTAATAATGATGGTTTGATAATCTTTCTCATATTTATCGTTTATGTTATTTGTTGCTAATTTATTCCCCATTCTTGATTAGGAGCAGCTCCTACTTCTATTTCTAAAGCTCCTCCTGCTATTATTTCCTGATAGTCGATGTGGCACTTTGTATATGTTTTGCCATTTAACCGTGCGGATTGGATGTACACGTTTTCAGGTGAATTATTCCGCACCTGAATTGTAAACGTTTTACCTTTCCCAACCTGTATGACAATATGATCAAATAATGGCGTTGTAATTTCAAAACGAGTTTCTCCAGGGCAGACCGGATGAATGCCGCAAGCAGTCAATACATACCAGGCAGACATTTGGCCAACATCTTCATTTCCAACTAATCCTTCGACAGCATTTTTATAGGCTTTTTCGCAGATAAAACGACTCCATTTCTGAGTTTTCCAGGGCTCTCCCAGACGATTGTACAGGAAGGGAACATGATGTACCGGTTCATTTGCATGGTTATAATAACTGTTCCACAAAAAATCGGGAGGTGTTTTTTCAAACATATTATCGAGATCTGTAATCACAACGCCTCTTCCTCCTTTTAAGGTAACCAAACCCTCGATATCATGTGGAACAAACCAACCTTGTTGTAATTCGTTACATTCCATGCAGCCATACCATTCCTGTAAATATCCTTCTTTCGGCCATGCAACAAAAGAGCCGTCTTCTTGCCGGGGGCGAAAGCTTTTCTTTTCAGGATCATAGATGTTGCGGTATGCCTGCGAACGTTTACGATACTTCTCCTGGTCCTCCTTTTTCCGGAGCTGACGCGCCAATTCCGACAGACACCATTCTGTATATCCGTATTCCAATGTTTTGGATATTCCTATTGGGTCTGGTGTATATCCCAGTTCCCCGTTCCCAAATTTTTCAGAAGAGTTAACGGCATATCGGTAGGCCTTTTCTATATCATATTTCCGGATACCTTTCGCATAAGCATCTGCCAATACTGAAATGGCCGGATTACCCAACATACACCCGCTATAAGCATTCAATAATTCCCAACGTTCGTAATATTCCTTTCCACTTTGTTCTGCTAACACAATTAATGAATTTAATAAATCATCAATTAATTGTGGATTGATAATCGTCTGTAAAGGCATCTGGCTACGGAAAACATCCCATCCACTGAATATAGTCCGTTTGGTAAATGAATCGGAAATATAAACTTTTCCATCTGCTCCCGGATATTCTCCATTTACGTCGGAAAAAATACGGGGATCAATCATTGTATGGTAAAGTGAAGTATAGAAAATTGTCTTTTGTTCTTCGTTTTTACCTTCTACTGAAATTTTATCTAATGCCTTATCCCATAAAATACGACTATTATCATATACCTGACTAAAATCCCAATCCTGTATTTCAGCTTTCAGATTCTTTTCAGCGCCTTCAGGGCTGGTAAAAGAAATCCCTGCCTTCAACAATATCTGTTCATCCTTTTGCGTTTCAAACTCGGAGTAAAAACCCAGATGTTTTCCTTTAAATTCTTTTACGCCCGGTATAATTTTTGCATCAGCAATCAATTGCTGATATGCATCACTTTCTATGTTTTCCCTTTTGCGGGGTTGATCATCGGGTATATCGGCACTCCATACTCCATAGTTTTTTAACGGTTTGGAGAACTGGGCATAAAAGTATACGGTATAATTTGCTTTCCCTTCTCCATTACCCCAGCCTCCGCCATCCGGCGTACATATCATTTTTCCGGCAATTGTATGTTTATCCAACACCTTCACTTCCTGCCAGGTAGAGGTTCCGCCTACACGGTGCGCCAGGTCGATCTGGATACGCGACTGCTTATCAGCAGGGAAAGTAAAACGAAGCATTCCGCTATGTGGAGCGGCTGTTGCTTCCGTACGAATATTATAATCGCTTAGAAGAACCGAATAATATCCCGCTTTTGCCTGTTCTGATTTTTTATCATAACGGGAACGGTAACCTGCATCCGGATTATCCGGTTTACCGGAATTAGTTTTCAATGGTCCGGTAGTAGGCATTACCAGAAAGTTTCCCAGATCCCCGAACCAGCCAACCCCGCTCATTTGGGTGAAGGCAAAGCCTTCGATGCTCTTATGTTCATAACTATATCCTGAACCGTTATCCCCTCCGGTAATCGTGTTGGGACTTACCTGAACCATACCATAAGGAGTCGTTGCTCCCGGAAAAGTTTTTCCTAGCCCATGATAAGCTCCCGCCGCATCTACATTCGTACTAGCCCCGACAAACGGGTTGACATAATCCGATAGATGCAAAGATATTTCCGCCTGGTTGGCTACAGAGTTACAACCGACCAATGCGGTACTGACTAGAATACCTAATAGTTTATACATCTGAAGGTCTATTTTTATTATTGTTTAATTCTGAATGTCTTAATCCCGAATTGAGGAATATCAAAAGACAAAATCTGCCGGTTCTTATCTTTCCGGTAAGAATAATCTTTTATCTTTTCATTTTCCAGATTTATTTCTTCAACAGAAGCCGGAATAAACGGTAGTATAAAGGATTTCATTCCGCTTGTCCCCTCATTATAAAGACGGACAATAAAATTATCCCCGTCGTAATAAGCAGTACTCAAAAGTAAATCCTTATCCGGTATACTTAATAAAGAAGCAGATGGTTTATCCGAAGTCGCATACAAGGCAACCAATGGTTCTCCCCTTCTGGCATTTTCAAAAGATATATAGGCTTCATTCCACATACCTCTATGAGGTAGAAAGCTGTAATTGATTTCCGTCTGTTCCTTTATGGCATAATCCCGTCCCCACAGTCCGCCACCAGAATACTGGACAGTCAGTCCCAACGGATAGTCTTCTCCATGCAAATAGCTGGTTGTATGGTCTGTAAACAGACAGAAAGCCTGATCATTCTGTTTGTCGTACAAATCCACCCAATTCAGGATGACATTATTCTTTATACTGTCCCAACGATTGAAAAAAGTATTTTTCAATTTACTTTCGCAGACATCGAAGGGAGCATTTTTGTAAACCTGCTTATGCCCCGGAAGAACGGGGAAAAGCAGATGTAATTTATAACGATCATCATAATAAGTCTTGCGAGATTCCTGCATTTTGCTGGTTTCTTTCCGTTCTCCAATCCTGGTATTACCTTGCCAACTAATTATCAAACGACAATCAATCCGAGGGTCTCCTTTCTTTAATGTCAAATATTGTGTAAACGGATGTCGTCCTATTTTCCCTTTGATGGAAACAGTCGTTATCAGAGCCCCATCCACTTCTACAGATACATTGGCCGGAGTTGAGGAGGAAGATAAAAAGCCTCCTTCTTCATAAAAGTTACCACGCAGTTCGTTGAAAGCATAACCTGCCTGATTGTCTATCCATTCTTTCTTTTCTTTTTTACTGTAGAGAGATGTGATTGTACCACCTTTTTCCGGGTCAATTTCTATCCGATACAAATCATTCTCTACAAGTAAGTGGTTATTTGCTAACCTTTTGGTTTGTATCTCTTTACTCTTTGAAACCTTACCTTCTTTCAGGGAAAAAGAAGTATATCCCATTGCGGGGACATCCGCCATAAATACGATTTCATTTTTTGATATTTTCTGATAAGGAACCGTTTTACCAGAAATATTTTTCACAACAAATGGAATGGAAGTCCAGGGAGTATTTAATTTACAATGGACTAACTCCTTACGATTTATTCCAGCCGTATTATATATTTGTATCGTTGAGTCATCTCTTTGTTGGGGAGCAATCAACTGATCACATATGTTATTACTTTCAGTTGTATATAAACGTACGTTCTCCGCCCAGGTTTTTCCAGTACTTCCCATGTTATTGTAAGGTACAATCCAGCAATCGTGATGTTGTGACATCAATAAGTTACGCCATGCCCTGTCGAGCGCTTTATTATCCCAGGCTTTCCCATCGTAAAACCTCTGTAGAGTAGCTATTTTTTCGGTCTGTATCAGTTTTTGTTCGGTAACTCGTATTTCCTGCGACAGCTTTTGGAGCACCTGGCTTCCCCACATCAAAGAAACCAGCACATCCTCCTGGCTGACTCTCCAGTCCTTAGCAGGAAGTCTGTCTGTTACCTTGTTTAAATAATCAGTCCATAGAGTATAAGTTCCGGAAGATTTTTCAGGGGCTCCGAGCCAAGGTCCGTTTTTCCATCCGGCATCCTGATAACACATACCTATCGGATATGCTATACCACCTTCTTTACAGGCATTCAGGTATTTGGAGGAATTGTTCCATGCGGTTGTCTGCCAAGTGGAGTTATCTTCCAGTTTTTCCACACTATAACGGGGAATGGTCAGCATTTGAGTATTGTCCGGACCGATCCAGTTCACTAAGTCATCTCCGTAAGCTACCATATATCCTCCATAGCAAGTATCCGGATTCTTCAATACAGCATACCGGAAACCAAACAAACGGAGTATTTGTGGCAACGCACTGGTGAAGCAGGGCTCTTCCACGGCATATGTGTGGAATGAAAGTGTAGGAAAATGAACCCTCAACAGGTTCATACCATAAGAAAACTGCCGTATCAGGCTTTCCCCCGAGATATTGTAACAATAAGGTTGTGAATAGGTGGGGTTAGTGAATTCAATAAGCCGTCCGTCTTCTTTCGCCAGGAATTGTTGAAACTCTCTATATGTATCCGGTACCCAAACTTTAACAGAGTCAAATGTTTCCGGTTCCAATTCCAGATTAATCCGCCAGCCCGGATATTCTTTCAGTTTATCCATCATGAATGCAGTTTGCCATTTAGGGTAATGTCCGAACACACCTCCGTGATATCCGTCGGCAAAATAGACAGACTGGGCATGTAATCCTCCTAACCCTATCAGGGTAATAAGTGATGATACGATTTGCTTTCTCATGGTACTAACTGTTGGTCTGTTTTCACTTTTACATCTGTATTAATTCAATTCTTCTGATTTTGGGCTGAGCGATCGAATAAATCATGTTTACAAGTACCTCCATTTCTTTATTCCATGCTTCGCGTATTTCAGGATGCATCGCTTTGGTGAAATTATCAATATGTCCCTGCAAGAAAATATTGGCATTCAGATTGGCTCGAATAGAATCCATCGCTACATGATTATCGGCAAACAGAAGTCCTTTATCTTTCAAAATAGCAAATTCAGTCCAGGCATATTCTCGAAAACGTTTTTCTATTTCCCAACGTTCTTCGTTCAGATGCATGATTTTTACTGCTTGTTGATATTGGGGCGTCTGGGTCAACTCCGCCATATTGATACCTTTAGCCAGGTCTTCCGCTGGAAAAGTTGCCATTTCTTCTCCGTCAATTTTCAGGGTATAATTGCCTTTCAAACCTTTAACGCGCAACACTTCCTGATTAATATCCTGTATAAGAGGTACATATTGAGAAGCCATCGACTGACTCCTTTTTTTACCCCAACCACGTGGTACCGTGTCTAAAGGATAAGGCAAAGCTTTTGCCAGGTAGTTAAAAGAGAGGTTGCCGTTTTGGTTTTCCACATTACTAATGTAACAATTGTTTTGCGTTTCTACTCTTTTGTTTGTAGCATTTACACAAATTTCAGCGACTGGCTTTCCGGCAAGTCCCTGTGATTTCAGAAAGAAATAAGCCATCAGCATATTCCCATCGTTATCCGGGTGGATACGGTCTCCCTGCATTAAAGTGAACTCAGGATTCTTCGCTTGTTGTTCTGCGTTGATTTGTAAAATGGGGTTATGGAAATCAACGAAGGCCCAGTTGTTTTTCTTCGCAGCATCAATCTGCATGCCTATAATTTTCCGAATTGTTTCATTTTTGTTCGGGAACGGTTTATTATCCGCATTTTTCCAGGTTTCATCGTAAGGAGAACCTCCTATCAAAACCACCTCCGTTTCCGGATGTCCTTTCATTATTTTCTGCATAGCCTGAAACGTGGTATCCACTCTTTGTAGTTGCTTTTCAACAAACTGAACTGCATCATCCCGGAAGTATTCATAATAACCGCTGTCATTCATCCCAAACGTCAAAGTCAGAACAGTCGGCTTTTTTGCATACGCATCTTCTTCCAGACGCTTGAGCATATCCCAGGATGCGTCCCCTCCGATACCTGCACTATACATTTGCATACGCTGATCCGGAAAACGGGTCATATAATATAACCAGATATAAGAATGGTAATGTCCTCCTTCGGTAATACTATTTCCAACGAAGACCACCCGGTCGCCAGCTTTAAACGGTTCCGAAGCTTTTTGGGCAGACAAAGATTGCACAGCCAATAAAGCTGAAGCTATTAATACTATTAATTGTTTCATTTTCATTAAAATTCTAATTGTTTGTCGGAAACTGCAACAGCTACAAATGAGTCTGCACAGCCGTAATATAGATACCATTTGTTTTTATAATATACCAGCCCTTCGATAAAAACAGTTCCTGCTGGGTACTGGCCACTTTTTTCAAAATCATCCGTAGGTTGCAGGAATGGTTTATCCAGGCGGGCTATTACTTTTGTCGGATCTTTCTGATCGAACAAAACCTGACCTGCACAATAAGAGTTGGCTGGATAAGCGGTGTCCCCTTCGGTTCCGGCTCTGTTTTTCCCGTTGTATAATAACAGAATGCCTTTCTTGGTAAGGATGGCGGGAGGACCACATTCCGTTAAATGGCTATCAAATTTACCTGGACGGGGAGAGAATAGCTTCAACAAATTACCATCTTTATCTACAAGTGGTTCCCAGTCCGTCAGATTATCGGAGGTTGCAGCATATACATTCTGTTCTCCCCAATACATGAAATATCTGCCATTGATCTTTGTAATAACTTGTTTATTCCCCTTTAGTGTGGTTACGATAGAGGCAGATTTAGACGGTTCGTCATAAAATCGACCTTCATATGCTTTGCCAAATGCCGGCCCGTGTTTTGTCCAGTTTACTAAATCCTTGGATGTCGCAACTGCAAGACGGGGTACTTTTCGGTTCCATTGTGTGTATAGTAATACATACGTACCATCTTCAGTCATTGCTACACGTGGATCTTCCGTTCCTCCAGGACACTCATTCGCTTCTTGCGAATCTTTCGCAGGGTAGAATGCAGGGGTAGTTTTCCTTGTAAAATTAAGCCCATCAACAGAGGTTGCATATCCTAAACGAGATGTTCTGGAACCAATCCCCTGTGCCGAATTATCCTCTGCACGGTAAAGAACGACAATTTCATTCTTGTAAATAGTTGCGGCCGGATTGAATGTGTCGCTTTCTTCCCAGGCAACAGAGTCTTCCCGCATCGGACAGTAAAACTTTGTACTTCCCTGCGGAGAGATAATCGGATTCTTACCGGCTGGGCGTTCGAAACCATCCAGACACCAGTCTGTAGTGTCTACAGCGACAGTTTCTGTACTTTTCTTTTTCATTTCGCATGAAGTGAATGCTATTGCCAGCAGTAAGCCGGCAGAGATAATCATAATACCTTTATTCATGGATATCTTTCTTTTATTTAATTAGTAGATAACAGATACAATTTATCACACAACTGTTTTTAGACTTACAATATTATAATATATATCTGTTATTAAGCCTCTACTCTTGACCTTCTTCGTGTAATTGTATCATTTTTTCTTTCTTATGACAGGATAGACTGCTTAATTTCCAAAAGAAGGTGGAGTTACTGAAGTTCCCCATGCCTTATTCGGTTTCGGGGACAGCGAATATTCGAGTATTCCGCCATTTTTAATGTCATTCCAGTCAATCCAAGTCGAATCAGATCTTTTCCCGTTTACTTTCAAAGCCTGTATATATTCTTTCCTTTCGTCCCCACCTTTTATCACTAAATCCCCATCTGCCAAATGCAATATAATTTCAGGGAAGAAGGGACTGTTAATGGAAAAACCTCCAACTCCGGGTATTTCAGGGAAAAGACCGATATTGGCAAATACATACCAAGCCCCCATCGAACCCAAATCATCATTTCCGGGAAGTCCATCCAGACGGCTATTGTACTGTTCATCCAATACTTTACGGATGATATGCTGTGCTTTATAAGGTGCCCCCACCCAATTATAAATCCAAGGAATTTGGAAACTGGGTTCATTACCCGAAGCAAACCATTCATTTCCATAACTGGCATCCAGGCGGTGAAATAATTCGTCCAAACGTTTTTCTCCTTCTTGTTTGCCTCCGATTATTTGAAGCAATCCTTCCAGATCGTAAGGAACCATCCAGAAATAATTTTTGTAAGTAGATTCACGCCAATCGTCACCCTGTTTCTTCCAGGAACCATCTTCGTTGCGGGAACGGAGCCAATTAGTTTCTTTATCATACAAATTCTTCCATTTCATGGCACGGTTGGTATAATAATTGCAGACAGGTTCATCGTTGCAAGCCTGGAGCGCATATCTTCCAATCGCAAAATCGGAAGAGGTATATTCCAGCATGGCAGAAGCATCATAATACCCTTTTTCAAGATACTGTTCGAGACCGGGACGGGTCAATACACCCTGTGAATTGGCTCCCGGCACTTCTGCTCCATAACGCATCGTTTTCAGTATACTGCGTGTATCGTAATTTCTGGCACCGAAAGCATAAGCATTCGCAATCAGAATTGGTGTAGGATCTCCTTGCATAATACCAGTCTCAATATTTGCCAGAACCCAACGAGGAAATCCACCTCCTGAACGAATGGCAAATAACTGATGCGACATGACAATATCGGAAGTAACATCCGGAGCCAGCATGGCGATCAACTGAGTTTGTGTGCGGTAAGTATCCCAATTACTGAAAGAGGTATAATATTTACGTTCGGATTTATAAACTTTATTATCTGAACCCATATATTCACCGTTCACATCACTACAAACGTTGGGATGGATAAATGAATGGTATAAATGCGTATAGAATTGTGAGACACGGTCTTCGTTATTTCCCTTTACTTCAATTTTTCCCAAATACTTATTCCATTTATTGGCTGCCGATTGTTTTACAGAGGAAAAGTTCCACGCCGGATTTTCTGTTTTCAGATTTTCTCTTGCATTTTCGACCGAAACATAAGATACTCCGATCTTATATAAAACCTCTTTCTTCTTATTAAGGTCGAAAGTGAAATAAACCCCGGAGTTTTTCCCTTCCGCAAATTTCTCCCCCGGAAGTAAGCGTTCATTTTTCCATACACCTAATGAAACGGAAGGAACATCAAATTCTGCAACGAAATAGACTTTATAGGGAGTAGGAAATCCGCAAAAAGCGCCCCCGTCAGCATAACCTTCGCAGGAAGTAGGAGAAGTTATTGAAATGGCAGCAACCTGAATCGGCGTTGCTGCTACACCACCACCTATAATAATCGTTCCTCTATTTTCATTTGCTGAAAAAGAATATTTAGCCATTCCGGTTCTTTCCGTAACCGTTAATTCAGCCTGTATACTGTCGTTGACACAGGTTGCATAATATCCTGCCGTACCTTTTTCTTTGGTGAGAGATGCCCGCAGATTTATAATACTGTCCGGAGATGTCCTCAGTTCACCGGATAACGGTAGAGTCGGAAAATTACCCATATGGTCGCAACCTGCCCCACTCAACTGGTTGATAACAAATCCCAGTTGCTTTGAGAAATAAGTAGGCGTAAATTGTACCATCCCGAAGGGATAAGTAGCTCCCGGATACAAATATCCCGAAGACCAGCCATTTCCCTGAGTTCCGATTAAAGTATTTACTTTCCCGCTATAATCCTGCGCCTGTAAAACAGCCGGCCAAAGAGATAAAACCTGTATTGCAACAGACAGGAAAAATGTATATAACTGTTTTCTCATGTTATTTTTATAATAGAAAATCGTTTTACTTAGGAATATACCTCCCCGGTATCCGATGTTTCCATAGGATACACAGAGAGTGTATATTTTTGTAAGTGAATAAACTAAAACCTATAAACCTTTCTGTTTATTTTTCTATAGTAACTTTAACGGGAACAACTGTACTGTAGTTCACTTTGCCGTTTGTAGTTACACCAATACGGACAAAGATCTGGCTTCCGTGACCCAAGATAATGGCTTTGTTATCTTCTTTGTTGAAGTTCGCATTATTGGTAAGGTCAATAGATTGGGTCAGTTCTGTGTTTAATAACTGATTATCATCCGTCCCTTTACGGTCGAGAGTATTCATATCCATAAAATTACCGGTAACCTTATCTATATACGGACTGATATGCCAGGCTAGAAATGTATTTTCAATCTTGTAATCAGCTTTACTTCTTGAAATCTTATAAGTCACGTTCAGTTGTTTGTTCTCGAAAGTAGCTCTTACATCACTAATACGGGCATAAGGAGTGACTAAGATATCTTTTTCTGTAATGCTTCCACCTCGAAGAGATACATCTATTGTATCGACCGGATAGAAATTAGTTTGTTCAAAAGTCAATAGATAATCCGTACTGAACGCCCAGCTATTTTCATAGGTTCCATCTATTTTTGCATAGAAAGAAACCGGAAGTTCCGAATGATCCCGGTCTGTAGAATAGAAACGGTCTTTTTCATACAGTCGCAACCTTACGCCATTGTCTCCCTGTACCGGCATAGGGACAAGTTCCGATGTCTCTGCATCAATAAAACGACCTTTGATTCCAGAATTGGGTTCATCGTAGTTGTCATCCTGACAAGAAACCAAGGAAAGGGAGCCAAGCAAAATGGATAATATGCTATATATAATTTTTTTCATATTTAGAATATTTTTTAATTAAAAACCAGGATTATTAGGACCTAACATTGGATTACTACTCATGTCATCGTCCTTGATTTTTACATAGTAATTCCTTGTCTGGAACACTTTATTGGGCTTCGGAGCTTTACCGGTAGTAAAGATGTATTTATTTTCGCCCCATACAAACCAGGGGTATAAAGCATTTGTCGGAAAGTCAGCCAATACGATATGGGCAGTTCTCCATCTTTTCAAATCCCAATGGCGATGATTTTCGTAAGCCAGTTCGACACGGCGTTCGTTGCGGATACGTTCCAGAGTTACCTCACCACTCAGTTCACGTATGTCGGCACGTCTTCTGACTTCATTCAATGCAGCTTCAGCTTCGCCGCTTTTCCCTAATTCCATAGCGGCTTCAGCCTTGTTCAGATACATTTCTGCCAAACGGAAGATAGGCCAGGGTGCTTCAGAATAATTCCCAACAATGTTTGTAATCGATTCATCCGAAAACTTTTTTGTATAGAAACCGGTCTTACCAACGTCTCCCGTATCCCAAACACCGTCTTTACCCAAGATTTTCACCTGGCTGTTTTTGTAGTATTCATCTTTATTGCCGGAAGTAACGAATTTGTCATTTCCTGCAATAGACGGGTCATAAATACCTCTTCTGATTTCAACGATACCACCACGACAGTTATCAAACGGGAGATAAAATGTAGCTCTCAGGCGCGGGTCTTTATCCTTGAACAGATCCAGCGGTGAATCATACTTAATGAAGTTGCCAGAGTTATCTTTCAACTTCAGTTTACCGGAAGTTCCATCTTTATATTCATATGCTTCAATTAAATCTAAAGTAGGATTTTGTCCGCAGCCATATCCATTCTGAACAAAGCTAAACGGGACATTCAGTAAGTCCCAGGAATGTCCTTTATCTACAGCCTGAAATTCTCTATAGAAAATGAACTCTGAACATCCTCTCTTTTCGAGGAACATTTTTTGATAATTTTCAACTTTATCGGAATACTTATTATATAAACTATATTGATTGGAATTAATAACACTATCTGATGCGGTGATGGCTTTTTCCCAGTATTTATCGGCGTCTCCGTTGTTGACTCCAACGATACCATTTAATTGAACTTCTCCATACTTGGCGATGGAGGCTGCATATAAAGCTGCTCTGGACTGTAAGGCTAAAGCTCCGTAACGGGTAATACGAGTACGGCTGTTTGCGTCTCTTGAAACCGGAAGTTCGGAAGTAATTTCATCGACTTCGTTGATAATGAAATCCCAAACTGCCTGCTCTTTATCTCTCGGTACTTGCAAAGCTGGCAGATCTTCCGGGCCTGTATAACTTTGTACATCTGTTACGATAGGTACACCACCGTATCGTTTTACCAGGTTGAAATAATGGAATGCACGCAAGAAACGTGCTTCTGCATTGTAGGCATTCTTCAGTTTTTCCTCCATAGCAGATGCTTCCAGCTTTTCAAGAAAAACATTACAACCACGGATACTTTTATAAGTATCTGCCCAAAGCCCAAACCATTCGTCGTTAAATGTAGCTCTTGCCACATCGCCTGTTCCAAGATCACCCGCCTGAAAAGCTCCGGTTCCTTCATCGGAAGCAGTTGTTAAACTCACATTCCAAACATCCCAACCTTCAAAATAAGCAGAATTTTGTTCCACCTGTAATTTATCATATAAATTGGCAAGTGCACCTGTAACCAACGTTTCATCTTTCCATACATCTTCTTCTGTTAACCTGTCAGTAACAGGAACATCGAAATCGTTACATGAAGACATGCCGACAAGGGATGCGAAAATAAAACTATATACTAATCTTTTCATATATCTTCTTTTTAAAAACCAATATTAATACCGAATGAATAAACTTTTAATTGCGGATAATAAAAACTCATCCATCCTTCCACAGCTTCCGGGTCCGTATATTTCACGTTAGTAATCGTCAACGGGTTATAAGCATTGAAGTATACACGCAGGTTATCCACCCCGACCTTGCTCAGTAATGATTTAGGAATAGAATATCCCAATTCGATACTCTTCATACGGACATAATAAGCATTGGTCGTCCAGTATGTAGAACTTCTTGAATTGTTATCATTATTATCGATACGCAAAGAAGGAAATTTACCCGGTACCCACTCGCTATATGGGTCATCATAGTCTGCTTTATGCCATCTGTCCGTCCAAATTTCAAAACCGTTCCCTTCACCCGGACCTCTGAACGGATTTTTACAAGCATTCAGCATCTGGGTATAATTGGAAGCTCCCTGAAACAGAATGTCGAGATCAAAGTTATTCCATGCAAATGTCAGATTCAACCCAAAGTTCAGGTCAGGAAATGCCCCCTTACCAATAACCTTCTGGTCATTATCGTCGATGATGCCATCACCGTTTAAATCCTGGTATTTGATATCACCCGGACGTAAAGAAGAATTCGCCTTACCATCCTGAATAGGAGATTTATAGATTTCTTCATAAGACTGGAACTGACCGATAGCTTCATACCCCCATGTTTTGTTGGTATACCGGTAACTTCCATTATCACGCCAGTTCTTATATTGGTTTAACGGCGCAGCTTGTTCTTTATATAAATCTTTTGCTCTGGAATAAGCGACATTACCTTTAATACGGAAATCTACATTACCAATGCGTTGTGCTGTTCCCAGGGTTAATTCGAAACCACGATTATCGCTGCTGTTCAGGTTTTCCTGTGGAAGAGGAATACCGGCTGTTGTCGGTAATGAAGTTTCACGAGTTGCATATAACCCTGTTGTTTTACGGTAAAAATAGTCAAATTCAAAACTCAATTTTCCATTCCAGAAAGAGCCGTCGAAACCAATATTGGTTGTTTGTACTTTATACCAGAAGATATTCATATTTGCCAGATTAGCTTCTGAAAGTCCCTGAGTAATAGATGCTCCGTTGTTACCCCCGAAAATGTAATTACCTGACGGATATAACCAACCGCTAACAAAGTTGTTTGCATTCAACGAATTGTTGTTTCCGATCTTACCCCATGAGCCACGGATTTTGAAATTGTCCATAGCCGGAACTGCATCTTTAATGAACGGTTCTTCAGATAGTCTCCAACCGGCGGATACAGCAGGGAAGAACCCCCAGCGGTGGTTAGGAGAGTTCTTGAAAGAACCATCATAACGAAAACTGAATTCTGCCATATATTTACCGGCAAAATCATAGTTGAAACGACCTACATAACCTCCATATTTATCAACGGATGAGTTTCCTGAATTCTGCATATTATCCTTATCTCCCTTATCCAGTTCAGGTATAGCAGAAGTCATGCTGAAATAACGGCGTGCGTCAAACCAGTTTGTTTTAACTTCTTTCCACTCAAAAAGCAACAAACCTTCTACGTTATGTTTCTTTCCGAAAGTATTCTTATAGCTTAACGAATACTGCTGAGTAGTTTTATAGTAAGGCTGTGTTCTCTGATACAATTCGCCTTGTGCCACTTTGGTAATCGGATTGTATACATCCTGTGTCTGATCGTAGGTATAAGATTTGAAATCTTTCTTCAATTCTTTCTTCATTTCACTTGTGTAGTCGTAAGCCAGGAAAGCTCTTGCTATAAAACCTTTCATAATTTCATAGCTTAAAGACATTTGACCATTGAATTCGAGATAACGTTTATCCTTATAACCGGTTGCTTCCCGGTCGAGCATGGCTATCGGATTCAATTCGTTGTTGTCGGAATTATAGTAATATGCCGGATTGTTGTTGGCATAAACCGGGACGTTCGGTGCATTTGACTTAATTGCAGAAAAGACCTTGACACCTTCGTCACCCAGGTAATAAGGATATTTGTAATCTTCCAAACGGCCACCCAAACCTACTTCTGCTTTAAGTTTCGGAGTAATATCCGCTACAATATTTGATCTGAAGTTATAGCGGTCGAATTCCTGTGAAGATTTCAGTATACCTTCCTGATTCAGGTAACCAAGAGAGAAAAAGTATCTGATTTTTTCAGAACCACCATTGATATTTAAGTTATGCTGCTGTTTTGGAGACACTTTTCTAACGGCTTCTTTATACCAATCCGTAGTCGGATAGTTCACAGGATCGGAACCTGTACGATATTTTTCAAGCTCTTCCGCTGTGTATTTTGGCGCTTGGCCGGCATTCATCAATGCTTCATTACGATAATATGCATATTGATAAGCATCCATCATCTCCAGGTTTTTAACCGGATTCTGCAAACCTATTGTATAGCTATAGTTGATTTTGGGTTTACTGATATTACCTTTCTTTGTTTCAATAATGATGACACCATTTGCACCTTTAAAACCATAAACGGATGCAGAGGCATCTTTCAATATATTGATAGATTCTATTTCGTTTGGATCTATTTGCGAGAAAGGTCTTTCCACACCGTCTACAATGGTCAGAGCATCCCCGAAACCACGAATGTCGAATGTACCTCCATCGTTACCCGGCTCACCGTTAGTCTGTTGGAAACGGATACCCGGAACCTTACCTAACATACTGGCGCGAATCGAAGGTTGACTTACTTTAACAATTTCTTCTCCTTTAATGGAAGCCACAGCTCCTGTCAATGTTGCTTTCTTTTGCGTTCCGTAACCTACAACTACCACTTCGTCGAGGGCTTGTGTATCCTCCTTCAATTGAATTGTATATGAAGTATTTTTTCCAATTTTGACAGCCTGAGGCAAATAACCGATATAACTTATTAACATCTCTGCATTGAGGGGAGCATCGATTTCAAAGTAACCCTCTATATCGGTAACGGTACCGTTGGTTGTTCCTTTTATAACAACATTTGCACCGATAACAGGCTCATTGTTCATATCAACAATTTTACCTTTAATTTTACGATCCTGTTGCACAGTGTTAACTGCATGGGTATCATTAGAAGTAAGCACAATATGCCGGTCTTTAATCGCATATTTCAGACCTGTTTTAGTTGCAATTGCATCCAATACATCCTGAATATCGGCATTCTTCTTGTTAATAGAAATCTTTTCGTTTTTGTTGACTTCTTCGAGATTATAGAAAAACAGAAACTCCGACTGCTTTTCTATCTGTTTCAATACACTTTCCAGTGTTTCATTTTTAGCAGAGACGTTTAGCCTTGCCGTTTGAGCATAAGTCGCTGCAACTACTTGTGACAAGCATACTGCGAGCATTAGCACGGTCAGTTTCATAATATTTATAGTCCTTTTCAGATTTAAAGAAACAACTATACGTTGATCATTCATACATTTGATTGTTTTAAGATTAAACACTATCCCACGGCAATGGGAGTTTAATTGATTCACTCATTTCAGAATAATAAAATCCGGCAAGATTTTACCTTCTTGTTTTTCAGGTTAACTTGTATCCATATGCTTTTCTGATTTAATAATTAGAACGGCCGTTATATTTCCGATATAATCACATATTGACTGTTTATCCTGTAGCGGATTGGCATGGATAAACGAATAATCTCCATGATATCTTTGATACTTTGCCCACGATAAAAAGTTCCGGTGAAAGTCTTTTTCTTTAATTTCTCCGAATTGATGGAGAACTGTATACCATACACATGACTCATTCTTTCAAGTATGGTTTCCAGACTTTGTTCTGGGAAATAATAATAACCAGCGGTCCATGAAGTGAATTGCAAAGCATCTACTTTCTGCAAATAAGCAAATTTGGAATTCCGGTTATATACAGACTGTTGATTTGGTTTTAGTATCGTCTGCTGAGCAATATTCGCTGTTGTCAAACGCACCGATCCTTCTAATAAAGTTGTTATCACCATCGAATCTAACGGATAAGCCATCACATTGAACTTTGTTCCAAGCGCTTCAATATCCTGTTCTTTTGTCTTTACAATAAAAGGTTTATTCTTTTGTTTAGCAACGTCAAAATAGGCTTCTCCTTCCAGATACACGACACGTTTATCTTTCCCAAAATCCTTGTCATAATAAAAGGTTGTTTTTGAGCCAAGACTAACATGTGTACCATCCGGTAATTCTACAACATCCGCTTCCAGCCCATTCCCTCCTATATATCTAGAGTATAACCCTTTATCACTCTCTTGGAAGAATAAAAAATAAACAGAACTGATCGCTACAGTCAGCAAAGCGACAGCAGCATAAGTACTTATTTGGTACCAAAGTTTGAACCTGCGTATCTGTGAATTTTTCTTTCTATTAAGCAAACGTTGCCAGCTGGAAGCCGTATCTATTGGTTTTCCCAATGATATTCCGGCATCATACATTGCCTTAATTTCAAAAAATAACTCCTTATTAGAAGCACTCTCATTCACCCAACCATAAAAATAAGTCATTTCTTCAGGTGAAAGATTCCCCATCAAATAGCCTATAATCAACTCTGTATGTTCGTTTTCCATGACATCTTTTTTGATTTGTTACCTTTCGGTGACTTAGTCCTTTATGAACTTATAACGCATGGCGGAAAAAAAATACTCACAAGAAAACAATCTTTTTTTAAAATAAAATAATAAAGCGCTTTAAATCAGGGTAAAAAGATAAAAGAATAAATGAGAGCAATGTTTACGTAAATAAAGTAATGAACGGTACAACTGATTTTCAACGGTACGAACAGACAAACCCAACTGATCGGCAATTTCAGCTGCTTTCATTCCCTTCATATAAGAAAGACGAAAAATTTCCTGGCTGCGTTCCGGTAACTCTTCGACCTTCTTCATTAAAAAAGCCAGGAGATCTTTACGCATAAAAAGTTCGTCGGACGACTCGAAATAGTCCAACTCATCTAATTTAAGCTGCACAGAACGGTGATCAAGTATTTCCTGTTCTATATTTGCATGGCGCAAATGATCAATACAGGCATTGCGAACGGAAGTATAAAGAATTCTTTTCAGATCATCATCAGGAAGAAGGAAAACCTGCTTGTCCCACAATTTAAGGAAAACATCATGGACTATATCTTCTGCAAAGAAATCAGACACAAATTTTCCGGCAAAACGAAGCAGCATTGGAGCATATTCAAGGTATATGCGCTGATAGCAATCTGTCGTTTGATCTCTTACATCCATATTGCAAACATATTAAAAATCTCGAAACGACACATGAAAGAGTTCTTTTTTAACTAATGATTTTTTTAATACGATAGGGTAAACGCACTTTTTACATAAAAAAAACAACGACAAAATTATTGATAAAAAAAGGGACTGTCTCCGACTTGTCAGACAGCCCCCTATAAATTATTCAGTTACTAAAACCTTCCTGTTAATAGCCCGGATTCTGAATAACTGTCCCTCTACTTTCGTTTATTACAGACTGCGGTAAAGGCATCAGGTTCATATAGTCCTGTGCAGTAACAGAACCTTTGTATCTGCGGGCATATTCAATATATCTCCCGTAACGAACCAAGTCTGTACGGCGGGCACCTTCAAACCAAAGCTCATGACCGCGCTCCAGCAAAACCTTATCCAGAAAATCGTCGACGCCTTTAATATCAGAAAAGTTATATGTAGAAATACCAGCACGTGAACGCACCATATTCAATAAATCGACAGCTTCCTGCGTTACGGCATTGCCATTACGGACAATTGCTTCAGATAATAAAGTAATGACATCAGCATAACGATAAATGATCCAGTCGATCTGGCTTTCTTCACCCGTAGCTGCCGGATCCTCTCCGTACTTAATCGGCATGGCACCTGTTTGCAAAACCGTCCCGGGATTTTCTTTATTGTAAAGTTTCCCGTCCGTTCCTACAAATTCACCAACCAGCACTTCTAAACGCTTGTCATTCTTATCGAACGTCTCATAGAAATCCCACAGCACACGGTAACCACCCCATTTCTGGATGCTCTCGTTCTTTGTCGGATACTGGCTGGAAAGAACATGCGCCACCCAAAGTTGCTTATTCACACTACTACTACAAATGGCAGCCCAAATCGTTTCCGCATTCCCTTCATTTTCCAATGTAAAGATATCTTTGTAATTCCTCACCAACTCATATCCGTATTCCGGTTTCATCAGTTCACGTCCGCATTCAACAGCCTTTGTCCAGTTTTTTTCCTGCATATACAATTTCATGAGTACCGTATAAGCCAAGCCCTTTGTAAAGCGTCCGTAATTACTGTCCGAAGATTTATAGCTGCCCGGTAATACGGCAATCGCAGCATTCAGGTCATTTTCAATAAAAGCAACCATTTCTTCACGGGAAACACGCGGAATAATCTCTTCACCCAACGGATTACTCAATTGTTCCAAAGTCGGGATCTGGATCGGTCCATAAAAATCATACAGAAGATAAGCTAACCATCCCCGTCCGCAAAGAATTTCGGCCTCCAACCGCTTTTTAGTTTCTTCCTTCATATCGATACCGGAAATACGGTCTAGAGTCAACGTCATTTTACCTATATAACCAATATAGTCTTTGTACGGCGACGTCGGACATTGAGAAGAAGGGGTGAAATTCACTTCCAACAAATCAGGATAATAAGAGTCATTCCACTGACAATAACCGATATCGGTAGTCAGTTCAGCCGTCACATGTATGCCTCCGGATCCGGCAGAATAAAGACCACTGTACCAGTTAGAACGAAACGGAGCATAAGCCGCGGCCGTTACCAACGCATTCGCATCGGCTTCATTCACCGGAAAGATATTCGGATTAATCACATCATACATTTCTGATTCCAGATTTGTACAAGAAGGTAAGAAAGCAGTGGTAGCTAACAATACCGATATTATATATAATAACTTTTTCATATTATACTCGATTTAGACTTTAATTAAAATGTTATATCCAATCCCAGACTGAAACTTCTAACGTTCGGATAAGCCCATACGGAGTTGTCTGTTTCCAGGTCAAGCCCTTTATACGGAGTGATCGTGAACGGATTGTTGATATCTGCATACACACGTATATTAGATAAAATTTTCTTCGACTGCTTCATCGGAATCGTATATCCGAAAGTGATGTTACGACAACGGATAAACCAACTCTTTTCAAGATAATAGTCACCGATCTTACCCGTACTTGTGCCTGCTTCAGAAATAGGACTCTTATCCTGGAAATATCCCGGACGGGTTGCTGTCGTATTATCATGAGCCCAAACATCCTTTGCTGAAACCGGCATATTATATCCACGATACATATTTACGATACCAGTCATACCATCGGCACCTGTCAGCCACAAATCATTGTAAGAACCTATATTCCATAAGGCAAACTGTCCGTAGAAATAAACATTCAGGTCAAAGTTTTTGTAACGGAACGAATTATTGAACCCCAATAAATAGCCAGGGTCTTTGCTACCATAGATAACCATATCGGCTTCGTCGATCTTGCCGTCCGGTTTACCACTCTTTACAGGAATACCGTGTTTATCCACTTTCATTGTTCCGTCCTCGTTATACACATAACCATCGAGGTCTTTGATCTTTACTTGTCCGGGAACAGCACCTTTCATCCACTCTACAGTTTCGCCTTCCTGAATCAACCCGTCAGACATATACCCATGAAAATAACGAAGCGGAGCATTGTACTGTGAATAGGCAGCCGGTTTCCATGACGCATCGCGGGTTTTCCATTTATCGCGATATAAAGAGAATGTAAGATCCGAACTCCAACTGAAGTCTTTTGTATCAATATTTTTAGTATTAATAGTCAATTCAAAACCCTGGCTCTGCGTTTCACCGATATTAGCGGCTATTTTACTGACCTCATTGTAAGATAACAGAGTGCGTTCACTCAGCAAGTCTGAGATCACTTTATGATAATATTCGGCGGTTACGTTTAATCGGTTATTAAAAAATCCCAAATCCAAGCCAAGGTTCCATTCGGTCGTTGTTTCCCATTTCAAATCAGGGTTACCCATCTGGTCCAGGTAAACACCTACAGATTCCGTATCCCCAAACTCATTATTGTTACCGGTTTTATAATAAGAGATCGCCTTGTTACCGATATTCGAGTTACCGGTCTGCCCGAAGCTCAGACGCAACTTACCGTTAGACAATACATTCGTCAATGGACGCATAAATTCTTCTTCCGTAAATCTCCAACCGACCGCCACAGACGGGAAATATCCCCAACGGTTATTTTTAGCAAAGTTGGAAGCTCCATCGGCACGTAATGTTGCTGTTAATAAATAACGATCTCTGAAAGAGTAATTCACACGTCCAAAGAATGATGCCATTTCATCTTTCGAAGCAGAAGAACCCACACTTGGTTTCGGGTAAGCGCCTGCTCCCAGGTTATTATATAAGAATCCATCAATCAGGAACTGGCTGTTACCCGCCGATAAAGACTCATCCGTAAAACGTTGGAAAGAATATCCGGCCAAGGCATTCAGGTTATGTTCACCAAACTGTTTTGCATAATTGGCTGTCAGTTCCAACAGATAATCGGATTTATCATATTGCGCGATATTAGCCTGTCCGTCGGTCTTAGCTCCGTAAAGCGTTGTTTTAGGCAGATATACTTTGCGTTTCTGGTAATTACGATCGATCCCTAAATTAGCCTTTAAAGTTAATTCCTTGATCGGTTTCACCTCCACAAAAGAGGTAGCCAATAATCTCTCTTTCGTTGTTTTATCAGTTATTTCCAACAAAGAAACAGGATTAGGCAAAAAGGATGCTTCGTCATTCAGGATATATTCACCATTCTCATCCCTAACTGCTAAAACCGGATTGAACTGAGCGGCAGCAACCATAATACTGGCATTTTCATACTGTCCGGCACCTAAAGGCACATTATTGGTCTGGTTTCTTGACAAAGTCAGGTTTACACCTACTTTTACATATTTGCTGACAACCTGTTCCAAATTCATACGACCAGTAAAACGTTCCATATCATTATTCTTCACCACACCATTTTGTTTGAAGAAGTTGCCGGAAACCAGATACTTCGTCATATCGGTACCACCGTTAATCGAGACATTATGTTGAGTCTGGAAACCTGTACGGGTGATTTCATCAAACCAGTTTGTATTATTGGCCGGATTAGCAATCTGGGAATCCGTATAACGGGGAACATAAACAGACGATGCATCGGACACACTTTTCCCTCCATAAATACCAATACTATTATCTTTCATCCATTGCTCGTATTGATAACGGTTAGACTCAGTCATAAAATCTTTTGAATTCAACATATCATAAGACTTAGCAAGGGTTTGAACACTGGCTGTTCCAGAATACGTTACCGTAGGAGCACCGGTTTTCCCCTTTTTCGTTGTTATTATGATCACACCGTTGCCGGCACGTGAACCGTAAATAGCTGTGGAACTTGCATCTTTTAAAACCTCGATAGATTCGATATCGTTCGGATTAATAGAAGCCAGGATATTATCCGTTGTCCCACTCGAATATTTACCAGTACTAATTTTGTCTTCATTCGGCGTACTTATTGGAAAACCGTCTATAATAATCAAGGGATCATTACTGGCATTAACAGAAGCGGCCCCACGGATACGGAAAGTGGATCCGCCACCTGGTTGCGCACTGACCGCACTAACCTGCAAACCAGCCGCTTTACCAGCCAAAGCATGACTAATGGTAGAAACAGTTCCAACCGGCGTATCGTCCATTTTAACAGAAGCGACAGCACCTGTCAGGTCTTTCTTTTTCATTGTACCATAGCCAACTACCACTACTTCCTCCAATGCCTGCGTATCTTCTTTCAACAATGCATCAATCGTCCCCCGTCCTCTTACAGCTATATCCTGCGGTATATAACCGATAAACGAAATCTGCAAGACAGCATTATCCGGCACCTCTATGGAATAATAGCCATTCATATCGGTAGTCGTACCATTCGTCGTACCTTTTTGGATAATATTTGCCCCTGTTATAGGACCAAAGGCATCGCTTACCATACCTGTAACCTTACGCCCCTGTTGTGTTACAGCACCAACTGGAGATGAGGATTTGGTCGTTAAAACGACATGACGGTCTTTAATCACATATTTCAGACCGGTTTTAGCAACAATAGCATCCAGTACATCCTGAATATTAGCATTTTGCTTGACAATAGAGATCTTTTCATTTTTATTGATCTCTTCCAGATTATAGAAAAACAGAAATTCAGATTGTTTTTCTATTTGTTTCAATACATTTTCCAATGTTTCATTTTCAGCGGAAACATTCAGTTTCGCTGTTTGTGCATAAGTAGCAGCTACCACCTGTGATAAACAGACGATCAGCATTAACATGGTTAATTTCATAATTTTTATAGTTCTTTTCAGATTTACGGAAACAACTATACGTTGATTATTCATACTTTTGATTGTTTGAAGATTAAACACTAATTCCAGCCCATGGAAGTTTAATTGGATTACATTTCCGGAAGGGAGGATCCTGCAAGATTTTCCCTTCTTTTTTCGTTTTTTACTCACTCATATTTATCACAATTTAAAGATTAACAATTAGTTATATTTCCAAAATAGTTACATGACGATCATCTATTACATATTTGATCGGAATAGATAGATTGACAATTTCCATGATATCCTTTATACTTTGTCCGCGATAAAAAGTCCCGGTAAATGTCTTTTTGTAGAGATCTTCCGACAATACAGTGAACTTTACTCCATAAACATGGCTCAGCCTGTCAAGGATGACTTCCAGACTTTGTCCGGGGAAGTAGTAATATCCCGAAGTCCAGGATACAAACTGCCGGGCATCAACCTTTTGCAAAGAACTTACTTTCGTATTACGGTTATAAGTAAACTGTTCATTAGGATGTAATGTTATTTTTTCTGACAAATGAGCAGAAGTCAACCGGACAGAACCTTCCAATAATGTTGTTATTACTAATGAATCCATAGAATAAGCCATTACATTAAACTTTGTACCCAAAGCTTCTATATCCTGTTCCCGGGTTTTTACAATAAAAGGTTTATTTTTTTGTTTGGCAACATCAAAAAAGGCTTCTCCTTCCAAGTAAACAATTCGTTTTTTTTCACCAAAATCCTTCGCATAATGGAAAGTAGTTGTTGAACCGAGACTGACACGAGTTCCATCCGGAAGTTCGACAATATCTGCTTCCAAACCGTCACCACCGATATAACGTGTATTTAATCCTTTTCCCTCTCCATCTTTCAGAATAGTTAAAAAGAAAACAGTACTAAACATGACAGCAAATAATACTATTGCCGCATAGCTAGCCCATTTATACCAAAAATTAAAATAATATGGTTTCTTTCCTGTTTTTTTCTTAAATAAACGCTCCCAACTTTCATCAATATTGTCTAGATTTTTAGGAGATTTATTTGCATCATACAACATTTTAATATCGAAAAAAAATTCTTTATTCGAATCGCTTTTATTGACCCACTCATAAAATTCATTTATTTCATCTTTATTAGAGTGTCCTTCCAAATAATCAATGATTAATTTTATATATTTATTTTCCATGTATTCCTATTAGTGATTTTTTCTGACAAATTCAACTCCTATGAATATATAACGAATGACAGATAAAAAGTACTCACAACAAAATCATATTTTTTTGTACTAAAATCATGATCCATTATAAATCAAAGTAAGAAGAATGAAAAAAATAAGGGGTAGACTTTATACAAAAAACCTACCCCTTATTACAAAATATAACTCAGATCAAATAAATCAAAACCAGAGCTAATATACTTCTATAAGATAGCTTCCTTTAAAGGAAATATTAATTACCGGATCAGAACCATCAACCTGGTAATTTTTCAAAGAATCATCGGTATATTCACAAACTGTATACTTTTTATTTTCGAGACCTTTTAAAACAATCTCTCCATCCCAATCATCCGCATAAAAAGCATAATACATCTTCCCTTCTTTTTCTATTACATGCGTTTCAGGCTTGTCGTAACCCAAGTCATATAAATTCAGATATTCACCCTTTGACAGCATCTTATCGTTATAAATACCAACCCATTTTTTAAACCAGGCTTCTTTTTCCGGAGTTAACAAATAAGAGATCTTTACATCCGGATTATCTCTAGGATAAGTAAATTTAGAGCCAACTACCGCTCCGACTCCAATCTGGGTAGGAAAATCGTTTCCGTTATCACTCAACTCCACATGGTCTGCATAATATGCTATTTTATCAAAGATAGCCCGGTAGACTTTTCCCTTCAGTCTGATCTGCCAACTGGATAACGGATCGGAAGAAACAGCCTGATTCATATACGGCATATTGAAAAAGTTCATGGCAGTGCCACAAGGGCAGTTTTGCACAACAGCATTTGGATTGATTTTCCGTGCCGTTTCAAAAATACCTTTGTAAAAAGCAGGCAACTGTTCGATGGCCTGTTCCGGATAATCTAATCCGCTTCGGGGGTTATAATCGGGAGGACAACAATTGAGATGCTGTCCGTCCAGCTTTAGTCCGTCGAATCCCCAGTCCCCAATAAACTTTTCAACCAATTCGTTCGTATATTTCTCGGTATACGGATTTACAGGCGATAGATAAAAACAATTCCACCAGGTTATCATGCACGGAAGCCTCTCTTTCGTCAGCAATTTCATTTTGGAACTTTCCTTCAGCAGTTGGGAGTTAGGATCTGCGGCTAAAGGCGCCCACCATAATTTCGCTTTCAATCCATGTCGATGAATTAAATCTACCAGAGCTTTCATATCCTTATCGCCTCCCGGAAAACGCTTATTCATATCCCAATCACCAATTGCAACCTGAAAACCATCATCTACATCCACCCATTTAAAACCTAATTCTTTCACTTTGGGCAACGTGGCTTTTATTTCATCCATCGTAAAATTACGTTCATACCCCCAGGCACACCAAACTGCATCGAAAGCATCTTCCTCAGGAGCAGCAAACTCCATGCCCTTAGATTGCATATATTTGGAGAACTGACGCAAAGGATTATAAAAATCGCCGGTATGCACACTTACAAATGTATTATAAGTCGATATTGTATCATTCCTTTTAAAATCAATGGGAGAGCTATATTCATATAAAACTTTGGCATTGGCTTTATTCTCATATTTCTGCCTGCTCACCGGAAAACTGACTAAGCGTAACACATCGTCAGTAACGCCTATAGCAAATCCACCGTCTTTCCGCCACAGATCGCAGACAGGTATTCCACCGCCATAATCGGAATTATTCATCCCCATATAATTTTTTTTATAAAATCCTGGGGTAACAGGTAAAACCCAGTCGCCTCTGGAACTTGTCGAACTACATTGCAACGACCATACCGGCTCAGAGTCTTCTTCACGATCCATATACAAATCATGATTCACCCAGGCTGTAACAACAGGTTCCTTTTCTCCCTTATTTACATACTTAATAGTAAACAACAACATTCCCGGAAAAGAGTCAGGAGCCATTATATTTACGATCTTTTCAATCTCAATCCCATTTTTCTGATAAATTCCGGTCAGCTCATAAATAGTTTTGTCGACTTGTTTCGACTTTCTCATGTCTTTCAAAGTAAAATCGTTTGCAACACCTTCTCTCATTACAAGATAATCAGATGCAACAAAATCGCTATAAAAAGGTAATACATCATCTCCAATCATAGAGATATTCGTATGCATTCTTCCGTCTATTTTCAAAGATATATTACCATTAATAATTTCTTTTTTTTCATTACAAGACGTCAAAAAAAACAATACATACAGGATAGAATACAGATAGTTTATTCGCATAATTCGGGTATATAAAAATAATTTTTTAATAAAATAATCGTCAAATATATATATCTTTTTCTATATTTGCTATCATATTTATTACAATATAAATTATAAAAAATGGAAATAAAAATCATTAAACAAATCACAGACGAAGTAATTGAAGGATTACAGAATATTCTTCCTCAACTGTCTCCATCATCGGTATTTATTTTAGATAAAAAGCATCTGGAAAATGTAATTAAATCAGATTCTATAACTCTATTTATTGCCGAAGATGAGAATAAAGTTTTAGGTACTTTAACGCTTGCAATATATCCAACACCTCTTACCAGAAAGGCATGGATTGAGGATGTTGTAACCGATAATGCTGCCAGAGGAAAAGGAATCGGAAAACTATTAATTGAGGCGGCGATGGAACATGCCCAAAAATTGGGAATTGAGAAAGTCGACTTAACATCAAGCAATGATAGGATTGCTGCCCACGGATTATATAAAAAGACCGGATTTGAAAAAAGAGATACTTCCGTTTTCAGAAGGTATATCAAGTAGCTACTGACACTATAGCTTTCATAGAAAAACTATTATCGGATAGAGAGTAAACCGAACAAGAGAAAGAATAGATATGTCAAAATGATATTTTAAGTGCTTTTTTACGGCAAGGTATGGAGCTTGACCAAACACAGTCATATTTTAGAGGATTCTCCGGAAGTTCAGATATATCGTATTGCAATAAAGGAGAAGATAAAACAGACTTTAAGACAGGATAATTCAAACAACAGCTCTCATTTATTCTTAAATTTTAATCCTCAGAAGATTAATGCAAGGCTCTTTTTGAATGATCTCACCTACCTTCCAGAGTAAAAAAGAGGCCGAAAAACATAAGATTGGGGTAAAAAATCATACGGCTAAGCTCCATTTAAATATTATTTAACACATTTTTCTATTAAAACAAATCCCCAGTTCATTTAAAAGGAAATTTTTTTCGTTTAAAACGAGATGAATTTTCTTTTAAACAAACTGAAAAATCAGAGAAGAAAGGCCTATGTGTTAAATATTGTAATCAAACATTCTCTAAAACAGTTAATTCAAAACACGCATACATTAGTATCACAAGCTATTTTTTTACTATTTGATAGCATAATACAGTATTTAATAGCTATTTATTATTTTACAAAAACTGATCAATAAAAAAACTCCACATTTCACATCTCCGGCATACGTCAGTAAATACAAAGGATAGCATAAGGAGGAGTTAAAATAGTCATAAAAGCTTGACACAAATGATAAAATAGAATAAAATAGAAAACAAGAACCTATCTACAGTATCAGCTTATTAAATTAAATTTTATCTTTAATCCATATAAATCAACCAACGATTAACACTAAAAACACTCCTATATGAAAAAGCAAGCTACCATTTTATTCTTACTCCTGGGGATAAGCTACACTACATTCGCCCAGCGCATCATAAAAAATCCTGAATATGAATTCAAGAGTACCGGTATCAATACAATTACCCAAATAGAGCGAAACAAAGAAAACACACGGATACAAATACACAGTGAATTCATACCCCATTGGTGGATCACTTTCGACAGTACCTCTTACATCAAAGACGCAGATTCCGGAAAGAAATATTTTCCCATCGGAATTGAAGGTACTACATTCGGTAAACAAACGTTCATGCCTGATTCCGGCGATTCGATATTCACCTTGGTCTTTCCACCTCTCGATAAGAAAATGAAAAAATTCGATTATATGGAATCTGAGACAGGGGAAGGCTCTATCTTTGGAGTCTCACTGGAAAAGAAGAAAAAACAAAAGACCAAACAGACAGAAGAAGGTATATACGGAACATGGAAAGATATGGAAAACCATTTGGCTACAGAAGCCGATCCGTCAGTTAATTATGGGAGCGATTTCTTCCGGAAAGACACAGCTCACTTACGTGGTTTTCTGAAAGGGTATGATAGTCGCGCCGGATTCAATACGGGTATAATCTATATTAATAATGTCATGACCCGCGAAGATTATCCGACTGTTGTACAAATTCATCCTGACGGACGCTTTGAAGCAGATTTCCCGCTGAATCAACCTTGGGAAGGCTATATCTTTTTTAAAAGAACAACAGTACCGTTTTATATCGAACCCGGAGAAACTTTATTCATTTCTCTCGACTGGGAAGATTTTCTGATGGCAGACCGGTATCGCGACCGCCGATATGAATTCAAAAACATAGTATACAAAGGTACCTCAGCCAGGATAAATGCTGAACTTTGCAGGATTAAAGTAAACACCTTCAGTTATAGGGATTTTGAAAACCAACTCAAGACGCTTTCCCCTGCGGATTTCAAACAACAGCAATTGGAGGCTCTTCAAGAAGCAAATGACTCGCTGGCACTAAAACTGAAACAAAACTCAACATCAATCAAAGGACAGCAAATTTTGAAAAATAAAATACTTTTGTCATTCTACGGAGCTTTGTTCGATTATGCGATGATGCGGACTCATTATGCTGCCCGGGATTCTACCAACGAGATACTGAAACAACCGCTTCCGGACGATTATTACGACTTCCTTACACAGATTAATAGTAACGATAAAAACTTAATGATCCCGAATTCATTCAGTAGTTTCATAAACCGTTATGAGTTTATGGGACCTTTCAATAAAGCCAATATGCCATTCAAACCCGAAGACAGGTTCGAAGTACTTAGTAAAGAATGGATACGTAAAGATTCTATTTTACGAAATGATTTGCAAATCACTCCCGGTTTATTGTTCGATATAGCCAAGGTTCGTTCATTGGATTACGCTCTGAGTTCGATCACACCTAAAGAAGGAACTTTACTGGTCGGACAGCTAACCAACAGCATCGCTGAACCTTTCCTGAAAGAAGAAACAATGCGCATGTATGCAAAAAAATTCCCGGAGGGAGAAAAACAGGCCTATAAACTTCCGGAAGGAAAAGCGACCGATATTTTCCGCAAAATGGTCAATCCGCACAAAGGGAAGTTTGTCTTAGTTGATTTTTGGGCTACAACCTGCGGCCCTTGCATTTATAGCATTAAAGAGATGCAGCCGCTAAGAGATAAATACAAAGGCAGTCCGGATCTTGCTTTTGTATATATTACGGACACAGGTGGTTCTCCAGAAAGCTCTTACAATAAATTCATTTCGGAAAATGATATGGGGGATAACTTGTTCCGCTTGTCTGAAGATGAATATAACTACTTGCGCCAGTTGTTCAGATTCAACGGTATACCCCGTTATGTCATGTTAAACCGGGATGGGGATGTAATCGATGACGATTTTCCCGGACACAGTGCAAAAACAGAATTACAGAAGCTATTGCCGGATAGCAAATAAATCAGCTCAATAAAAGCACTAAAAAAAGAGGATGTTGCAAAAGCATTAAAAATAAAGCTTTACAACATCCTCTTAAAATATACTCCGATTAAAATCTATTCAACAGTTATTATATGCACGGAAGGTTCATCCAGCGTAACTGTTTTCGTTTCTCCCGTCTCCGTATTAAAACAACGTATCGTATCTTTCTCCGTATTCTGCACTGTTACCTGCCAGCCATTATCAACCTTTGTAATACGTAAGATATCCGTCGTATTGCTACCGGGAGAAACTGCCAAACCATCGGCACAATGAATCGTTTCGATATGATAACGTCTCACATCGACAGGGAATTTCCAGCCATTGCAAACGAATGTAGCCTGATGTTGCTGCTCATCACTTTGCCAGTCGGTGTTCAACAGATAAATAGTACGGCGATCCTTATTATCCCAGACAGTAAAACCAACAGACGGAGCTGATTCGATCCAACCTTTTGAGAGTTCTTCACCGACTGTTTCTGTTGCTAACTCACGCATTGTCGCCTCATACTGGCTTCGTAAAGAGGCTTCTGCCGGATATACCGTCTGCGGGAAATAGATAATCTTTCCACTGCCAAACGAAATAACAGTCTTTCCACTCAATGACTTATAACTATCACCTAACATTTCACGGATAACCGCATCGTTTACCGGAAACTTCACAGGCTGGTCCGGTTGAAGTTCGGCATTCAGGTGAGCAGCGGTCAGAACCAACGTTCCGCCGTTAAATACATAGTTGCGGATACGGAGGAAATCGCCTTCCTCAAAACTATTCCAGCCCAGGAAAACCATTGCCTTGTATTTATTCATCACATCCTGCGGAGCTTCGACAGGTAAGATATCCACTGTACCATAAGGGGTAGAAGTAAACCAACCTTTCGGACCACAACCGTCGACAATATTATCCGGATAGAAAACATTCAGCAAATCGAAACTTTCCGTCGCCTTGTTAAATTCCCATTTATCTCCCTTCTGTGACCAGAGACTGCCGCGGCCAAATGATTTCCAGGCATCATTTCTTCCCTGAAGAACGGCAATGTTACTTTTCAGTTCACCGCGCCGGGTATGTGTTTCTATAAAGTCAAGCACACGGTGCTGAGCATACAGATGTTCTTTGCCGGACTGGGAGTAACGGTCGTTTGCATATTCGTCCAGCCATAATGCCTCTTCGGTGTTCATATGGGAAGAACCGTGCATATAAGCTACTGCCAGTGACATATATAAACGCAGGGAGTGTTTCGGATCGGTGAAAGGACCTGATCCCCATTGCATGGCATGCAACGTTCCATAATTTTGTTTACTATAGGCACGTGAGGCACCACGCAGGGAAGAGAGGATAATTTCTTCCGGGCCATACATCTGCTCGGCTCCCAGCCAGTTATAACCTGCCTGATATAAATAACGGAACATAGTGGACGGACCGGTATGACGACTGCTCTCCCCCTTTGAATAACGGAAGTTTTCAACCAATTTACGGGCACCGTCAGCCATATCCTTCACCCCATACGGGTCATAATGAATAAATACGCCATGATCGGTGTAGATAGGACGATGTTTGGCAAAGATACCCCCATAAGGGCGGTTACGGGCAGCCATATCGGAGAAGACTCCCTGATACAGGAAATGTTGCCAGTAATAATAACCACCGTCATTTTCATGTGCCTGTTTTCCGCGAAACATAGGAGATGCCAGTGTCTCCAGATCCGGATTGATACGTTTTCCTGCCAATGTACGGCCTTCTACCTGCCAGGCATAAGGAATCTGCAGCTTGTTCAGCAAACCGGTATAATGACGAATAACTTCCGGACGGGCAACACGGAAACCACTCCACTGGTAAGACGGGCGGAACTGATACCAGTTTCCAATGCGTTTGGAAATATACCATTTGAAAAAATAATCATAAGGCATATATTCTTTATCTATATAAATCTCATCGCCCGAAGAAATATATACCTCATCCGGCTCTTTTTCTATTATCTGGCGAATCATCACTTCCGCTTTCCGGCTTCCGTCATCAAAAGTCATCGGGACGGCAGAAGCATAGTCTCCGGCACGAAATTCCACAACATGCAAACCGGTCTCTTTCAGTTCTATCTCCTGGAACGACGGGAATACGAAAGACGGAGCCTGTACTTTTAAACGTACATCCGGTTTGTTGGTTTCCAGCAAAACGCCGAAAGCCGCCCCTGCCGTTACATAATCAGGAACTGAAACGACCTCAAAGTCGCGGGCACTCTCCTCGATAAGTTCCAGAGAACGGAGTTCGTACGAATAAGCAGCACGGTTGTCTTCTTTCAATAGAGTCAGTTTCAGATCCCCTTTTCCCTGTACGGATTCAGGCAAAAGGATATAAAAGTCCGCTATATCGGAAGACCGATCGAAAATGTTTCCTTCATAAACAGTTGTACCGTTGAAATCCAGCTTCCAACGCGGCCAACTCCGGGTGGACAGGTTACATCCCGTCCAGTAATTATAATCATCTGTTTTATCGGCAAACTTCGCAAAAGGAATGGAGCAGACCTGTTTCTTATTCTGCATCAGCCGGGGAGCTTCCACCCAGCATTCGCCACTGAAATGAGTTCCTCCGATACGTAAAAAGGCACATGCTACATTGTCGGGAAGGACAAACTTCTGCACTACATTTTGGTATTTACCGGAACCTTCGGGCACAGGGAAATAAAGCAATGAATCCGGGCGATCGTAAATATCGTCTTTATAACGTCCCGGTTTTTTGTAAAATAATTCTATTTCCACTCCGAAGTCTCCACCGGGTGATACGGACAGATCCCGACGTTTTACGACCGGCAATGTGACCGTCAGTTCACCGGGTTTCAGTAAATCACCCGATATGCGGTAATAGGCATGCCGTTCGAAATTATTATCTTCTCCCTTAAAATACAGGGAATATTTGTCTTTCTCTACATGGACGGAGTCCAGATTGTCATCGATATAAAATTCCGATCGCCTGAACATTTCTTCTCCCCTTTTCTCAAAAGGAGCCGGCATTTTCACACCTCCGATTACACGAAGGAATTTCCGGACAGGATAGGCTTGCTTTTCGAACGAAACTGTTTCGGATACACTGTTGCCGGGAGCTAGTAAATGTACTTTTCCGTTGCCGGAAGGAGTGAATATCACCGTTCTTTTCTCTGTTTGCACGTCATCGGCAAACACGGAAGCTACGGCTAACAATTGACAGATCAGAAGATAAAAGATTTTTTTCATAACTAATATTCAGAGATGTCTGTTAATAAATCAGGCCAAATGTACAACTAATTTGTATGTTACGGATAACAAAGAGTGATTATACCTCGTTGTTTTTATGTACTTTTGCCATTCCATTGAATGAATAGAAAGAAAATGATCGTTATCAGAGATACGGATTTATTAAAAGGGAAAAGACTGGTCGCCACTATCGGCTTCTTCGATGGGGTCCATCTGGGACACCGGTTCCTGATCAATGAACTGAAAGGAATTGCAAAGGCTAAAAACCAGCCTTCGGCAGTCATAACCTTTCCGGAACATCCTCGTGCCGTATTACATTCGGACTATCAACCGAAATTACTGAATTCATTTGAAGAAAAACTGGAGCAACTGGCGACTACAGGCGTCGATTACTGTATCGTTCTCGATTTCACTATAGAGCTATCTCGCTTGACGGCACAGGAATTTATCACTTCCATACTGGCTGAGAAACTGCATACAGACGCATTGCTGATCGGTTACGATCATCGTTTCGGACGCGATCGCAAAGATGGTTTCGAGCAATATGTCGTTTACGGGGCTGCCTGTGGGATGGAAGTAATAAAAGCCTCTCCTTATGACGAAGGCCGTACAGCAGTCAGTTCGTCGGAGATCAGAAAGTTGCTGACCGACTGTCATGTGGAAGAAGCCGCCCGGCTACTGACTTATCCCTACCAACTGCGGGGAACAATCGTTAATGGGTATAAGGTCGGGCGTAAACTCGGATTTCCGACAGCCAATATACAGGTGAATGAACCTTTTAAAATCGTTCCGGGAATCGGGGTATATGCTGTCTGGGTATACCTGAAAGGTAAAAGATACAAAGGTATGCTTTATATCGGCGATCGTCCTACGCTCGATAACGGCGATAATATCACACTGGAAGTAAACATCCTGGATTTCTCGGGAGATATCTATAATAATGAAATAACTGTTGCGTTTATATATTATGTACGGGGAGATGTCAAATTCAATTCGCTGGACGAACTGATAGAGCAACTCGGACGCGACAGGGATACGGTGGACAAGATATTAATTAGTTGATAGTTGACAAGTGACAGTTGACAGTTACGAGCAAGCATCAGATGCTGCAGGTAGCTTCAACTGTCATTTGTCAACCGTCAACTGTCAACTATAAAAAATGTACTACGAAGCAATAGATACTTTAAAAGGGATGATCAGTCGTCCTTCTTTCAGCCGGGATGAAACGGCTGTAGCCGATTTCCTGCAACAAACCTGGCAGGCCGCCGGACATTCGGTTCATCGTAAAGGGAATAATCTATGGATCGTTTCTCCGGGATTCGACCTGAAGAAACCGACCTTATTACTGAACTCACATATCGATACCGTAAAACCGGCTTCCGGCTGGACAAAAGATCCTTTCAATCCGGAAGAGAGCGAGGATGAAAAACTTTACGGTCTCGGAAGTAATGATGCCGGAGCTAGTGTAGTATCTTTGTATACTGCTTTTACCTTGTTAACCGGCAAGGAGCAAATGTATAACCTGATATTCCTGGCTTCCTGCGAAGAAGAAGTTTCCGGTAAAAACGGTCTGGAAAGCGTTCTGCCCGAATTGCCTCCGGTCTCCTTTGCCATTGTCGGCGAACCAACCGGAATGCAACCGGCTGTAGCCGAAAAAGGATTGATGGTTCTCGACTGCGTTTCGACCGGCAAGGCAGGGCATGCCGCCCGGAATGAAGGGATCAATGCAATCACGCTGGCGATTAAGGACATCGAATGGTTCAACAACTATCAGTTTCCGCAAAAAAGCGATTTCCTCGGACCGGTAAAGATGAGCGTTACGATCATTCATGCAGGTACACAGCATAATGTCGTACCCGATCGCTGTGAATTTACAGTCGATATACGCACCAATGAATTTTACCCTAACGAGAAACTGTTTGAATTGATCAAAGAGCAAGTAGGTTGTGAAATAAAAGCACGCAGTTTCCGCCTGAACTCAACACGGACAGAGCTGAATCACCCATTTGTACAGCGGGCAGTCCTGATGGGTAAAGAGCCATTCGGTTCGCCTACACTCAGTGACCAGGCACTTATGCCATTCCCATCCGTCAAGATAGGTCCGGGCAATTCCGCCCGTTCGCATGCGGCAGACGAATACATCGGGTTGATGGAAATAAGGGAGGCTATCGATACCTATGTGCGGTTACTGGACGGACTAATTATCGTATAATAAATTATGATAGACAGGATACGAATAACCTTGGATAAATTACAGCAGTCAAACATTACCAGACATGTTGTAACCTTAGGATTAGGCTCATTCGTTTCACAACTAATACCGATTGCAGCCTCTCTAATACTGTCCCGCATATATTCCCCTAAAGCATATGGTGACTGGGGAATATTTGTTAGTTACACAGGTATATTGATAGTTTTAGTATCTGGAAAATATGAGTTGGCAATTCTCCGCCCTTCCAGAAAAGTCGGTGCATTAAACTTGGTGGTTTTATCCACTTTGCTGGCTTTTACCGGAAGCTTCTGTTTTTTTCTTCTTCTGTATTTACTCTGTTTTTTAATGCCTGAGATTATTATTCCAGGTTTGAATTATTTACCTCTTTATGTATTTATGACCTGTCTTATCCAAATATATAATGGATATGCCAACAGGACTGAGCAATATGATGCCATAGCGCGCTCATCTATATCGCGTAGTCTTTCACAGGCCGGAAGCAGGATAATACTGGGAGGACTCCGTTATGAAAGTGGCTTGATCATAGGTGCTTTACTGGGAACCATAGCCGGAATATGGTCATTTGTGAAGAAAATACATATCATCCGGGATATACGACGAAGTTTCTCTTTCCGATACATGTGCAAATTAGCCCATGTATACAGATATTTTCCTTTTTTCCAAATGCCGAGCGCTTTGTTGAATTCACTGTCGACAAATTTACCATTGATTCTCATGGCATTCTATTTCAATAAAGATCAGATAGGCTGTTTCTCCATGGCTATCACTTTATTATATCTACCGGTCACTCTGATCAGTAATTCTTTAGGACAAATATTCTATAAGAAAGCATCTGATTGGCCACCGGAAGACACTGCAAAACTGGCACACAAGTTTTTAAAACTAACATTTCCTATCGGACTAGCAATGTCTCTGTTCCTTATCTGGGGAGGAGAACATCTGCTGGGATTCCTTTTAGGCAATCTGTGGAGTACCACCGGTTTATATGCAGCTTACCTATCTCCATGGATCTGGTTAATCCTTTGTTTTTCTCCTCTAGGAATGATTTTTGACGCATTAGATAAACAAAAAACAGAGATGATACTAAATATCTGTTTATTTGTTTCCAGAATCGTGGTAATCATTGCAGGCGGAAGTTTGCTGGCTGCGCATCAGACCATTCTCTTATATGGTGTGGTCGGAACTATATTATGGAGCCTTGAAGGATACATTATTTACCGATTGATCGGTATCCGGATTACCACCAGAGAAAAGAGATTCGCTTTCATATTTATCAGTATTGTCTTATTGAGCTGGAGTATAAAAATATGGTACACATTCTAATTGAAAATAATCGGATCCATTCCTGGAGTACACACTCTCAGGAAAAAATGATAGGGTATGTAAAAGGGTATGCTTTCTATCAGAAAGAACTACTGCAAGGGGAGCTATTGTTTCAAACAGTACAGAAAGCCTGGAATGAAATGTATCTGGAGCAACTATTATTCGATCTGAACGGACAATTCTGTATTATTCTTCAACAAGAGAAACAGACCATTCTCATTACAGACAAGATACGCAGCTATCCTTTGTTCTATCTGGTAACAGGAGATGATTATATCGTAACCGATACGGGGGATACAGCCTATACATCCTTATCCGACCGTGAATGGGATAAGACTGCTGTTTTAAGTTATCTTTCAGCAGGATACATGAATGCTGGCTACACCCTTTTCAGCAACTGTAAAATAACACCGGCATCCACTTATATCGTTATCGATAAAGAAATAGCCATTAAATACTACTATACTCCCATATCATTAAAACAGTTAACACAACCGGATATTATATTCAAACGAAGTAAACAAGCATTGGAATCGGCTTTCTGCCGAATGCTGGAGAGTATCGGAAATGCAACAATCATCCTCCCTCTTAGCGGTGGCTACGACTCCCGGCTGCTTGCATGCCTGTGCAAGCAATTTAATGTACCAAACGTAATATGCTATACCTATGGAATCAAAGGAAGCCCTGAAATCAACGTCTCCCAAATGGTAGCCCAACAACTGGGATACCCCTGGTATTATGTTGAATATACAAAAGAGAAATGGGAGCGGCTATTAAAATCAAATATCTTCGAAGAATATATGCGTTATGCCGGAAATCTAAATACGATCCCTCACTTACAGGATTTTCTTGCCATTCAAGAACTCAAGGAAAAACAAATCATTCCGGAAAAGGCTGTTGTCATTCCCGGACATACAGGTGATGTAATCGGAGGAAGCCATTTACCACAGCATATCCAGAGGAAGACTATCGTATCTAATTTATACGATAAATACTTTACTCTTAATATTTTAAAATCCAGAGAAAAAAAAGATCTGATCAACAATTTCCAACTCTATATAGAAAAGACATATCCGGTAGGTAACGAACAGGATTATTATCAAGCCTTTCATCTTTGGGGGATACAATCCAGGCAAACTAATTTCATAATAAATTCCGTACGTTTGTATGAATTTCAGGGATTAGACTGGAGAGTTCCCTTATGGGATGATGCTTTCGAGCAAGTGTGGGATGCCATTCCTTACAAACTACGTGTAGGTTCAACTCTTTACAATAAATTCCTTTTTGATACATACTTTATGCCCTTTGGTGTAAGTTTCCATAAAAAGAAAGAGAACAATATTCCCTCCCCTTTCATTCAATTCATTCGAAATATAATCTCTAATGAAGATCGTTATTATATCAAACGACTTTTAAGCCAAGTGCACTTATATTCTTTTCCCAAAGATATAAATGCACTGGATATTGTAGGTGAACTCTTAATGAAAGAGAAAAATCTGCAGAAGCTACCATGTATCCGGACAACAAAGCCCAACAGCATGTGTATGAAAGCACTATACTATTTGTCACTTTATCCCGAAAGTTTCCCCCAATAAAGATGTCGACTTTTTCTCAATAACGGAAACTTCCGCCTCCCAGGAACTCACGTAAAAGTGAAGTTCCGGGCAGGCCGACATCCGGAATATAATTGAAGTAACGCAGGAAGCGCAACAAACGATAAGCTTCCGCATTCTCTTCGTCGTCTTCACGTACTTCTGCCAAAATCGGCTCGGCAAACTTACGCAAAGCAGCTAGCTCATAAAGCATAGCACTGTTGAACATCGCATCCGCATTTTCCTGGTAAGGGAAAATCCATTTATCTTCTCCCCGACGCACACTCGGCCAGCGGGCAATCGTATCCTTCGCTGAATAACCACGGAAACGGTAATCGCGGATAATGCGCCGTAGCAAACGATTATCGGTCGTCGGTATCCAGTTATGATTGTCCAGAGAAATAGAAGTCAGCACAGAGACGTACACCCGATACTTATATTTATCGTCTATCATGGAAGTAAGTTCCGGATTCAGTGCATGAATACCCTCTATCACCAACACGGAATTCTCACGCATTTTCAGTTTCTTACCTTTATAGACCCGCATACCTGTTTCAAAATTGAAGCTAGGCACTTCAATCTCTTCTCCCGACAACAGTTTTTTCATTTCACTGTTGAAATAAGGTAGATCAAGTGCATAAAGCGATTCAAAATCATAATCGCCGGTCTCATCCTTCGGCGTATCTTCCCGATTCAGGAAATAATCGTCGAGCGAGATACTGACAGGGTGGATCAGATTTGTTATCAACTGTACTTCCAGACGTTTACAGAAAGTCGTTTTTCCGGAAGAAGACGGTCCCGATATCAACACGATACGAACCCCGTCCTGATATCGGTCGGCAATCTCTTCTGCTATTTTAGCGACCTGTTTCTCCTGCATCGCTTCGGATACCATGATCACTTCAGACGTATGTCCGTTCTCGAGAGCACGGTTCAGATCACCCACATTATTCAGATCCAGTGTCCGCTGTAAAGTCAGATGCTGCTTGTAAGCCTCGAACATCTTGTCCTGTTTGATCGCCGGTTCCAGTTCCAGCGGATTGCTTCTTTTCGGTATCTGGAGCAACACCCCGTCAAAATAAGGAACGATATCGAACAACTGGATATAACCAGTAGAAGGAGTCAGGCAACCATAAAAGAAATTGATATAGCCATCCAACTCGTAGTAAGAAGTATACGGCATACCGGCGGTTTCAATCAGGCGTGCCTTATCATTCATCCCGCGTTCACGAAAAAGGACGGTAGCATCCACTGTCCGTACCGTTTTATGCAGGAAAGGCAGATCGGCATCGATAATTTCACGCATACGCTTCTTTATCTTGTCGATCGTTTCTATGTCGATCTTCTTTCCGTTATGGATCACGCAGTAGTAACCCTTCGAGATCGGATGTTCTAAATTTAATGTAGCGGAAGGCAACACGTCATTCACCGCTTTCGAAAAAATATGACACAACGAACGGACATACGTACGAAGCCCGGAAAGTTGTGTATAGTCCACGAACTCAACATCTTTCGGATGCCAGCAGCGAAAATTCAAGCTTTCCACTTTATTGTTCACTTTTGCATTCATCGGACGGAAGCGCAAAGGCGCACCGATCATCGTATAAATATCTAATAAAGAAGAGCCAATAGGGACCTCTTTATAGGTATTGTTATTTTTGCAATAAATTGTGATTGTTTCAGACATATTATATCAGTTATTATTTGTAGTTTTGCTGCCTAAAGTTAGGAATATTAATCGGATATACTTCCAGGTATAACTATTTTTTGATGGATAATACAATTTTTACCGTACTGAAACTGCTTGGTTCACTTGCCCTGTTAATGTACGGAATGAAAGTGATGAGCGAAGGTCTTCAGAAGCTTACAGGGGACCGACTACGTAATATCCTAGGCGCCATGACTACGAACCGGTTCACCGGATTGCTCACAGGAGCATTCGTTACAGCCGCCGTACAGTCATCCACCGCTACCACCGTTATGACCGTAAGTTTTGTCAATGCCGGTCTTCTGACTTTAACACAGGCCATCTCCGTTATCATGGGAGCCAATATAGGAACGACTATCACCGCCTGGATTATGTCGATCTTTGGTTTCCAGTTCAATATGACCAATGTCATCTATCCTCTGTTTGCATTATCTCTCCCTTTAATATTTTCTAAAAAAAGCGGACGCAAGTCATTCGGCGAATTCATTTTCGGATTTGCTTTTATGTTTTTGGGACTGACCACTTTAAGGGAAAATGCCATGCATATGGACCTGGAACATAACCAGGCAATCATTTCATTCATTACCTCCTGCAAGGAATGGGGAATGTTTTCGGTCTTACTGTTCCTGCTGGTCGGAAGCATTATCACAATGGCAGTCCAGTCATCTGCGGCAGTCATGGCCATTACATTAATATTATGTTCGAGCGGAGTTCTCGACCTGTATCTGGGTATCGCACTGGTGATGGGAGAAAATATCGGAACAACGGTAACCTCCAACATTGCGGCACTGACCGGTAACGCACAGGCACGCAGGGCGGCATTTGCCCACTTCATATTCAACTTCTTCGGGATCGTCTGGGTACTCTGTATTTTCCATCCGTTCATCGATGTGGTAAAAGATATTGTCAATTACATCGCTCCCAATACGCCGAAAGAAATAGCGATCACTTACACATTGTCCGCTTTCCATACCGCGTTTAACATATGCAATGTACTGATATTAATATGGTTTATAAAACCGATCGAGCGGTTGGTTTGTTTTGTCATCAAATCAAAACCGGAGGACGAAGAGTATCGCCTGCATTATATCACCGGAGGCTTGCTTTCAACAGCTGAATTGTCTATCCTGCAGGCGAATAAGGAGATATCTCTTTTTGCCGAACGGACAACACGCATGTTCAACATGGTAAAAGATGCGTTTTATGAAAAAGACGAAGAGGCCTTCATGAAAACGTATAACCGGATAGAGAAATACGAGAACATCAGCGACCATATGGAGATAGAGATAGCCAACTATCTCACGCTCGTTGCCGAAGGACGCCTTAGTTCGGAAAGTAAAGAAGAGATTCGTATCATGCTCCGTGCCGTATCGGAAATAGAAAGTATCGCCGACTCCTGTAACAATCTGGCGCGTACCATTAAACACCGGAACGAAGGAAAGTCTGTCTTTACAGACAAACAGAACCACAGTATCGACCGAATTTTCGAAATGGTGACAAAAGCATTATACCAGATGAATTCCATATTGAAAAAGCCGGAACTGACACACGATGACATCAATCCGTCTTACAATATCGAGAACGAGATAAATAATTATCGTAACCTGCTGAAACAACATAATGTAGAAGATATCAATAATAAGGAATACCAGTATCAGGATGGTGTATATTATATGGATATCGTCAGTGAAGCTGAAAAGTTAGGGGATTATGTACTAAATGTTGTCCAGGCCGTTATAGAGAAAAAAATATAATTATGCATACATTCATTTTAATCGGATATTTATCCACTTAAATTTACATAAATGGACTATTCTTTTTTTGATTTTCTTACGCTTGTAGGAGCATTAGGTATGTTCCTATACGGAATGAAAGTGATGAGTGAAGGTTTACAGAAAGTCGCGGGAGACAAACTTCGAGGCATTCTCTCAGTAATGACGACAAACCGCTTCACCGGAGTATTAACCGGGATTCTGATAACTGCACTCATCCAATCTTCAAGTGCCACAACTGTGATGGTTGTCAGTTTCGTTAATGCAGGACTTCTGACACTTACCCAATCCATCAGCGTCATCATGGGAGCCAACGTCGGTACGACGGTCACAGCATGGATCATCTCCCTCTTCGGATTTAAAGTCGACATCAGTGTTTTCTCTCTGCCCATCATCGCTTTATGCATCCCGCTGATATTCTCCGGCAAAAGTAAACGAAAATCCTGGGGTGAGTTTTTAATGGGTTTTGCTTTCCTGTTTATGGGACTGTCTTATCTGAAATCTTCTGTCCCTGACCTGCAGAGTAACCCTCAAATCCTCTCCTTCCTTCAAGATTATACCTCATTGGGATATCCGTCCCTCTTCATATTCCTTCTTTTAGGAACAATTCTTACGATAATCGTCCAATCATCCAGTGCCACTGTCGCCATTACATTGATCATGTGTACACAGGGATGGATCCCTTTCGAAATGGCAGCAGCCATGGTATTGGGAGAAAATATAGGAACAACCATTACGGCTAATATCGCTGCTATTTCGGCTAATGTATCCGCCCGTCGTGCAGCAGTTGCTCACCTGATGTTTAATGTGTTCGGTGTATGCTGGGTAATGATATTGTTTTATCCGTTCACAAGTATGGTCTCATGGATCGTTACGAACTACGGTCCCGGCGACCCGAACGAAATGACTCAGTTCCTGAGTACCCTCGATCCGAAAACGATCTCCCTGATCACTTCCAGCGCGCAGATCACTGATCCGCATCTGCTGGCATTACAGAAGCAATTAATGACATTACAGGTTTCTGTTTCATACGGTTTGTCTTTGTTCCATACCATATTTAATATAGCAAACGTATGTATCATGATCTGGTTCGTTAAATTCTACGTCTACGTTTGTTCTGCTCTTATCAAGCCGAAGAATGTCAGTGACGAGGAAGAATTCCAGCTGAAATACATTCCGTCAGGAATGCTGTCGACTTCCGAGTTGTCATTGATGCAGGCTAAAAAAGAAATTGCAGTATTCGGCGAACGCACACAACGTATGTTCGGTATGGTCAAAGACTTGTTCTATGAAAAGAACGAGGATAACTTCCTGAAAATATTCAGCCGTATTGAAAAATACGAGAACATCAGCGACCGCATGGAAATCGAGATTGCCAATTACCTGACATTCGTTGCCGAAGGCCGCCTAAGTTCGGAAGGTAAGGAAGAGATCCGTATCATGCTTCGTACCGTTACGGAAATAGAAAGTATTGCCGACTCTTGTAACAATCTGGCACGCGGTATCAAGCGTCGCAACGAAGGCAAATCCGAATTTACCGACGAACAGAACCATAACATCGATCAGATGTTTGCCCTACTGGAAAAGGCTCTGACACGGATGAATGAAATCCTTCACATGCCGGAAGTCGTACACGACGATATCAACCAGTCTTACAACATTGAAAACGAGATCAACAATTATCGTAATCAGTTGAAGATCCACAATATGGAAGATGTCAACAACAAGAAATACCAGTATCAGGACGGTGTTTATTATATGGACCTTGTCGGTGAATCCGAAAAACTGGGCGATTATATATTAAATGTAGTGCAGGCTGTTATCGAAAAGAAAATATAAGTACATATAGACATTCCCAGAGAAGCCCTTTCCGGATATGGAAAGGGCTTTTTTATTCCGGAGAAACCTGGTGGAAGCAATGGTAAAAGTATATAAGCCGGATTTTGTTTCATCCCAATGAAACAGTTGTTTCTATATAATGGAACAAGTGTTTCACTAGGATGAAACAATCGTAAATAAGCAATAACTATCCACCAACAGTTGTAGTTTAATGATTTTAGTTGACTACTTTCTGTCCAATCTATAAAAAGGGTTGACTCGGTTTATAGTTAATAATAAAAAGGGTTGTCCCTTTTGCAATAACTATCAACCTAGCAGTTACACCAGATGAAAAAAGAAGATACGGGGAAAGCAGAAACATGGAGAGAAGGAAAGGTCTATAAACAATTAAAGCCTGTCTCCCGACAAGCCCTAACCAACTTTGTTAACCTTAAATCTAATACTATTATGAAAAAACCACAATGCAAAGATATACTCACAACAAGCATTTGTCAAGCCTTTTACAGACAATATATGTTAAGCCATCCAGGCATTGTAGCTAAAAATTGTTTTCGAACACAAAACTTCATACAATACAGATAAAAACTGCTAATTTTAACAATTAAAAGAAGGATTTTATCCGGTTTCATCATCGCTTCTACAGCGTATCCACTATCCTGCGTTGCTCTTCGAAAAAGACGATGCGGTCTTTCTCGCCACTTCTTGAAATCAGGGTAGAAGTCCGGATCAGAGATTGCATCCATTTTTTCATTCGCTGGAAGATAGCTTCATCCGGTGATGTAGCGTCGTTCAAAGTAAAAGATTTGATCATTGTCAGGTGGCAGTGCTGTGTCTCCACATAACTGTAGCTGGTCTCAAAATTCACACTGCTGACAAAGAAATGGACATTCTTACCTTCTGTCCAGGAACCTTTGGCTGCAAGCGCCTCCATATCATCCAGAAACACCATCAGTTCCTTTTTCAGAGCCGCTATCTCTTCACGGGTTATCAGGTAAATGCTGGCAAAATATTTAATGTCATTCACCAGATAGAGAAAAGTCATACTATCCATGATATGATAAGCATTGGCAGCCTGACGCGCCTCCATAATGATTTCGCTGTTGATCAACAACAACCGGTCGGGCAATACGATCTGGCTGAATTTAACAGGCATAACGCTGCCGCACTGGTACATCCATTTAAAAAGATAGAACTGATAAATATGCCTGTATCCCAATACCAGCGACTGGGGAAGAATATTCAAAGCTCCTCCTACTTCCGAATCGGGATCATCTCCGAGATATCTCAATTCATCGACAAAATGTTCAAGCATATCATAATCTTCTTCGCTCGGATTAAGGAAATTCACCATTTTCAACTGGAACGGTCTGCTTTTACCCGAGGCACAACCAATGATATGATCCAGCGAAATATCCAGCTTATCGGCAATAGTCGCTATTTCAAAAATAGTGAAAGGCACATCGCCCCGCAACCTGCGGTAGACGGCTTCCTTTTCCAACATCAAAAGATCGGCCAAGTGATTTGTCAGTTTTCCTCTTTCCGGGAACTTCTCTTTAATGGCCGCTACAAGATTTTTATACAATAGGTCATTCTTCATAACATAATCATTTTTTCAAATTTGGTCTTCAGTTCCCGGCGTTTACGCTAAAAAATACACTTCTGTTCTCTACAAATATATTAAAAAACTTTTGATTATGTTCCTGTTATACCAGCTTACGGCTATTATTTTTATTTACAAGGCAAAGTAAACCAGAACTTTGACCCTTTGCCAGGCGTTGAATCTACGCCGATCTCCCCACGCAGGGCCTTAACAATCGTTTTACAAATAGATAACCCGAGTCCCGTTCCCTGCCTGAAAGAGTTTATTTTGGTAAAACGTTCGAAAATAGCTTCAACATGTGCCGGAGAAATACCGATGCCGGTATCACTTATCTCAAACAGCACATGATCTTCTCTCACACTGTATGAAAGGGTTATAAAACCTTGTTCAGTAAACTTGATCGCATTCGAAAGTAAATTGGATATTACCTGAGTTACACGCTTAGGATCCGTATAGAGTATTTTATCCGGCAATGCATCCAGGTTACAGACCATAGTAACACCTTCCTGAACTTTCAGGGAATGCACCTTATACTGCTCACTGCATATTTCCTTTATATTGACATCCGCCAGTGAATAGTCCATTACTCCGGACTCGATCTTTGAGAAATCCAGGATATCCGTTATCAGACGAAGGAGGAGATCGCAGTTTTTATTGATGATCTTCACATATTCCTCTTTCTCTTCCACATTGTCCATTTCAGCAATAATACCGGAAAAACCGACAATCGCATTCAGAGGTGTACGGATCTCATGGCTCATATTGGCCAGGAAAGTAGATTTCAACTTATCCGCTTCACGTGCTTTTTGCATTTCCAGTTCATTCCTGCGTGATTCGTCACGAGCTTGTTGCAACTTCTCCTCCAGTTGTTTCTCGCCCGTTATATCTGTTATATAACAAACAACTTTGCTGGGATGCCCGTCCTTATTTATTTTATGTGCCTGTGCATTGATACGTATCCAGGTCGGCACTTCTTGAACGAACATTTTACAGACAAAACTACAGCTATCGATATCACCGCGAACGACCTGTAAAAGCGGCTCCATATTATTCGTCGGAATTTCACTGAACCGTCCCAGGTTCCACAACTCCTGAATAGACAGATAATTATGTGTTTTCAGGTAATTGAACAGATGATTCGGACTGGAATGATCGTTCAGCACAGGATCGATATATAATTCATCTTCTTCCACACTATACTCACCGACTATCGAACGGCCGGATAAAAGCACAGCCTTCAATATAGCCAGATTGTTTCTGGTTTGTTCCGCTTTGATCTGGACATCCGTATTATCAGAGATGATAAGCAGATATCCCACCCGTCCGAACTCCGGATCGTTCAGGCTGATCCCTTTCACCTGCAGATATTTGATCTGGTCGACAAAAGCCGACGGATAATAGCTACTGTTTTGTATGATACTGAAATCATAAACCAGAGGAAAACTGAAAGCCCGCCCGCTCCTGACATTCTTCAGGAGCTTTTTAGGAACAGCCGGATTCTCAAACAGATTAACACCCAGAAGATCTTTACGTGTAGAACCGAAGATACGAACATCGGCTTCGTTGATATCGATCAGATATCCTTCCGAGTCATATAATTCGACCCCGATAGGCAGATTGTTGAAGAACTGTTTGAATTTAGTACTGAGTTCCGCCAGATGTTTCCGGGATTCCTCCAGATTGGCTTGTGTCTCCTTGCGCTCTATTATAAGAGAAAAGATACTTGCTATAATATGCAGGTCTTCCATTTCCGTACTCGTCCAGGAACGCTGCACACGCACCGAGTCAAAACCGATGAATCCCTGTATTCTATTATGAAAAGAGAGCGGGATCATCAGCATGGATTTTAGTCCCTGAAATTCAAGTAACTTCTTATCCACTTCCGCTTCCGGAGGCAGATCGTCCATGCTGCACATGACAATATCACGACCACTCTTCACGGTCTTCATGATCCAGGGGATCGTTTCGTCCGTCAGTTCCGAATGATTCTCTTTGGGAACCTCCACCCATCTGCTCATTACCTCGCAGGGAAAATAGGCTGTCCGCCCGTCTTTTTCAAAGATGGCTACATATCCCCAGTCTGCATCGAAAAAGTTCATCAGCAAACTCATGGCTTTCTCTATCGGCTGTTGTTCCTCATTAAACAGCAATACAAGTACTTCGGAAATAATACGTTTGATATTTGAAGCTTCTGTAAATGAATTTCCGGCATTCGCTTTCTCTCTATTGTCTTGTGCTTCCAATAATTGTATTAGTTCTTCTTTGGACAATTGGTTATATTTGTTTTTTGTTAGCGTCGACATCATACGGTGATACTTTATAAACGCAAAAATATTGAATAGTTTTGATTTTTAAGGCATTTCAAGAGACTAATTCATCATTTGACATGTTAAAAGTCACACAGAATCGTCCGGCAAACGGATTCTTTAGAACAATTATGCTTTTAATCATAAGAGGGTTCACCGTAAAAAGTTATATTTGCATGTTCTAATGTAGACGATTTTAAATATGTTGAAGCAACAGTTACAACAAAAGTTACAGCAAAAGCTCTCTCCACAGCAGATCCAGCTAATCCGGCTTCTGGAACTTCCCGCTATCGAGCTGGAAGAACGTATCAAGCACGAATTAGAAGATAACCCTGCATTGGAGGAGGGGAAAGATATTGCAGACGACTTTGAACGAACTGACGACGAGGGAGTTGACGATATATCTACAAACGAAACAGAGGCAGACCTCTCGCTCGGAGATTATATGAGCGAAGACGATATACCGGACTACAAACTCCGGGAGATAAGTGAGAAAACCGAACGCAAAGAAGACATTCCCTTCTCTGTAAGCCAATCGCTGAACGAATATCTACTCCAGCAACTCGGTTTGCGCGACCTACCGGAAAAAGAAGTAAAAATAGCCGAATACATTATCGGTAACATAGACGACGACGGTTATCTGCGCCGCGAACTCTCCGCCATTGCCGACGACCTGGTCTTCCAGGCAGGGCAAGACGTGAATGAGAAAGAGATAGAAGAAGTCCTCGCGATCATACAAGATTTCGACCCAGCCGGGGTCGGTGCCCGTAACCTGCAGGAATGTTTATTGCTACAACTCGACCGGAAAGAACCGACGCCGGGAACAGATATGGCGATCCGTATCCTCACCGATTTTTTTGAAGAGTTCACCCGCAAGCATTACGACAAGATCATGCGTGGTCTCAACATCAGCGAGGCAATCCTTAAAAAGGCTATTCACGAAATAATTGCTCTCGATCCTAAACCTTGCAGCAGCTGGGGTGGTTCTATGGAAGTAGCCATGAGCCAGGTCATTCCGGATTTCCTGGTCGAAGCTATAAATGGCGAGCTGATCCTGAGCATGAACAACCGGGACATTCCCGATCTGCGGATCAGCCGTGAATATGCGGAAATGTTTCAGGACTATGCAGGCAATAAAGCCAACCAGACGTCCAAGATGCGTGAAGCCGTACAGTTTGTAAAACAGAAACTAGACTCCGCCCAATGGTTTATCGATGCCATCCGGCAGCGTCAGGAGACATTACAACGCACTATGGAAGCGATCATCCTCCTGCAACGGGACTTTTTCCTGACAGGTGACGATGCTACGCTGCGCCCGATGATACTGAAAGATGTGGCCGAACGTGCAGGATACGATATATCGACCATTTCAAGGGTTAGCAACAGCAAGTATGTTCAAACCAATTTCGGCATCTACCCTCTGAAATTCTTCTTCTCCGAATCGATGCAGACCGACAGCGGCGAGGAAATATCCACCCGTGAGGTGAAGAAGATCATGAAAGAACATATAGACAGTGAGGATAAACGTAAACCGCTTACCGACGAGGAACTTACCACGATCCTGAAAGAGAAAGGTTACGTAATCGCCCGCCGAACAGTGGCCAAATACAGGGAACAACTCGATATTCCTGTTGCAAGGCTTAGAAAAGAAATCTAAATTTGAAGCATTATGAGATTATTTTCAAATATAATATCCGGAATGTTCCACCCGTTACTGATGGTAACGTATGGAGTCATACTGGCATTGTCATTCACATACCTGGCGATCTACCCGCCCACCATGAAAATGTTCCTGGTTGGCGGAGCATTCCTCTCGACTGCTGTCGTACCGGGTCTTTTCATCTTCCTGATGGTCCGCAACGGAGCCGCCGGCGACCTGGAACTGACGGACCGCAAAGAACGGGTCGTTCCTTACCTGATCATTATCACCTCCATAATGGTCTGTATCTTTTATATGTACAAAATGATGATCCCATTCTGGTTCCTGTCGCTGCTGATGGGGGCCTGTGTCGCTTTGATCCTCTCGCTGTGCATTAACTTTTACTGGAAGATCAGTGCCCATACCCTGGGTATCGGAGGACTTTTAGGGGGTATCATGGGGGTTGCCCGCATCCACCTGATAAATCCTTACTGGGGATTCATCATCATACTCCTGGCAGCCGGGCTGGTCGGTACTTCGCGTATCTTTTTGAAAAGGCATACCCCTATGCAGGTATATGCCGGCTTTTGTCTCGGTTTTATATGTACCTTTGTAGCCTCATTATTGAGTTATATCTATTTATTCATCTAATAAAAACACTAAAGTTATGAACTTTCCTGCTGATTTAAAGTACACAAAAGATCACGAATGGATTCGTGTTGACGGCGCCGTTGCCTATGTTGGTATCACTGACTACGCCCAGAGCGAATTGGGTGAAATCGTTTATGTAGACATCACTACAGAAGGCGAAGTAGTTGCCAGAGAAGAAGTTTTCGGTACTATCGAAGCTGTAAAGACTGTTTCCGACCTGTTCATGCCGGTAAGCGGAGAAGTAATCCAGGGCAACTCTGAACTGGACGACAAACCCGAACTGGTGAACGAAGACGTTTACGGAAACGGCTGGTTGATCAAGATCTCCATCTCCGATCCTTCTGAACTGGACGACCTGTTGTCTGCTGCTGAATACGAACAATTGATCGCAAAATAAATGACACCTGTAGTAAGTATTATCATGGGCAGTACTTCCGACCTGCCCGTAATGGAAAAAGCGGCCAAATTGCTGGACGAGATGGAGATCCCGTTCGAAATCCATGCGTTGTCTGCACACCGTACCCCGGCAGAAGTAGAAGCTTTTGCCAAAGGAGCCAAAGACCGCGGTATCAAAGTTATTATTGCTGCGGCCGGTATGGCAGCGCATTTATGCGGAGTGATCGCTTCTATGACTACCCTTCCGGTAATCGGTGTTCCCATCAACTCTACACTCGACGGCATGGATGCCCTGTTGGCTATCGTACAGATGCCTCCGGGAATACCTGTTGCCACAGTCGGTATCAACGGAGCACTAAACGCCGGAATCCTGGCAGTTCAGATGCTTGCTGTTGGAGACGAACAACTTCAGGGTAAGCTGGCCGACTACAAGGAAAATCTGAAGAAAAAGATCGTAAAAGCAAACGAAGAGTTAGCAAAAGTATCTTTTAAATACAAAACGAATTAATTAGTCGACAGTTGACAAGTGACAGTTGACAGATTTCACGCTGCCGGAGCTGTCAACTGTCAACTGTCACTTGTCAACTGGAAAAATGGAACATTTTTTTAATTACAGTCGCCGTAAATCATCTGTTGTCAATATAGGAAACACTCCGCTGGGAGGCGAGAACCCGATACGTATCCAATCTATGGCCAATGTATCCACCATGGATACCGAAGCATCCGTCCGCCAGGCCATCCGTATGATCGATGCCGGAGCCGAATATGTACGTTTCACCGCACAGGGTGAACGGGAGGCCCGTAATCTGGGGGAGATCCGGAAAGAGCTGAGAACGCAGGGATACACCACTCCTCTTGTTGCCGATATCCATTTCAACCCCAGGGCTGCCGACGCCGCAGCCGAAGAGGTGGAAAAAGTACGCATCAACCCTGGGAACTATGTTGATAAAGTAAAAACATTTGACCTGCTGGAATATACCGACGAAGAGTATGCCGCCGAATTACAGAAGATACGCGACCGTTTTGTCCCTTTCCTAGAGATTTGTAAAAAACACGGAACCGCCATCCGCATTGGCGTAAATCATGGTTCACTATCCGACCGTATCATGAGCCGGTATGGTGATACCCCTGAAGGAATGGTAGCCTCCTGCATGGAATTCTTGCGTATCTGCCGGGACGAGAATTTCCCGGACGTGGTGATTTCCATCAAAGCCTCCAATACGGTAGTCATGGTACGTACCGTACGTCTGCTCGTCCGTACCATGGACGCAGAAAACATGCACTATCCGCTTCATCTGGGAGTGACCGAAGCCGGTGACGGCGAAGACGGCCGCATCAAAAGCGCTGTCGGCATCGGTACCCTGCTGACCGACGGAATAGGCGATACCATCCGCGTATCCCTCAGCGAAGATCCCGAGGCAGAAATACCTGTCGCCCGCAAACTGGTCGATTACATATTGGAACGTCGGGAGCACAGGCCGATCGCTGCCTCTCCCGCCCCCGGATACGACCCGGTAACAGCCACACGCCGAATCAGCCGCGTGACAGAAGCTATCGGAGGTAATTTCCCTCCTGTCGTTATCTCTGACCGAAGTAACGGCGATTTTGAATTTGACTACTCCTCCCTGCCCGACTATATTTACATCGGCAAGGAAGACCCGGACAATCTTCCGGACACATTCCGCCTGCTGGTAGATGCCCATTTCTGGAAAGAACGTCCCAACGCATACCCTTATTTCATCGCTTCCGAAATAGAAGAGATGAAAGAGTTCAACTCTCCGCTGAAATTCATCCGCCTGACCTACAATGACCTGACAGATCAGACACTGGAGATACTGAAACAAGATAAAACAGCCGTGGTAGTCCTGAGTACCCATCACCGGAACGGTGTCGGATCACAACGTGCCGCCATGCACAAACTGCTGGTTGCCGGTTGCGATATCCCTGTCGTCCTGCACCGCGACTATCACGAGACAGACAAGGAGACCTTACAGCTAAAAGCGGCTGCCGATTTCGGCACATTGCTGCTGGACGGTTTCGGCGACGGCATCATGATTCATAATCAGAGGATCGAAGCTTCATGCATCGACAGTTACATGTTCGGTATCCTGCAGGCAACCCGTTCACGCATCAGTAAGACAGAATATATCTCCTGCCCGAGTTGCGGACGTACACTCTACGACCTGCAAACGACTATTGCCCGCATCAAAGAAGCTACCTCACACCTGAAAGGGCTGAAGATCGGCATCATGGGTTGTATTGTAAACGGTCCCGGAGAAATGGCAGATGCCGATTACGGTTATGTCGGTGCCGGACGCGGACAGATCAGCCTGTACAAAGGTAAAGAATGCGTGTTGAAAAACATCCCCGAAGAAGATGCTGTAGAACGTTTAGTTCAGTTAATAAAAGAGAACGGAGACTGGAGCAATTGACAATTAACAGTGGACAGATGACAGGTAAAAGAAAGAGTAGTTAACAATATATAGCAAGCTGAAACAACTGTCAACTGTCACTTGCCAACTGTCAACTTTTGCATATCTTTGTCCGTCAAATAAATAAGAACAAATGGAAGTAAAAATAATTAATAAATCCCATCACCCACTCCCTGCCTATGCGACAGAATTGTCTGCAGGCATGGATATTCGTGCAAACCTGACAGAGCCTGTAGTGCTGAAACCATTGGAACGCAAATTGATCCCGACAGGATTATATATTGCTTTGCCGGAAGGATACGAAGCACAGATGCGCCCCCGCAGCGGCCTGGCTTTGAAACATGGTATCACTCTACTGAACACACCGGGAACGATTGATGCAGATTATCGCGGTGAGATCGGTATTATCCTGGTCAACCTTTCCTCCGAGCCTTTCACCGTAAATGACGGAGAACGTATCTGTCAGATGGTGATCGCTACTTTCAACCAGGTAAGCTGGAAACCGGTGGAAGTGCTCGACGATACCGAACGCGGCGCCGGTGGCTTCGGACATACCGGGAAAGAATAAACGGACATCGTATGTGATACTATACGACCGCCGTATACTCCTTTATACGATGACCGTATATGATTATCGTATAAAATTAGATACGTGATAAAATATAGAAAACGAATATATGCTGAAACAAGTAATATACGGGATACTCTTTTCACTCTTCCTGCTTACCGGGATCAATTCGCTGCATGCAGAAGAGACCCGGAAAGAAACTCCCACTAAGGCTAAAGAATTAAATGATGCTGAACGGAGAAAATTCGACTATTTCTTCTTCGAAGGGCTGAACCTGAAGACTGCCGGGAAATTCGATGCTGCTTTCGATGCATTCAACTACTGTCTCGCCATCGACTCTACGGCATCTCCTGTACTGTACGAACTTTCATCGTTCTACGTGCAGATGAACCGCCCGGAAAAGGCAGTCGATATGTTACAGCGTGCAGTGGACAACAGCACGGACAACTTCACTTACCGGATGGCTTTGGCTACGATCAGCCGCAACCTGGGTATGTACGGAGAAGCTGCCGCAGAATACGAGAAACTGGTGAAAGCCTTTCCCGGAAAGACCGAACTGAATTACTACCTGGCAGAAGCCCTGACCCAGGAAGGCGAGATCGGCAAAGCGATCGATGCTTATAATGCCCTCGAATCGTCCATCGGCATGAACGAAGCTCTTTCCATGCAGAAATATAAACTCTACACCCAACTGGAGCAATCGGATGCCGCCTTCAAAGAAATAGAGAAACTGGCAGCCAAATATCCGATGGAGGCACGCTACCAGATCATCCTCGGAGACCTGCACCTGGAAAAGAACGACACGGTAAAAGCCCGTTCTTATTATGACAAAGCCCATGAGATCGATCCGGGTAACCCCTATTACATCGTATCCATGGCCAACTATTACGAAGCGACCGGCAATAAAGATGCTGCCGAAACTCAGATACGCAATGCCTTGATCAACGAGAAGCTGGATGTAGAGACCAAAGTCGCCATCCTCTCCCGTTATATCCTGAAACTGCAACAGACGCAGAAAGGGACGGATAGTGCCAATACCTTGTTCCAGACCTTGCTGGAGCAGCATCCCGAAGATACCGACCTGAAACAGATGTACGGCAGTCTCTTGATTGCACAGGGTAAAACAGACGAAGCCCGTTTCCAGTTCCAACTCGTCACAGAGATGGAGCCAGAGAATGCAGCAGCCTGGCAGCAATTGCTGAACATGTCGCTGAAAGCCGAAGATATCCCTGAAGTAATCCGTATCTGTACCAAATGCCAGGAACTATTCCCGGATGCCCCCGAATATTATTTCTACCTGGGTATTGCCTATTATCAGCAGGAAAAATATCAGGAGGCCCTGAACACCTATTATGCAGGTATCAACATTATCCCGGCGGAGAATCCGCGGTTAAAGTCGGACTTCTACGGTCAGATCGGCGATATCTACTATCAGATGAAACAGATGGATCAGACATACAAAGCATACGACGAGGCTCTGAAATATAACGACAACAACATCGTTGTCCTCAACAACTATGCTTACTTCCTGTCCCTGGATAAAAAGGACCTGAAAAAGGCAGAACGTATGAGCGCACAATGTATCAAGCTCGAACCGGACAATGCAACTTACCTGGATACATACGCCTGGATTTTCTTCGTACAGGGTAACTATACCCTTGCCAAGATATACATCGAAAGCGCACTGGAAAAAGATACGACCAAAAGTGCGGAACTGGTAGACCATTACGGGGATATCCTGTTTATGACAGGAGATAAGGACGGTGCCATAGCTCAATGGAAGAAAGCCCGTGAAATGGGAAAAGAAAGCGAGACACTCGACCGTAAAATCATAGAAGGTAAATATATCGAAGAGGAGGAAGCCAAATGAGAACCCCGTTAATAAAGCGAGTACAACTGCCAGCTCTTGTGATCCTGTGTTTCTTGCTGATCCTGTCCGGCTGTAAATCATCCAAGAAAGTCGGAACAGTAGCCTCCGGCAGTACCAAAGCACACGACGAGTTCTTTGAAGCGATGGAAGAGCATTCTTTTCAGTTCAATACGATGACCGCCCGTCTGAATGCGGAACTGAAAGGCACTAAAAACAACATGAGTTCACGTGTGGACCTGAAGATGGTCAAAGACAGTGCATTTCAGTTATCAGTCCAACCGTTTCTGGGTATCGAAGTTTTCCGTGCCGAATTTACAGTCGACAGCATAAAGGTAGTAGACCGCATGAATAAACGGTATGTAGCCGAACGCTACGCCGATCTGAAAGGACAGACCCCGATCGAGTTCAACTTCTATAACCTGCAGGCATTGTTCACCAATCATATCTTCCTGCCCGGAAAACAGTATATCGAGCCGAAACAGTTCAAACGCTTCAAGCTGAACCAGGAAGGTTCGACCGCAGAGATCAAGATCAAGGATTCTATCGGATTGCTTTATACATTCTTTGCCGACGGTGAAGAGAAGTTACTTTCCACCTATATCACCGACCCGTCCGAACAATACGCTCTGCAATGGGATTATACAGATTTTCGCCTGACAGAAGGACAACCGTTCCCGATGCTGATGGACGTACAAGTCCTGGCAAACGGCTCCTCACAGGGAGGGATCGCTTTCCGCTTCTCCCGCATACAGACAAATATACCGGTAAACCTGGACTTTTCCATTCCGGCTAAATATAAACGTATTACCTTTGCACAGATCATAAAGTCAATCAGTAACAGTCAGAAATAGAGATGAAGTATATTTGGTTTGTCATATTCACGTTATCTGCCCTGACCGCCTTCGGCCAGAAGTCCGCCCGGGTGAGACAGCTTGAAGAACAGCGAAAAAAGGCGCTGGCCGAAATCGAGATGACAAACCAGCTATTGCAGGAAACGACCCAGACGGCGCAGAACTCTCTCAACCGTCTGAATCTTCTTTCACAGCAGATCCTCTCCCGAAAGAAAGTGATCAGCCTGCTCAACCAGGAGGTAAGCGAACTGGACAACCAGATCACCGCATCCCGCCGCGAAATCACTAAACTGGAAAAGGAACTGGACGGAAAACGGAATAACTACGGCAAGTCCGTGCAAAGCATGTATAAACGGCGTAGCTCGCAAGACAAGCTGCTCTTTATTCTCTCTGCCGATAATTTCGCCCAATCCATGCGCCGCATGCGTTATCTGCGCGAATATGCCGACTGGCAAAAGTTACAGGCCACCGAGATCATCGACAAACAAACCGAGATAACCCTCAAACAGAAAGAACTGGAAAAAACACGATCCGAAAAGAATGCACTGCTGGGCACCCGCGAACAGGAAAGCCAGAAACTGCAGACCGAGGAAACCAGCCAGAAAGCCGAAGTGCAGCAACTCAGCAAGAAACAAAAGGAACTGAAAGAGGAACTCCGTAAGAAACAACAACAAGCCAACGCGCTGAACCGTCAGATCGAAAAACAGATAGCCGAGGAAATAGCCCGTGCCGAAGCAGAAGCAAAGGCTGCCCGCGAACGTGAGCGCCGTGCCCGTGAAAAAGCGAAAGCGGAAGGCAAAGAGCCGGTCAAAGAGCCTGTACAGGAAGAACGTGTTGCCGAAACCAAAGGCGGCTATGCCATGACCAGGGCGGAGAAAAAACTTTCCGACGACTTTGCCGGTAACCGTGGCCGCCTGCCATTCCCTGTTGCAGGACGTTACACCATTGTCGGCACTTTCGGCGAACAGCAACATCAGGAATTAAAATATGTACGTACCAACAATAGCGGTATCGACATTCAGACTACCCCGGGAGCTGATGCCCGTACTGTATTCAATGGCGAAGTGACCCGCGTATTCGTTGTTCCGGGCTACAACAACTCTGTCATCATACGTCACGGTAACTACCTGACCGTTTACAGTAATCTGAGCCAGGTGTATGTAAAAGCCGGCGACAAGGTCAGCACCCGCCAGGCTATCGGCAAGATTTTTACCGATACGGAAAACGGCAATGCCACGATCCTGCATTTCCAACTTTGGAAAGAGAAGACCAAACTCAATCCGTCTCCCTGGCTCGACTAAGCAGTTGACAATTGACAAGTGACAGTGGACAGTTAGGCTTCGCGATTATACATAGAAAGATTTGAGTCAATGTGGCAATATGTCCATGTGCCAATTTAGGAAGATATGAGCTATATATCCAGTTTGTATTAAGGAACGCAGATGACGCAGACGAACGCAGATAAACGCAGATAATATATTTGTTTTAAAGAAAATAAAAAGTCTGCGAGCATCTGCGTATTCTGCGTCCCCTAATGCGATCTGAATAGACTCACATCTGATAATAACTGTCAACTGTCACTTGTCAACTGTCAACTAAAAAATATTCCCTATCTTTGTCACCGACTTTCAAAAAGAAGAATTATGTATTTGACGCTCTTTCTAACTTTCCTAAAAATAGGTGTGGGTACAATAGGCGGCGGATATGCCATGTTGCCGTTGATACAGCGGGAGGTAGTAGACCGCGGCTGGTTATCAAAAGAAGATTTCATAGACCTGTTCTCCGTCGCACAGTCATTACCGGGGATTTTCGCTGTAAATATCTCCATCTTCGTCGGCTATAAACTGAAGAAAAGTATGGGAAGCGTAGTCTGTGCCCTCGGTACGATCCTGCCGTCTTTCCTGATCATCCTGCTGATTGCCACGTTCTTTACCCAAGTTCAGGATAACGAATGGGTGGAGAAAATATTTAAAGGTTTACGCCCGGCCGTCGTAGCGTTGATCGCCGTACCGTGTATCACTACGGCACGTTCCATCAAATTGACTTATGTTTCGATGCTGATCCCTGTTGCTGCCGCGTTGCTTATCTGGATGGGAGGAGTTTCGCCGGTATGGATCATTCTGGTAGCCATTGCCGGAGGATTAGTGTATGGTTTAAAGATAAAGAAAAATTGATATGATCTGGTTACAGTTACTTTATGTCTATCTGAAGATCGGAATCTTCGGTTTTGGTGGCGGATATGCCATGCTCTCACTGATACAGGCAGATGTTGTAGACCGTTATAAATGGATTTCCCTACAGGAATTTACGGATATCGTGGCCATCTCACAGATGACGCCAGGCCCCATCGGGATCAACAGTGCGACTTATATCGGTTACACCGCCATTCACAACGCCGGATATCCGCCATTCATGGCTGTTCTCGGTTCGTGCCTGACCACATTTGCCGTGTGTCTGCCGTCGTTCATACTCGTATTGGTCATCTCTTATTTCTTCGCCAAGTTCAAGAACAATAAATATGTCGTTGCCGCTTTCACAGGCTTACGACCTGCAACTGTAGGACTGATAGCCGCTGCCGCATTAATGCTGATGAACAAAGAAAACTTCATCGATTACAAAAGTTTCCTGATCTTTGGTGCCGCCTTTATCCTTACCTGGAAGTTCAAAGTTCACCCCATCCTGATGATTGTATTGGCAGGAGTTGCGGGGTTGATATTGTACTGGTAATTACGAAAAGTCTAACAGTATGGCCGTATTTTTTAATTTCCGGCTTTGATTGCATCTTCAACCCGCTGTTTACGGATACTGTAAGTTCCTGCACAAACCGTTTTTGCTTTTCAGCATAAATTATTCATTCCAGTCTGCTTCTTCCAGTTTCTGATATACCAGGAAATTATCCTGCATCTCTTGAGAACGAAAGCCCCGACAGAAAATTCCGCCGGGGCTTTGTTTTGCCTGTTTTCGCTCTTCACAGAGCTAGAACAGAAGAACTTTATTTCATTACTTTAGTATTAATACTGACCGCTTGTTCGCCTGTCGCAGGGTAATTGATTCCTTACGGAATCACGCAGTCAACTCTAATTTATTGATTATAAATGTCTTATTTTACGATAGCTTTAACTGTTGTTTCTCCTTCAACAGCTACTACAACTACACCTGCAGGAGCTTTGATAACAGCGTCATCAGAAGTGATAACAGTATTAGCAATTGTCTGACCCAGCAGATTGTTGATAGCTACTCTCTTACCTGCTGCACCAACAATTGTGATCTGACCTTCGCCAGCAACAACCTTCACAGCAGAAGCATTGATTTCATCATTAGCAGTAATAGTACCTTCTTTGCCAACTTCGATTTCAATTTCACCTACATTATCACCAACGAACTGAGAAGTAGGAATGAATTCTGTTTCTAGCAAAGTTTTACCATCAGCAAACAAACAAGGATGATAAGCTGTAACTGTTACATCATACAAGCTATTCGGCTTCATGTTTTTAACATTTACAGTTAAGTATTTGCCATCTTTCGTATAGTTAGCTTCGTCAGAAGCGTGAATTTTCACAGATTCTGCACCATCAACCAAATTGAACTCTACGTTTTCAGGACCTTCCCACCAATAAGAAGCATTACCGTTACCATCAACTAAAGAAGTATTGATAGTTTCCCAGTCAGTGATGTTGAATTCACCCTGGTTTTCAGGCATACCGTTATAAGCCTTACGAGCTAAGTGAGCACCAGCTTCACCGAATGTGAAGACGTCGATCTGATTTTCACCTTCCATCAGATATACATTATAACGATACTGATCGCTAATTGTGATGTTTACAAGGTTACCTGCGTTTTCATCTGTACCCTTCTTATCGCGGAATTCACTGATGATCACAGCACTGTTTGTCCAACCGCCTTGCAGATTGAATGTATTGATAGTTGTATTCTTGAAGTGACCATAATATACTTCTTCGTCACCAGCTTTATCAGTACGAACCACTTTCAGATAATAGTTAACAGCCATTTTAGGATTGATAACTTTACCTGTACCGTTGAACAACTCAACAGCCAAAACATCACTATTCTGGTTAGAACCTTTGCTCTTAGCCAATACTTCAGAAATGAAGACATTCTTAGATGTATTCTTCGGAGCCAAATGACCAACTTGTACTACATAATAGTCAGCACCCGGAACACCTTTCCATTTCAAGACAGCTGTTGCACCGTCAATATCACCGTGTACCATCTTTTGCAATGCAGGAAGATCTTCTCCAACAGTCGGTTCTCCAGCAATTGCCAAATCATTCGTTAAGCAGTTAGCCTCTACGATCAATACATTTTCTTTTGCACATGCTGTAGCAGCGGTCGGAGCATAGTGAACAGTAGCTTCTGTTGAGAAAGAACCGTTAACATCAACCTTCACATTTGCCGGAGCTGTCAAAGTAAACGGATTATCATAACTTACTGTACCCAAAGAAACCTTAACAGCTTCTGTTGCAGTCAGCGGATTAAATTCCTTACCTTCGATAGTTACCTTCACATCAGCTTTTGAATCTACATTAGCTGTGATATCTGTAGCAGGAGTGATTGTAATTTCCGGTTTGTAAATGAAACCATATACTCCACCTTCGTTTACATAATGCATATAATTAAACTCTTCTAACGGATTCAACTCACCGTCTGTCCAAGTCATTACATTTTCATTAGACTTAACAGTGAACAAATCTTCAGCTCTATGCATAGCTCCGTTTTTGGTAGCCTGGTTGAATGTTACAACCACTAAACCTAATACTTCGCCATATTGGTTCGGAGTCAGTTTTTCAACAGCTGCACCACCATTCAACATATCTTTGATTACATAAGTAAATGCATTCGGATATGCGCTTACATTCGCTTTACGAGTTACGTTAACTTCTTTTTCCAAGTTGTAACCAGCTACATAGAATGAGTCGACTGCCAACGGATTTACGTAACCACATTCGTCCTGATATACTTTACCAAAGTATTTCTGGAATTCAGGATATACTAAGTTCGGTAAATTTGTATTAAATGTAGGACGATAAGAGTTGTGCATTTCTTCAATGAGATTCAATTTATTGATATTACTCCACAGATTAGCACGAGTATCACCATATAAACCTGCAACTACGCCAACACCACATAACGGGCAATCACTTTCTGATTCAATACCTACAGCCCAAACTTGCAATTCATATGTATCAGGATTCCATTCCTTTACATTTGCTTTTTCAGGATCTAGGAAACCATCCTTATTCGGAACGAACTGTACGTAAATTGGAAGACCTTCTTCACGGAACTGTTTCATCTTAGCATCGTCCAATGTATTGATGCTGATTTCCAATGTATCCGTATTGTTGTTTACCCAAGCAGCATCTTCACTCAATTTGAAGCGGAATTCCTGGTTATCTGTATCATTCTGGTTTGCATTTGCAATATTCTGCAAGGTTACGCGAATTTTAGCAATACCGTCAGCACCCGGTTTCAACTCGCTACCATGCAACACCAATTTCTTAACACGTGAAGCATAACGAGAGTTATCCAATGCATCTTTCTTATTATAAGGAGCAAAGAATACATTGTCGGCAGTATAACGCCCTACTGTACCGTCAAAGTTTTCACCTTCATAAGTCAGCCACAATGCACCAACTCTAGCTGCAGCCAACGCCCAATGGAATTTATCATAAGCCTTAAAACCATCCGGTTTATAGTCCGCATTCACTGCGATTTTCCATGCTTCTTCACGAGTGATGTCGTTAGTCCATTCTGTCAACGCTAAAGTCAATTTAGAACCTTCTTCTATCACACCACATGAAGAATATTTAATATCGCCATTTATTCTTATTTTGCCATATGCACTCCATTGGTCAGAAGTCATCTTTTCATACGCCAAGAAATCCATCGGATAAACTTCCTGATCAGGGATATTCTTACCTGTAACTGCTACATCTTTTGTCTGGCAATTTTCATTGAAAAGGATATGAGAATCAACGAAATTAAACTCAGGAATTGAGTTTGCTGAAATTAATTCTGTTTCAGCAGACAAACGAATAGGATTCAATTTATCAGTTTCAGATAACGCAGCAGCATATTTTCCAGAAAAAGTCTTGATTGATTTCGGTTGGAAATCATATGTTACTTTATCTTCCAACTTAGCGCCATCTAATTCTTTTTCAAATTCAGCACGAACAACATCGTTGTTATTTGTTACGTTTGTCCATACAAAAGCTTCTTGAGCAGTTGTTTTAACAGGCAATTTAACATTTTCTGCGCTCAACGCTAAAGTACCAGATGTACAACTCTTTAAACCTAAACCCGCTTCGAAAGATGTTACATCAGCAGTCAATGCCAAAGTCGGTTCATCGAAATTCATCTGGAAACCGCTTACAACCAATGCCGGGGCGAAATGGCTCTTAGATCCAGTTTCTTCTACATCCTTAATTTCTACAAAATCAGACCACAAAGTCACCTGGATTAATTTATTATCCAAAGAGCCTTCAATAAACATCTGCTGATCAGTGATCGGATCAGTTACAACATCGAACAGATTGATAACTTTATCTGCTACATCAGCAGCACCTGTTTTAAAGATTGCACCGTCTGATTTAAAAACAGCATTGTCAGCAGTACCTGTTTTAAAAATGTCACTTTTCTTTACTGCATTACCATCCAAATCATAAACAGAAATTGTAACATGCCAATCTGCAGAAGAAGTTGCAGCCAAACCGAAGTTCTCAGCACTTAACTTAACTTTCAGTTCACGTACATTTGTCATATACTTAGTTGACAAATCGAACATCAACTCACCGCTCTGACTGTCACCCAAGAAGATTCCTAAAGAGTCAGTACCATTTTGCCATACCGTAGTTGTGGTATAATTGTTGGTCGGCTTTGCGGTAATATTGGGATAATATACATTAGCTGTAGTAGCAGTTCCATTAAAAGCACGGAAATAAACACCATTACCCCAAACTTTCTTTCCATCTACAGTTTTTAAAGCCTTACCAGGGAAACCCGGTAGAACATCATTGCCTTCGGCTTCATACAAAATAGGTTTTTGAGCAGCAGTCAAACCCGCGTATTTGGAGGCATCCCATGCAGGAGCATTTTCTACCTGTCCAAATACCGATGCTGTGCCCAAAACTAACATAGCACTAATAGTTAGCACTTTTGTTTTAGTAAAGTTTCGCATACGAATTCTTTTTTAATTAATACTTTATTTATATGTCTCAAATTTGATTGATTCTATAATAATGACTAGAGAAAACGTTCCTTTTTTCTCGCCATTTTTTAGGTAGTATTTTGCCTTGGTAATAAGAAGTACTATTTTTGTACTCTAATTGCTATTCAATTGATAAGAAAGAGGATAGGATTGAAAAAAAATTATGAGAAAGAATTGTAGGTTTAAAACTTATATCTAACTTTGCTGGCGAGAAAAAAGGAACGTTTTTTTTAGTCATTACAACAACTACTCTAGCCTTATATTTCAAAGCATATATAAAATGTCATCCTTGTAAATATTCAACTCGATGCTTATTCGTCTAAAATGGATGCCTACCCGCCAAAACCCCGATCCCTACTCATTTTCAGGCCGATTAGCACTCGTTGGGTAAAAGGTGTTTTTTGAAAAGCGATTGTTAACTATCGTTAATCGCATCAAAAACGACTCATCCGATCTCCGAATCACTCGATATTCTCTGGGGATAACCACAACACCCCCGATATTTGTGCCGATTGCTTTCCTCAGAGAGTTTTTATAATCATCGTTTCAGGCTTCAGTCCTTTTAAACATTTGATATTTAAGAAGTAACACTGAAAGATCAGCAAATTGTACACCCGCCTGAAAAAGCAGCCCCAGCACCTTCAAAAAAGTAAACATCCGTTATTTGTTCACTGCCTACTTGTTCAGAAAAACATAGGCATCCGCACGAAGAAATATGTACGCTTATTTGTCGGACTAAAGGTTTGAGTTTATTTCTTTTTATTGGAGCCTTCAGTCTAAATCCATTGAAAATAAAAGTGTAATAGAGACCTGAAAGCTGAAGGGTGATTGTAAAAAAGTTCTTGTAGGTGGTAAAAACGATAGGTGTGACCGATAGTATCATAGTGTTATCCCGTCAGCACTACTGTGCTACTACTGCTTAGACTACTATGCTATATCAAGGGAGACTATAGGGCTATCTGGAATTATATCTCATGTAAAAAACAGATATTTATCCACACTGATTAAACCTTTTTTTATCTCTCTTGTCTATATCTCGATTGAGTTGTGTATATTTACATGCCTATTGATAAGTTTTTAAAGTAGATACCATTGAAAATATGACGAAGAGAGTGAAGTGGGGCGTTACCGCCGCAATTTTCCTGATGATTGCAGGAATGATTGCTTATCCACAGATTAAGAACCAGTTGACAGCATCCGGAAAAGATTCCAATGTGGCTCCCGCACCGGGAACAAGCGTACGTAAACAGGTGCTGAACATTAACGCTGAAGTATTGAAATTCCAATCGCTGACCGACAAAGTAATCAGTACAGGCAGTATCATTCCCGACGAAGAAGTAGACTTATCCTTCGAATCGTCCGGAAAAGTGGTGAATATCTATTTCACCGAGGGAACACATGTAAAAGCCGGTGACCTGCTGGCCAAGATCAATGATAAACCCTTACAAGCCCAGCTCAGGAAACTGGAAGCCCAGATTCCTCTGGCAAAAGACCGGGTATACCGCCAGCGCACTTTGCTGGAGAAAGATGCGGTCAGCCAGGAAGCTTATGAACAGGTGACTACCGAATACGAAAAGCTGATGGCCGATATCGACCTGGTGAAAGCCAATATCCTGCAAACCGAACTGCGTGCTCCTTTCGACGGCATCATCGGTCTGCGTTCAGTCAGTGAAGGTGCTTACGTGTCTCCTACCACCGTCATTACCAAGCTGACTAAAATATCTCCGTTGAAAATCGAGTTCTCCATCCCTGAAAGATATGCGAATGATGTGAGTAACGGGACAATGATCGTTTTCCGCCTGGAAGACTCGAACGGTATCATGCGCAACTATAATGCAAAAGTATATGCGGTCGAGAGTAAAATGGACATGACCACCCGTACCCTGAAAGTACGCGCTACCTATCCGAACACGAACGAAGCGATTTTCCCCGGACGTTACACATCCGTCGAAATCACCAAACGCGAGATCAAAGACGCATTAGCTATCCCGAGCGAAGCGTTGATCCCGGAAATGGGAAAGAATGTCGTTTACCTCTACAAGAACGGGGTAGCCGAACCGGCAGAGATCGAGATCGGTTTGCGTACCGAAAGCCATCTACAGGTGCTCAAAGGTATACAACCCGGCGACACACTGATAACTTCCGGTGTGATGCAGCTCCGTACCGGCATGAACGTAACTATTGATAATCTGTATTAAACTCCCCTATGGCAAATATATCGGAAACCAGTATAAACAGGCCGGTTCTTTCGACGGTAATGATGCTTATCATCCTGCTGTTCGGTATGATCGGCTACAAGTTCCTGGGGGTTCGCGAGTTCCCCAGTGTGGACCAGCCTATTATTTCGGTAAACGTGTCCTATCCGGGAGCGAATGCCGAAGTTATCATGAACCAGATCACGGAACCGCTGGAGCAAAACATCAACGGTATCCCGGGTATCCGTTCACTAAGTAGTGTCAGTAGCCAGGGTAGCAGCCGTATCACCGTAGAGTTCGAACTGTCGGTGGATATGGAAACGGCAGCCAATGACGTGCGCGACAAGGTTTCGCGCGCCCAACGGTATTTGCCGCGCGACTGTGACCCGCCTACCGTAGCAAAAGCGGATGCCGATGCTACCCCTATCATGCAAATCGGTGTACAAAGTAACCGGCGCTCGTTGATGGAGTTGAGTGAAATAGCTGAACTAACCGTAAAAGAACGCTTACAGACGATCTCGAATGTGAGCGGTGTAGATATATGGGGACAAAAACGTTACTCCATGCGCTTGTGGCTCGACCCGATCAAGATGGCTGGTTATGGTGTTACTCCTTTGGATGTAAAAAACGCAGTAGATGCGGAAAACGTGGAATTACCCTCCGGTAGCATCGAAGGGAATACGATCGACCTGTCTATCCGTACCCTGGGCCTGATGCATACAGCAAAAGAGTTCGATGACCTGATCGTTAAGGAAGATGCCAACAATATCGTCCGCTTCAAAGATGTCGGACGCGCAGAACTGGCACCGGAAGACTTGCGCAGTATCCTGCGTAAAAACGGAGAACCGATGGTAATCTGTGTAATCGTGCCCCAGCCGGGTGCCAACCATATCGAGATTGCCGACGAGGCTTACAACCGTATCGAACAGTTGAAAAAGGATTTGCCGGAAGATGTATCGATCGAAATGATTTACGATAACACCCGTTTCATCCGCGCGTCCATTGCCGAAGTGGAAGAAACGATCTATGTGGCATTGGCACTCGTGGTATTGATCATCTTCCTGTTCCTGCGCGACTGGCGTGTTACGCTGGTTCCCTGCGTGGTTATCCCCGTATCGCTGGTCGGTGCCTTCTTTGTCATGTACATCTCCGGTTTTTCCATCAACGTATTGACCATGCTGGCAGTCGTACTCTCGGTAGGACTGGTGGTGGACGACGCAATCGTGGTGGCGGAAAACATCTATGTCCGTATCGAACAAGGCATGAATCCGAAGGAGGCGGGTATAGAAGGTTCGAAAGAAATTTTCTTTGCAGTAATCTCAACGACCGTGACGTTGGTTTCAGTATTCCTCCCGATCGTATTTATGGAAGGGATGACCGGACGTTTGTTCAAGGAGTTCAGTATCGTGATCGCCGGCTCCGTGACGATTTCTTCATTTGTTGCCCTGACCTTTACCCCGATGCTCGCTACCAAGTTACTTCGCAGGCGGGAAAAGAAGAACTGGCTGTATGTAAAAACCGAGCCTTTCTTCGAAGGGTTGAACAATATTTATGCCTGGTCGCTCAACTATTTCCTGAGCCATAAATGGTGGGCTATCCCTATCGTGATCATTATGTTCGGTTCGATCGGCTATTTCTGGAACACGATCCGTTCTGAACTTTCACCGCTGGAAGACCGCTCTTCCATCTCCATCAATATGCGTGCCCAGGAGGGGGCCACCTTCGAGTTTATCCGCGACTATTCCGACCGGATTGCAGAACTTGCCGACTCGATTGCTCCGGAGCGTAAGTTCCTGACAAACCGTGCATCCAGTAGTAATGCCAATATCAGCGTGATCCTTCCGGATATCAAAGACCGGGAGCGTTCACAGATGGAAATAGCAGAAAAACTCTCGGCTGCCGTACGAAAAGAAACGCAGGCACGTGCTTTTGTCCAGCAACAGTCTACTTTCGGCGGACGACGCGGAGGTATGCCTGTGCAATATGTGCTACAGGCGCCCAGCCTGGAAAAGCTGGCGGAACACCTGCCTGAATTCATGCAAAAAGTAAATGAAAGCCCTGTCTTTCAGATGGCGGATGTGAACCTGAAATTCACCAAGCCGGAAACACGCATCGAGATCGACCGCGACAAGGCTTCCTCCCTGGGAGTCAGTACGCGTAATATCGCCCAGACATTACAATATGCATTGAGTGGACAGCGTATGGGGTATTTTTATATGAATGGCAAACAATATCAGATATTGGGCGAGATCAACCGCCAGCAACGTAACACACCGCTCGATCTGAAGTCGATCTATGTGCGAAGCGACAACGGTTCAATGATCCAGCTGGATAACCTCGTCACTCTGCTCGAAGACGTGGCACCGCCCCAGTTATACCGCTACAACCGTTTTGTTTCGGCAACGGTATCCAGTGGTCTGAACAAAGGATATACGATCGGCGACGGTCTGGACGAAATGGACCGTATCGCGGCCGAGACGCTGGACGGAAGTTTCCGCACAGCTCTTTCCGGCGAATCGAAAGAGTTCCGCGAAAGTTCTTCCAGCCTGATGTTCGCCATGATCCTCGCCTTGTTAATGATCTACCTGGTACTTGCCGCCCAGTTCGAGAGTTTCAAAGACCCGTTTGTGGTGATGTTCACCGTACCGCTTGCCATTGCCGGAGCTTTGATATTTATGAGCTACTCAGGTATTACAATGAATATATTCAGTCAGATCGGTATTATCATGCTGATCGGTCTCGTGGCGAAGAACGGTATCCTGATCGTGGAGTTCGCCAACCAGCGCCAGGAAGCGGGATTGAGTATGGCGGAAGCAATCCGTTCGGCTTCTACACAGCGTCTGCGCCCAATCCTGATGACCAGTGTATCCACCATTCTCGGATTGGTTCCGCTGGTATATGCAAGCGGTGAAGGTGCACAGGGACGTATTGCGATGGGTATTGCTGTAGTAGGCGGTATGTTGGTTTCAACATTCCTTACCCTGTTTATCGTTCCGGCCATGTATAGTTTTATTTCAACAGACAGAGCAAAAAAGATATGAAAAAGGTCTTATTAATGATACTGGCTGTTTCTGCTACCCTGAGTGTCAAGGCACAGGAAGTATACAGCCTGAAACAATGCATCGAAACCGGATTGGAACGGAACTATTCCATCCGTATCATACGCAACGAGCAACTGATCAGTAACAATAACACGACACTGGGTAATGCCGGTTATCTGCCGACGGTAGATATGAGTGGCGGATTCAGCGGCTCGGTCAACAACAACCGTAACAAATTAGCCGACGGTACAACCGAGAAGCAAAACGGTGTCAAAAACGAGACGGGCGACATCGGACTGAACGTGAACTGGACCGTGTTCGACGGCTTCGGCATCCAGGCTGAATATGCACGTCTTAAAGAATTGAAACGGATGGGTGAGCTGGATACGCGCCTGACAATTGAAGATTTTGTCGCAACGCTTTCAGGCGAATATTACAACCTGATCCGCCAGCATATCCGATTGCGCAACCTGCGTTCTTCTCTCGACCTCTCCCGTGAGCGTGTACGTATTGCGGAAGAGCGTTACCACATCGGTTCCGGATCACGTATGGACCTGCAACAGGCACAAGTCGACTTCAATGCCGACAGTTCAAATGTTCTGAATCAGTTGGAAGTAGTTCATACTTCCCGTATCCGGCTGAACGAACTCATGGCGCTTGATAATATAGACGAACAGATCGCCTTGAAAGATTCAGTAATACGTCCGAACATCTTTCTGGACGAAATAGATCTCTGGCAAAGTACCCTGGCATCGAACGCCTCTCTGTTGATCGCCCAAAAAAACCAATCACTCTCCGAACTGGATTACAAAAAGGTGAAAAGCCGTGACTACCCGTATGTAAAACTAAATGCCGGTTACGGTTACACCGCTAACTGGTATGAAGTCGGCACAACCGACCTGCAGCAACGTCTGGGGCTAAACTACGGACTGACAGTCGGCCTGAATCTGTTCGACGGTCTGAACCGCCGACGCGAACGCCGCAACGCCCGTATCCAGATCGAAAACAGCCAGTTGAAGAAACAGGAACTCGAACTGGGCCTGCGTGCCGACATGAGTAACCTGTGGATGGCTTACCAAAACAACCTGGGCCTGTGGAACCTGGAAAAAGCCAATGTCGTCGTTGCCCTGGAAAATCACCGCATCGCGATCGACCGCTATAAACTGGGAGAATTATCCGGTATCGAACTGCGTGAAGCCCAGATAAGTTTGCTGGAAGCAGAAGAAAGGCAATCCATCGCAGAATACTCTACCAAGCTATGCGAGATTTCTCTCCTGCAACTAAGCGGCCAGATACTGACCTATGTAGCGCCGGAGCCGGAGAAAGCCAGTTTTTAGTAGATTAAAAAGATATTTGCTACGATGGGACAGGCGCGAGGTCTGCCCCATCGGAAAAACAATCATTAATGCTCCCCGGTCTCCCCGTCTTTACTCAGCACAATGTTTCTCGCCACATACGACTCGTTCCCGGCCGCATCCGTACAATATACCATGAAATGATAATTACCTTCGGTTGCATCGGCAGGTATCTCGATCTCGTGATGATGGATATGAGTACTCTTTTTATCCGATACATCCCACGAATTGTTATAAGCGAACGGAGTCGTTTCTCCCGCTTCCGCCTTCGTATGGGTATGGCCGTCGAAGTTATTATGTATCTCTACCTTATAAGAGCCCAGCATCACATCGTCCTCCAGATCCATATCGAAATGAATATGGCTGCCCGGCTGCAGGGCAGCACCTTCTGCCGGTGCATTCAGCGTGATGACAGGCTTCGTGGTATCTCCTTGTTTCTCATCATCGGAACAAGACACGAGCAAAACGGAGGACATCAGGACAATAACTATGGATAAATAAAACGTTGTTTTCATTAGAATAACTTTTTAAATGGTATTTTTATTAATAACTGGAAGTTGCGTCCCGGTTCCGGGATCTCCACCTTCCTGTAAAAACTCAGATGATTGTAATATTTCGTATTGAACAGATTCCGGGCAGACAGTGTCAGCTCCACATCCGTCCGGCCGACGGGGATACGGAAACCGGCCCCCAGGTGAAACAACTGCGCCCCCGGTGTCGGATCCTCATTCCGGGCAACCCTGTTCTGGTCGGCAATATACTGGTGTTCCACATAGAAACGCATCCGCTTTTTCTCCCAGGAAAGCGTATTCCGCAAAGAACCCGGCGGAGAAAAACTCAATGGTATATGCTCGTCCAAGTTATAAGTATAGACATATTCACCTCCCAATTCATAACTGAAATGCAAGGGAAGATCTACTTTTGCCGAGATCTCTCCTCCGGCAAACAAGGCTTCCGCCCCTGTATAACGGTAAATCTGTCCGGCATGGGGAAGGACGGACCACTCCCCTGTCGGTTTCAGGTAAATATAATTGCTGAACCAGCTGGCAAAAGGAGATACCGTGACGGAAAAGAAAGTGCCGAAGAAAGAATAGGCAACATCCAGCTGCCATCCCCGCTCCGACCCCAGGTCAGGATCACCCTGCTCATGCCGGAACGTACCATGATGTACCCCGTTGGATGCCAACTCATTCGCACCCGGCAGCCGGAAACTGTGACCGACATTCGCCTTCAGTAAATGCGCTTTTGCCGGAGCCCATACGATCCCCAGCGACCCGGAGAAATCACCGAAGTCCCGTTTGACCGGATAACTACGCGTCTTGCTTTTCTCCACGATCTCTTCGCTATACCCTTGCTCACGAAGATACGTTTCCAGATAGGGGTCCGTAAACGAACGGATATCCGTTTTACCGAAGTCATACCGTAAACCTCCGCTGACAGACAGCATTTCATCCGGCTTCCAGGTCGTCAGCCAGCTTATCCCTGTCGTGAAACGGCTATACTCCGGCAAAAGAAAGGAATAACCGGAAATCGTATTCCGTTGGTACTGCACATCCCACCCCATACGGTGATCCCAGACAGAAGACCCGGTAAACCGTGCCTTCATACCCGAACTAAAGGTATTCAGGACAAAAGCCAGCTCCTTGTCCGGGTCTGTTTCAGGGACAGGCTGCGAGCCGTAATGTGTATGAAACAGGCTCCATTCCTCCCGGTGATTGTTCTGGTACCCCAGGTCCCACTGGGCTAGGATATTCTCCCAGGCATATTCTTGATGGGTCGTCACCTTCAAATGATTGACAGTACTATAAGGCAACCCGATATTCCGTGCACTCCCGTCATCCTCTACCCGAGACGGGTCGGGGATACCATGGGCACCCGGAAAGAATCCGACCTTCTGATAAGCGTTGCTCACTATATAATCACTCATATACGCCCCTTTCCGGTATTGGGTAAACAAACTGGCATTACGTTCGAACCCCGCCGTATTCTTCAGCCTGCGGTCATGCACAGGCATTTTCTGAGTCAGGTAAACGATCGTATCCGCCGGTATCCGGTAATCTCCGAAATGCTGCTCCGAAAAGCGCAGCTTCGTGAACCAACGGTCCTTTTTAACACCCAGCATCACAGAGCCGCCGAACAAACCGTTCACCGATTTGCCGAGCAAACTCACCTCGCCGAACACCTGGTCGTCAAACGGAGGAGCTGCCTGCGTGATCTCCACCACACCGCCCATCGCATCACTTCCGTAAAGCAACGAAGCCGGTCCTTTTCGTATATTGACCTGTTCGACATTAAAAGCATCTATCTCAAGCCCGTGGTCGGCACCCCATTGCTGGCCTTCCTGCTTGATTCCGTTCTCCGTCACCGACACCCTGTTGAATCCCATACCCCGGATCACCGGCTTGGAAAAGCCGGAACCTATATCCATGGAATGGACACCGGGTAGTTGTTCCAGGGTCTGCATCAGATTGCCGGAAAAATGCTCTTTTAGAAATTCTTTCCCTACCACATCCAGATGAAGCGTCGTATTCCTGTTCCGCAGATACTGATAGTTTTCAGTAACCACGATCTCGGAAAGCGACACATTGCGGAGTGAATCGGGTTCTTGGGCATGAAGGGTACCTGTACAGCATACCACCAGCATACCCGGAATCATTCCGATACGCATAAATACAATCTGTTTTAATTTGAAAAATTAATTGGATAAGATATGTATCAGGCGGCAGGCGGCGCACGCAGGTAATGTGAGTAAGAAAGCAGATAGACTTTCTCATCCGGGTAATCGATCCGCCCAACGGGATTGAGCGTCAATATAAAATGTAAATCGAATGAATCGGTTGAAAGGAAAGGAGAAAGGAGCAAATTACAGAGCAGACAGTGATCCGGATTCTGCGAATGGCTATCCGTCTCATGCGGGCCGGAAGAACAGCAAACCACCTCGTCGGGATCATGCCGGTGCGTGATCTTCGCGACAAAGAATGGAAGCATGGCCATGAATAACAACCATGCCAGAAAAATACGCTTTCTTCTTTCTGCCTTCACAAACTCTTATATTACTGCAAAATAAACCTAAATCCGGCGACAAATATATAGATATTTTGTTTCCGACATGAATCTGTAGATGCTAATTATTGCCAATAAATAAGAATATCTTACTTTTGTGTGACAAATACGAAAAGAGAAATGCAAATCATTCCCAAAGCTAATACCTTACGAAAAAGTGTACTTTTATACCGGGGCATCCGTTACCGCCGCGGTTACGGAGTGCATTCGCCTTTCGTCTTCAACCTGATAACAAAGGTGATAGAAGAACGCTGTTCCTATTATAGCTTTTATGATATAGAACTGATCCGGAAACAACTGCTTTTCCGCGACAATATCATCACCTATCCGGACCGACAGCAGAAAGGGATACGCCGCCGTACGATCGGAGAGATTGTGGAGCGCGAAGCGATCAAACCCAAACACGGTGCTTTGCTTTTCCGCCTGGCGAACTATTTCAAGTCGCAAAACATACTTCAATTGGGACCGTCGATGGGGTTATCCACCCTTTATCTGACCTCCTACGCCCCCGGACTGAAATGTATTGCCCTGGAGAATATCCCGGAGTTTGCCTCCATCGCCCGGATCGCTTTCGATAAAGCGGCACGCAACCCGGTGGACCTGCGTACGGGAACATATAAAGAGCTGCTTCCCCAGGCATTGGAAGACATGGGGAAAGTCGATTTTGTATTTTTTAATACATTATATGAACAACATAACAACGTTTGGTTGTTTAATGAATGTACAAAGCATATCCATAACGATACGATCTTTGTTTTTGAAGGAATCAAGGCAAGCCGTAAGATGAGGGAGTTCTGGAAAGAAGTATGCGCCCATCCCGAAGTGACGGTAACGATAGACCTCTATTCGATGGGTATCGTATTCTTTAACAAGAAATTGCACAAGCGAGACTATATAGTCTACTTCTAACGGCAGAGAGCAGATAATAAGAGTGTTGATAATTAAAAAAAGAAGTATATGAAAAAAAGCCTTATTTATACCGGTGGTGGCGACAAGGGAAAGACCTCCCTCGTAGGAGGCCAGCGGGTATCGAAAGCGCACCAGCGCATCGAAAGTTACGGAACGATCGACGAACTGAACTCATTCATCGGCCTGCTTATCACGGCACTCGATGACCAGGCGGATATCGACTTCCTCTCTTTCATCCAGCATAAACTGTTCACCATCGGTTCTTACCTGGCAACCGACCAGGAGACGACCGAACTGAAAATAGAAAGCAAGGTTACTCCCGAAAGCATCGCACGCATCGAACGGGAGATCGACCGTCTCGACAACGAACTGCCTCCGATGAAGAACTTCATTTTGCCTGGTGGCAGCCGTTCCGCTTCACTGGCACATGTCTGCCGTACCGTCTGCCGTCGCGCGGAACGCCAGATATACCGTTTGGCCGAAACAAATCCGGTCGAAGAGCCTGTACTTATTTTTGTAAACAGACTCTCTGATTATCTGTTTGTTCTGGCCCGGAAGGAATGTATAAAAAATAATGGCAAAGAAATTATTTGGGATTATACTTGCATCTAAGAAATATTGTTTTATTTTTGCGGAAAATTTGAGAACCTGACTGCCTTCGGGCAGTTGTTAATACTAGATAACTATGTATTGGACATTAGAGTTAGCTTCGAAGCTGGAAGACGCGCCCTGGCCTGCAACCAAGGATGAATTGATTGACTATGCACAACGTTCTGGTGCGCCGTTAGAAGTAATAGAAAATTTGCAGGAGATGGAAGACGAAGGTGAGATTTACGAATGCATGGAAGATATCTGGCCTGACTATCCTAGTAAAGAAGACTTCTTCTTCAACGAAGAGGAATATTGATGTGCTTTAACACAAAGTATTGAAATATAGGCGAGGTAGTGGGCTTGCGAAGTCCCCTGCCTCGTTTGTTTTTTTGCGGAAAATACAATTTATATACTTTTGCCGCGTTATTGTAGGGGTGAAACATCTTTCACCTCGTTAGTTATAGTTAAATGAAGAGAGTCTTCCTGTTTATTATTGCATTGATTACCTGTACGATGAGCGTACGGGCCCAATCTGATATGCAGTTAAGCCAGTACTTCCTGGGAATGGGATATTACAACCCCGCCTATGCCGGAACAACCGGCGACCTGAATATGCTCGGTCTTTTCCGCCAGCAATGGATAGGCATACCCAATGCGGGTACCTCCTTCTTTGTCATTGCCGATATGCCGCTGAAACTAGGCAGCTTAAACAATGGTATCGGATTGGTTGCCAACACGGAGAGCATCGGATTGTTCCAATTCACGAAGGTCGCTTTCCAATACGCCTATAAGCAGAAATTGTTCGGAGGAACATTGAGTATCGGACTGCAGGGAGGTATATACAACGTCGGTTTCGACGGAACAAAGATACATATCCCCGAAAGCCCGGACCATACCCCTGTCGAATCCGACCCGGCTCTCCCCAGCACCTCGGTACAAGCGATGGCCCTCGATGTAAATGCCGGTATCTATTACACACATAAGAATTTCTATGCGGGTTTCGGAGCCACTCACCTGACAGCCCCGGAAATGGCATTGGGTGAAACGACAAATTATTACATTCCTATGGGATTAAATTTGACAGGCGGATACAATATTCAGCTAAGGAACCCGTTGTATGAATTACAGCCTTCTGTTTTCTTGAAGACAGATATGCAAACCTTCCAGGCGGATATCACCGCACGGATGGTCTATAATAAAATGTTTAACGGAGGTCTTTCCTGGCGTATAAACGAGTCGGTAGTAGTATTATTGGGAGCCACATTCGGCAGATTGCAGGTTGGATATGCTTACGATTTCCCTACCACGGCCATGTTAAAAGGGAGTTCCGGTAGCCACGAAGTGTTGGTGCGCTACCAGTTGAAGTTGAAGAAGACAAAAACAGGAAAGAACAGACATAAAAGTGTACGTATATTATAGTATATGAAAAAAGTATTATTAGTACTTATGGCAGTAGCCTTGCTTACCTCATGTGGTAAATCCCTTTCCGGAGCGGGAGGAGAAGTTACCGGGGTAAGATCTGTGGCTTTTAACGAACCGTCACCTTATGGCATGGTTCTGATCAAAAGAGGTTCGTTCGAGATGGGACCGGCAGACAAAGACTCCTTGTGGGGGATCAATCCTGAAACAAAAGGTGTTTCGTTTGACGCTTTCTGGATGGACGAAACGGAAATAACCAACGCCAAATACCGCCAGTTCGTTTACTGGGTGCGCGACTCCATTATCCGCGAACGCCTGGCAGACCCGGCTTACGGTGGCAACGACCTGTTCAAGATTACCGAAGACCGGTATGGCGAACCTGTCACCCCGCATCTGGACTGGAGCCGTCCGATCCCCTGGAAACGGGCGAACGAGGATGAGCTGCGCGCCATCGAAAGCGTTTATTACGTACACCCGATCACCGGCGAGAAACGTCTGGACGAAAAGCAGATGGTCTACAAATACGAATGGTATGACTATACCGGCGCCGCCCTTCGCAAAAACCGCCTGGACCCGGGCGAACGTGTCCGCAACACAGATATCCAGGTGAACCCGAACGAGGTGATCACGATCTCCAAGGATACCGCCTATATCGACGACGACGGCAACATCATCAACGAAACCCTGACCCGCCCGCTGAACGGTCCGTGGGACTTCCTTCACACCCGCATCGTAAACATTTACCCGGATGAAACCTGCTGGGTGAACGACTTCAATAATGCTTACAACGAGCCATACATGCGCATGTACTTCCAGCACCCGGGGTATGACGATTATCCTGTCGTGGGTGTTTCCTGGGAACAGGCTACCGCATTCTGCGTATGGCGTACCGATATGTTCAAGCAATCGCTGAACTTCCCTGCCGGACAGGCTATCGAACCGTTCCGTCTGCCGACGGAAGGCGAATGGGAATATGCCGCCCGTGCCGGAAAGAACGAGAACAAATACCCGTGGTCGACCGACGAACTGCAGAATGCCAAAGGTTGTTTCATGGCGAACTTCAAACCCGGAAAAGGAAATTATACGGAAGACGGTCACCTGATCCCCTCACGTGTAGGCTCTTTCGCCCCGAACCAGTTCGGCCTGTATGACATGGCTGGTAACGTGGCAGAATGGACTTCTACCATGTATTCCGAATCAGGACCGAGCCAAATGAGCGACATGAACCCGGATCTGCGCTACAACGCAGCGAAAGAAGACCCGTATGCCATGAAGAAAAAAGTCGTACGCGGCGGTTCATGGAAAGACGTGGCACAATTCATCCGCTCGGATATGCGTACATTCGAATATCAGAACGAAACACGTTCGTATATAGGTTTCCGTTGCGCACGTACACAGATCGGTTTCTCCCGTTCAAAAGGAAAGAAATAATATAAGAAACATACAACATTATGGGAAAATATAGAAGATATAAAAACAGAATAGAGATGTTCCTTTCCAGCGATATGGGAAAGAGAGTACTGAACTTCTGTTACAGCTGGGGAGCATCTATCGTTATTATAGGTGCCATGTTCAAATTGCTGCACCTGCCGTACGGTAACCAGATCCTGTTCATCGCCATGACAGTGGAAGCATTGGTATTCTTTATCTCTGCCTTTGAACATCCTTCAAACGAATATCACTGGGAAGAAGTATTCCCCGTCCTGAAATCGAAGAATCCGATGGACCGCCCGGACTTTGCCGGAACAGGCATGTCTAACCTGATCAATTCGTCGGAAAATATGGAAGACGACAATGCCGGAGGAGGTATCAATATAAATGTCAGTGCTGCTAAGAAAGCAGGTGTTACAAACAACCTGGGCGGAGCATCCGTTCTGGGTAACCTCGATGTCAGCGAAGAAGATACAAAAAACCTAAGCGAAAGCATCAAGAAACTAAGCGGTGCCGCCGAACAGATCTCAAAGATGGCAGAACTGACCGAAGCAACCCAGAAATACCTGGAACAACTGTCGGGTATGTCGGAAAATATGGAACGTTTCAGCCATGTGACCAACTCGCTGACCAACGTATCCGACACGCTGCTTAATTCCTATAAGAGCATTACGGACAATTCAGACGGTATCAACCAGAACTCACGCGGTTACGTGCAGCAGATGGAAATGTTGAACCGTAATATTTCAGGCTTGAATACAATCTACGAAATACAATTGAAAAGTATCAGTTCACAGATCGAATCGATCGAACATATCAACGGCGGCCTGAACCGCATCCGCGAAATGTACGACGGTTCGGTAACCGACAGCTCTGTTTTCCGCAACGAAACGGAAAAGATGACCCGTCAGTTGGCCGAACTGAACCAGGTATACAGCCGCTTGCTACAGGCGATGACGGTCAACATGGGTGCAGCCCCAGCCTACCAGCAACCGGCTCCGCAGCCGCAGCCTAATTACCAGCAGCAGACTGCCTATCAGCAGCCGTACCAGCAACCGTACGGATATCAGCAGCAGGCTCCGTATACAAATAATCCAGGCCAGCAACAAGCCGGTAGATAACAAACAAACGAAACAAAAGAAAGATGTCCGGAATAGCTAATAATCCCAACTCGCCCCGTCAGAAGATGATCAACCTGATGTATCTGGTGTTCATCGCCATGATGGCACTGAATGTGTCGTCGGAGGTACTCGACGGTTTCGAGCTAGTGGAAGACAGTTTGCGCACTTCTATCGACAATTCTACGCATCGTAACGATATCGTGGCCGGCGAACTGAATACCTACTACCAGTCCAATCCCGAAAAGGTAAAAGAATGGTACGACAAAGGTATACAGGTAAAGCATGCCTCCGACAGCCTGTACAACTACGTACAGAACCTGAAAGAACGTATCGCAGAGATTGCCGACGGTAAAGATGCCAACGTAAACAAGATCGAACATAAAGACGACCTCGAAGCCGCTTCACGCATCATGCTCGGCCCGGTTACCGGCGAAGGTAAAAAGCTGCGCGAAGCCATCGACTCTTACCGTACCATGATGGGCGAAATGGTGGAAGATAGCGCCAAGACCCGCATCCTGGAAGCGAGCCTGAGCACAACCCCTCCCCACAAAGCCGGTATCAATACCCGTACCTGGGAAGAGGCGTTGTTTGAAAATATGCCGGTCGCAGCCGCTGTGACATTGCTGACCAAGTTGCAGAGTGATATCCGTTATGCAGAAGGAGAAGTATTGAACAACCTGCTGAACAGCGTCGACGTAGGTGACTACCGTGTGAACCAGATGACCGCACAGGTCATCCCGGAAAGCCAGATCGTTATGCGCGGAGGACAGTACAAGGCGAACATCGTCCTGTCTGCCGTCGATTCGACGAAACGTCCGACCGTGTTTGTCAACGGTAAGGAATTGCCAGCAGACAGCCGCGGCCAGTTCACAGCCATTGCCGGTGCTCCGGGTACTTATCCCATCAAAGGATATATCGAGATGCCGAACAACGACGGCAGCGTGATGCACCAGGAGTTTGAAAGCGAATACTTCGTTACGGAGCCGAGTGCTACGGTAGCACCGTTGCTGATGAACGTATTATATGCCGGTATCGCCAACGATATGCGTATCGCCGTACCGGGTGTACCGAGCGGAAACATCACGGCCAGCATGACCAACGGAACCCTGACACGCAAAGGCGACATCTGGGAAGCCCGTCCGTCGAAAGTTGGAACCGATGCCGTCATATCGGTAAGTGCCCGTATGGCTGACGGCCGCAGTGTGGAAATGGCAAAGAATACGTTCCGCGTACGTGCCCTGCCCGATCCGATGCCGTATATCGAATATAAGGATCAGAATGGCAACATGCGTAAATTCCGCGGTGGAAACATGACCAAGCGTAACCTGGTCGACACCGAAGTCCTGCAGGCTGCTATCGACGACGACATATTGAATATCAAATTCGATGTATTACGTTTCGAATTGATCTTCTTCGACTCGATGGGAAATGCGATCCCTGAAGTATCACAGGGTCCCCGCTTCTCCGACGGTCAGAAGGACAGGATCCGTCGTCTGACAAGAGGCAAGCGTTTTTACATCAGAGGCGTGGTGGCCAAAGGTCCTGACGGTCTGGAACGTACCCTTACACCGATCGAAGTCATTGTAAATTAAATGTAGGGGCGGTTTGCGAACCGTCCCAAATAAGGATATAAAATATGAAACGTTTTTATTACATACTGGCAATTGCAAGCGCTCTGTTCTTCACTGCTACCTCCATGCAGGCACAGGAAGAATCGGAGAACACCCAGCAACGGGCAAGAAGAACCCCGCAAGCCTCCCGCGGAGAACGGGCAAACGATAAAAAAGACACCGGTATGCCCGAACTGACCGTACGGGCACAGGATATGAACGAGCGTATGACACAGGAAGTGGGAAACGCCCGCTGGATGCGTGTCATCTATCGTCAGATCGACCTGATGAAAGAAAAGAATGCTCCGCTTTATTATCCCGTCACACCGATGAACGGACAGATGAACCTTTTCTCCATCATCTTCAGTCTGATCAGTGAAGGCAAAATAGATGCGTACCAATACGAAGACGGTTACGAAGATTTCAGCGAAGGTAACAAGATCGACCTGAAAAAGATGCTCGACAGCTTCGGTATCTACTACGAAGAAATAGCCGGACAAGGTAATCAGGGAACGACGTTCGTTATCAACGAAAGCGATATACCTTCCGAATATGTCCGTTCTTATTACGTGAAGGAAGCCTGGTATTTCGACCAGAACAATTCCGTATTCGACGTAAAGACACTGGCTATCTGCCCGATCATGACCACTTCCGGTGATGTCGGAGAGCTGACGATGCCGATGTTCTGGATCCCTTACGAAAATATCCGCCCGTATATCAATACAGCGTTCATCATGACGTCGAACATCAACAACGCGATGACCTTCACGCTCGACGATTATTTCCGCCGCCGTATGTTCGAAGGTGATATTTTCAAGACACAGAATCTGATGAACCTACCGTTGCAGGCATATTGCCCGACTCCGGATTCAATAAAGAAAGAGCAAGATCGTATCGAAGACCAGTTGGTTGCCTTTGAAAAGTCACTCTGGTTCCAGCCCGACACTACCCAGGTAGAAGATCCGAAAGCAGCTAAGAAGGCCAGCAAGGCCTCCGCTCGCGGACAGAGAGGCGCAACCACCGAAAAGGCAGAAACCAAAGAAAAGACCGTCAAGACAAAAGCTCCGAAAGCCGAGAAATCCTCTCCGGTACGCAGCGTACGTCGCAGACGATAAAGAATGTGCCAATGAAGATAGCAACTGGTTCAGTATTTGTCAAATTTGAGCTATTATCCCCTTATCAAAGTAACTTCTCCATTACAGGTCCATTTGCCGTCGGTTTTAACCGACGGTTTTGATAGGCTGTCCTTTTTTTGGCTTTAGCCACATTTCTCTTCATACAGAGATTCTTAAAATGGGACTAAAGTCCAAAGAGAGAGATCATTTACTAATCCGTTGGTTAAAACCAACGGCAAATGAACCTGTAACTAATAAGCATGTTTTATTTATGACTGATCGCTTGCTCGGATAGTTCAATTCTTTCTATTATTGCAACATTGGCTCAAATATTTCTATGTTCGATTGCGAAGCCTATCTGTCAACTGTCAGTTGTCACTTGTCGTTAGAAAAAGGTGGAACCTTTTTCTAACGACGAAGCCCCGGAGAACGTATTCCCCGGGGCTTGTTTTTGTCTGTCTTCGCTCTTCACAGAGATCGAACAGAAGAACTTTATTTCATTACTTTAGTATTAATATCGACCGCTTGTTCGCCTGTCGCAGGATACTTGTCATGGAGGTGGGTGAACCCCACCTCTACGACACGCAGTCAATTTAAATTTATTGATTATAAATAATTTCTTATTTTACGATAGCAGGTACTGCTGCTTCACCTTCAACCGTTACATAAACTACACCTGCAGGAACTGCGATTGTAGCTTCGCTTGAAGTAATTACCGTGTTAACCACTACCTGACCAAGTACGTTGTTGATAACAACCTTCTTACCTTCAGCACCCTTAACAGTTACTGTTCCGTTACCACCGATTACAGCGATTGTAGAAGTTGTGATATCTTCGTTAGCGACAGATGAACCTTCTGAAGATTCTACATTGTAGATATCAGCAGATGAAGCATCGAAGTTTTCAAAGTTGTCTTTTACAATTACAGGAACACCGTTCTGGACTTTCAACCAACCGCCTTCAGTCATAGGACGAGCATTACCAGCAAAAGCATTGTCATTCATCCATGATTCAGATTCGATCAAGAAATCTTGAGCTTCATCATCATTGATCAAACGGAATTCAAACTTAGCAGCATTGTGCTTGTTTTCAGCAATAGTAACCTGTTTGCCATCAACAAACAATTTAGTATAGTTACCTGTACCCGGCATAGTACCTTCTTCTTTCACAACATACCCTTTCAGGAATGCCAGACGAGTATACTTGTTCTCCCAGTTATACTTGTTATATTTAGCATCGATCTTCAAGTTAACCAAGAAGTTACCAAAGAGTGTATCAGGAGTTACATGGGTATGATCACAAGACAAAGAATCAGCTAATGAAGTATGATCTTCACCACACCATTTAACAGAGCCTTTCTGTTCCGTTACATTACGAGCAATAAAGTACTGAGGCATCAATACACCTGTTTCTGTTGTCGGTATTACTGTCATTTCAGCCAAAGCTTCGGCGTTATCGCCCTTACCTTCCACTGCCAACAAATTCAATTCAGCAGCTTCAGAAGCATACAGATATTCTTTATCAGTTGAACGTGTACGATAGAACTTCAAGATATTCTTTTCACCCAGTTCTTCTTTAGTAAATTCACGATAGTAACGAGTTGAATCAACGACTAAAGCAAATGCAGAAGTACGTGTTTCAGCAGTAATATCTTCAGCTTTGATCAAACCTGTTGCATCAACCACACCGGCTTTCTTATCCCAAGCAGCATTAATCAAAGCATAATAGTGAGTACCATCCACATCATTCACTTCTTTCAAATAGAAGTTAGTTGCAGAAGCGGCATTGGATACTACCATCATTTCTGTTCCATCTACATTTGTGATCTGTACATATTTGTTATGTTGATTCAACTTATTCGGATTATAAAGGCTGATCTGATACAGACCGCGTTCCAGAGAATTACCATAACCATATTCTTTGTTGTCTCCAATTCTGTGCAATCTGAATTTATCTTCAGAGTCAGCAGATACAACTAAAACAGAATCATTGTTGATAGTTTTATTACCAACTTCAACATTCAATCCGGAAGAAATATTCAGATAACCCAGTGTAAAGAGAGCTCTCGGATCTCCTGTTGCTGTGCGGTAATAACCTTCTTCACTTTCAGGAGCAACACTCAATACGAATGTATCATTTTTCTCTTCAACAGAACCCTGATAGATATACTGGCTGATTGTTACATAATATTTACCGTCTTTTTCTTCTACAGTATAAGCACCCAGGTTCAGTTTTTCACCTGTTTCCATATTGTAAATATTCGGATAACCACCGAAGTCTGTCGGGGTAGCTTCTACATACCATTTAGCAGCCGGAAGATGAGCAAAATCCATCTTACCCTGATCTGCCGGAGTCACTTTCGTCAAGGAATAATTATCGACATCCAACATCAAACGGGCACCGTTTTCCTGAGTGTTTGCTTTTACAATATCCAGATAGTACAAACCAGTAGGAACATTAATAACATTTACAGGACCAGCCAAGCTCAAACCGATACGGTCATTGATTGTAAGCTGAAGTGCATTCGGACGTTTGATATATTCAGAGCTACCAACTGTTACTTCACGATGGTTACCCAGAACAGCTACTTTCACTAAATTTTGTTCAAAGCCCGGAGCGTAAGAAGCCTTGTAACGGATCTCACTGTCTGCACGGTCTTTCCAATAAGTTGTTGTAACGTCTTTCTGGTTGTAACCGTCAGCTTCGATACGTAAAGAGTCCTGAGTCGGGAAATACAAGAAACGGAAGTTGAAACGACCATTAATATCACGAGCAGCAAGCGGTGCATTCGGATTTTCAAATTTCTTATATTCTCTTGTATTGAATGTCAAGTGGTTTTGACCAGCCACTTCATCTGACAGATAAGCAGTATCGACCATCAAGTATTGACCGTTATCAGCTTTCAGAGATAACCAATACGGAGTTTTAACAGCATTCAAATTAGCATAAACTGCATACAATCCCTGGGCAGTACGGGCAGCTTTAGCGGCAGCTCTATCAGCAAGGGCCCATTTATGCATGTGATAAATAACATCCCCCTTGTCGAATTCAAGATCCTGGCTTAAGGCAAGAATTCTATCTATCGAAGTAGTACAAGATTTTCTCAGGGTAGCTTCCTCACTTTTTTCCTTTTCAATTGTAGCCACCAGTTCAGATTTCTGTTCTTCTAAACGGTTTTGTAATGCTAAGAGATCTTTATCCAGTTCATCAGAATGGATAATGTTATTTTTTACAGTAATATATGCTGTACGCGCCTTACTCTCTGCAGTCTTAGCAGCATCTAAGGTTTCCTCTGCATCAGCTTTTTTTGTTTCCAGTTCGGCTACTTTGTCCTCAGCCTCCTGTAGTATTTGTTTGGCTTCAGCCAACGCTGCATCAGCCTGAGTTAAGGCTTCATCCACTACAACTGTAATATAATTAGCCGTTACCGTTTTACATTCTGTCTGATTAAGCGTCCAAGCATCAGCACCAGCATTATCAGCTATCGCTTTTGCGTACAATTCTTTCGCAAAGGACATGAACAACTCTTTATCAGATTCAGACTCTATAGTAGCAGCAGCAAAAATCGTATTCCAAGCTTTTGAATCGTCAAGATATTCTTTATTGAAAAGATCGAATGTCAGAGCTTTTATATCTGCATTATCAGCATCTTGTAACCCTTTGAATGCATCTGCTAATTTTTTCTTTTGCTCAGCAACACTTTGTTCAGTTGATGCTGCTTGCACATCAGTTGTTACTTCAAGCACTTTACCTTTAGCGGTCATTAACTCAGCTTCGTAGTTACTTACAACTTCTTCTGCATCACTCAGTGCATCTTCCGCATGTACTAAATCACGAAGTAATCCTTCTATTTTTTGTTTCTCCGCATCACTGATCTTTGCATTATTCTTAATACTTTCTTCAATAGACTGCAACCTCTTGGTAAGGTCTTTCAAGTCATATTGATGTCCACGTAAAGAAACACTAACAGTCTGTAATTGTTTTACCAGATCATTATAGTTTGCTTGTTCATCTTTCAGCATTTTCGCTGTTACAGCATAATCCTCTTTCTGATCATTTAATGCTTCCAAAGCAGCGTCTACCAGTTTTACCTTAGACTCGTAAACAGCATAAGCTTTTTCATAAGCTTCATAGGCATCAGCCACTTCACCATAAGACAATGTACCCGGCTTCGGATCGACAGCTTCATATTCTTGTTCTACCCATTTGTTAGGCATACCATCGGAGACACCTTTTGCAAATGCGAAAGCTACTTTATCATCAGCCTGAGTCTGAAGTTTACTGTTCAAATCATACTTGCTTAACCATACCGGGCCAGCTACTACCGGTTTGATTCTGAAAAAATCGACTCTTTCCTGAACATCTTTTGTTGCATACTTAACAGCAGCCACTTTACCAGAACCATCTGATGCAGGAAGTAAAGTCATGATAGAGTCTGCATGAATATATGTTTCCGGAGTTCTTGCGATTGTCAGGTTTTCACCAGCCTCATCAAGCATCCATGTCCATGAAACATCCTTTCCGCCTAAATGGGAAGCAGTCCACGCTCCACCTTTATAATCCTGCGCCTTTGCAGGATCGAAAGACAAAGTAAGGTGATGAGCCAGGTTTCTGAAAATAAAAGCAGTTCTGGATTTGTCTACATTAGAATCTTTTTCTACAGTCCAAAGAGATTCTCCAATATTAGCCTGAAAATAAGGAACAAAGGCCAATTCATAGTGGAAACCGCCGCCTTGCAGATCTTTTACTTTCTGCATAACCAGCACATTATAACCATCAGACAATTGATAAGCTCTACCATCAGTAACTTTAGATACAGCCTCTAAAGAAGGAGCCGTAGCTTTAGTATACACAGTCTGAGTCTGAGCATAACTTGTTCCAACAGTTGTTGCCAGCAGCATACTGGCGACCAAAGTAGAAAACTTTTTGTTCATAATCGTTTAATTTAATATTAATAATAGTGTTACTTAAAAAGCCTTTTAACCTTAGATTTGGAACGCCTCTGAGAGTAAATGACTAGATTAAACGTTCCTTTTTTCTCGCCATTTTTCAGGTAGTATCTTGTCTTGGTAATAAGAAGTACGATTTTTGTACTCTAATTGCTATTCAATTGATAAGAAAGAGAATAGGATTGAAAAAAAATTATGGGAAAGAATTGTAGGTTTAAAACTTATGTCTAACTTTGCTGGCGAGAAAAAAGGAACCTTTCTTTTAGTCACTACTTATACTTCGTAATTTACTATTATTCTTTATATTAAATACAATTCCACTACTTATTCATATAATATAATAATGTACAAGCGTATATCTTTAACTCACTCATTATCAAGAGTCCTTTTATCCAGTTTTCAAAAGCGAATGTTAAAAGCTGCTATTTAGCCTGTTTGCATGGAGAAATACAGGCATTTTCACTCACAAAAAAGGCCATCGTTCGAAACGACAGCCTTGATTCATTATTTCTATAAAGAGGTATCTACAAATTGTTGATTTCAGCTTCAGAAAGCCCGGTACATTCGGCAACCAACTTGGTGAGAGTACCAATCAATAATTACTCAATAAAGCGATAAAAGTATCTATACCTATTAATTCTACTTTTGGAAAGTCTATATTCTTCAAAATATCAAAATGATGATCTTGACTAACAATATAAGAAGCATTCGCTGCAATAGCACAATCAACAAACTTATTGTCATCAACATCTGATTGAATTAGATTGAAACGGAAGTGAGCATCTAATTTCAATGTATTTTTACGAGTTATAATTGCCTTAATAATGTTCTGTGCAATATCACTCCCCATCTTTGAAGAAAGAATCTCCTCGTATTCATTCAGTATCTCATTGGTATAACACAATGTATACTTTTCCGCAAAGAAATCTTTCCACACCTTATAATAGTTGCCTCTCTTAGACAACGAGATCAACAGACAGTTCGTATCTAAAACAACTCTATTCATTGTTTTGTCTTATAAGGCGTACGCATATGTTCATGTTTCCATTCTTCTATCACAGTATTGTTGACCTGTCCGCTATCCCATAGCTTATCAATTTCCTTTTCTGCTTTCTGTGCAAAATAACTCGATAACATATCTTTTATTTCATTTAGCGTATCCTCACTTTCAACATATGCCATCAAATCCAGTATCTGTAACTGGGCAGCATTAAAAACCGTTCTCTCCATAATGCCTCCTTTTTTATTACTTAACTACAAATATAACAGTTTTTTGTTTGAATATGATGTAGGATAATAAATATTCAGCCCCGGTTATCAGAATTTACTTACAGACTACCGGGGCTAAATATTTACTAGATGATGTATTACAACTTATGTATCACCTTCATCAACTGTTCTCCCAAACCGATGGTATATCCCTGAGAGACGAACACAACACGGTTGAAAGTATCTGCAATGATAAAGATAGGGAGCTGGCTGGCATTTGCCAGTTTCATGGCCGAAGCAATCTCCTTCTGGATATGGTTGTCAGCATCGATACCGTAAGTGATCGTGCTAGGCAGATCGCCGAACTCTTTCGGATCGAAGTTCTGGTAACCCTTTTCGTCCGGGAACAGAAGTACCATACTGCGGCCCCATTCTTCCAGGTCTTTCTTCACAGCTGCTATGTCGCGCATAGCGTGGTTGGTCGGTTCCTGACGAGCACCCAGGATAGCGACAACGAAATAACCACGGCCTGTCGTTGCCAGTACGCTGGTTTCTTCGCCGTTGTCAGCACGTTTGAACTTGTTTTCCGAATTGAAATTACCGATCACCTGTACTTCGTCAGTGTTTTCACGCATTTCCAGTTTTGTGGGGGTCGTCTTGCCGGGTTCCACATTAAAGAAAGAAACTTCAGCCAATACGCTGCCGTTAGCCATACGGGTTCCGGTAACCATCATATAGTTACCTTCGTCCATGCTCAACGGAGTCTTCAACATGCTGCTCCAGGTGTCGCCTACACCCATATCCACATTGCCGCGGCGTTCAAAGTTCAGGGTCTGCAACTTAGCATCCGGTAATATCTTAGCGATAGTGAAATGGCTGTAATATTTCGGATCCTGCAATGCTTTGATCGGAGCATAGGATGCGACAACCTTACCTTGTTTAGCCGTCGTCTGAACAGCAGCTTCAAAGTCTACGTCCATCCAGTTGCCGTCTTTCCAATATTGCACCTTGCGGGCAACCGGTTCGATACGTGCCGGGATACCCAGACTGCGGGCAACGGCAACAAAGAAGATATCACGCGATCCGGTATCAGCCACACGCGATTTGAATACACCCATCGGCATAACCGGGATCCTCTGTGAATTGAGTTCGTTCTTGATGGTGATATTCTTCTTCACCCAATCTACCAATGCCATCGGATCTTCCTTAGCCTGTTTTACCAGTTCGGCATCCACATTTTTCTGTAAATAGCTACGGTATGGTGTGAGGAATTCATTTGCTACACGCGGATTCAGTATATAATTATTGAAGGGATCGATCTTAACCTCTTCAGAATTATTCAGATGATCAGCCAAAACGGAAGCAGGTGTATCGCGGAGGTCTTTTGCAGAGATCACATCCAGCAAAGCCATTGCTACCGGACGCTTGTCAGCCGGAGTCTCACGCAGGAACTTCTCGATTTCCATCCAGTTACCACGGCTACCGATCATAAAATCAGATGTCTTCAACGGATCGATACCCAGCTCTTTTGCCAATGCTTCGGCCTTTTCTTCCGTATAGAAAGTGGCAACGTATTTATTACGGATCGCATCCTCTTCCAACAAACGGGCTGCATTCGCTTCCTTTTGTTCAGGAGTTACTTCGACAGCGATAGAACCTTCAACCGGAGGAATAACATCGAGAGCTACAGCTCCGATGGCATCACCAGGCTTCTTATCCAGCTTGATGGTTGCATCGCCTTTACCGAAGGAGACTTTATCGAAACCGAATTTGCCGTCTTTGGTTGCCCATACGAACATATCCCCTTTACCGGCTGTCAAGAATGTCTTTCCTTCGGCATCTGTTTTCTTATTGGCAACAGTATAAAACTCGGCATAATTGTAGATTTTGAATTCCACATCGGCACCGGATACCGGCTTACCTTCCTCATCCACTACAGTAACAATCGCTTTACCTGTCGGAGCATAGTTGTCGATCACATTGATCTCTGTATAACCGTCTGTTTCAAGCATAACTTCTTCCGGACCATGATATTTACCGAATACTTTCGTATGCATCAACATACCACGATAAGCCGGACCGTTAAACCATCCCAGGTTTAGAACCGGTTCCGGTTCGCAAGCACCCAGGAAATACCATTTACCATTTACCCAGGCTTCTACCCAGGCATGGTTGTCATCGGTATGTGCCCAGCGGGGAGTATATACCTGGCGGGCAGGGATGCCTACCGAGCGAAGTGCTGCCACCGTAAAAGTCGATTCCTCACCACAACGTCCGTAAGCAGTCTTTACAGAAGCCAGCGGAGAACTCGTACGGGCATCCGACGGCGTATAAATTACTTTTTCATGACACCAGTGGTTCACTTCCAGCACGGCATCATATAATGACAAGCCTTTCACACGATCTTTCAGTTCATCGAAAAAGACCATACGGCTTTCATCCAGGTTCTCGTTGTTCACGCGGATAGGCAGAACGAAATGGCGAAAGATCTCCTCAGGAATGCTGTCGCCCCAGGGCATTTCTTCTTTTGCCTTGAAAGAACTGCGGATATTATCCAGATAAAGTTTTCCATCATAATCGGTGATGTCGCCTATCGGCATATAGGCATACAGAAATGTAAGTGCCTCTTTTTCCTCCGGCGTCATTTGTTGATTGAAAACTGTGAACAGATCTCCGTCAGGCAAAGCCGCCTGTTTGGCCTGGAAATCTTTCTCCACTTCAGCTCTGAATGCATCGTCAGAGATGAAATGCTGCTGTTTGTTACATGCCGTCCCTATCAGGAGGATGAACAATAGTGCGAATAATTGTGTTTTATGCATAGTGTTAATTTTATCCCGACAAATATACGTAATATATTCATTAGTCAGTATATGAGCCATATATTTCGGCATTCATTCCATTGTTGTTTCAGATTTTTTTTGTTATTTTGAAGGATAATTGAGTAAACCGTTTCCGCTTATGTTCCATGATTTAGAGCTCTTGCACAATGCGGAGGGAATCTTGCTGATTGCTTCCGTTATTCTTTTTTTCAGTATTTTCGCCGGTAAGGCAGGTTATCGTTTCGGACTCCCGGCGTTGTTGCTTTTCCTGGGAGTCGGTATGTTGTTCGGTAGCGACGGGCTGGGAATCCAGTTCAGTAATCCAAATATTGCACAGTTCATCGGCATGCTTGCGTTGAGTATCATCTTATTCTCGGGTGGTATGGATACGAAGATATCCGAGATAAAACCCATTGCGTCGCAAGGAGTCATTCTGGCAACAGTCGGTGTACTGGCGACTACGTTCATTACGGGGGGATTCATTTATTATCTGTCCAAACTCGTGACCGGTTATGAAACGCTCACACTCCCCGAATCCCTGCTGATGGCTGCCGTTATGTCGTCAACCGATTCGGCCTCTGTATTCTCCATCCTGCGAAGCAAGGGAGTCTACCTGAAAGAGCGTCTCCGACCAACCCTGGAGTTGGAAAGTGGTAGTAACGACCCGATGGCGTATATGCTTACCCTACTGTTGATCGCTTATATCCAGACAGCCGGCATGAATCTGGCCGATGCTGCCTTGTCGTTGGTGATCCAATTGTCGGTAGGTGCCATAGCCGGATTCTTATTCGGAAAACTGGCCGTAATCATTATCAATAAAATAGACATCGATAATGAGTCGCTGTATCCGATCCTGTTGCTGGCAACAGCCTTCTTTACTTTCGCCGCTACCTCACTCTGCAAGGGGAACGGTTACCTGGCTGTATATATCGCTGGCCTGGTAGTCGGAAATGCGAAAATCGTACACAAGAAAAGTATCGGTACTTTCTTCGATGGTTTTGCCTGGTTATGGCAAATCGTGATGTTCCTTACGCTGGGATTGCTTGTCAATCCGCACGAACTGTTGCCGGTAGCTCCCATCGGTCTGACGGTCGGTATCTTTATGATCATTTTCGCCCGTCCGATCAGTGTTTTCCTCTGCCTGCTCCCATATAAGAACTTCTCTTTCAAAGGGAAACTGTATATTTCGTGGGTAGGGCTTCGAGGAGCCGTACCGATTATCTTCGCCACCTATCCGCTGATTGCAGGAGTAGAGCATGCCGGGCTGATATTCAACGTGGTATTCTTTATCACGATCTTATCACTGCTGATACAGGGCACAACGGTAACACAGGCTGCCAAATGGCTGGATATGATAGATGAACCGGAACGAAAGGATGTATTCGGTATCGAACTGCCGGAAGGTATCAAGAGCGCGATGAGCGAGATCGATGTTACTCCCGAAGTACTTACGCATGGGAATAAACTGATGGAACTCACCCTACCCGACCATACGCTGGCGGTAATGGTCATGCGTGACGGACGCTATTTCATACCTAAAGGGAATACGGTCCTGATGGAGAACGACAAGCTACTGATGATTTCCGATAATGACGAGGCACTGCTTCAAGCTTATGAGGCACTGGGAATTACAGATTACACGCTGAAGAAGAATTAAAAGGATAAGGGGTGTGTTAAAACTAGTTATATAACAAAGCAATAACACATCCCTTGCTCCCTTCTAGAAGGGAAAGTTTACTACTGGATTTCGATAGACATATCAGACTTTATATTTTCTGCAGAGGTAGCCAAATGTAAGACAAAAGTACCCGGTTCTACAACGAATTGCTTCTGTGCTTCGCTGTAAAAAGCCAAAGAACTTACCGGGATATCTATTTCTACCTGTTTACTTTCACCTGCTTTCAGAAAAACTTTCCTGAAACCTTTCAGTTCTTTTACCGGACGCATGACTGAACATTCCGGATCGCTTACGTAGAGTTGGGCAACTTCGGCACCATCTCTTTTTCCGGTATTCGTCAATGTGAAAGTGGCTTTGATCGTTTCCCCCTGGCCATACGTTTTCTTGTCGGTAGCCAGATTTCCAAAAGAGAAGTCAGTATAAGACAGACCATAGCCGAACGGATAGACCACCGGTAACCGTTTCGTGTCATACCAGCGATAACCTACCAGGATATCTTCTTCATATTTTACTTTCAGATCTCTTCCGGGGAAATTACCTAAAGCCATATCCGGAGATTGTTCCAGTGTAACAGGGGTGGTAAAAGGCATTTTGCCACTGGGATTCACCTTCCCGGTAATGGCATCCACCAAGGCATTTCCACCTTCCATTCCGTTATACCATCCCCAAAGGATTGCCGGGGCACAGATATCCAAAACAGCCATATTCACCGGTGAACCGGCAACGATCACCACGATCGTTCTGGGATTGGCTTTGATCACTTCCTGGATCAATTGCACCTGACCGTAAGGCAGTTCCATATATTGACGGTCTGCCGATTCCGTATCATAATCATGGTTTAACCCTCCGACAACAATCGCCACATCGCTGTTCCGGGCTGCGTCGACTGCTTCCTTCAATAACTTCTCATTTACCTGATTTCCATCGGTAAAACTACCGGCATTCTGTCCGTTATTACTTCCTTCGATAAAAGTGGATAGTTTTTCATATCCCTGTGCAAAATTGACTTTCACACGGTCACCCAGTTTCATACGGATTGCTTCCAGCGGAGTGACTTCATACAAAGACTTGATCTCGGAACTCAGTCCACCATCCGAATGCCGACGGGTAGCATTATCGCCGATCACAGCAATGCTTTTCACCGACGAGATATCCAACGGCAGCAGGTTTTCTTTATTCTTCAATAACACAATCGCTTCGGCAGCGGCCTGATAAGCAGCCTGCTGATGCTCCGGCGTATTGATAGAACCCCGGTTAAAACGTTTCTTTGGGTCCAGAACTTTCGTTTTGATCATGACACGGAGTACATTACCTACTTTTTCATCTACCAGGCTTTCAGCCACTTCACCCTTCTTTACCGCCTCTATCAGAGGATTGGCAAAATACCAGTCATCATAATTTTCAATATTGGTCCCCATTTCCAGATCCAGACCGGCAATAGCGGATTTTACCGTACTGTGGGCTGCCCCCCAATCGGTCACATACACTCCTTTAAAACCCCATTCATCACGAAGGATGTCGCGTGCCAGATATTTGTTTTCTGCACACCAATCGCCTTTATATTTGTTATAGGCGGCCATCACGGTCAGGGCACCGCCTTCCTGTACTGCCGCTTTGAATGCAGGCAGATAGATTTCACGGAGGGCACGTTCGCTACATTCCACCTCGACAGTGGTACGGTCCGTTTCCTGGTTGTTCAAAGCGAAATGCTTCACGCTGCATGCGACATCACGGCTTTGCAGTCCCTGGATATACTGAACGGCGAGTACAGAGTTCAGATAAGGGTCCTCGCTCATATATTCGAAGTTACGTCCGCACAACGGGCTACGGATAATATTCACACCGGGACCGAGCAATACGTCTTTTTTACGCCAGCGGGCTTCTTCACCCAGTACTTCCCCACGGTAATAGGCAAGCTCCGGATTCCAGGCAGCCGCAAAAGCCGTACCTGTCGGAAAATAGGTCGACGAATCGGTAGTCCAGTTGGCATATCCCCAGTCATGCCGGTTAATCTCTGCACGGACCCCATGAGGACCGTCGCTCAGGCTCCATTCCGGAATACCTAAACGCTTGATTTCCGAGACATAAAACTTGGAGTTACCATGTAACAAACTAACTTTTTCTTCCAGTGTCATCCGACGGATCAGCTTCTCGATCTGTTTTTCTATCTGCTGATCCTCTTTATTTATAGGCTGTGTACCCGATACCCCAGTGGTCATACAAAAGGAAAGTACAGCCATAGTCATTAATTTCTTCATGTTTTCTTATTTATTCAACTTCTATTTCAGTGACAGCATCCGGTAGTCCGGCGGCTGTTGCTTTTACACGGATACCCCCTTTTTTACCTGTGTTTTGAACAACGACAAGCGCTTTTCCGTAAAACGCATTCCTCTCCGGTTTTTTCAGGCTGTTGGGATCATTCTGATCGCCGTTGTCCGTTCCGGCAATAAACCCGTCTCCTTCCACCGAGAAACGAATCAGGTTATCGGCACGGGGAACCAGGTTACCGGCTTTGTCCCTCACTTCAACGGTTATAAAAGAGAGATCCGTACCATCTGCCTGAATAACCCGACGGTCAGGGAGTAATGCTAGCTCGGCAGCCTCGCCTGCAGTATGGATTTCCTGTGCCAGCACTTCTTTTCCGGCTTTACGCGATACGGCTTTCAGCGTACCCGGTGTAAATGGAACACGCCAGGATACATGGTAGGTACTGTCATTCTTACTATTCGTGCCGAGACTCTTACCATTCAGGAATAGTTCCACCTCATCCGCCTGGTTGTAATAGGCCCAGACATCTACTTCTTCACCCTCTTTCCAGTTCCAATGCGGGAACAGATGCAGGGTCGGCTGGTCGGTCCATTCACTCCGGTACATATAATACACGTCTTTCGGGAATCCTGCCAGGTCGACGACTCCAAAGAAACTGCTGCGACTCGGCCACCAGTAAGGTGTCGGCTCACCCAGGTAATCAAAACCGGTCCAGATAAACATTCCGGAAGCATACGGCAAACGTTTTACCTCGTGCCAGGTTACTTCATGGGTCGATCCCCAGGGAACATGGCAGTTGTCGTAAGAAGAACAAAGGTGTTCAGGACGATCGAAAGGCTTATCCCATGATTCGGGCCAGACATACATTTCGTCGGATGACATCTGGTAATAACCGCGTGTCATCAAAGCCGATGTAGATTCACTGACGATCAGCTTCTTGCCCGGATAGACCTGTGGGAAAGGGGCATAGTCTTTCTCATGGTAGTTGAAACCATACACATCGAGTGCACCGGAACGGAACAGATGGTTGGCCGGATCTACACCGTTATTCCCGGCAGTTACCGGACGGGTAGTATCCAACTTTCTGACAATATCAGCCAAAGCGATCGTGATCAACGACTGGACACTCATTGTGCTATCCTCCAGCAAAGCCGGATCTATCTTATGACCGGCATTCAGGATCAGGTTCGCTTCCTGCAGGCTCAGTGTATCGGCATCCGCATGCGACCATTGTTCAAGTACCTCATTTCCGATACTCCACATGAAAACGGAGGCATGGTTACGGTCACGCTTGATCTGGTCGGTCAGGTCCCGTTCATGCCATTCGTCAAAGTATTGTGCATAATCGTAAGGCGATTTTCGTTTTCTCCACATATCGAACGATTCATCCTGTACCAGCAGTCCCATCCGGTCGCATAGTTCCAGTAATTCGGGAGCCGGTGGATTATGGCTGGTACGGATCGCATTGACACCCATATCTTTCATTATCTGCAACTGACGCTCGATCGCACGTTTATTAACGGCCGTACCCAGGCATCCCAGGTCATGATGCAGACAAACACCCAACACCTTTGTCGGTTCTCCGTTCAGATAAAAACCGGTTGCCTCATCCCACCGGAAAGTACGGATACCGAAGGTTGTTTCATATCGGTCGGTCAGTTGATTTCCGGATCTTACTTCAGTTACAGCAGTATATAATGCGGGATTTTTTATTCCCCACAATTCAGGGGCTTTTACCTCAAGAGTCTGTTTAATAATATCACTACCGTTCTCCGGTAGTTCGACCGGAAGAGAGGTATGTGCAATAACTTTTCCGGAAGGGGCTTTAATGATTGTCGTCAACTCGGCAGTAACTGCAGCTGCATGAGTATTCTTCAGTGTCGTTTCAATCACTACCGTCGCCCTCTCCTGTGCGACATCCGGAGTTGTAATATTCGTTCCGTACTGATCCACATGAACCTGACCGGTTTTAACCAACCAGACATTCCGGTAGATACCTGATCCCGAATACCAGCGTGAGTTAGGTTGCTGCGAGTTGTCAGCCTGTACAACCAGTACATTCTCTTCCTGACCGTATTTCAGATAAGGAGTCATATCATAACGGAACGAGATATATCCGTTCGGACGGAATCCCAGCAGATGACCGTTCAGCCATACCTTACTGCAACGATAAACACCGTCGAAGTCGATATAGACCTGCTTTCCCCGGTCACTTTCCGGTATCTTGAAATGCTTTCTGTACCAGCCCATACCACCGGGCAAGGCTCCGCCCCCGGGTGTCGCCGGATTCTCTTTGGAGAAATCTGCTTCGATGCTCCAGTCATGCGGAAGGTTCAGTTGCCTCCAGCCGGTATCGTCGGCATCCGGAGCGGAAAGATCCGCCTGGTTGTCTGTCAGCGAGAATAGCCAGTCGTTGTTAAAGGAGGTTCTCTCACGTCCCTGCCGGTCGGCCGAACAGGCCGCCAACAAGAGACTAAAGAATACAATTGCTAATTGTTTCATACATGTTAGTTTATCAGGATAACGAAATGGTTAACTGTTCGCCTTTATATACAGCAGAGACTTCCTTTCCCGCCGGATATTCAGGTGTAACAAAGATAACTTTTATATTCCGTTCCATAGCCATTTCAGGGAAAGAACCGGAACGGGTTCCGATAGTCAGTTCCTTTCCTGATTCTTCATAAGAAAGCGGAATCGTACTGTATTCACCTTTTTCATAGGCATAAGTCACCCCATTATCCTCATACAAGGAGAAAGAGGCATCGGCACCGGTATACACGTAGACCGTCAGGTCTTTTTGTTCTTCGGCAGTCGACTGGATCAGTTTACCTGCAGGGATAATGGAGCCGCCGCGTACAAATAATGGCATTTGTTCATACGGAGCAGCAACAGTGCGGGAAGTTCCTCCGGTCATACTTTTACCGGTATAGTAATCGTACCAGACTCCGGCAGGGAAATAGACCTCCCGGTCCCGTTTCTTGTACTGATGAACCGGACAAGCCATAAAGGCCGGACCGAACATAAACTGGTCATCAATAGTATAGGTCTTCTTATCTTCCGCATAATCCATCACCAGGGCACGCATGATCGTATAGTCATTGAAATAGGTCATACCTGCCAGACTATAGATATAAGGCATCAGGCGATATCGTAATTCGGTATAATATTTCATTGACTTGTAGGTAGGCGTTCCTTCCGGTGCGATATTATAGATTTCGCGGCACGGATACTGACCATGGCTACGGAACAACGGGCAGAATGCACCGAACTGATACCAACGGGTATTCAATTCGCGCCATTCGTTCAGGTCTTCGCTTCCTTCTTCCGCCTGCTCATAACGTTTCTCCACACAGAATCCGCCGATATCCATCGTCCAGTAAGGGACACCCGACATCGCAAAGTTCAAACCGGCACTTATCTGAGCTTTCATATCTTCCCAACGGGTACCGATATCACCGCTCCAGGTAGCTGTCGAATACCGCTGCTGTCCGGCAAAACCGGAACGGGTTAACAGGAAAACACGGTTATCCGGGTTTACACCACGCTGTCCGTCATAGATTGCCTCCGCATTCATCAGGGCATAGGCATTGAAATATTTGGTAGAAGGGCCCAGATAAGTCGGTCCGCACAACTTCTTCCGGTAATTCATATCCGTATTGTCCTGTACGTTCGGTTCGGAGGCATCCATCCACCAGGCATCGACACCCAGGCTGTAGAGATGTTCATTCATCTGATTCCAGAACAATTTACGTGCTTCCGGATTGTAGGCGTCATAGAATGAGCCGATATATCCCGGATAGATCCAGTCGCGGATACTGTCTTTAATCGCTTGCTGATACATAGCTCCCAGTTGGTCCAGTTCCTTGTAATGCTCTGTCGTCATATAAAATTTAGGCCATACGGAGATCATGAAACGGGCATCCTTCTCGTGTATCTCCCTGATCATTCCGGCAGGGTCCGGGAAACGTTCCTTGTCGAATTCATGGCTTCCCCAGGCATCTACCGGCCAATAACTCCAGTCCTGAACGATCACATCCAATGGGACCTGGCGTTTCCGGTATTCATTCAATGCTGTCAGCAATTCATCCTGTGTTTTATAACGCTCACGGCTTAACCAATACCCCATGGCCCATTTAGGCATCACCTGGCTTTTACCGGTTACGGAACGATATCCACTGATCACCTCATCCATATTTTTACCGTTGATAAAGTAATAGTCGATCTGATCACCCATCTCGCTCCAGAATGCCAAACGGTTCTGTTCGGCTTCGGGCAACGGACTCAGCACCTTCAATCCCAAATAAGAGACACCACCATCCGGAAGCCATTCGACCCGGATCGGATAACGCTTTCCTTTTTCCAGACGAACTTTGGTTTTATAATCGTTCGGGTTCCAGGCAGTACGCCAGCGTTCGGCGACCACTTCTTTCCCATCGATAAAGACTTTCGTATATCCGGCATAATGTAGTTTGAAATGATGTACACCGCTTTCTGTTGGTTCTATCTCTCCTTCCCAGGTGGCATAAGCCTCATTGGAAGGAAATTTCTCCGGAAAATTCTTGATCGTTACCAGATCTTCATAATTGATTTTGTCCTCTTTTCGGATCAAAGGTTGTACCGAAGAGGTCCGATCCTTATAATAAGTAGCGGTCAATGCACCGGCCTGCCCTTCCTTATCATACAGTTTAAAGACATCGCCCAGTTCAGCATAGGGGCGTTTATCCCCGAAACGGCTCAAGGAATAGTTATGCCAGAGTATTCCATACCCTTTGGTGGAAACGATAAAAGGAACGCTTACTTTCGTATTGTACTGGAACAGTTCTTCGTTTTTTCCTTTATAATTGAACTCGTCGCTCTGATGTTGTCCCAGACCATACAATCCTTCCTCTTCGTCATTTTCAAAAACCTGACGAAACGAATAACCATTGGTTCCTTCCACCCGCACCGGGGTGAATTCTTTCCCACCTCCATTCTGTTCACGGAGGATCAGGTTCCCTGCCTTATCCGTGAACCAAACTTCGCCTGTTCTCTGTAATAGACGGGCCTGTAAAGTAGCTGTTCCAAGCGTGATGGTATCCCCGTTCCGGGTGATCTCAAAAGCTGGGACAGGTAACTGATGCGTGTCTTTGATCAGATTTACACTTTCTTCAAATATGCCTGTTGGTGATGCCATCACCCGGATTACATCGTCGGTAATCACTTCCAACTTAACGGCTTTTGTCTCGCCGGAAGTAATAGGGACGATTATTCCATTCTCTGTCTGTCGGACAGCATCCGACTGGCAGGCAGAGAACAACAGCGTTCCGAAGGTAAGACATACAATCGCTTGTTTCATATTCTATCTTATTAGTCTGTCACTTTAAATTTCACTTTTCCTTCCAGGCCGTCGGCTTTCACCTGATGCCCTTTTACAGAGACTGTCAACGGATGAAGCTGATTGTCTGACGGCAGGCAAACCAGTCCGGTTGCTTCGGTTGCATCGGAAGCATAGATTTTCAGTTCGAGCTGGCTCCAATCCATCTCATCTGTATTTTGTGCCAGTTTGATATGTGGCAATACGGAACCGTCACGAACCAGGATCACAGCAGGTATTGTTCCTGTCTGAATAGTATGCCAACCTCCGGCATACGTTTTTCCGGTCTGGTAATCGATCCATTTACCTTCCGGCAGATAGACATCGCGTTCGGAACCGCTTTCCATCATCGGGGCGACCAACATCTGGCTACCGAACAAGTATTCATCTTCAACCAGCCATGCACCGGCATCATGCGGGTATTCCACAAAGAGAGCACGCATCATCGGAAGACCTTTCTCCGTACATTCTTTTGCCTGTGCATAGACATACGGCATCAGTTTATATTTCAATTCCGCATTCTGACGGAAAGCTTTCAGGAATCCTTCATTATACAACCAGGGTTCTGTAGGAGGTGCACCGTGTGCACGGGTGTGAGAACATAGGAATCCCATCGGTAACCAGCGGCGATAAAGTTCCTCCGGAGTAGATGTTACAAAGCCTCCGATATCATGGCTCCAGAAAGAGAATCCGCTCAAACCGAAAGACAGACCGCCACGCAATGTTCCCAACATACCCATATCTGTATTCTCTGCATCACCGCCCCAATGTAACGGGTAACGCTGTGAGCCTGCCCAGGCACTACGCGCCCAGATAATATTTTCGCCATGTACGTCCTTGATAATATCGGCAACAGCCTTGTTATATCTCAACGGATAAAGATTATGCTCATAAAACCCGCTTTTACCGGAAGCATAAATGCCATTGAACGGAGCGGCTTCACCGAAATCGACCTTGATAGCGCCTACCCCCATCTTAATCAGGTTGGCCAGTTTGTCCTGGTACCACTTAACCGTATTCAGATTGGAGAAATCCAATACAACATCTTCATAAGGAAGTTCTCCTTTACCATTCTTCACATACAGGTCCTTTTCAATCAGCTCGCTAAAGAAACGGTTCTTCGGCGTGAAATAAGGCAACTGCCACAAACAAGTATGGAAGCCTTTCTTTTTCAGATCATCCAACATCAGTTGCGGATCGGAGAAGCGGTTCGGAGCAAACTGGTAATCGCACTGCCAGTCGGTTTCAAACCAGCCGGTATCAAAGTGAATCACATCAGAGGGGATCTTATGCTTACGCAGGTTTTCTGCTACGTCGTATCCGTCTTTTTGTGAGAAATAAGTGATGCGGCTCATCCAGGTTCCGAACGACCACAGAGGCGGCATTCCCGGCTTACCCACAATCTCCGTATATTCATTCAGAATATCTTTCGGTTCTCCGAAGAAAACGAAAAAGTCCATTGTCTCATCACCCATGAATAGCTTATTGACATTGATATTGGTCGCACCAAAGTCGCAGGTCACCGGGGCGGAGGTATGCATGAACATACCATAGCCGCGGTTACTCATAAAGAAAGGAATGGGTTTATATTGCTGGTCGGTTTCGGGTCCTTGGGGGTCGGTTACAAACAGGTGTACTTTCTGTCCCACTTTATTCAGAGGGCCGAAAGACTCACCGCAACCGAAAATCTTTTCGTTCGGAGCCAGAGAGAATACAGGATTAATGCTCCGGCTGTTATCCGATCCGCGTTTGATAAAATTGAACGGGACAATCTTAGCCTGGGTCGAGTCGTTATCATGCAATGTACGGGTCTGCGTCATAATCTTGCCCTTCGCATCACGCAAAACGATACGCCAAGGGTTCTTTTCAATGGTTATACTGCCGTTGGCATTTGCATATGTCACGGCATTCCCCGTTTCTGTTCCCTTCCAGGAGCTGTCTTTGCCTGGTTCTTTGGCAAGCATCAGGGAGGTTTCATCCTTCGGTTCCACCGGTGTCGTTAACATCCGGACGCGGACCGTACGGGGAGAGACAAAGTCGATAGAGAATCTTAATTCGGGATCATTTACATAAGCTGTAAAGGGGAAATCCTGCATTTTCAGCGGTACAGGCAATACTGTATTTGTATTGAACGCCTGGCGGCTTTCCAGCGTGTACCGTTTCCATCGAACGGTACCGCTGGCTTTTGCTACATCAAATGATGACAATTCATCTGCAAAGAAAAAGATGTTGGTGAAATCACCGAAATCGGTGCTCATATCTTTCGCCTGGTTCATCAGATACTGTGAACCCGAATTAATCTGAAGCTGTGCCTGTGACTGCAAAGGTAATCCACCCAAAGCAGCTAAAGTTAATGACAGAAATAATTTCTTATTTTTCATGATCTATCTGTTTTAATATTTGAATACACGGTACGAATGAGGCATAAGCGTCAGGCGGAACCTTTTGGACGAAGTTTCTTCACTAACCGGAACCACAACGGAATCGTCGACGATATCAGTCAGTTGCTTTACTCCCTCATCTGTGATCACCCGGATCGTGACAGGCTCATCATTGAATGATTCCACAATGAATGTCCCGTTATCATAAAGAAACAGGCTCACTTTGGACGGTGCCTCGATACGCACAGGCAGATCCTGGCTCATCACCCGGCGGAATATATTCAGTACGCCTTCGGGAAGATCGTATAGATTTCCCATATCGTCCGGAATAGTGATCACGTACAAACTACCTTTCGAATAAAGAGCCCGAAGCAACATCGGATATCCACTGACACCACCTTTGAGAGGACGCCCGGCACTTGCCAGCTCCCAGGCATCGTTTGTCTGGTAACGAACCTGAGGAATCAACAGGTCACGACCGGATTTACCCAAAGGCCCGAAATCATTCACCAATGCTTTCAGATCCGAACAACGTAATTCGGCAATTTCGGCGATCTGTTCCGGTATAGCTTTCAACAGGCTACTGGTAATCACTATATCTCCGCCTTTCTGTAACTGGGCCTTCATCTTTGGAAGCAGCACCGGATCATATTTAGCCTGTTCAGTCAGCAAAACGACTTGCTGATCTGTCGGGAATTCGGGATACATATCCATCGGCAGGCCGATCATTCCCAGATAATTCGGAAGAAAGTCATCCCCCAGCGAATGATAAGGTTTGTAAGACTTAATCCCGACCGGCTTCCCGAGCTTATGGACAAACTTATCTATTTGTTCGAAAGTCACACCGGCTGCACGGGCAATCGTAGTTGGCTGCACCTGTTGTCCGGCGGTTGATCTGACCGGCTTCATCATCTCATCGTAATTAAAACTGGTCCCTTGTCCCTGCCAGGGAGTACGGTGCTCCGGTTTGATCTTTACATCCAGCAGTTGGTTATAGGCAAAAAGGATCATTTCAGGAGCTTTGGCGAACATGGTCAGCCAAAGTTGTTCAGCATACCGGTCCATCCCCAGTTCGGAACCACCGGCATCCACCCAACCACCTCCGTTATGACCGGGGCGCAGATTCTCATAATACCGAACCACATTATAGCTCAGATAATTTTGCAAATGCTGTGCATTACCCGGATCACGGGTTTCCGTTCCGGTCCATACACCGTCAAACAACCGGGGACCGTTCTTCAGATCGAATCCCAATCCCTGGAAATGATCGTACCAGTTCGGATATTTGATAATCACCTTTACATTCGGATTGACTTTCTTTGCCGGTTTCAGAACCAACGTCTGACCGGCTTCAGTCATCAGTTTAGTGCGGTAATCACTCCAGCTCTGACTGCCTTTGGCCTTGATTTCTATATCCGATTTACAGCTGGTAAAGAAAAAATCATCCAGGATAAAGTCATCGAAATGCCTGGCTGTATGTTCAGCTATCTCCTGTACCATCTTCCGATGTTCGGGATCGGAATAACAGAAAGTTTCAAAGTTATTCGCTTCATTGATCGTATAGGTAATGCCGCCACCCACTTCGATTCCCCGGTCGAGGAAGTACTTCTTTGCCTGTTCCAGGGTTTCATCGGGAACGATCAACAGGTCACGGTGCGTCTCCAAATAGATTTTATCGACCTTTACCTGTTGAGAGATTATATTCCAGGTGGAATCCAGCCACGCAAGATCTTTCATCTTCTCTACCTCATATGCGCGGGTATAAACCGAGACTTTGAAGCTCCGGTAATTACCGGCAAAAATGGAAGAGGAGATCAGCAATACTGACAGAAGATAATATATTCGTTTCATATTCATTGAAATAAATGCGTTTTACAATCCTATTTTTCATTTAGTATCTTCCGGGCAGCCAACACCATATACATAAAGTAAGAAGCCTCGCCCCCCATACAATACTCACCTTCCTGCCAGATGAACGGATACGGCACCAGTTCCGGCAGGTCGGGACGGATCAGGACTGTTCCCGGAGTAACTCCACCCGGTATATAAGAACCATCGGCGCGATTCACCCCATAAGCCACTGTTGCCGAATTCGCTCCGATACCGGAAGCAAAAGAAACCGTGTTACTTCCCGGATGACAGCCCAGGATAAAGTTGATTGCATTGAAAATATAATCTGGTGTGAACAGATCAGGATAAGCATCCTGCAGGAAGCAGTAATAATAGCCTAGCGTCTGCACATCCCAGGAACCAGAACTCAGGTTTCCACGATCTTCGGGTACGCCGTATGGAGTCTGTAATTTCATTTTCTCATACTGGTCACGAACGGTAACCAATGCTTTACGGATAGACTGCGAGAATTTCTTATCATTCACCGCTTTATCGAAACGACCGATAAACCAGCCGAGACGATCGATGTGCTGAACGATATAATCCTGTTCGGCCAGCACATATTCCTTATAGGAATTATCGCCGGTTGTCAGATACAGTTCGACTGCCGCATGTATTTTAGCTCCTTTGGTCCGCTCATCAGTCCGGGTGATTCGGTACAGTTCTTTCGCAGCATCCAATGCCTGTGTACTCAATGTATCGTTAAAGTTTTTCAAAACCCGGGAGATTGCTGACAACTGGGCAGCAGTCGTCAGTTCGCGATACGGGTTATCCTCTGTGAATACCCAACGATCGTCTTCATTTCCAGTCACATTGTCGGTGTGGGCACTGGCATCTCCCAGATGGACGTACTGGCGGACACTGTTACAGATAATCCCGCGGTAAAGACGTCCGAGAGCACGATAACCTGCCACAACGGTCAATGCACCGTTCTCCACCTGCTGCAACAAGTCCGGTTTGCCGTCCGGCTGATGAATCTCGGTAACCCTTTTATGATGATCGATCGTTGTCGCGTCGTAATCGATACCGAAATGTTCATACGCCAATGCCAGGATATAAGCCTCTCCTGCCTGCGATTCCACGCGGAGGTCATAGTCACCGGCATCATGCCAGCCACCGATGGTCAGACCGGGTACGATATCACCCGGCTGGTATTTAGTAAGTGTAGACGCACCTGAAGAATATCCGTCGATATGGCTCAGGTTCACAGGAGCCATACGGGCATCATCCATATGACAAAGGTCATGCCAGACACGGTATTTTTCGTTCACCCGCATATGACACATCTGGATCGGCAGGAAGTACTCCAGTTCCGGCTGCCAGACGCCACGTTCATAAATGTCTTCGGCAATACGGAATACAGGAGAAACGGATTCACCATAACGAACCTGATACAAACCTTCTTCCCGGATAGACGAAAAGTCGAAACGGAGATAGTTGTACCGCAAGAATTTACCCCATTCCTGTGCCGGGCCGTCCAGGACAAGTTCTTCACCTGCATCCGTAATTTTATAAAGAGCCGGTTCACCGATCTGCTTATCACGGCTATCCAGTTCGATCACAGCCATCTTCGGCTGATCCGGATGGTAACCGACCTGCGAAGTCTGTACTACCGGCGTATACATCCAGTCTTTTACTACATTCGGAGTGATCACCCACTTGATCGCGTTCCTGGAAACACCCGCCGGTATCTCTGTCCGCAGAACAAACCAGCCGTTGTTATGATTCATACGTCCGTCATAAAGGATCAGGTCTCCGATTTCTGAACGGACCGTCACTTTGTTGTAAGGATCAGCCGGATTCATGGTGAATTTCTCACCACGGGCATAAGGGGCGGCTATAATATCGTCGGCAATCATCGGGTTGTAGGTGCCGTCACCCAAAAGATGTTTCAGGTCGACCTTTCCTTCCGGATTAAAGTTACCGAGCCATTGGGTATTCGATTCGCAGGAGATTGTCGGACCATTCGCCTGTGCAGGAAAAATACCGGCCTTATGATCCATGATCCAGGGTTTTCCCAGAAGGGAACCCGGGTAAAGCTCGAGGTTAAAACCTATTTTTCCTTCATATTTCTGAGGGACGGGGGTATCCAGATCGACTGTTACGATGACATTGTCACCCTCTCCTGCTACACGGATCGTGTACTGGAATACAAAATCCGGATAAAGGGTCGGGTTAAAACCTGTCATGTGCCTGGACGAATCGGGATAACTTAACGTAACAGTTATACTGTTATCCGCCTCATTCACCTGGCGGCTCCGCAGAACGGGAAGCGGTTGCCATTGCCCCTGAGAGGTCTCCAGACGGATATCGCCACTGGCAGCCACACGGTTGTTGTTCATAATAATAGTTACGCCGGTTTGTTTGCCCTCCGGATAGACATCGCTGAAAGCCATTACATCTACACCTTCATTACGAAGATAACCGGCAGGATCGAGTTTGAATTCCTGCGCCTGAAGAGGGTGGAATTGTATCAATGCTAATAAGCCGATGCTTGTCAATATGTTCTTCATGATATGTATTCTTTTATATGTTGGTATCTGTTTGTTAGCCTTTATTTATTTCCCAATAACTGACGGGCGGCGAGTACCAGGAACATATAGTGCGAGGAACCTCCTCCCATCACATATTCTGTCTGTTGCCAGAGGAAAGGGAAAGTCAACAGTTCGGGGAAGTCGGGACGGATCATGGCAGTCCCGGAGATCACACCACCGGGGATATAAGACCAATCTGCACGGTTCAATCCATAGGCTACCGTTGCCGAATTGGCTCCCACACCCGAAGCGAAGGAGGCGGTATTGCTGCCCGGATGACAACCCAGCACGAAGTTGAGCGCGCTGTAAAGCAACTCCGGCCCGAACAGGTCAGGGTAAGCCTGCACGAGAAAATACTGTTGATAGCCGAACGACTGGATATCCCAGCCTGCTCCCCAAATGCTCGGCTTATAAGGGACGCCATACGGGGTTTCCTTTTTCTGTTCTTCCAGTTCACGGCGGAAAGCGGCGAGTGCCTTGCGTATGTTCTCTGTAAATTTTTTATCCTTGATGGCCTGATCGGCGCGTCCGATAAACCAGCCTGTACGGGCGATGTTATCAACGATCAGTTTCTGTTGCCCAAGGATATATTTTTTGTATCCATCCTCGTGAGTTGCCAGATAAAGTTCTACGGCAGCCTGTAACTTATTTATTTCCGAACGATCGGTCACACGAGTCCGATCAAACAATTCGCGGGCGGCCTGCAAAGATTGTACGCTCAAGGTGTCGTTGAAGCCTTTCAACACACGGGAGACGGCAGCCAGGGCGGCGGCAGTGCTTAATTCGCGGGAAGGGTTATCTTCGGTGAATACCCAGCGGTCGTCGGCATTACCGATCACATTGTCGGTCATGGCACCGGCATCGCCCAGCATGACATACTGGCGCAGGTCGTTGCAAATAATTCCACGATACAGGCGGCCCAGGGCACGATAGCCTCCCACTACGGTTAAGGCACCATTCTCGACCTGTTGTAACAGGTCCGGTTTACCATCCGGCTGATGGATCTCGGTGATCCGGTTATGATGATCGATGGAGGTGACATCATAATCCTCGCGAAAAGCCTCATAAGCCAATGCCAGGATATAAGATTCGCCGGCTTGCGATTCTACGCGCAAGTCGAAATCACCCGCGTCATGCCATCCGCCGATATTTAATCCCGGAACGATATCCCCCGGGGCATACTTTGTCAAAGTAGAAGCATTCTGCGTATATCCGTCGATATGATTCAGGGCGGGAGCCATACGGGCATCGTCCAAATGACAATAGTCGTGCCACACCCGATATTTTTCGTTCACCCGCATGTGGCACATTTGTACCGGAAGAAAATATTCCAGGACCGGCTGCCATACGCCCCGTTCATAGATATTCCGGGCGATGCGGAAAACAGAAGAGACCGAGTTTCCGTAACGAATCCGGTAAAGCCCTTCCTCCTTCACGTCCGTGAAATCAAATTTAAGATAGTTGTAACGCAGGAAGTTTCCCCACGGCTGTGGGGCTACGGCATGGATTTTCTCCTCTCCTTTTGCCGTAAGACGGTATAATATAGCTTCAGGACGTGCGCTATCGCGGCTATCCAACTCGATTATCGCCTCTTTCGGCTGCGCCGGGTGGTAACCGACCTGTGAAGTCTGGATAACAGGCGTATACAGCCAATCTTTTACTACATTCGGAGTGATAGTCCAGCAGACAGCGCCTTTCGTCACTCCGGCAGGAATTTCGCTGCAGACGACAAACCAACCGTTATTATGGTTCATACGTCCGTCGTATAATTTTAATTCTGTGTTTTCCGATAAGATGGTAAATTTGTTGTAAGCATCGTCAGGGCGGACGGTGAAACAATGTCCAACCGCATAAGGTTCGGCTATCAGATCGTCGGCGACGATGGGATTATAAGATGAACCGTCTCCCGCCAGCTGTTTCCGGTCAGCCAAGAGGCCGCTTTCTTTCGTAAAAGAACAGTAATCACCTGTATGCTGATGATTGGAACGTACATTTAAAGTAGGTCCGTTAGGCTGTTGTGGAAAAATACCGTCCTGTTCATCCATGATCCAGGGTTTGCCGAAAAGATCGCCCGGAAAAAGTTCGAGATTAAAGCCGACCTTACCAGCGAAGTCTGCCGGGATAGGTCGGTCGAGGTCGACCGTCACTACGATATTCCCGCCTTTCCCTTCTACACGGACCGTATAATTGAATTGGAGGTCAGGGTAGATCATCGGATTAAAACCTGTCATATGACGGGAAGAATCGGGATAGGAAAGTCGCGTGATGATCGTGTTGGAAGTATTATCTACAATGCGATCCAGTTGTTTTGGCACCGGCTGCCATTGTCCCGGTGTTGCTTCGAGACGGATATCACCGTTGGTAGCGATCCGGTTACCATGCATGATAAGGCTGACGCCCCCCTGATGGCCTTCGGGATAGAAATCGTTGAACGACATTACATCTACTCCCCCGTTGTTGAAGTATCCGGATGAATTGAGCTTGAACTCCTGAGCCGTCAAGGAGAAGACAGAAGCCAGTAAATATATGCCGATAAGTGTTCGTTTCATGTGAATAAGATTTAATAAAGACCTATCAATCCCTAATAGCATAATGAAATGCAACAAGTTATTTTACCGTCTTTTTGATACGTTAAAAAATATTACCCGGTGAGGTAATCTGAAATACATGGTATAGTAATCTGATTTACCCGATAGGGCAATGTCATTTTGATAGTAACGGTTTTCCTCCGCAAAAGGAAATAAAGGGGGTGTTATAGGTCTTTCCTACAACAGACTTTAACACCCCTGCCTCCTCTCCAAAGGGAAGAGTTACTACCAAACTACAATAAACACTTACAATCAATAACCTGGATTCTGATCTTCCGGTCCGATCTCCGCATTCGTTAAGATTTCCTGATAAGGAATCGGATAAAGCATCTTATCCTTGTTATAATCGAATGTACGATAAGTGCGCCAGTCCTGATAAGCAGCATCCGATCCCGGAGCAGTACCTACTCCCTTCGGATATTCCAGGTTGATAAACTCCTCGATCATTCCGGTACGCTTCAAATCATAAAACAGGCTAAATTCCGCATTGAACTCATGGCGACGTTCCATATTGACGGCAACCATCCAGGTATCGGAAGAATAACCTTTTTCCGCTTTGTATTTCGTGTAATAGGTTTTAGCGTCAGGCACTGCCACTGTTTCAGTCTGCATCGGAATCGGATATTTAGCATCGCTCAGACTGACCTCATGGTTACCCCAGGCACGTTCGCGTATCTGGCGGATCGCATCCCAACCACTTATTTCGTCGCCGGTCTGGAAGCTACATTCTGCATAATTCAGCAAGATGGCGGCATAACGCAGCAGGTGCATGGTAAACGGTTGGTTGATCGTCGTCCAATAGTCGCAGTTGGCGCGCCAGTATTTCAAACTGGAGATATTCGGCATATATTCGGAACCAGTCTTCACATTCGGGGCACCGTTTGCACCGATCGTTTGCCCTGTCCAGGGGTTTGTTTCTCCCAAAGCCACCATAGAGGCGGCACGGCGGCGGTCGCCATCCTCAAACGAGTTGTAACATTCCCAGGAAACAAATAAGGAACCCCAACCGTTATACTCCATCGAAGCGGCACAATAGCATGCTGTCATATAATGATCTTCCGTTGGCGACCACCCTTGCACACCCGACATGTTATTACCATTGTCTGTCCACATCACTGTGGCAAAGACGTCTTCTGTTTGCCATGCTTTTTCAGGATCATACAAATAACTGAAGCATGGAACCAGTGAATAGGTGTTGCTGTCGATTATTTCTTTCAGCAAAGTCTTAGCTTCGGCATATTTTTCCTGATACATCAGGGCCTCGGCCTGATAACCTAAACAGAAACCTTTTGTTATACGTCCGTACTCGCCATTGATCGGTGTCCAGTCGAGAACAGAAGCACCAAATGCGAGGTCGTCGATGATTACCTGCCATGTTTCATCTTCCGTATCCGGGCGCGGCTTGGAAGGTGTATTTACATACGTCTCGCCAGCCATCAGCATGGGCACACGTCCGAAGTTTTTCGCCAGAGCCAGGTAGTTGTAAGCACGGATAGCACGTGCCTGCGCTTCGATCTTCTTCTTGCCGGCTTCGCCTTCGCTGAAAAGATCGTTGTCCATACTTTCCAGACCGTCGAGCAAGGTGTTGCAACGGGAAATCGCCTTATAACAGCCTACCCATAAAGAGAGGAATTCGGAACTGGAAGAGGTCCAATCTTCCGTACAATAGGCTTTATCCCAACCGCTTGCCTGTGTGTCGAGGGTCGGATGGTTCGACAGCATGTATTGTGGCTTAAAGCCCCACATGGAACCGTCGGCACCGGCCTCGTTGTCTTCTTTGGAGGGATAGAAGGTATCGTAACAACCGATCAGGCCACCTTCCACGTTGTCTTCACTTTGAAACATGAAGTCGCCCGGCAAAATATCGTAATGGTCTACTTCCAGATAATCCTTACAGCTGTTTGTCGTAAGCAAAAGGAGTAACGATAAGGCAGATATAACTATTTTTTTCATAAGACTCGAATTATAAGATTAAATAATTAGAATTGTACGCTCAAACCAAATGTGAATGTACGCGGATAGGGGTAACGGCCGCCATCGAAACCGGTTTGCAAGACTGCTGCATTGCCGACTTCCGGATCGCCGAATTTATTATAGCCGGAGAAGCACGCGAGGTTCTCGACAGAGGCGAAGATACGTGCATTGTCCATGCGGAGCGGCTGCAACCAACGTTTCGGGAAGGTATAACCGATCTGGATGTTCGCTATTTTCAGGAAATCGCCTTTCTTCACGTAGGCATCGGAGGCTTTCATGTTTGTATTGTTATCATTCATTGTCATGCGCGGATACATCGTATTCGTGTTCGATTCGCTCCAGGCATTGTTGATGTATTCTTTCAATGTGTTCTGTACACCACCGCCCGTCTTATATAATTGTGTCATTTTCATGGCGGCATACGAGTTGATCTTCATACCGGCAACACCGTACATGTAGATCATGGCGTCCCAGTTCTTCCAGCTGGCATTCAGGGTGAGGCCATAGTTCAGCTTCGGGAAACCGTTCCCTAATACTTTTTGGTCGTCACCGTCGATATGGCCATCGCCGTTCAGGTCTTTGTATTTAAAATCGCCCACAGTGGTAGCATTTACCTGGTAAGCGTCGTATCCGTTCTCCTTTGCCAGGGCATTCGCAGCATCTACTTCGGCCTGGCTCTGGAAGATACCTTCCACTACATAACCGTAATAGGAACCGACTGCGTGACCTTCCATCGTTACGGAGTGGTTAGTCCAGTTATCGCCGTCGTCGGTAATCAAATCGCCGTTCGCATCGAGGTTGTTGTAGATAGGGTCACCCACTTCGATTACTTTGTTCTTCAACGTAGAGCCGGTCAGTGTAGCACCGAGGTTCCAGTCGCCGAAACGTTTGTTATAGGATACGCTGAACTCGAATCCTTTGTTCTGGATATGTCCGGCGTTGGTATAAACCTGTCCGTGTCCGGTAGACGGGCGCATGTTGCGATAAAGCAGAAGGTCTTTGGAGTCACGGATGAAATAATCCATCGTAATGTTCAGGTCGTTGTTAAGCAAGCCCAGGTCGAGACCGATATTTGTCTGTGTATTCGTTTCCCATTTCAGGTTGGTGTCGATTTCTTTCAGTTGGGCGAAGCCGACTACCTTGTTATAGTTGGAAGATGAACCTCCTAATTGTCCCCAGTCGTAAGCAATGCGGTTGGAAGAGAGTTGAGCAACGGAAAGGCTGGTCGCACTGCCTGCATTACCGGTTTGTCCCCAACCGAAACGTAGCTTCATGTTGCTGAATATATCCAGATTCTTGATAAAGTCTTCTTCAGACAGACGCCATGCCAAAGCGGCAGAAGGGAAAGTACCCCAACGGTTACCCGATCCGAAGTTGGATGAACCGTCACGACGTACGGTAGCGGTAACGATATAACGGTCCATCAGGGTGTACATGGCACGGCCGTACCAGGAGATGTAACGCGTCTTCAGATTATAACCGCCGTCGCCGATGCGTGAAGTCTGGTCGCTGGTCAACGACATCTGACGATAACTGTCTGCCAGGAAATTGCTTGCATTGGAAGAGACCCAATGGCCCCAGTAATTGGTGACCGAATTACCTGCCATGACCGTCAGGTTATGGATATCGTTCTTCCAGTTATAGGTGAAATAGCTTTCGATCTCGATATTATTATCCTGCGACTGGTTCATCCAGAAGGAGTTGGTCTGTGCTGCGGTGATGCTTCGCGGATTGACGACATTGAAACCGCTTCCGTCTACTGTCGAAAGCGTATAGGAGCCGATCGTACGGAATTGCAATCCCTTGAACAGATTCAGGTTCAGATAGGCACTGCCGACAAATTTGTTTTCATAGGTAGGGGTCTTATCTTCTTCCATCTTGGCGGCATAGGGGTTGTCCTGGCCTTTCTGGATATCGCCTTCACCGCTGATCTGCATGAAAGCGTTGTAAGTTCCGTCTGCATTGGCGCGCCAGTCGTTGCTGATGAACTGGCCGGTGGTTTCATCCACATAATCCATAGTCGGAGTCAATGTCGCATAGCTGCGGAGGTTTCCGCCTCCCACCTTTTCAGAATGAACGAAAGCGACGTTACCGCCTACTTCGATAAAGTCTTTTACCTTGTGAGTTACATTGGCACGGGCCGTCAGACGGGAGAAGTTGGAATCCAGTATCACGCCGTCGTTATTCAGGTAACCGACCGAGAAAGTCGATTGTGTCTTATCGTTGCCACCGGAAACGGATAGCATGTAATTCTGCTGCAAAGCGGTACGGGTCATAACGTCTTGCCAGTCGATGGTGCGCAGGCGGCCTGCATAGTCTGCACCGAAGGCTTTGTTCTGGATAGAGGCGGCATCGTTGGCACGTCCCTGGCGAACAGAGTAGGCAAAAAGGTCGGCATCGGCTACGTCCAGCTTACCGGTCATGTTCTGGATACCGAAGTTTGCAGAGAAGTTGAGTTGGGTTGCCCCTTTCACCCCTTTCTTCGTCGTGATCATAACGACACCGTTCGCACCACGGGCACCGTAGATAGCGGTGGCGGAAGCGTCTTTCAGGACTTCGATGCTTTCCACATCGGCTGGATTTACAAAGTTGGCATTACTGCCGACCTGTACTCCGTCGACTACATACAACGGATCGGCCGAGCCGTTCACCGTCGCGACACCACGGATACGGATTGTCGCCGTCCCTTCCGGGTCACCCGAGTTCTTGGAAACCATCACACCGGCGGCAGAGCCCTGCAACCCTTGCGCGAGGTTCAGCGGATTACGTTTCATCATCTGTTCCTTGTCGACCGAAACAACGGAACCGGAAATGTCGCTTTTCTTGATCGTACCGTAACCGACAACGACTACTTCGTCGATCATCTCGGAGTCTTCTTTTAATATTATATTATAAGAAGTCTTCTGGGTTACTTTAAAACTTTGAGGATTATAACCGATATAGGAGACTTTCACCTCAGCGCCTTCCGGAACTTCCAGTTCGTACTTGCCATCCATATCACTGATTATACCGATCGTTGTACCGACTACAGCAATGTTCGCCCCGATAATTGGTTCGCCCTTCTCATCTGTAATGATACCAGAGATTTTTTTCGACTGCTGCATAGCAGTTGTGCTTGCCGGATTCACATCACCGTTATCTACTGCCGCATGGGCAACAAGACCGGTACTAAATAAGAATGCAAATCCCAAAGACTTCAGCGTCAACAAAATTTTAACGTGTTTATTCATACTGAATTGATTTAAAGTAAAAAATAAATTTTTAACTGAAACAAAATTAGTTCATGTACTTCCAACACGAAGGAAATAATGTTTCACGATGCGGGTAAAACGGTAAATGAAGAGGGATAAATTGTGTTTTTTATGGGGGAATTTTGTTCATTCCCCTGTTTTTACCTCCATCATTAGTGGAAAAACACATAGATTTATCAATCTGATATATAGCTAATAAGGGTCGGCATAAACAATTCCGCGCCCATGCGAACCGACGTATACTCTCCCATATCTTTTCGGATCTCCGGAGATCTGCAACACCAATCCGTATTGGTGGTCATCATCATTGATACGTACCCAGCTGCGGGCGGCATCGTCGGAACGGAAAAAGCCGGATACTCCGTTCACGATCCCTGCCAGATATAATGACGGATAATCCGAACCGGGCGCGGCTTTTCCAAAACCGAAAGCGTAGATGCGACGCACCTTATCCAGGGGTACGAATGCTTCTCCGGAAAGACCATGATATAGGCCGTCAAAAGCGGCAATCCATAAGTCGCCTTCCTTTCCCGGCGTAGCATACACACGGTCCTGTCCTCCCCGGCGATCACCACGGGCATTGCGTGCCTTACTGTCGAATGGGGTAAAAGGCAATGGGTGGGACCGGAAACTGACACCGCCATCCATACTTTCATATAAAACAGCGGCAGAAAGATCGAGAGCGTAAAAACGTTTCGGATTGACACGGTCGGCAATCACACGGAGATTCTCAGGGATTCCCTCTGCAGTCGACCAAGTTCCCCCCCGGTCATTCGTATAATAGACAGGCATGCGGTCGGGTGTCCATATCCAGGTTCGTCCGTCAGAAGAAACAGCGACATGTCCATTTTGAGCTTTTTCCTGAGGCAGGGAAACCGGCTCCAGCCAACTCTTTCCCCCATCCATCGAATAGGCTAACGGCTTGCCTTCAGGGTGATGATGCGAAACAGTCCCCACACGGACAACCAGATCCGGTTGATCTTCTGCCCCGGTAATACCGGTCGTATTGGAATAATAGGGATCGGCATGGCTACCGGACGGAACGGGACGATCCAAATCCAAATGGGTAAAGCCGCCATAGTCACCTATCGCACTGATCAGTTGCGCACCCTGCTTCGGGCTGTATAATTCCAAAGGAACAGTTTCCTCTATCCCCGTACTCATCACTTGCCACTGTGTCGGTTCTTTTTTATCCATATTACCGAGATTGAATGTCTCCCAACCGCCATATCCGGTTGTAAACAGGGCATGATCGGGATCAAACGGGTCTATTTCAATATCGAACATCCAATGTAACGGGGTAAACTCCACATAAGGAGCTTTGCCATAATCGAAGCGGGCACCTCCTGCAAAGACCGGCTTCCAGGTTTTACCGCCATCGGTAGTCCGGTAAATATCATCTTCCGCATACGAGCCGGCAACCGGACGGTTGAAGGTACTGACAATAAGATGCTTCGGATTCTGCCGGTCGACAGACACTGCGGCATATCCAAAAGCAGCCCCTTTATCCGGATCAGCCTTTACCGGAGAAATATCCTGCCATTTTTCAGTGCGAGGATCATATTTCCAGACCGCCCCGTCATTCATCCGCATCGGGCCGGGATTACTGCCATACGTAATATACAGATAGCCGTCTTCTGAAAGGGTTGCCTGAGTGGGGCGGTACTGTACCGGCTGTCCCGCAAGCGGTTGCCAGCTTTCCCCATAATCATGGCTGACAAAGAAATTATCACGATCTTTCAGTGAAACACCGATATACAAAGTCGAACAACCTTTACCGGCTGTGCCGCCCGATGGATCAAACAAAACTAAATTAATACCGCAACCACGATCCTGCATCCACGGATTACCTCCCTCAGGAATAACTTCCGCCACATTCGGGAACGAACAGACCTGTTGCCAGCTTCTTCCCCGGTCTGCTGAACGCCAAAGACCATCCAGACGGGTACCCAGATAGATTATATCGCTATTCAAAGGGTCTACCATCATGCGTTCGCCATTACCACGGCCATTTTCATTTCCTCCCATGGTAAAAGGCATGTCAGTACGGGTAAAAGTACGTCCGCCGTCATTTGAACAAAGGACAGCGCCGTTCGTACTACGGGTATAGGTTCCGCATGAAAGATAAACGGTTTGAGGATCATTGGGATCGACCGCAATACTCTCCACACCGACCAGATTGTTATCGTCATAAGTGATCCAGTCGAGCATAGAAACCCACTGTTGCGTTTCTTTATCCCAACGATAGGCACCCCCCATATCGGTACGGCAATAGCGTACATCTTTTTCCTTCGGATGAAAAACAATCCCGTCTACAAATCCTCCGCCTACGATCTGAACACTTTTCCAGCGATAGTGTTCCACAGGAACGGAAGGGCGAAGCGATTGGGCAATAATTCCCTGGCTGCCCATTGACAAAAGGATCAGAAGTCCTGTAATGGTCATTGAAATGGCTTTCATGGTAATTGTATATTAATGGTTACTCTCTTTTCATATAGTCAGACGGCAACGTCCCGAATTCATCTTTGAAATATTTACGGAATAATTTGATGTCGTTGAAACCGACCTCACTGGCAACCTCGTTGATACGCATCTGACTTTTCTCCAGCAGTTGCGCTGCCCGTTTCATACGGATTGCACGAATCAGTTCGACCGGTGTTTTACCCGTTATCGAAAGTGTTTTCTTATAAAAGTTCACACGGCTCATCCCCATCTCCCGGCTCAACCGCTCGACAGAAAGTTCCGGATTAGCTATTTGTTCTTCGATATAGGCTATCGCTTTCCGCATCAGCTGCTCATCCATCGAACTGATCGGGATATCGGCCAATTGAATACCTGTTTGCGATGATTGCATGAACTGCTTCTGTAACCGTTTCTTCATTTCTACCAGATGCTGTATCTTCAGAATCAACATATCCATATTGAACGGTTTGCCGATATAATCGTCGGCTCCTGCTTCCAGACCGGTCATTTTACTCTCTTCTGCCGATTTCGCCGTCAAAAGAATTACCGGAATATGAGATGTACGGATATCCTGCTTGATCCGTTTACACAAAACGATCCCGTCCGTTACCGGCATCATCACATCGCTGACTACCATATCCGGAAGTTCTGCCAGAATAACTTTCCAGGCCTGTTCACCGTCATCAGCCGTAAATACATGGTACAAGCCACTTAAACTCAACTTCATGAATTCACGGAAATCTGCATTATCATCGACAATGAGTAAAGTCGGTTTATTCGGCTCCGTACGCATCTCCGTATTTTCTTGCTGTGCCTGTCCGAGTATTTCGTTTTCTTCCCATATTCCTGTCCTTTCCCCGACTCCGGTCGTATCCGATTTATCCGGCGAAGAGATAATCTCCTGTATCTCCGGAAGTTCGATCGGAAGCGATACCGTAAACGTACTTCCTTTTCCAACCTGGCTCCTAACGGAGATCGCCCCGTTATGCAACTTGACAAACTCACGGCATAAATGTAATCCGATGCCTGTTCCAACCACCGTTCCGGATTTATCTTCCGACGGTATCTGATAGAAGCGATTGAAGATCAAATCGTATTTATCTTCTTCAATCCCTATTCCCGTATCAATGACCTGGATCAATAACATGCTTTTTCCTTCCTCATCCTGTTGCATGCTCAGGTTAACAGATATCTCCCCTCCTTCAGGTGTGAACTTGAAAGCGTTACTTAATAAATTGGATACGATCTTAAAAACCTTATCCGTATCGAATTTCATGACCAACGAAGGGAAGGAAGTCGTATACGAAAAACGAATATTCTTTTTCTCCGACAGTTCCTTAAATGAATAAGTAATATTCCTGACAAACAACACGATATCTCCGGAGGATAAAAGTAGCTGGACACCCTGCACATCGATCTTCCTGAAATCGAGTAACTGGTTTACCAAACGTAATAACTGGTTCGCATTCTGGTAGATCAACTTCAGTATCATCTGATTCTCCGGGTTACTTTCGCTCTTCATCAGCTTCTCTATCGGTGTAATGATCAGGGACAAAGGCGTACGGAACTCATGGCTGACATTGGTAAAGAAGCGTAATTTCATCTCATCCATCTCATGAAGCTGGTTGGCCCGTATCCGTTCCTGTTCTTTCTCGAATTTACGCTTCTGAATATGAAGAATACCCCGGATAATGGCGAACACGATAATGGCAGCCAGGATACAATATAAAAAGATCGCCCAGTTGGTCGCCCAGAAAGGAGGCATGATCGTTATCTTTAGTTTTATCGGCTCCTGCCCCCAAACACCGTCATTATTTTCTGCTTTCAACAGAAAGGTATAGGTTCCGGGAGAAAGATTGGTATAAGTAATATTCCGGTTTACCGCATCGATGGTAGCCCATTTTTTGTCGAAGCCTTCCATTATATACGAAAAGCGGTTCTTCTCCGGAAGAAAATAGCTAAGAGCCGCGATATTCAAAGAAAAACTACGTTCATCATATTGCAACGACAACTCGTTGCAATAGCTGATATCATCCTGCAGGATGATACGCCCGTTATAGGGCTGTCCGGGCAAAATCTGATCATTCTGTACCAGGAAACCCGTAACGGCAACTGCCGGAGGATAGAAATTATATTTTATCCGGGAAGGATTAAAAACAGTCAGTCCGTTCGTTCCTCCGAAGATCAGTTCTCCTGAAGCAGAGCGGCATACACTGTTCCGGTTAAAAACACGACCCTGCACACCCTCATTCTCATAATAAGTGACACAATTAAACCGATATGTTCCGTCCTTCTTATAATGTGGGGTTAGCTGGAGTAAACCGTTCTTCGTCCCAAGCCACAAAACATAAGTATCATCTTCCCGGATAGACATAATATCGTTGTCAGGCAAACCATTCGTTTTATCCAGTTGATATAGTTTATCGTGGGAAGGGTCATAAACGGTCAGTCCGTTATTACTGCCGATCCACAACAGATTACGGCTATCCCGGTAAACTGTATTGATCGCTTTATCATTGAACACTTTCCCCCTGTTCATCTCCCCTTTAAAAGAAGATACACGCCCGCTTTTCGTATCGAGCATATTCACACCCAACGAGGTACCTATCAGTAATTCATCCTTATTACCTTTGGATATGGAATAAATATAATCGGAGCCCAATGGATTCTCCGGGTCGCCCGAATGGAAATGTGACCATTCCCCCGTCTTCAGCTCCAGACAATCCATGCCTCCTCCCAGCGTGCCAATCCAAAGATTGCCGGCCTCATCCGCATAAAGACTGTAGACACTGTTGTTCGATAACTCTTTCAAACTGTCGGTCTGAGGACGGTAATGTTTAAAACGGTTCCCGTCAAAACAATCCAGTCCACCGACATAAGTACCGATCCAGAGATTATCGCTGGCATCATTTTCCAGACAAACAACAATGTTACTGCTGATACTCGACGGATCAGCCGGATCATGGCGATACTTCCGGTATTGTCCGGTTGTCCGGTTATAATATAACAATCCGTTCCCGTTAGTCCCGATCCACAAATTCCCGGAACGATCTTCCAGGACGCAATTACAGTCATTGATCTCCGCATCCTCAGCCTCCATAACCGGATAACGGAGCGAACGGAACTTAAAGATACTTTCATGATAATAGTTGATACCGTTCTTGTAAGTACCTGTCCAGATAATCCCTGTATCATCCTTATATAAACTGATCACACTGTTTTGACTGATACTCCGCAGGTCGAACGGGTTATTCTTCAAGTAACGGATCGTTTCCGTCTTCTTGTCCAGCAGATTCAGGCCACCATGATCGGCAGCAATCCAGATCACGCCTTCCGAATCTTCCTCCACTCCCCGTATCAGCGAAGAATTCAGGGGAAGAGGAGAAGAAGTATTATATTGTTTCCACCTGCCATTCCGCGGAGTGAAACGGTACAATCCCCCATAACTTTCCGGATCCGGATAAACCCAGATCTCGTTATCACTATCTACGAACAGCATGAATCGTCTGGCCTTACACGCCTTTTTCAGATGGTCGTTCTTCAAGATGGACTTTCCCTGCTGCAAATCGATCATCTCGATCACACCGGACGTATGGATCACATACAGGATCTCTCCCTTCTGATATACATCGCACACCTGCCCTTCCGACGGATCAACCGGATAAACAACCGCTTTTCCGGTAGAATAATCATAGGCATACAATTGATTATCTGAAGTACTGAAAATCAATTGCAGGTCTTTCCCTTGAAAGACACCTGATATATTAGCTGGCAAACCCAATTCTTTCCGGGCCTCTTCCAATGTCAGAAATATATTTTTAACCGGATTATAGACTCCAACCTTTCCGTCTTCATAAGAGATCCACAGATTTCTGTCTGCCGTTTCCGTGATCTGGGTCACATAAGCTTCCGAAAACAGCGCACCGTCCACTTCATGCCGGAAGGCGCGGAACTCATAGCCGTCGAAACGGCTCAGTCCCGAACTCGAACCAAACCACATAAATCCTTTCCGGTCTTTATAGATACAGGTCACTTCATTAGACGATAACCCGTTGTTTACATCCAGACGGTTAAACAGGATTTTATTCTCTACCCCTTGTACGAGAGTAACCGTACAGAGTAAACAAACAATAATATATATAAATCGCATTCTATTCATACAACAGTAATAGACTAATCGGTTTCATATCCTTTATCCCTGATAACAGGTTTACAAACTTATCATTTTTTGTCTGTACAGACAGGGGGTATTTGTAACTTTTTACAGGTTATTTTGTTATTGTAATCAGAATATCAGGGATAATAAGTATTATTATTCACCTATTATCATGATATTTACAAAATAAAACACAAGGATATAAAAGACCGTAAAAAAACAGGGATCAATATACAAAACCGGAACAAGCATCGTTATTATGTAAACTATTCCGATTAAATTTGTAAGAAATAATTTAGGTAACATATGGCAGTAAAAAAAGACAGAGTACTTTGGGCAGATGATGAGATCGATTTGTTGAAACCTCACATTTTGTTTCTACAGGATAAAGGATATGAAGTGATTCCGGTGATCAGCGGGCAGGATGCTATCGACTGTTGCAGGGATCAATCGTTCGATATCATATTCCTGGACGAGAACATGCCGGGTCTGACCGGTTTGGAGACACTGGCACAGATCAAAGAGATCAATCCCAACGTTCCGGTCGTCATGGTTACCAAAAGCGAGGAAGAGAGCATCATGAACCAGGCTATCGGGAATAAGATAGCCGATTATCTGATCAAGCCGGTCAACCCGAATCAACTGCTTCTTTCCATCAAAAAGAATGTTCATAAAAATGTGATTATTTCGGAAACGACGACAGTCGGCTACCAGCAGGAATTCAACCGTATCGGCATGCAGATCAACGATTCGCTGACCACCGACGATTGGATGGAGTTATACAAAAAACTGGTCTACTGGGAGCTGGAGTTGGAAAGCAGCCAGGTGCAAATGACCGACATGCTCCGGATGCAGAAAGAAGAAGCGAATAAAGCTTTCGGCAAATTCGTAAAGAAGAATTACGTAAACTGGATACAGAACCCAGCCGAGCGTCCTTTGATGAGTCCGGACCTGTTCAAGAAAAAAGTATTCCCGTTGCTGGATAACGACGAGAAGGTCTTTTTCATCCTGATCGATAACTTCCGCCTGGACCAGTGGCGCGTGGTAAAAGACCTGCTGGCTGAATATTTCACTTTCGATGAAGGATTATATTACAGTATTCTGCCTACTGCTACCCAATATGCACGCAATTCCATCTTCTCCGGCCTGATGCCTTTGCAGATAGAGAAAATGTTCCCGGATTTATGGGTGGATGAGGAAAGTGAAGAAGGCAAGAACCTGAACGAAGAGCCTTTGATCCAGACACAGATCGACCGCTTCCGTAAGAAATATAGCTTCTCTTACAACAAAGTACACGATTCGCAATACGGAGAAAAGCTACTGAATATGATCTCTTCTCTGACACATAACCAGTTGAATGTCGTTGTTCTCAACTTCGTGGATATGTTGTCGCATGCCCGTACGGAAATGAAAATGATCCGTGAACTGGCACAGAGCGAAGCAGCTTACCGCAGCCTGACCCGTTCCTGGTTCCAGCATTCCACCACTTTGGAGCTGTTCAAACGTATCTCCGACAAAGGTTATAAAGTAATTGTGACCACCGACCACGGGACCATTCGTGTCAACAACCCGATCAAAGTGATCGGTGACCGGAACACGAATACAAATCTCCGTTATAAAGTCGGTAAGAATTTGAATTACAACCCGAAGGAGGTACTGGAAATACGTGACCCGGAAAAAGTGGGCCTGCCCTCTCCCAACCTGAGCAGTAAATACATTTTTGCGATGAACGATGACTTCTTCGCCTATCCGAACAACTACAATTATTATGTTTCTTATTACAAGAATACATTCCAGCACGGAGGGATCTCTATGGAGGAAATGATGGTACCGTTTATCACCATGATACCAAAATAATTGAAAATTGAGAATTGAGAATTGAAAATTAATATACCTTTGCAGGTAGATTACAAATGATCAATAATCAGCAGACATCATGAGTATTATCAAGATTGAGAATTTAGATACCATCCGCCAGGCTGCCAAAGAGTTCATTGCCGGAATGGATGACCGTACCGTTTTTGCTTTCCATGGTAATATGGGAGCAGGTAAAACGACTTTCATCAAAGCGATTTGCGAAGAGTTAGGCGTAGAAGATGTTATCAACAGTCCGACATTTGCTATCATCAATGAATACCGTAGCGATACAACCGGCGAACTGATCTACCATTTCGATTTCTACCGTATCAACAAACTGAGCGAAGCAGAAGATATAGGAACCGAAGATTATTTCTATAGCGGTGCCCTTTGCTTTATCGAATGGCCGGAAAAGATCGAAGATTTACTTCCCGGCGATGTGGTGGATGTAACGATCAGTGAAAATCCTGACGGCTCACGAACCGTAGAAGTAAAATAGCCGATGGAACCAACCGATTATTTCATATTAGTCATCTTTATGGCTCTGGGAGCCTTCTCTCTGATTGCCGCGATCTTCAATTTCGACTGGTATTTTGAAACCAGCGGAGCAACTACCTTTGTCAACAAATTCGGCAGAAAAGGAGCACGTATCTTTTATGCCTTGTTGGGACTGGCATTGATCGGATGCAGCGTACTTGGTCTGATTTATTGGTAATAGGGGATATTACCAGCAAGCTTATTTATCTATCTAAATAAAAGACTTATGAAAAGAACAAATTGTGTTTACTATGTATTAGTATGTATGTTACTGTGCTTTACAGCCTGCGATAAAGACAATTCATCAATAGAAGATGAGATCCCCGCTGCAATCAAGAGTGATTTCTCTAAACGGTCTCCTTCAGCCGAAATCACAGCTTTCAATAATCACTCAAATAATATTTGTCAAATAGAATTTCTTGACAAAGAGCAAAACGAGGCATCCACTTGGTACGACAACGAAGACTGGAAAATGACCTATACGCAGATCAGCGATATTCAGCAACTCCCGTTTGAAGTTCTGAGTGCTTTTATGGATACTCAATATCGTGACGTAAAAAACATAGATATATCTAAAACAGAACGGGCCGGGATAGACACAGGCCTTTACATGATACACTTCCTGTACCGCCGGAAGAATATAGAAAATGTAGAGCATAATGTTTTTATCAGTGAAGACGGATTACTTCTATCGACGTTCACGTGGAAGCCTAACGATACACGCTGGTTTGTAAACCTACCTCAAGACCACTTTGATTTTATCACGGAAAAATATAACGGAGCTGAAATAAAAGGATATGTAAACAATGCCGGAGAACATGAATATTTTATCCTCCACAATGATACTATCAAATATGTAACTTTCGGAGGGACTGTTTCCACTGATTGGGGTTTCTGGAGAGAAACAAGATACGAACTTAACAAAAACACGAAAACCCCGGATAATGTGGCTACTGCACTGACACATATCGATCCGGATTTTACCTATACGAACCTCTACTATATAGAATCGAATGACGGGAACTGGTATTTCTTTCAGGACAAAACCAGGGATAACGAATTGGGCTACAATATTAGAGAAGACACTACAGAATAGTACCTTTCCTACAAATAAAAAAGAGACAACTAATTCACGATGGATTAGTTGTCTCTTTTATTTTATAGTTATCCGGTTCTTACTCCATCAACATAAAGTCCAATTGCTTGCGTTCCAGATTGGCATTTGCGATCTTCACGGTCACCGGGTCACCCAGACGGAAACGACGTTTCTTGCGACGACCGATCAGGCTGTATGTTTCCTCATCCATATCGTAGAAGTCGTCACCGAGGTCACGGATAGGCACAAGCCCTTCGCACTTGTTCTCGTTCAGTTCCACATACAATCCCCATTCCGTAACACCGGAGATCACACCATCGAACACCATGCCCAGCTTATCCTGCATAAACTCGACTTGTTTGTATTTGATAGAAGCACGTTCGGCATTTGCCGCTACCTGTTCCATCGTTGAACAATGGTCACATTTCTCTTCATACTTCACTTTTACCACGCTACGTCCGCCATCCAGATAACGTTCCAGCAAACGGTGCACCATCATATCCGGATAACGACGGATAGGAGAAGTAAAATGCGTATAATATTCAAATGCCAGACCGTAATGGCCAATATTCTCTGTCGTATAACGGGCTTTCTGCATCGAACGGATAGCCAACGTCTCAATCAGGTTCTCTTCCGGTTTATCATGCACTTCATCCAGCAAACGGTTCAGGTTACGTGAAATATCGATCTTACTGCTTCCTTCCGTTTTCATCTTATAACCGAAGCGGCGGATAAAGGCGGCAAAGTTCTCCAGTTTGTCCGGATCAGGCAGATCATGGACACGGTAAACAAAGGTCTTCTTCGTCTTCCCTTTAGGCACTTTACCGACAAATTCAGCCACCGTACGGTTGGCCAGCAACATAAACTCTTCGATCAGTTTGTTGGCATCTTTCGATTCCTTGATATATGTACTGATCGGCTTTCCGGTCTCATCGATCTCGAACCTTACTTCAAAGCGGTCGAAATTGACGGCTCCGTTCTGGAAACGTTTATCCCGCAATTTCTTAGCCAATCTGTCCAGTACCAGTATTTCATCTTTATAGTCACCTTCTCCTGTCTCGATCACCAGCTGTGCCTCTTCATACGTAAAGCGGCGGTCGCTTTTGATCACGGTACGTCCGATATGCGATTTCTTTACATTCGCATCGTCATCCAATTCAAAGACAGCAGAGAAACATAACTTCTCTTCATCCGGACGTAACGAACAGATCTGATTACACAAACGTTCAGGTAACATCGGAATGGTACGGTCTACCAGATAAACAGATGTTGCCCGGCTTTCTGCCTCCCGGTCGATCAAACTTTCCGGTTTTACATAATGAGTTACATCCGCGATATGCACACCTACTTCCCAGCTTCCGTTATCCAGTTGACGGATAGACAGAGCATCGTCGAAGTCTTTTGCATCTTTCGGGTCGATGGTAAAGGTCAGGACTTTACGGAAGTCTTCACGCTTGGCGATCTCTTCCTCCGGAATGGCATCCGGTATTTTATTTGCAGCCTTCTCCACACTCTCCGGATAAGTATACGGCAGACCGAATTCGGCCAGTATCGCGTGCATTTCTGCCGTGTTCTGACCGGCCACACCTAAAATGTCGACCACTTCACCGAGCGGATTCTTAGCCTCATCCGGCCATTCCACGATACGGACAATAGCCTTATCGCCGTTCTTTCCACCCTTCAGTTTGTCTTTCGGGATAAATATATCGTTTGCGAGTGTCTTGTTCTCGGTGATCAGGAAGGCAAAACCTTTCGTCACCTGCAACTTACCGACAAATGTCTTTTTCTGGCTTTCCAGCACCTCGATCACTTCGGCTTCCGGTTCAGCGCCTTTGCGCTTAGCAAACAACTGCACTTTCACCTTGTCTCCGTCCATCGCATGTCCGGAATTTCGTTCTGCCACGAAAACCGGCGCACCGCCGTCTTCCGGTATAAACGAGTTCTTCCCGTTACTCCGGCGTCCGAATGTACCGATCGCAGTAGTACCCAAGCCGTTATAACGATAACGGCCGCGGTCTATTTCCGTAATAAAGTTCTCGGCCGAAAGATCATACAGCAGGTCTACCACCTGTAGTTTCTGTACCTGGCTTTCCACGCCGATCAGTTTGCTTATCTGTTTATAGTTAAATGGTTCCTTGGGAGAGGATTGAAAGACAGACATCACAGAATGAAGCATAGCTTCTTTCTTCATACGTTTTGCCTTGTTCTTCTTCGGTTTGTTTTCTTTATTATCCTTCTTCCCGGATTTGTTTTTCGTCATATATTTCTCGTTATTAATGAGAGACAATAATCTCTCTCACAAAATAAACAATTATAACTGATATTCTGTTTACAAACAGGTTAAATTATATTGCCTATTCTGTCTGTTGTTTAAATTTGTAAGGCTTCGGTCCGCTTGTTCCGGGTTTACAAACAAAAAGACTACCGCTAAGGGGGTATTCTTCCAATTGTTCTTTCGAAAGTCCGGCCCGTGCCGTTGTTATGTAGAGCGTATCCATGTCCTTGCCTCCGAATGCACAGGAAGCAACGTTAGGAGCCGGTACTTCTACTTTTGCCAGCAGCTCACCAGTATAGGGACAATAGCAATACACACCGAAACCGCCCCACTGAGCCACCCATAAATTATCATTGCCATCGATTGTCATTCCGTCAGGAGCACCACTTCCTGCAGGTAAAGTGACGGCAATACCATCGAACAAGATCTCTCCTGTCTTTTCATCATACCGGTAACGGGCAATTTTACCGGTCGGTGTATCGTTATAATACATGAACTTTTTATTCGCCGACCAAACAATCCCATTGGATATAGTCACTTTTTCCAACTTGGTCGTCACGGTTCCGTCGGGTACAACCGTGTATAATGTCCCTGCCCCTTTAGGAGCACCGAATCCCATAGTCCCTATCCACAGGCGGCCTGCCGGATCGCATTTGCCGTCGTTACACCTGACTTTCCCGTCCTTATCCGGGATCGGAGCGATAGACGATAAACTCCCGTCATTCAGATTCACCCGTACGATCTCATCCTGAAGGGAAACGACGACCGTACTGTCTGTTTCCGGTACGACAGTCGAAACCATGCGATCGAATTCCCAGGTTTTACAATCTTGTTTATCCGGATAATATTCGTATAATTTCTGTCCTTCGATGTCAACCCAGAACAACGTATTCCTGTCCGGATGCCAGATAGAGCCTTCGCCGGTTGTTGCTTCCGCTTTAAAGGCCAGATTCGAATTCAATTCTTTCGGAGTAAAGTTGCATGATGAACCCGTGATAAAAGGTACTGTCAACATAATTATTTTAATTAAGTTTTTCATGGTGAATAATCTATTTCGCCGCTTGTTATATATGCAAATATAATGCTAATTTAACAATCCCAGGTAAGTATAATCGATTAATTTCCTAAAAGCAAGGAGTATTTATCACAGTACATCCGTTTGCCACTCCGAATCCTTTACCAGAACATACAAGAGTCAACTGAATTTATAAGTAACCCCAAAAGTGTTTCACCCTAATGGAACAGTTGTTTCTTCATAGTGAAACACTTGTTTCATTACTATGAAACAGTTTCTACAATACAGCCTCGGATAAAGTCTTCCCGGTCTCCGGACAACTAAGGAACTAAGGAATTAAGTAACTAAGGAACTAATTAACAAATTAACTAAGTAGCGAATTATTAAGTAACGAATTAATTATGTAAATTTGCCGTTCTAATAAAATGAACCAATGAGCGTAGTAATTAAAGAAGTTACCAGCAAAAAGGAACTGAAGAAATTCGTTAAGTTCAATATTGATTTATACAAAGGTAACCCCTATCATATACCGGGATTGATCGAAGAGGAGATGGTTACACTGGATAAGAAAAAGAATCCGGCATTCGAAGTTTGCGATGCCGTCTATTTTCTTGCCTACAAGGATGACCGGATCGTCGGGCGTATTGCCGGGATGATCAACCGCCGCAGTAACGAAGTATGGAACCAGGAACGTGCCCGTTTCGGTTTTCTTGATTTCATTGATGATGCCGAGGTAGTCGACGCTCTGTTCAGTGCCGTTGAAAAATGGGCGAAAGAACAAGGGATGAAGGAGATACACGGACCGATGGGATTCACCGATATGGACCATGAGGGAATGCTGGTCGAAGGATTCGACCAACTCGGGACGATGGCCGCAATCTATAACTATCCCTATTATCCAAAACATATTGAACGTATCGGCTATGAGAAAGATCAGGACTGGCACGAGTTTAAGATATATATTCCGGAAGGTGTTCCTGAAAAACATTTGCGCATCGGAGAAATCGTAAAAAAGAAATACGGCCTGAAAACCATGAAGTTCAAAAAGACAAAGGAGATATGGCCGTATGCACAGAAAATATTCGAAACACTGAACGAAGCCTATGCTCCATTGTACGGCTTTGCTCCGCTGACACAGAAGCAGATCGATTATTATGTGAAGCAATATATCCCGATGATCCGTTTGGACCTGGTAACCCTTATTATCCGGGAAGAAGACGATACCGTGGTAGGTTTCGGGATTTCACTGCCCAGCCTTTCACACGCCATGCAGAAAGCGAAAGGACACTTGTTCCCGTTCGGCTGGATACATCTGCTGAAGGCATTGAAGACAAAACCCAAAGTGATCGACCTGTATCTGACAGGTGTATTGCCGGAATATCAGAACAAGGGAGTCAACGCATTATTATTCAACGACCTGATTCCTGTATACATCGGTTTGGGAGTCGAATATGCCGAGAGTAACCCGGAGCTGGCAAGCAACAATGCCGTACAGGCCCAATGGGATTATTTCAAACGTGAACATCATAAAACGAGAAGAGCATTTATCAAAAAATTAAAATAAGGATTTTCTATGGAAGAACTGAATTCGACAATGCAACAACCGACAGCGTATAATGACGACGATATCAAGACGCTGGACTGGATGGAACATATCCGCCGACGCCCTGGTATGTATATCGGTAAACTGGGAGATGGAAGCTATCCGGACGATGGAATCTATGTATTGCTGAAAGAAGTACTCGATAACTCCATCGACGAATACATGATGGGGTATGGTAAAACCATAGAAGTCACCGTAGAAGAAGGTACGGTTTCCGTCAGGGACTACGGTCGCGGTGTTCCTCTTGGAAAGGTAGTCGACGTTTCCAGCAAGATGAATACAGGTGCCAAGTACGACAGTAAGGCTTTTAAAAAGTCTGTCGGACTGAACGGTGTCGGTATCAAAGCCGTAAACGCCCTGAGCAGCTATTTCCTGATCACCAGTTTCCGTGACGGTGAATGTAAGCGGGTTGAATACAACAAGGCGATCGTCACTGAAGAGTCCGGTATCCAACCGACTACCGAAGCAAACGGGACACTGACTTATTTCATCCCCGACAAGGAAATATTCAAGGAATATCAGTATAAAGACGAGTTCATCGAGAGTCTTCTGAAGAATTATGTCTTTCTGAACTCGGGACTGACCATTATGTACAACGGAAAAAAATTCCACTCACGTAATGGACTGGTCGATCTGCTGAACGAAAATATGACTACCGAGCCTTTATATCCGATCATTCACCTGAACGGAGAAGACATCGAGGTGGTTATCACCCATAGCAACCAGTACGGCGAAGAATATTACTCTTTCGTGAACGGTCAGTACACGACACAGGGAGGAACGCATCTTTCCGCTTTTCGTGAAACGCTGGGACGTGTCATTAAAGAGTATTACAACAAGAACTTCGAATATTCGGACATCCGTGCGGGTATCGTTGCCGCCATCAGCATCAAGGTAGAAGAGCCGGTGTTCGAGAGCCAGACAAAAACCAAGCTGGGTTCCAAAGATATAGGTCCCGAAGGCCCGACAGTCGCTAAATTTGTCGGCGACTTCATCAAGAAAGAGCTGGATAACTACCTGCACAAGAACACCGATACTTCGGAAGCCCTGCTCCGTAAGATACTGGAATCGGAAAAAGAACGCAAGGCCATTGCCGGTGTTACCAAGCTGGCACGCGAAAGAGCCAAGAAAGCCAATCTGCATAACAAGAAATTGCGTGATTGCCGTATCCACCTGAACGATGCCAAAGGCGACCGCACGGAAGAAAGTTGTATCTTCATCACCGAGGGTGACTCAGCAAGCGGATCCATCACAAAGAGCCGCGATCCGAACCTGCAGGCTGTTTTCAGTTTGCGCGGTAAGCCGCTGAACAGTTTCGGCCTGACTAAAAAGATCGTTTACGAGAACGAAGAATTCAACCTGCTTCAAGCCGCTTTGAATATTGAAGATGGCCTGGAAGGTCTGAGATATAACAAAGTCATCATAGCAACCGATGCCGATGTCGACGGTATGCACATCCGTCTGCTGCTGATCACTTTCTTCTTGCAGTTCTTCCCCGACCTGATCAAACGGAATCATGTCTATATCCTGCAAACTCCGCTTTTCCGTGTACGTAACAAGCAGAAGACGTATTATTGTTACTCGGAAGAAGAACGGTTGGCCGCCATCCAGGCCGTAGGAAAGAATCCGGAGATCACCCGATTTAAAGGTCTGGGAGAAATCTCACCGGACGAGTTCCGCAATTTTATCGGCAAAGACATGCGTCTCGACCCGGTAACAATGAAGAAAGAAGACCTGGTGAAGGAGATGCTTGAATTCTATATGGGTAAGAACACCATGGAAAGACAGAACTTTATCATCGACAACCTGGTTGTAGAAGAAGACGTTGTCAGTTGACGGTTGACAAGTGACAGTTGACAGTTATAGATGCAACAAAAGAAAATATGGAAAATAAAGATATTATGCGCAATAATCAGAACAGTGTAGAGAATATAGACCGTGACAAAACCTGTCAACCGTCAACTGTCAACTGTCAACTGAATAAGCGTATCGCCCTTTTCCCCGGAACGTTCGATCCTTTTACGGTCGGGCATCAATCGCTGGTAAGCCGCGGGCTGGCACTGGTCGACGAGATCATTATTTCTATCGGTATCAACGACAAGAAACAGACATACTTCTCGCTCGAAAAACGGATCGAAGCCATCCGCTGCCTTTATAAAGACGAACCACGGGTAAAAGTTATGTCGTACAACTCGCTGACTGTCGATTTTGCAAAAGAAGTCGGCGCCGAATTTATCATGCGAGGCATCCGTACCGTCAACGATTTCGAATACGAGAAGAGCATCGCCGATGTCAACCGCAAACTGAGTGGTATCGAGACGTTCATTCTTTTTACAGAACCCGAACATACTCACATCAGTTCCAGTATTGTACGCGAACTGTTACGGTATGGCAAAGATATTTCACTGTTCGTTCCGAAGGGAACCAACTTATATTGACTATTTACGAAACAAAGATTAAAATGAAACGAATCGTAGTATCCCTGCTCGCCCTGATGATCGCCATCACGACGGCAGTGGCCCAGAAACCGAATCAGGATGCCCGCAAATTATCCATGGCATTATATGCTATCTCGAATCTGTACGTAGATCCGGTGGATGATTCCAAGCTGGTGGAAGATGCAATCACCGGTATGCTGGAAAAGCTGGACCCGCATTCCAACTATATGGATCCGGAAGAGACAAAAGAGATGACCGAACCGCTGCAAGGGAATTTTGACGGCATCGGTATCCAGTTCAATATGCTGACAGATACATTATATGTTATCCAGGTAATACCCGGCGGTCCTTCCGAAAAGGTAGGCCTGGTAGCCGGTGACCGTATTATCATGGTCGACGATACATTGATTGCCGGCGTTAAAATGAAAACAACGGACATCATGAAACGCCTGCGGGGACCGAAAGGGACCGAGGTCAGCATAAAGGTGTTACGTAATAAGAATCCGGAGCTGATCGAATTCAAGATCATCCGTGGTAAGATCCCTGTAACCAGCCTGGATGCCGCCTATATGGCAGACAAGCAGACCGGATATATCAAACTGAACCGTTTTGCCGCTTCTTCGGCTGACGAATTCCGTGACGCTCTTGCCAAGCTGAAGAAACAGGGAATGAAGAACCTGATCCTCGACCTGCAGGGAAATGGCGGAGGCTATCTCAATATCGCCATCGAACTGGCAGATGAATTCCTGGATAAAGACAAACTGATCGTCTATACGGAAGGAAGCAAACAGCCGCGCGACGAAGCAAAATCAACTGTTAAAGGCAACTTTGAAGAAGGTCGCCTGGTGGTATTGGTAGACGAATCGTCTGCTTCTGCCAGCGAGATCCTGTCCGGTGCGGTACAGGATTGGGACCGTGGTGTAGTTGTCGGCCGCCGTACATTCGGCAAAGGACTGGTACAAAAACCGATCCCTATGCCGGACGGTTCGATGATCCGTCTGACGGTAGCCCGTTATTACACGCCTACCGGACGAAGCATCCAGAAACACTATGAGAACGGTAAACTGGAAGACTACCAGCACGACCTGATCGACCGCTATAACCGTGGCGAACTGATGAGTGCCGACAGCATCCATTTCCCGGATTCAATGAAATATAATACACTGGAAACGAAACGCATCGTTTACGGCGGTGGTGGTATCATGCCCGACGTATTTATCCCGGTCGATACGACCCGCTATACCGATTACCACCGTAATCTGGTAGCCAGCGGACTGGTAAACCGTGTTTCCATGAGTTATCTGGACCGTAACCGTGCCGCGATGACCAAGAATTATCCGAAGTTCAGCCAGTACAAGAAAGATTTCGTTGTTCCCGAAGAAACCTTACAGGAACTGATCGAACTGGGTAAAGGTGAAAAGATCGAGTTCAACGAAGAACAATACAACCGTTCCAAACCGCTTATTACCCTTCAAATAAAGGCATTGATTGCCCGCGACCTGTACGATATGGCCGAATACTTCCAGATCATCAACGACGATAACGAAAGTTTCAAGGAGGCTCTTCGTATTATTAATGATGAGGCTGTTTATAATAAGGAACTGGGAAGATAGGAGACAAACAATAAAAGGAGACAGACATCTTCTCCGCTTTATAAACAATCGTGTCAGCAAAGTGTATAAATACTTTACTGACACGATTGTTTTTTCACAACATCTCCATAATATCCTTCCACCCTGTCACTCTCTGATACATTTGATCCTGTACACACATATTATGCGGCTGACTGAACAGCACCTTCCAGCCTTCAAAATTCCGGAGGTTCTTCAGATGATCGTCGATCATAATATCTCCTTTTATACTATCCTTACGTCCGCAAAAGATCATTTGCTCCCAGGTGATGAACGGGAAATGTTCGTTCAGCCATTGTTGCTTTTCGATCAGGCTACCGGGAAATTCGGTTGCGGAGGAAACGATCAAGACATTATACTTATCATTCAACAACTTCAGTCCTTCCACACTATCTTCCATAAGAGGGGCTGTCCTGAAAAAACCGGCTTCCCTCACATGTCTGTTAAAGGAAGGGAAAGCCTCTTCTTCTGATTTTCCACACAAATCTTCCCGGTTTAACCGGATACCGGAATCTCTATATTCCATTTTGATAAACTGGCCATACACATCCGCCAGAACTCCATCCATGTCTACTAATACCTGTGACTTCATACTTTTTAGAATTATTAATAATTAAACAATCATATTTTCCAAAATGTAACCAGCCAGCTTCTAAAATCCGATTGCGGAGTTTCCTGCAAATTTGCAGGAATTCAAAAGAAGAATCACACAATACGCAAAAGTCCGCAAATAGAAACAAAATATCTCATAACCGATGCTTGTTACTACGAAATATATGTATATTTGCGGTAATATGCAATATATAATTCTCAGATATATGCTAAAAGAAGAAAGACATCAGTACATATTAAACCGCATAAATCAGAATTACAGGATTTATATTACCGCACTAAGTGCAGAACTGGGTGTGTCGGACGACACCTTACGTCGTGACCTGACAGAATTGGATGAACGGGGTTTACTGACCAAGGTACACGGAGGAGCAATTACCAAATCCGGTATCCCTATCGAATTTACAGACCGGCTGAACACGGGAATAGCCGCCAAGCAGCAGATGGCAACCAAAGTTATCCCGTTATTCCATGCCGGAGATATCCTACTGATGGACGGGGGAACCTCCAACCTGGAAGTCGCCAAGCAACTCCCGACCGATATTCCTCTGTCGGTTTATACAAACAGTTTCCCGATAGTCAACACGCTATTCAACCATCCCAAGCTCGACCTGATATTTCTGGGAGGGAAAGTGTTCCCTTCTTCCCAGGTCACGCTCGGAGTTTCCGTCTTCCAGGCATTACAAACGATAAGACCGGACTGGCTGATCCTGGGAATCAGCGATGTGCATCCCCAACAAGGATTAACCTGCCCGGACCGGGAAGAGGCCATGATAAAACGATGTATGATAGAACGGGCACGGAAACGGATCGTCCTGGCGGACAGTTATAAACTGAATACGGCAGAAGCCTACCATGTTGCTTCGCTGGGAGATATAGATTATCTGGTCACGGAAGATAACAAGAAAGAGTATATCAGGGAGAATTGGCCGGCTTATTCATATAAGGTTTTATAAGAAAAAGGAAAGGGAAGTGCCCGTCCTGATAGGCACTTCCCTTTTACTTTTACCAACCTGTCGGCTGACTGATATTCGGATTCGATGTCACTTCAGTCTGAGGAAGCGGCCACGAATCATATTTAGGAAATGTACAAGTACGATTTTCAATTGTTACGAACGCATTATCTTTCGGGTTCCATGCCCCATAAATCGGTCCGTTCATTACTTCCGCACCGATGCCCCACCGACGTATATCATCGTAGCGTTTCCCTTCGAAACAAAGTTCCACACGACGTTCACGACGATATAATTCGCGAACTTTCTCCTGCGTATTATACACACTTTTATCCATATTCGGCATTCCGGCACGATGACGGATCATATTGATATATTTCTCTACATCCGGATTTTGCCAGTCACCGCTCTCAACCAAACATTCCACATAATCGAGCAAAACCTCCGCATAACGATAAAGCGGATAATCCAGACTACCGTTTCCGGTAGCACGATCCTGTTCATCAATGAATTTCTTCATCATATATCCTGAACGGACAGCCCCCGTCTTACCAACATAATCGCTACCGTCTTCATTAAAAGGCTCATACGTATAATTAGAGATAGTCGTATTGTCACCCGGCAAAAATACAGTAGCATACAATCGGGGATCTCTGGGTTTATATAAAGGATCTTTCTCATATTTCAGCTTTTCATCCGCCGGCAACGACTGGATTGTCTTGCCATCCATCGTTTCATAGGCATCGACGAACGACTTCAAGACAGCAGATACACCCTGTCCGCCCAGCGGTGTCCCCATATTACGGAACCAGATATTATCCAGACCGCTGCTTTTGAACATAATACGCTCCTTGTTCTGCTCGCCGACGTAACGGAATAAATCCCGGTAATTCTTACCCGGATCGTCATCTGTCGCACTTGAATAATACAATTCAAACTTACCCGAATCCATCAGTTTCTTTGCTGCCTCTTTAGCTACATCATATTTCTTGAATTGCAGGTTTACATCCATCTTCAATGCCAAAGCCGAAGAAACCGACATGCGGTCGCGGCGTCCTTCGTCCCATAGAAATTCCAGGTCATTAGAGTTTATAACCATATCCAATTCCTTATTAATGAAATCCAGACATTCCTCAACCGTATTACGCGGTTTATAAATTTCAGTTGGAGTTAAATCCGTATCGACTACTGGGATACCATCATTTCGACCATACCAGCATAATAAACGAATATGATACCAGGCACGCCAAACCCTGATCTCAGCTTTCATACGTGACCTCTCCTTTTCATCTGCAAAATAAGCGTTATCTACAAATTTAAGGAAACGGTTACAGCGACGGATGCGGAGATAATAATTCTTCCAACTATTAAATGTCGATTCCCATGAAGAAGGTGCATTATTATCGGTAGGCGGAACCAGCGATCCGTTCCCTAAGCTAACGATACGCTGTTCAAAGTTCGACTGAAAATACATATTGTCGGTTGCCCCTTCAAGAAACACCAGCCCGAGTTCATCCCCACCGTATGCTCCTTTCACCCATAGCTTGCATTGTCCTAATGCGTTCTCACACTCATTCATTGTTTTCCAGAAATCATCATCGGTAACACCGGTCGGATGATCCTTCTCCAGGAAGTCTGAACAGCTACTGCAAACCAGCAGCAGACACGTAAGCAGAAATGCTTTCGGATTTATTTTATTATACAGTTTCATATATTCTGTTTTTGAAGTTTTTAATTAGAAATTCAGGCTGACACCGGCCGAATAAGTCTTTACTAACGGATAAGAACCTCTCTGTCCGCGGCTTTCCGGGTCTGTCAGTTTCTCCTGTGCAAAAGTGAAAGGGTTCTGTGCATTCACATATAACCGGATATTGGAAATACCGATCTTTTTCAATCCCAACTGATCGAAAGTATAACCCAACTGAATATATTTCACACGACAGTAACTCGCATTGAAATGCCAGAAATCAGACGTATGATAATTACTGCCATAGGTTGAATTCGGAGCCATTCTCGGATAGCGGGCGTCTGTATTGGCCGGAGTCCAGTAATCTGTCTGGACAGCCAGCGGAGTTTGTCCGTCACCGGACACATTCAGGCCAAAGGAATAAGGCTCGCTATAGTAAGCATCCACACCGGTAACACCCTGGAAAAGAATCTCAAAGTCCCACTTTCTGTAATTCAATGATATATTGGCAAAATAGTTCAGATCGGGTTGGTCATCCCCACGGATAACCCGGTCGTCTGTCGTGATCTTTCCATCAGGCTTTCCGTCCGGTCCGGATACATCTTTATATTTGATATCACCGGGCTGTTGACCGTCAAAGATGGTAACACCCTCTTTAGGAACCCATTTATTATCTGCATCTTTCGTAAAGTCACTCTCTTGCAACAGACCTTCCGTGGGATAAACATAGTAGCTGTTCAATGCATAGCCAACCTGATGAATACGGTCGCCTTTGTCATAAGGAGCACCGAACAAAGATTCGATCTTGTTTTTATTCTGTGATAAGCCGGCATGTACATTGAATCCGAATGCTTTATACTGCTTTCCATAATTCACATCCAATTCCCAACCCCTGTTCCTTACTTCTCCGGAATTAAGAGGGGCCGCACTTGTTCCGCCGATAAAAGAAATAGGAGGAGTGATGATCATATCTTTTGTCAGCTTGTCATAATAATCGAATGTAACGGTCCAATCTTTGAACAGACGAATATCAGCACCGATATTCAACATATGGACTGTTTCCCAGGTAATATCCGGATTACCGAAAACCGTTTCATTTCCGTTGCCTGCATCGATCAACGTCTGATATTTATACAACCCGATATTTTCATTTCCCAATAATCCGTATGAAGCCCTCACCTTGAATTCATTTACCTGTTCCTTCAAAGGTTTCATAAAACTTTCTTCATGCAGGTTCCAACCGGCAGCAATGGAAGGGAATATTCCGAACTTATTTCCTTTACCGAAGCGGGAAGAACCGTCCCGGCGGATCGTTCCTTCCAACAGATAACGACGGTCGAATGTATAGTTGACTTTGGCAAAAACAGAAGTCATCGACCAGCGGTCCCAATCCCCATTATTAGTCAGCTCCTGATTGTAACCCCCGATACCGAATAAACGATGTTTTTTCTTTTCCCAGGTATATTCAGCCGTCGCACCGATATAGTAATAACTGGAACGGTCCTTGGACGCAGAGTAGGAAGCTCCCCATGTCTGGAGAAACGCACCGGAGTTATAATCGAAAAAGTTATAGGCTTTCCGTTCATCCCGCTGCGCACTACTGCTGATACGGTATGAATATTGTCCTCTAAGGATCAACTTCGGTATGACCTCCCAACGCGGAGCAATATTGATACTTATATTATCTTCCAGATTGGTACGGATACCGCCACGATCCAGGATCGCAGCCGGATTACGCTGTTCCGGACGATTCCCATAATAGACGATATCGTTTCCTTCTTTCATCGGATAGCGGATCACCGTATTGGGTGGAGTTGAATAAATATAAGTAAAAATATCACCTCCAGTATTAAACAATGGTTTCTCCCTGTTCGTCCGGTACGAATTAAAGTCCATGTTTACCGACAGGTTATCCAACAGACTGACAGAGGTATTGGCACGGATATTCAGACGATCGGAATTGGTATTCTGTACCAGACCGTCATTTTTCAGATAATTGGCGGTCAACGCAAAACGTGCCAGGTTACCACCACCGGAAACCGACACGGAATGGCTTTGAAGTGAACCGTTCTTAAACAGGAAATCGGTCCAGTTCGTATCCGGATAATTAATAGGATCGGAACCATCCCTCGTCTTGTCGATCGCTTCCTGCGAATAAACCGGATTACCGCCGATATTCACATTCGCGGCATTCACCATTTCCATATATCCTGCCCCGTCAATAAACTCGGGAAGATAGGTAGCCTGTTGAATACCATAGTATCCGTTATAAGAGACATTTACTTTCCCGGGAGTACCGCGCTTTGTTTTGATGACAATCACCCCGTTTGCCGCACGTGCTCCATAAATAGCTGCGGCGGCGGCATCTTTCAATACCGTAACGCTTTCAATCGTCGTCGGATCAAGATTGTTCATATCCATCGGAACACCATCTACAAGGACCAACGGATCATTGTTCGTTTGCAAAGAGGAAACACCCCTGATCTTTATAGTTGCCGCATCAGCTCCGGGTAACCCCGATCCTTGATTGACAGAAAGACCTGTTATACCTCCCTGCAATGCCTGCGACATAGAAGTCACCGGTTTACTCGACAGATTGGCAGAAACGTCCAAAGAGGAAATAGAAGAAATAGAGTTCAGTTTTTTCTCTTCCGAGAAACCGGTCACCACGACTTCGTCCAGCGCTTCGACATCTTCAATAAGCGAGACATTCAGATTGCTGATAGCACGTGAAACAACATACTCATAATTTTTAAAACCCAAATAAGTAAAAACAATAATATCCCCTCTCTTTGCTTTCATGGAAAAGTATCCGCTCGCATCGGAGATCGTTCCCAGCTGGGTTCCTTTGATCGAGATATTTACTCCGGCTAAAGGTAAAGGAGGTTCGGATTGTTCAAAAACCTGCCCCTGGATAGTCCAGGACCTGTCATCGGTAATACCGGGGCTACTGTTTACGCTTGTTTCCACTTTGCCGACAGATGGCAATTCCTCGTTGGCAGCATAACCAACGCTGATCCCCAGAAACAAAAATAACACCATCAACTTCCAATGATGCGATCTTTGCGGGATCATTTGTAACGACTTTTTCATTTGTAATAAGTTTAATGTAACAATACTAATGTGTTTGAAAAGTGCATGATATCTCTATCTGCATTTGCGACATGTTACATTGTATGGCCTCTGATGTAGGGAAACACCTCTTTGCATAAGTTTGTATTCATGCTGGAGTTAGATTTAAGGTATCCATCAATTCCCCAAGTGGATAGTTAATAAATAAAGAAGCGTGGGAACTGTTGATCGTACCTGGCTTCTAGGCTCTCGACTGCCCGCAACAGAGGTATAAACAACAGCCCACGCTCTTTACCTATAATAGACCCACGGATACAATATACCCGTAGATGTATATAACAAGGAAAAGAACATGAGCGTTTTGAAGTTGTCTATCATCCACTGTTGCTGAAATTGTCGAGATTTCGAAGCCTGGATAATATCTTTAAACGCTTATGTTTTCTAATAAATTTGTGTAAGCGGCAACGCTTTGCCCGTTCAGACACGCCACAAATATAAAGAGAAGAATTGAATCTCGGCGAGAGAGAGACTATTTATTATTAAAAAGAATAAAAGAAATCTGTCCTCCGGAGAAATTTCTTCAGATATCCTTTCAGCCTTCAGCCAGCCATCCGCATTGAAAAACAATCATTTCAACTGAAGGGTGAATAAGATGATGCAACACTATAAAAATACCATTGTCAAAACATATATGCTTTGACAACAAAACACCTATGCTTTGCATTCAAAAGTCCTGACTTAACATTTCAAAACATAGGACCTTTTTTCCGGCACCTGCCGAATCCCGGACGGGTGCTTACCCATTTATTTTGAGTAACTACCTGTTTATTTTGAGTAACGGCCCATGCTTCAGTCCGACAGTATTGAGAAACAATACCCACAGCCCAACTGAAGGATGAAAGGTAATAAATAAAATGCTACTGGGAGAGATAAAAAATACGTATGTTTTTAACGACAAATACGTATGTTTTCCAAATCAAATACTTATGTATCTTGCATTGAATACTTATGTTTTTTTCCTGAGATGCAACTATTCAATTTATGATAGCATCATATTGATAAAGACATTAACAACAAATCAGTATGAAACGATTCATCCGTACTCTTGTATCAACAACTTTGATCGCAACAGCTTTTTGCCTGTTTTCGTGCGATAATGACAGCGAAGGTTTTGGTTTTACCGGTAAAGACGGCCTTCCCAGTGCATTTAAAACAGACAACCGAACGATCTACCTGTCGTATTCCGGTAATCAACTATTGAAGATGATGGAAAAAGACGGTTCCACCACCTCCTTCAATTATGAAGGAAACGAATTTCAGGGTGTCTCCTTTGCCCCTCCTGCAGACCCTAATATCGCAGACGGACATGGATTTGTCGATTTTGAGAAGGAAGGAAACAAAATCATCGTAAAACAGGGTGGCGAACCGAGCATGGACGTTTCCTATAATCAGGAAATCGAACTGGACGAAAACGGATTACCGATCAAAATAACGGACCTGGGTGCATTTCAAATGACCGGCGAAGGATATAAGAAGATAGGAGATGGGAGAAATTATTCGATACTGACCTTCGACCCGTCGACAAAGAACCTGACAAAGCTCGAAATATTCAGCCTTGAGGATTCGAAGCTTATTACAACCCATACTTTTACATACAACAATCAACCCGGTTCAATGAGCCAGGTGGAACTGCCGTCATGGTTCTTCGTTTTCTGGTTCCAGAAAAGTTTATATTCAACAGGGGTATATCCCCGCCAATACCTCAGCCACCAAAACACGCTTACGGAAGAAACTATAACGGATGGTGAGACCGGGAACACCCAAACCATACATTATAAATATGCTTACAACAAGCAGTCATATCCGGTATCGGTAGACAATGGGAACGAGAGTATGGAGATAAAATACTAACCGGCAGTCATAACCCGACAATCCGTATATCATCTTTGTAGGCTTCACATTCTCCTGCCGTTTCTCCTTGGGGAGTGAGTAAACAGGAGTCGCCTGCATAGATGATACCGGTAGGATCGGTTCCGGCAAATCCGGTCCACCCCATCAAAATAACTGTCTTTCAGTAATCTTTTCAATAATAAATTGACCAAAATCATTTTGCAAGTACTATATTTGCAGCCGGTACATGCAATTAACTGCCACTGTGAATAAGGATATCCATAGACAATTGATCGAAGGTCTGAAGTCCGGTTCCCATAAGGATTTCGATAAACTATATGCCATCTATGCTGATTTGCTATACGGTTTCGTATTGAATCTGACCAAATCATCTACTATGGCTAAAGATATTTTGCAGGATACTTTTCTACGTGTATGGCAGACTAGAGAACAGCTTTCAGCCGAAATGTCTTTTAAATCCTATTTATATTCCATTGCCCGCAACCTGATCATCGACACTTTCCGCCACCAGGTACGAAGCGTTGCTTTCGAGGAATATATAACCAGTGATGCTTACCTGAATTATACGGAAAATACTGTTGAAAAAGACATTAATTTCGATGAATTCAAAAATAAACTGGAACAAGCAAAGGAAAAGTTAAGCGACCGGCAGCGTCAGATATTTGAACTAAGCCGGGAAAAAGGATTATCTATCTCTGTCATTGCCGGACAACTGGGATTAACAGAAAAAACCGTGAAAAACCAACTAACTCTGATCATGAAGATATTACGAACCGAATTATCTCATTATTATATCCTTTTGTTCTTCTTTTTATAGTATGTTCTATAACACATAAAAAGAATCGGGACTTTTTTCTTCTCTAAACGTATCTCTCTAAATGATACGAAAAAGTATATGAGAAATTCTATTATAAAGGACCTGCTGAACAGATTAATGTACAGCAAAATAACCCCGACGGATTTTCAGTTGTTAAAAGAAAATGTTTCCGGTTCTTCCAAAGAAGAGCTCGATCAGGAAATAAAAGTTTTATGGGATGAATTTAAAACAACTCCCATGAATCAGAATATCAAAGAGACAGTTCTAAGTGATATCCATCGTCAAATGACAGTAACCCCCAAGCGTTCCATCTTCGATTGGACAAGGATTGCTGCAGTTATATTACTTCCTCTATTGATTTCATTTGCTTCTTATTACTATTTCCACAATAAATATACCTCCGTTCCCCAGGAATTTATCGTTATGGCTGAAAACGGACAAAAAACGAAAGTATTGTTACCCGACGGCACAGAGGTATGGCTTAATTCCGAGTCACAATTAACCTATTCTTCCGATTTCAACCGGAACAACCGTAAGGTAAAACTGGAAGGAGAAGCCTTTTTCGATGTAAATAAAAGTACAGAGCAACGTTTTGTTATAGAAGCATCGTCTGTGAACGTCGTTGTATATGGAACCGCCTTTAATGTCACGGCTTATCCTGATGAAGAAACTGTAGATGTTTCCTTAGTAAGAGGTAAGGTCGGTATAGAAGACAGAACTGACAACCGCCTTCTGGCCGAGATATCACCCAATCAATTAATTTCTATTTCAAAAAAAGACATGCGATGGAGCATTCGGGATTGTGACGCACAGATAGAAAGTCTATGGACACAAAATAAACTCAAATTCGAAGATGCACCGGCCACAGAGGTATTCCGTAAACTTGAACGCTGGTATGGAATGAATGTACACATTCAAAATCTGAATAAAGAGGTTCGCTACGGATTCACCCTTAAAAGCGAGTCACTCAGGGAAATATTGAACGAGATAAATAAAATTACACCTATTGATTATAAAATAAACGGAGAGGAGGTGATTATCAGATATAAGTAAAGCGATATTTTAAAGTAAGCATGAGGAACAGCCATTCCCCATGCTCGAAGCATACGACATCCTGTAGTTTTCTTTTATCTAAGCGCCACTTGGATAAAACAAGGTGTGTAGTATACAATTGGCAAAGTTATATTTTTTTCAATTTAAATCTAATAATTTATGCAATTTAGAAAAAAGCAGACATTGCTGATCATGTTCTTTTTCTTTTTTATATGTAATGGTTTATCCGCACAGTTATCTCAAAAAATCGATATACAATTAGAGAAAGCAACAATCAAAAGTTTTTTTACTGCGATAGAAAATCAAACGGATTATACATTCATGTATAATAATCTGGACCTCACAACTCCAGTAACAATTACAACCAGGCAAACCGAACTATCAACAGTTCTGAACCGTGTATTATCTCCATTGAATATTGAATATGAAGTTTCCGGGAAACGTATTATTCTGAAGAAACAACCGGTAAAAGATTTGTCTGAAAATAATAAGACGACAATTACCGGCACAGTCACCGATGAACGGGGAGAACCGATTATAGGAGCCAACCTCGTTGAGAAGGGGACTACGAATGGAGTAGTCACCGACTATAACGGACAATTCAGTATTCCAGTTACAAAAAATGCGGTATTACAAATTTCTTATATTGGGTATATAGCACAGGAGCTGACTTTGGGGAGCAAAACTTCCGTAAATATCGTACTAAAGGAAGATCTCAAACAGTTAGAGGAAGTAGTTGTGGTTGGTTACGGAACCCAAAAAAGAGGGTTGGTTACCGGATCTCTTTCTGTTACTGACGGCGGTGAAATAGCACAAAGCAAAACACAAAATTTGAGCTTGGCACTTCAGGGAAGATTACCAGGAGTCGTTATCAATAATCGTAGCGGAGAACCCGGAGCTGATAATACATCTGTAAATATCAGGGGAAGAAGTACTACGGGCAACAATGATCCTCTCATTCTTATTGATGGTATAGCGAACCGGGGTGGTCTTGATAGAATCAATCCTAACGACATTGAAAGTGTGACAGTACTGAAAGATGCTTCAGCCTCTATTTATGGAGCACGTTCTGCCAATGGAGTTATTCTTGTCACTACAAAACGAGGAAAGATAGGAAAGCCTAGTATCAGTTATTCATATAATGTCGGTTTACAAAGTCCTACCAGGCTTCCGGAGATGGCTGATGCAGCAACTTATGCGTCAGCATTGAATGAAATAGAATTTTATGAAGGGCGTAATCCGCGTTATACTGATGACGAAATACAAAAATTCAGAGATGGCTCCGATCCGATACATTATCCAAATACAGATTGGAAAAGTGAAACATTGCGTAAAACAGCTTTGCAGCAGCGGCATAATATTTCGATAAGTGGAGCGAACGACCGGGTTTCATATTATGTAGGTGGCGGTTATTCAGATCAGGATGGTATATATAAGAAAAGTTCAACCTATTATAAACAATATGATATACGTTCTAATATAGATGCTACTATTACAAAGAATTTTAAAGTATCGGTTGATATTTCTGGACGTATAGAGGACCGTCATTATTCAGGCGAAAGCTCGAATAATATATTCTGGGGACTTCTTCGCGGACTTCCGACAGAGTTGGCCCGCTATCCGGACGGTTCTCCTACTTATGGCATGGATATAGGTAATCCCGTAACAATGGTAACTGATGAGACTGGATATCGGGATTACAAAAAATATATATTTAATAGTACAGTATCTGCCAAAATCGACTTACCGTGGATAACAGAAGGACTTTCGGTTGATGGTTATATCGCTTTTGATAAAGTCGGTGAAGAACACAAGGATTGGCTTACTCCCGCTTTTTATTATACCTGGGATGAGACTACAGATATATATGAGAAACATAAATATGCACGAAGAGAATATGCTTCTTTGAGTCAGGAATATCTTCCGACGTCCAGTTTTACACTCAACGCAAAAATTATGTATAAAAAAACATTTGCCTCTCTTCATGGAGTAGATGCAATGGTCGGTTTTGAGCAAAATGAATTTAAGGGACATAATTTTAGTGGTTCTCGTTCAAACTATCTCTCTACGGCTATTGACCAACTATTCGCTGGAAGTTCGGACAAACAATACATAAACAATGGAGGCAGCGCATATGACCAGGCACGTAGAAGCCTTTTTGGCCGTTTGGCTTATGATTATGCAGGGAAATATATGGCACAGTTCAATTTCCGTTACGACGGCTCATATATTTTTGCTTCAAATAAACGATGGGGCTTTTTCCCTGGAATATCGTTGGGATGGAGACTTTCCGAAGAAAAGTTCTTGAAAGATAACGTTTCATGGCTTAATAGTCTTAAGTTACGTGCTTCATATGGCCAACAAGGTAATGACAATGTGGGTGCATTCCAATATTTACTGAAATATGCCATGGGAAGAAACTATGTTTTTGGAGGAGCAGATGTAGAAGGTATTTATCAGGAAAGTTTGCCTAATGAAGCAATAACATGGGAAGTTGCCAAGACGTACAATCTAGGTCTCGATGGTACACTTTGGGATGGGAAGCTAGGATTTGAGATCGATCTTTTCCAAACAAGAAGATCTAATATATTGACGGCTAGAAACGCTTCGATTCCACAATATACAGGACTTATAAATTTGCCTAATGAAAATATAGGAGAAGTAAAGAATCAAGGTATCGAACTACAACTTAGCCATTACAGTAAATTAGGAGAAGTTGGTTTAAACCTATCCGGAAATTTCATGTTCGCCCGTAATAAAGTCATTGATGTGGATGAAACGCCATGGGGAGAAGGTTATGAATATATGAATGCGGAAGGCAAACCTATGGGTACCGAGTTGTATTATCAGGCAATAGGTATATTCCGTGACGAAGAGCAACTTAATTCATATCCACACCTTGAAGGAGCACGGCCGGGAGATCTTATTTTTAAAGACGTAGACGGCAATGGCGTTATCGATGGAATGGACCGTGTAAGGGCAAATCTCATGCATTTCCCGGAGATCGTATTTGGACTTAATATAGGACTTGACTGGAAAAATTTTGATTTCACTATGCTTTTACAAGGGCAGGCTCGTGCACAACAAGCAGTCTATACGAGACTTGATAATACCGGTAATTCATTTAAGTCGATGACAGATGACCGTTGGACCATAAATAATATTGATGGCACTATGCCACGTCCGGGTGGAAGCATCAATAATAATTATAGTTCAGATTTCTGGTTGAAAGATGCTTCATTCCTCAGGCTTAAAAATATTGAGGTAGGTTATACCCTTCCGCAAGTATGGTTTAACAAAATAAGGGTATCGAACTGTCGCGTTTATTTGAGTGGATATAATTTACTCACTTTAGACAAGATCAAGGTAATGGATCCTGAAAGTGATAATTCCGGTGCTTCCTATTATCCCCAAATGAAGATATTTAATCTTGGAGTAAGTCTCACCTTTTAAATTATAGGAAAATGAAAAAGAATATTATATTTATTATAAGTATATTCATGTTATTTGTCTCCACTGGCTGTAGCGATAGCTTTTTGGACAGAAAACCACAGGATAAAATATCAGAGGAGGATGTTTTCAATAATGATGACCTTCTTACAGCTTATGTCAATGCCTGTTATAATAGTATTCCCAGTGGGTATGATTTCATCATGTTATCTTCAGTAACGGATGAAACTTATTGCCGGCATGGAGGGACTACATGCCTTGTTATATCACGAGGTGAGTTAAATCCTGACAATGTGACGAATGATGATTGGGGTTGGTTCACTGGATTGAATTATTGGAGCAAGGCTTATCAGTATATTCGTGATATTAATGTTTTCTTTGAAAAAATAAATGATGCACAAATCACGGAAGAGATAAAAGAAAGGCTTACAGGTGAAATGAAATTCCTTCGGGCATATATCTATTCTAATCTTATATGGCGATATGGGGGTGTACCTATTATTACCCGTTCTTATTCACTTGGCGAGCAGGATTATTCTCTTGGACGGAATACTTATGATGAGTGTGTGGAGTTTATATTGAACGAACTTGAAGAGGCGATAGATATTCTTCCGGATAAAATGAATGGAAGTAATTGGGGACGTGCCTCTGCAGATGTCTGTAAGGCTCTTCGTGCCAGGGTATTGTTGTATTGGGCAAGTCCGCTGGTGAATACCTCAAACGATATTACCAGGTGGGAACGTGCCCGTGATGCAAATAAAGAAGTGATGGATTTATCAGGATATTCACTCTCTTCCAACTATAAAAATATTTTCCTGGAAGCTACAAATGAAGAAATCATATTTCTTCGCCAGTTCACAAAAGCAAACGGACATAATATGATGGTAAACAATTCTCCTAATGGGTATGATGGAAATGGCGGCAACTGTCCTTTGCAGAATTTGGTAGATGACTATGAAATGAAAGCAACAGGTCTTAAGCCAGCAGAAACGGGTTCGAGCTTTGACCCGAATGATCCTTACAAAGGGAGAGATCCACGATTTTATATGACTGTCCTTTATAATGGGGCAATGTATAAAGGACGGGCTGTTGAAACCTTTACACCTGGTGGTAAGGATTCGTCCGAAGGTAATAGCGGATGGAATACCAGCCTTACCGGATATTATATGTTTAAATTCTTAGATGAAAATCAATTAGTGAGTGAGACCAACACTATGCCTTTGATTTTCTTCCGGTTAAGCGAGTTTTATCTTAATTATGCGGAGGCCCAATATCATTTGGGTGCAGAGGATGAGTGCCGTCGTGCAATAAATGAAATACGTGGTCGTACCGGAGTTGAAATGCCTCCGGTTACAGCGACGGGAGATAAACTTTTAGAAAAAGTTTATCAAGAACGAAGGATTGAATTGGCCTTAGAAAATCATAGATACTTTGATTTACGTCGATGGAAACTGGCTGAAAAATATGAAAATATCAATGCAATGGGCTGTGGAATCACCCTGAACAATGGTACTTATACTTATTCACCGATTAAAGTATTGGATCGTAAATTTTTACCACAACATTATTGGGTACCGATCCCACGCGAAGAAATTGTGAAGAGCAACTATGTGCTCAAACAAAATCCGGGTTATAATTAATTATTGTGATATCCGTTCCTGTTTTTATAGGGACGGATACTTACTATTCATATTTTTGTGTTCGATATAAAATAGATCAAGTATGAAAAAAGGTATTACTTTGATATGTATGGCCTGTCTCTGTATTAATATGTCTGTATTTGCACAAGATGATACATTACAGGAAGGTTTTATAAATCCACCAGCTTCGGCAAAAGCACGGACGTGGTGGCATTGGCTCAATGGAAATGTGACAAGAGCAGGTATTACCGCTGATTTGGAGGCGATGAAACAAGTGGGTATACAAGAAGCACAAATCTTTAATGCAGATATGGGATATCCTGAAGGACCTGCTACTTTTTTAAGTTCGGAATGGTTGGAGCTTTTTAAATTTGCGGCATCGGAAGCAGAACGATTAGGACTTGAACTTGGCTTTCATAATGGTGCAGGCTGGTCTTCGAGCGGTGGTCCCTGGATTACACCGGAATATGCTATGCAAACAGTTGTTTATAGCGACACTTTGTGCAGGGGAGGTGAAAAGATTAAGATCCGGTTGAGCCAACCCGCTACCCGACTGAATTACTATAAGGATATTGCAGTGTTAGCTTTTCCAAATCCACAAAGTAGTGAACGAATTGATGATTTGGATATCAAAAGTCTGTCAGGAAAACTACGTAACCATCTGGAGCCTGATATGAAATCAATACCTCAGTCAGCCCTGGTTCACAGAACCGACATCATTGACCTGACATCAAAAACGTCGGTTGATGGTTCATTGGAATGGGATGCTCCAAATGGTGAGTGGGTTATTTTAAGAGTTGGCCATACACCTACCGGTGCAGAAAACCGTCCGGCTGTGATTGGTGGACGCGGATTGGAGTGTGATAAAATGAATAAAAAAGCTGTCGATGTATATTGGGAGGGAGGTATCAAACCAATTATCGGAAAACTAGGGAATTTGGTTGGAACGGCACTTACAAACTGTCTCATTGACAGTTACGAAGTAGGTTGTACAAATTGGACAACCAATTTTGATAAAGAGTTCAAGCGGCTTCGGAAGTATGACTGTATGCCGTTTTTACCAGTGTTAGCCGGATACTATGTCGATGGCGGTGAAATAACAGAACGTTTTCTATGGGATTTTCGGCGGACAATCGGTGATTTGATTACAGAAAACTACTACAATTATTTTAGAAAACTCTGTCACGAGCATGGTATGAAACTCTCTGTAGAACCTTATTGGGGGCCGTTCAATAGTATGGAAGTTGGAGATACAGGAGATATTGTTATGTGTGAATTTTGGAGCGGGAGTCTGGCTTTTTTTGATTCACCTAAATTTGTAGCTTCTATTGCTCATTTGAATGGGAGTCCTATAGTTGGAGCAGAGGCTTTTACCGGCAATGGAGGATGGCTTGGACATCCGGCTACGATCAAACAAATAGGTGACAAGGCATGGGCGGCTGGCGTTAACCGTTTTATTTTTCATACCTATGCACATCAACCGTGGGATGTCGGCCCTGGTGTAACTTTTGGATCTTATGGATTTGAATTAAACCGTTTAAACACCTGGTGGAAACAGGGGAAAGATTACATGATGTATATAGGGCGTTCTCAATTCCTGCTTCAACAAGGCCGGAATGTTGCTGATGTGTTGGTGTTTACAGGAGAGTCATCTCCCAATGATGCGATTCTTATGCCGGAAATCACATCTCTTGGTTATGATTATGACTTAATTGGTATAAGCAAAATGATGTCGTTAACAGTAAAGGACGGACTGATTTATACACCTGCCGGTGGTAAGTATCGGGTAATAGTACTTCCGGAATCTTCCTGGATGACACCAGAGATGTTAATGAAAATTGAAGAACTTGCAAAAAGCGGTGCTTTGATCATCGGCCCTAAACCACAAAAATCACCAAGCCTTCAGAATTATCCTGTTTGTGACAAACAAGTCTCCCAATTGGCAGAAAAGTTATGGGATAAAAATTTAGCAAAAGACTGTTCTGTAGTTGATATTCTTAAAGGAGAAAATTTCTCTCCGGATTTTTCAACAGAGACGGGCATCGCTGGGGATATTAATTTTATTCACCGTCAGGATGACAAAACTGATATCTATTTTGTAACTAGTTCACAACAAGAAAGCCATCAGGCAATATGTCGTTTTCGTGTTACAGGAAAACAACCAGAATTATGGAATCCGGAAACCGGCAAAATTGAAGATGTTGCAGTTTGGAAAGAAAATGGCGACGGAACCATAAGCATTCCAATCCAATTTGATCCGGATGGGGCTGTTTTCATGATTTTCAGGAAACCGGTCACTACTACCAGACATATTGTGAAAGCAGTAATAGATATAAAGAAAGAAAAGACAAATTCACTATCAGATTTAAAAATTATCAAAGCAGAGTATGGAACTTTTCTACCGGAAGGTGTGGTCGATGTTACAGAGTCTGTAGTAAAAAGTGTTCGTGATAGCAAGTTAAATATACATTCCGGCTCTCATCTAAGTCCTGTAGACCCAGCTCCCGGATATATAAAAGAACTTCGTCTTGAATATGAAATAGAAGGTAAACGTCAGGAAATACATGCAATTGAAGGAGAAGCGATCAATATTGATGCAGGAAACTCTTCTGAATTTAAAATATTGAGAGCTGTATATGGTAAATTTGGCAAGGGGATTCACAGTATACCATCGAGTTATTCAACATATGATGTTACAAATCAACTAAAATCAAAGGTCTTATCTGGTATTTTACAGATTTCAGTGAACGATGGATTAGTAACAGATATGTCAAACTTAGGACCTAAAAAAGAATTACATGTTGTTTATGCTACTGATGGAGAAATATGTAAAAGATCTGTACCCGAAGGTGAGACCCTTAATCTGGCACAAAGTACTCCTGAATCAAAACTCATTTCGGATAAAAGTAAAATAACTTGGGTTACTCCATATCCCGGAAAGATGACTTATACTACGTCTTTAGGAGAAACGAGAACAGTTCAGGTTGATTCAATTCCAAAGTCAATTGAATTAACGGGCCCCTGGAATGTCACTTTCCCATATAATTCAGGGATGTGGGATACGACGTTTGATAAATTAATCTCATGGTCAAATTCTTCAGATGAAAGGATAAGTTATTTCTCAGGTACAGCAACGTATAAAAAGCAATTTACTCTTTCAGAAGAGTTGTTGCAATCAGATTACTCTTTAGAATTAGATTTGGGATGCGTTCGAGTAATTGCAGAAGTTATTGTTAATGGGGAAAAACTGGGAATTTTATGGAAAACACCCTTTAGAGTAAACCTACACGATGCAGTACATAAAGGTGTAAATGATCTTGAAATAAAAATTACAAATTTGTGGCCAAACAAATTGATTGGTGATGAACGTTTTCCTGATGATATAGAATGGAATGGTAGTTGTATCAAAAAATGGCCGGAATGGCTTACCGATCATAAAAAAAGATCTTCGGAACGTACAACTTTTAGTACCTGGAAGTTTTGGAATAAAGATTCTCCATTACAATCTTCTGGTTTGTTAGGTCCGGTAGTTATACGCCCTTATATACATGTAAATGTAGAATATTGATTAAACTTACAATAAAAGTTCATAGCCGACTGATATCGGCTATGAATCACAACCCGACAATCCGTATATCATCTTTGTAGGCTTCACATTCTCCTGCCGTTTCTCCTTGGGGAGTGAGTAAACAGGAGTCGCCTGCATAGATGATACCGGCAGGATCGGTTCCGGCACAGTTGACGGCAATGATATTCGCCCGGTTCTCAATGGCACGTTCACGGAGAAGACGGTTCCAATCGTCACGGCGCGACTCCGGCCAGTTAGCAATATAGATCGCCGTATCATACCGGTCGTCATTCCGGCTCCAATCCGGGAAACGGAGATCATAACAAATATAAGTGGCAAAACGATGTCCCTTCCAATGAAGAACCAACTGCCCTTCCCCCGGAGAGAAACTACCTTTCCTGAAACAATTATGCTTGTCATAATGCTCATAATACCCATCCGGGAACACAGCCAGTAAACGATTATAAAATTTCCCTGCTTCCTTATAAATCGTAGAGCCGATCACCAATGCGTTGCTACTTGCCGCCCATCCTTGCATCCTCCCGATAACTGCCGGATAATAGCTCGCCACCTCATCTTTGTTCTGCACCGCTATTTCTTTATCCTTCTTCTTCATTTCACAACCGGAAACAAACAGTTCGGGAAATACAATCACGTCACAATCTTTACATTGCTCCACCCGTTTCTGAAAAGCATCCAGATTTGCTTCCACGTTTCCCCATGCAAGATGAGCCTGCACCAAAGCAACGCGACAGGTTTCTTTATTTTGGGCCGGGATGGCAATGCTAACCAGTACAAAAAAGGCAACGAACAAATATTTCATATATTCAGAATTAAGAGACGGTCGCAAATATAGAAAAATAATATATCACTATATAAGCGGAAGTACAGGATTATAGCGGGAATCTGTATATCTTTGCTTCTAAAAAGATGAATCTATCTGAGACAGAGACTTTAATATGGGATTGGAACGGGACGTTGCTGGATGATGTAGATGCGAATGTCAAGGTTATCAACAAAATGCTTTTAAAAAGGGACTTGCCTCTGCTGGATTTACATACTTATAAAGATATATTCTGCTTCCCGGTCAAACTGTTTCATATCCGGATAGGTATCGACTTTAGTAAAGAATCGATCGAAGAAATTTCAGCCGAATATATGGAGCTTTATAAAAGTTACGAAAGCTGTCTGAAATTAAATGCCGACGCCCCTTTTATACTGGACTCGATAAACGCAAAAGGCATAGACCAATACATATTATCTGCCGCTGGAAAAAACGATCTGTTACGTATACTCGACCATTTCCATTTAACGGATAAGTTCAAAGGGATATACGGTTCAGAAGATATCTGTGCAACCGGTAAAGTCGGGATCGGGCAGAAACTGATCAAAGACAACTCCCTGAATCCCGACAAAGCAATTATAATCGGAGATACGGTACATGATGCAGAAGTAGCAAAAACATTAGGGATAAAATGTATTCTTTATGCCGGTGGACATAACAGTTATGATCTTTTAAAAAGTGAATCCAAAGTCATCGCCAACTTAAAAGACATAGATATATAAATTTGATACATTAATAACTACGCACAGTTGTCTTTGTTTGGCCAGTCATAAAGCTATTCATAAAAACATTTTCGTAGAGGACCCCTAATGTGTTGGAAACGACACAGGTGGTCTTATAAATAGTGCCATTGCATGTCCACTCTAATTCCACTTCTTCCAGTCCAAGACGCAACAGCAACATTTGATCCAAACTATTCTTTACTCCTTTCCTGGCATTTTCAACTTCTTCTTTGTAGATAGGGGATAACTCTTCCAGGGTCTTAAATGTCAATTTCCCTTTTTCTTCAAAAGGATAGCCCGTACCATCAAGTATGGCAAGCTTTACTCTTTCCAGATCCTTTTCCGTAGAGATCTTGCCAAGGTATTTATAATCTGTAAGGACATATTCGAGATGATATTCAACCGTATTTTTCATTATCGTATCCAGTTGTTGTTTCCATAAAACGGAATCAGCCGACTGACTGCCGGACAAATGCGTTGTAGCTCCACACCAAAAAGATATCCCCATGAATAAGCAAAAGAAAAAACTGATAATGATTATTCTTGTTTTCATAATGTTTGAGTATTAATTAGATATATGCGAAATAACAATCCTCATATGGTTTCTATGAGACCCCATCAAACACGATCGATTCTTTTTATAGGCTTAGTTTAATTTACTTGTGGATATTATTGACTTCTATTACAAACAACAGGAGCCGGCCCTATTATTTTGCAATTATCGAATTTCGTAAATCTATTGATAACAGGTATGTCACGCACAAATGTAACAATATTGCAGACAAATAAGTAAAACGCCCTTATGTTTTAATTAATTTTAAATAATCATTTTAAGAAATAAGAGGAAAGATAGGAAACACACAACATTAAACTCTCATTCGGTATGAAACTAAAAGCAACAACACAAGCAATACATTATATACACCTCAACTTATAAATTGAATAATAATGCCTCTATAATAATAAGATAAATTATCAAGAGGTAATACGTCCCCCATATCAGATTCAAATTTAGTAAAAACTGAAATAAACTAATTTGATTCAGTCTAACTTCCTCAGATAAAAACGCCATAGTTTTCATAGAACTATGGCGCTTTTTCTTATATTATTTTATTAATAATACAAAATAATAAGCTTTTAAAGGCTATAAAAATGGACAATATCACTAAACTAATGGACAATATTTCGATTTGCCGTAAAAAGATCAAATAAATCACAGTTTGCAACACCCAATTTTAGCCTAATGCCATAGTTCTATGAAGACTATAGCATTAGAGTTAACGAAATCTAATTACAAACCAGAAAGACTACAGTCTTTCACAAACAAAATTATAACATGACCTGAAAGTTCCGTAGTCGTATTATTCAATTACATGCTCTAAAAGAATGTGTAATCTTAATTTGTTAAATTAGATCTAATATAATCATCTTTTGCTATACCAGGCAAAAGCCTGCTTACATACAATCATTATTATTTAGTTGCAAATAAGTAATCACTGATTGTACAAATGATATTTTTTGCACCTAGTATTTATATTTATGAAAAGGACAAGAGAAAATGAAAACCTCGAAAATAAATGTAACCTTATTCTATCTATTCACCATATTTCTTTTTATGGGAGGATTTATTGCCTGTAATAACGAGAATAACTCCTCCGGAAATGAACCTTATTCACCTGATAAGCCATTGGTTGTAACGAATATCGGACCGGAAAAAGGAGGGATCGGAACCCGTGTAGTGGTTAGCGGTTCTAACTTTGGAGACGATATATCTAAAGTGAAGCTGTTTTTCAACCAGAAAGAAGCCCTGATCTTAAAACTACAAAGTAACGCCATCTATGCAATGGTGCCCAAACAACCTGGAGAATACTCTACTATCAAAGTTGCAGTAGAAGAAGGGAAAAATGGAGACGGATCACCCAAATACAGGGAGGAGACACTTAAAGACAAAAAATTCAAATACAATATTAAATCCACCGTCACTACCGTAGCCGGACAATTAGACGTGAAAACAGCAGCAGACGGTCCGGCTTTGGAAGGATCATTCGGACGCCCTGTCATGCTAGCCGTCGACAATGAAGGGACAGTACTGGTTGCCGACGACGGGGGCAAAATGGTCCGGATGCTATCTATACAGGACAACAAACTCAGCACTGTTCTTTCAGGAATGCACGAACCCTGGCAATGTTCGTTTAATCTGGATTTTACAAACTATTATGTATTGGAAAGACGTACAGCCATGCGCCCGCTTCTTTTCTACGGTTTATATAAATCAAGTAACTGGCAGGAAGCCGAGGCTTACTATGATCAAAAAAATGAGAAAGGAGACTATATCGCCGGTGCTATGGATTATTTCGGACTAGCTGCTGACAACGATTATGTCTTCCTGTTATCTTCATCGGGTAAACGACTGATCCGCGTGAACATAGCGACCAAAAAGGTAGAACTGATCGGAGAAAATCTGAACATGGATTCATGGGCACACATTGCCTATAACAAAGTGAACGGATACCTATATATCACTTCCGAAGCTTGGGGACGTCTCTACCGCCTGGATCCTTATCATACTCCGGCTGGACATACCACCCCGTGGATAACACAAAAAGATGTGGAACATATTGTCGGAACAGGAAAAGGTACGGCAATAGAAGGTAACGGAAAAGCGGCACAGCTCGGAGAGATAGAAGGTATGGCTGCCGATCAGGAAGGAAACGTCTATTTGGCAGACTATAGCAATCATGTCATCTGGAAAATAGACGAAGAATTCAATGCTACCATCTTCGCCGGAGTCCCCGGAGAATCCGGATATAAAGACGGAAAACCTCAAGAAGCACTCTTTTATAAACCCTATGATGTAGCAGCTACCCCCGATGGTATCCTTTATGTAGCCGACACCTACAATTATTTGATCCGTTGTATTGCTATTCAATAACCATAGATTAAAATACATAAGAATGAAAAAATATATCGCATTGTTCGTCATATTTATGACGATACTACCGGCTTTTGCCCTGGCACAGACAACGATTAAAGTTGAAGGAGTAGTCACAGATGCTAATAATGAGACACAGATCGGTGTGAACATCTACCCACGCGATAATCCGACGCAGGGAACTGTCACGAATCTGGACGGGAAATACACGATTGAGGTTAAACCCGGTACGACACTGGTTTTCTCCTACATCGGATTCAAATCACAGGAAATCAAAATCGGAACAGCCAAGTCTCAAACAATCAACGTTGTACTGGACACCGATGCCCAACAACTGGAAGAAGTGAGTATTGTCGGATACAGTACGCAACGAAAAGTGAGTGTGGTCGGGGCCATCACAAGTGTTAAACCTACTTCACTGAATGTCGGTGGTGTTACCTCCGTCAGTAACGCCCTCGCCGGACGTGTAGCCGGACTGATCGGTATCCAGCAAAGCGGAGAACCGGGCAATGACGTCTCTGAATTCTGGATTCGCGGTATCAGTACCTTCGGAGCTAACAGCAGCGCATTAATATTGATAGACGGAATAGATCGGGGAAGTTCCAGCCTGAACGAACTGGCACCCGAAGATATCGAAAGTTTTTCTGTCCTGAAAGATGCTACGGCTACGGCAGTATATGGGGCCAAAGGAGCCAACGGAGTCGTATTGATCAACACCAAGCGTGGCGCAGAAGGGAAAGTATCGATCAATGCCAGCGTAAAAACAATGATCGAAACACTTCCCAGGCTTCCGAACTATCTACGGGCTTATGATTATGCCAAACTAGCCAACGAAGCAAAAGTGGTGAGAGGCGACAGATCGGTCTATTCACCCGAAATATTCGATATCATAAAATATCATATGGATCCTGATTTGTATCCGGATGTCAGCTGGCAGGACGAGATATTGAAAAAACGGACATTGGGTGTACAAGGAAATATCAATATCTCCGGTGGTAGTAAACTGGCTCGTTACTATATGAGTGCATTCTACCGGACCAACGATGCCATTTACAATCAAACCGGTATGGACCGTTACCACTCAAATGTCAGACGTAACCAATATACCTTCAGAAGTAATATCGACGTCGATCTGACCAAAAGTACACTGGTGAGCTTGCTTTTGTCCGCCAAACTGGTCGACATGAACCGGCCAGGTATGGGTACAACCAAAGAGATATGGGGCGCACAGGCATCCTTAACTCCCTTGACAGTCCCGGTTGTCTATTCAAACGGGCAACTTCCGGCTTACGGAAAAGGGGAACAAACCTCTCCATCTGTATTACTGAATGAAACCGGATTTCTGACCGACCGCGACAACTCCATCGAATCATTACTGAAAATAGAACAATCACTCGATTTCATCACAAAAGGATTAAAAGTAACCGGTTCTCTGTCATTCGACAATTACAACAATCACCTTACCAGCCGGACTAAAATGCCGGACCTGTATAAAGCTACTGATCGCAACTGGAACACCGGCGAACTGATGACACTCAAAACAGTGGTTGCCCAACCGATGACTTTCAAAAGTACTTCATATGGGATCCGTACTATTTATATAGAAGGGAAAGTCGAATACAACCGATTGTTCGCCGAAAAGCACCGTATAGGAGGTCTGTTCTTATACAACCAGAAAGACTATCAACGAACAGATGCGGATGGCGAACTGGCCTCTATCCCTCATCGTAACCAGGGTATTGCCGGACGTCTTACCTATTCTTATAATGATATCTACTTCATAGAAGGTAATTTCGGATACAACGGGTCTGAGAACTTCCCTAAAGGGGAACGTTTTGGATTTTTCCCTTCGGGAGCCTTGGGTTATGTGCTTTCCAACTATCCGCTGATAAAAGAAAAAGCTCCGTTCATCAGCACTCTGAAACTCCGTTATTCGTACGGATTAGTAGGAAACGACCAGATCAGCAACGATGTCCGCTTCCCCTACCTCACAACCGTAAATATGAATGCACCGGGATATGTGTTCGGCGACCAGCATCAGAACTCGGGTGGTGGAGTAACCGACGCCGTATTAGGGTCGACCGGCCTGGTCTGGGAAAAAGCAATCAAGCAGAACTTCGGTATCGACCTGACACTTTGGGAAGCACTCGACATCACAGTAGATGCTTTCATCGACAAACGTAATAATATTTTTATGGAACGTGCAACTCTACCGGGCACTATCGGTGTCGGCACCAAACCCTGGGGAAATGTAGGTAAAATGAAAAGCTGGGGAGCTGACGGAACTGCTTCTTATACCCACCGTTTCGGCAATGTAGCGGTTGAATTACGCGGTAACTTCACACTGACTAGAGATAAAATCATAGATTATGATGAGGTTCCTCCCCGCTATCCTTATCTGGCCAAAAAGGGAACCAGCTATGGTGTGACCCGGGGATTGATCGCCTTAGGACTCTTTAAAGATGAAGATGATGTGAAGAACAGTCCTACACAATTCGGGAAAGTCCTTCCGGGAGACATCAAATATCAGGATATCAACGGCGATGGCCGTATAGACGATTATGATATCGCACCTATCGGTAATTCCAACGTCCCGAAAATCCAATACGGGTTTGCAACCAGTGCCAATTGGAAAGGTTTCGATATCAGCGTCTTTTTCAGAGGAGCCGCACAGGTGGATTACTTTATGGGGGGTAACGGATATTATCCGTTCGCCGGAGGTGTGACCGGTAACGTTCTTTCTATTGTAAACGATCAGAGTAACCGCTGGACACCGGCTTCATATTCAGGAGATCCGTCGACAGAAAATCCGAATGCCCGTTTCCCTCGTCTTACATACGGAGAAAATATAAATAACAACCGTCCCTCTTCTTTCTGGCTCGCCGATGCGGGGTATCTTCGCTTGAAAACGCTTGAAATAGGATATACGGTCCCTAAAAAGATTTTGTCGAAAATAAACATGACAAACCTGCGTATCTCTTTCCTCGGCGACAACTTATGTGTCTGGGATAAAGTGAAATTATGGGATCCCGAACAAGCAAGCGACAATGGAGCTGTTTATCCCATCACCCGTTCCTATTCTATGGTTTTACAAGTTTCATTTTAATATATCGGATCATGACTAGCAAAAAAATAAAAACAAGAATATTTGCTTTCTTATTTGTTATCCTCAGTAGTGCAGGCATCACATTCCAATCGTGCAGTTTTTTGGATATAGACCCGTATGTAGCCGACCTTTTCACTCTCGATACAGTCTTTGCCAAAAAGGAATATACACAGAAATATCTGAACAATGTATATAGTTATCTGATAGACTACGGTTCGCCGAGTGCCTGGACAGACAATGCGCAGCCCTGGGTATTAATAAGCGATGAGGGTGTAGCCGGATACAAACGGAACAGGCATAATTACAATTACTTCTGCAATAATGAAATGAAAGCGGAAGATCTGGATCATTTCGATTACTGGAATTATTTCTACGAAGGGATCCGCAAAGCCAATACATTTATTCAAAGAGTGAACGAGTGCCAGGAAGTAAGTGCCCTGCAACGGTCGGAATGGATCGGTCAGGCCACATTTATAAAAGCGATGATCTATTTTGAACTGATGCTGGCTTACGGCCCGGTCCCGATTGTACCTGATACGCCGGTAGATTTCGACACCCCTATCGACCAGATGATGGTAGAGCGCAATACCTGGGACGAATGTAGCGATTATGTATCTGCCCTACTGGAAGAAGCAATCAAATTACTACCCACACAGGTCAGAGACAATTCAGAAATAGGACAGGCAGTAAAAAATTCTGCACTGGCAGTACTGTCACGCCTCACTCTTTATACAGCAAGTCCGCTTTATAACGGTGAAAATAGTGAGTTCAGCGATTTTACGAACAATGCAGGCGTACCTTATCTTAATCCTGTCAAAGACATAAGGAAATGGGCCGTCGCAGCCGCCAATGCCAAACGGCTCGTCGACATCAAGCCCAATGATCTGTATACTGTCCCCCGAATGGAAAACACACCTCATTTCCCGGTTCCGGCTGCCGAACAAGCTGATTTTCCGGACGGCGTAGGGGGTATCGATCCTTATCATTCCTATATAGATATGTTCAACGGCGAATGTGTATTGGCTTCATCCAACCGGGAGATTCTGTTTTCCCGCCAAAATACGGGGATCAACGGAATGAACAAATACAGTGCCCCTGGTGTGCTGAATGCCTGGAATGTATTCTTCGTTCCGCAGGTATTGGTCGACGCCTACTACATGATCGACGGCCGTACTATCAACAACGCAAGTGAAACTTACCCCTATGAGGAAGGTTATACAAATACGGACCTGGTGTTTTCAGGAGAAAAAAGCAGCAATGGTTTTACCCTGCTGAGCGGAACTCACAAATGGTATGCAAACCGTGAGATGCGCTTTTATGCCACAATCGCCTTTAACAATTCCTACTTTCCTTCCACTTCTACTCCACCTGATAAAATCGACCAGCAAGATGGTAAAGTTGCTAAATATTTCAGCGATTCAAAAAGCGGCAGGGATTATGCCCTGAACCGTCCGCAAGGTGAAGCCGAGGAATATCCGATGACAGGTTATCTTTGCCGAAAATTCCTTCATTATGAAGATTCATGGATCAGCGGAGGAAGACAAAAAACAAAATATTGCCCGGCTTACCGCATGGCTGAAGTCTATTTGAATTATGTGGAAGCAATGAATGAACTGGACCAGTCGTACACGATCAACGACATTACCGTGACACGCAATACGAGTGAAATGAAACGCTGCTTCAATCTGATCCGGTATCGTGCCGGTCTACCGGGTATCACAGATGCCGATGTTGCCAATGCTGATAAAATGAGAGAACTGATTGCCCGTGAACGCCAGATAGAGTTTGCCTGGGAAGGACGCCGTTATCACGATCTCAGACGTACGAAAAAAGCGATCATCTATGAAAATGCACCGGTTATGGGATGCGATGTCAGTGCGACAGAAGCTGAAAAAGATAAATTCTATAACATCATCCAGGTGAAAGAAAGAGACTGGATCTATAAGGTCTTTACCCGCAGGCAGACTTTCTTCCCGATCCCTAAAAGTGAGGTAGACAAAAATCCGAATCTGGACCAAATGCCCGGATTCTAATAACATGTTTTACACATATACATATTAATACCATTTATTATGAGATCAAATATATTAAAGCAGATATTACTTTTCTCGTCAGCCTGTTTCTTCTGGAGTTGTACGAGTGAACCTGCTGATTTCGGTGAACAATACAAGAAAACACTTTATATTGTAAATAGCCGCGATATGCTCTATGTCGGCGAACATGCATATGGCAGCGAAAATAATTCCATGCAATTTTCAGTCTATTGTGCTTCCTCCGAACCCATCAAGTCCGACCTGACGGTTCAGTTGGAGATCAATCCCAAAGCACTCGACTCACTCAACAAAAAAAGCGCATTGGGGAACCCCTTATATACCGACAAGCAATTGTTACCCCAAGAAAACTATACATCGACAGACCTATCTGTGACCATTCGGGCAAACGAACAATATGGCGTACTGGATATACCGTTCGATCCACAAAACCTGGATCCTGATGTTTCGTATGCACTCCCTATCACGATCGCCTCAAACAGTGCGGGTTATGATGTAAATGAGGAACTAAGCACGATGGTTTATGAAGTAAAAATGATCAATGGATTTTCAGGTGATTTTGCAGGCAGTTCAATAGAACTACCTAAAACGATTCGCTCGGTACAGCCTGTTCTGAAAGCCATCTCTTCCAATTCTATCCGTATGCCGATTCACACATTATCCGGAGAAGCAAAATATATAAAAACAAACTTCATGCTTCTTAACATCGGTACAGATAGCACCTCTGTTACTATAAAACCCTGGCTGGATGCAAAAATAACAGATTCCGGGAAAAGTTATTACGACAGAAAAAAACAAAGCTTCTATCTGAGATATACTTATGCGAATGAAGAAGGGGAAACATTCGATATTGAAGAGAAAATAATCAATATAAATGCTCCGGTAACAGATACCGAAGAGCAATAAAGATATAGAATGAAGGTGTTGCAAAAATAGCATTTCGCTTTTTACAACACCTTCATCTAAAAATATCTTATTTACTTTGCCACTTCCTAAATTCTCTATAACTTCGTAAATTCTTCCATGTAAGGAAGATATGAAGTTCCCATGAAAACACTCCGAAAAGTTATCGGTTATATTTCCCTTTTACTGTTTTGCCTGCAGGCTCCAGGGCAGGAAACAGACAGTGTGATCAACAAACTCACCCACTATATCCGTGCTACAGATCAGTTTTCGCAATATATACCACGGGAAAAAGTGTATCTCCATTTTGACAATACCAGTTATTATCAGGGTGATAATATCTGGTTCAACTGTTATGTGGTAACTTCCGAACTACACGAAGCGACCGGATTAAGCAAAACACTATATGTAGAACTATTGAATCCCGGCGGTGAAATCATAGATAAACGGGTGCTGAAGGTCGAGAACGGACAGTGCCACGGAGATTTCACATTAGGGCAACTTCCTTTTTATTCCGGTTTCTATGAAGTCCGTGCCTACACAAAATATATGTTGAACTTTGGCGAAGATGCTATCTTCTCCCGCCTGCTGCCGGTATTCAACAAGCCGAAAACAGAAGGGAACTATGAGGAAAAAGATATGCTGAAATACGGATACGGCAAATATCCGAAGAAACGGGAAAAGCCTCAAAAAGGGAAAAAGGTCAATCTGAAATTCTATCCGGAAGGAGGAAACCTGATCGAAAATATACCTTCACGGGTGGCATTCGAAATAACAGACGCTTTCGGAAACCCGTTGGAAGCAACCGGAAAGATCATAAACCAAGACAAAGAAGAAATAGCAGGTTTTGCCGTAACACACGATGGAAGAGGTTTCTTCAATTACACCCCGAACGCGGGTAAACGAAAAGCGGTGGTCGACTACAACGGTAAGAAATACCAGTTCGACATGCCTCAGCCGTTGCCACAAGGATTTACCTTGCAGGCAGATAACCTTTCATCTTCCGACAGCCTTGAAATATCTTTACAGAAAAATGAACAGACACCGGCAGAGATGCTGGGCATGGTCATTATCTGCAGAGGAAAACTATATAATTATTGCCTTGCCAACGTGCTGCACAATGAACCGGTCCGTTTCAAAGTGGACAAAACGATATTACCTTCAGGCGTTTCGCAAATTGTCTTATTCAACAGTAACGGAGACATACTTTGCGACCGTTTGATATTCATTCATAAAGAAGAACAGCTGACGATCAGGTCCAAAGCCGGAAAAGAGACATACGAACCGTATGAAGCCGTCGATATGGAGTTCACGGTAACCGATCAAAATGAGAACCCGGTACAGACATCTTTCTCCTTATCGGTAAGGGACGGCATGAACGAAGTCAAATCGGATTGCAATATCCTGACAGACATGTTACTTGCGTCCGATATAAAAGGATACGTCCATAACCCGTCTTACTATTTTGAAGCAAACGATTCCGTCCACCGTTCCTCTCTCGACCTGCTGATGATGGTACAAGGCTGGCACCGCTATTCCTGGAAGCAGATGGCAGGAACAAAACCATTCGAATTGAAATACACACCGGAACAGGGTATCGAGATGCACGGTCAGGTTGTTTCCTTCGTCCGGAAAAAACCTAAACCCAATGTTACGATATCCTCCTTCCTTCTCAAAAGAGGTGAGGAAGAAGAGGCTGCCAGCGCATTCGATATATTTACAACCGATAGCCTGGGACATTTCGCTTTCCGGGCCGATATAACCGGGAAATGGAATATGATACTGGCCGTAAGCGAGAAAGGAAAGAAAAAAGACCACCGGATCATACTCGACCGCCTTTTCACCCCAGAGCCGAAAAGATACCGTTATCCGGAGATGCAGGTCACTGTTGCAGATCAGGAAACAGAGAAAGCAGAAGAAACAGATGCAGAAGAAGTTCCAGAAATACAAGAACCGGAGGAAGATATCAATGCATTCCTGACAGCTTATGAGGACTCTTTGGCCAAAGCGGGGAATAAGGAGAAAGTTCTCCGTCTGGACGAAGTGACCGTAACCGCCAAAAAGAGATCACGGGAAAAGGATATTTTCAATAACCGTTCCAAATCGATTGCCTTTTATGATGTTCAGTCCGAATGGGACGATATAACAGACCAGGGGAAATATATCGGAAAAGATATACATGAACTGATGATAAATATGAATAACAATTTCAGAAAAACCTTCTCCAGACAAGACGAATATCTGCAATACAAAGGGAAAATGCCTCTCTTCGTCATCAACTACGAACCAACCATGGCTACTGAAATGGACTACAACAAATACAAACTGATACGCCTCGAAGCCATCAAATCCATTTATATCAATGAGGAACTTTCTATCATGTGTAAATATGCAGATCCCAGAATGTCACCTTTGGAGGTAGACGATTTTTACAGTTGTGTCGTTTTTATCGAGACATTTCCGGAAGATAAGATACCGACGGATGCCGGTAAAGGGGTACGAAAAACCTGGCTGGAAGGCTACAGCCAGGTTAAAGAATTTTACAATCCGGATTATTCCATCCTTCCGCCGGAACCCGATTACCGCCGCACACTCTACTGGAATCCTTCAGTGACACCCGATGAAAAGGGTAAAGCTGATATCAGGTTCTATAATAACAGTAGCTGCAAAAAGTTCAGCATCAGTGCTGAAACGATTACCGCAGACGGAATAATCGGTATTTATAAATGATCAATATAAGTATAACTGTTTCATTTTCTGAATATCCACGCCTAACGTCTCCGTCAGGAACTTAGCCATGGAGCCGTACTTTTCGTCTATCTTATTATAAGCGGCATTCAGATATTTCTCATCGACAGTAACTAACGGAGCAATTTGAGGATAAAATTTCAAATAGGTATCGTACTTACCTGCGATATAATTCTTACTAAGCATATAATCCTTCATTATCGTTTCTTTATCTACACCGAGAGCCGACAGAATAAGCATGGTTGCAACCCCTGTACGGTCCTTGCCTGCCGAACAATGGTAACTCAACGGCAAAGAACTTTCATCCTGAACATATTTAAAAAACTCTTTATACTTAGCTACATAATCATCATAACTCACCATTTCGATATAAGCATCCACCATAATCTGAGCAGTCTCTTCCTCACTAAGCCCCTTTGATATACTTCCGATAATCTCATCTGAAAATATATTACCGGCATTGATCTCCAGATCATAAGGATTCTTTACCGTAGACGGTAGCTTATCAGGAGCAGCAGGCAGCATACCGCCCAATCCACCTTCTTTTTCCGTGGCAGTACGAAAATCGACAACAGTTTTCAATCCGGTACTTGCCAGATAGGCAAGGTCGGCATCCGATAATTTATTCATCTCATCCGTGCGGAACAATTTTCCCCAACGTACATATTTACCTTCACTATTCTTTATACCGCCCAGATCCCTGAAATTATACCCGTTAACCGGCAAAAGTCTTTCAGCCAACAAAGCCTGACCTTCGGAGTTCTTGAACAGGAAAAGCTGTCTCTTCGTAGCATCGACACTCAAATCGAAAGAGCCTTTTCCGTCACCGGTCAGGCAAGGTGTATTCATATCGATATCTTCTGCTGTAGTACCGGCATATAACTCCCAGGCTTTATCGGAAGTCACACTCAGCACAGCCTTTTTCGTTTCCTTATCACGGGCAATCCCGGCATCTCCGCTTACATCTTTTCCGGAATAACCGATTGTTGTTTTATCATCATCATCATCTCCGCAAGAGACAAACAGTCCGGAGACACAAAACAGCAGCAATAAATAGTAAGATAAATTCTTTTTCATAACGCTTTTTACTCATTAATAAATAATTTAAAGGCGCGCAAGATACAGATTTAAAACTAATTACTCAAAGACAGCCAACCTTTTAGCCTCATAAATGAAATATAGAATATCGTTTATTTATTTTAGAATATAAAAAAATACCCCTCGCGACAGATAGTAATCGCGAGGGGTATTCCGGACAGAGATGGATACCTACTCTATTACAGCAGCAAAGCCTCCGTTTCTGACCATCTTAATTTTGATTATATCATTCTTCTTAACAGACGATTCGTTCCGACGATAATCCATGGCCTGACGACCTGCATTGATACCATCTTTAAAAGAGGTCATCTTATAGTTTCTGCCATCGTTGAGAAAATCAAGACAGATATCTATCTCACGCACATCCTTGCTATTATTGGTCATGCCACCGATAAACCATTTATCCCCTTTACGTTTAGCTACAACAGCCACTTCTCCTACTTCAGCGGCCAAAGCAATGGTCTCATCCCAGGTTGTCGGTACCCGAGTAATAAATTCCGTACAATCGGCATTACGATAATAGAGAGTAGGATTGTCAGCCAACATTTGCAAACCACTCTCAAAGATAACGTACAAAGCCAATTGATAAGCACGCGTCCCGATACTTCCGGAATTGGGGCGGTCAGCACGGTAAACATTGGGTTGGAAACTGTTCATGGCTCCGGGAGTATAGTCCATAGGCCCCACAGCATTACGCAGGAAAGGATAATAAATACTATTATCCGGAGTACAACCGCCCATTTGCTCCATGCCCCTCACACCCTCATAAGAAAGTACGTTGGGGTATTTGTATTCCAATCCGGCAGGTTTGAACGAGCCGTGAAAGTCTACAAAGAGCTTATACCTGGCAGCCTCTTCTGCCACTCTTTCGTAGTAGTTGACCATCCATTGATCACTGCGGTCCATAAAGTCGATCTTCACACCTTTTACACCCCATTCGGCAAAAGTTTTAAATAAATCCATGTGATTCTCTACAGTCAACCAGGTAAGCCACAAAACGATACCGACGTTCTTTTCCTTACCATAGCGAATCAATTCATGTACATCTACATGGGGATTAGGAGTAAAAGGATCGCGAGTACTTTGGGCCCAACCTTCGTCCATAAGAATATAAGATATACCATATTTAGACGCAAAATCGATATAATACTTATAAGTCTCCAGGTTATATCCCGAAACAAAATTAACATCCGGACCATAAGGGCAAGCATCGTTCCACCATTCCCAACTTACCTGTCCGGGGGTAATCCAGGAAGGATCCCCGATTACACTTTTCGTTGCCAGCCTGAAGGTCATCGTGTTTTCGATCAGTTGTTTGTCATCTTTGGTAATGACAAAATAACGCCAGGGATAAGTTCTTTTTCCGGAAGTCTTAGCAATATAATCAGCTTCCTTCAACAACTTGAGGCTACGGTCGCCATCTTCACCAAACTCCAGCGGATTGTTCGGGAAAGTGGAAATCAGGCCGTTTTGTCCATTACTTTTAAGAAACATACATGGATAATCCGAAAGATCAGATTCTGAAATCAATATCTTGTATTGCTTCCTGGTGTCAATCAGTAATGGAAGAACAGCCTTCTTATCTTCAGGAGTCCATTCGTTACTGTTTACATGAGTATAATTCTCTTCGTAAGCAGTTTTAAAACTCCCGGGTTGCTGCATGTGAAGAAGATAAGGAGCAGGAAAATTAACTGCCAAATCTTCGTTCATTACTTCTATGTCACCTTTCTTATTAGTAAGGAAACGGTAAGCGATACCATCATCATAAGCCCGAAACTCTACGGAATAATTCCCTTTAAAATCCATTCTCAACTGATTATAATGATTACGTACGGTCGAGAATTTCAGAGGAATTACCGGAGACAGCATCTCATCCGCATCGGAGAACTTTTGTCCCGACAATTTAGGATTTTCACCCAACACTTCATCTCTAAGCGTTAACCGGAGATAATTATCTTTCAGGATTGCGTCACCATTGTATGAAATGGAGTAATAAATCTTATCAGTAATACGGAGACTTACTTTTATCTCCTTGTTGGGAGATACCAATTCCACCTTCTTTTCGGCAGCCTGAGTTGACGAAAAGAATACCAATACCAGGAATAAGATGTAAAAAGTTTTACAGTTTTTCATACTATCTTTAATTAAAAATGAATTTTCACATCCGATTATCTGACAGGCTCTATTCTGAATGAATAACCGACAGGTTGATTCACAGGAATCATATACTCAGGCAACGGACGGGGACCGCAGCTGGCATTACCCAACCCCTGCTGGATACAATCCAAACTAAGATAAACTTCCGGCTTGCGGATATTATTCAATTCGAAGTCATGTTCAGCCTCCCATAAATCCTTGTCAGAGAAATGTAATGCACTAAAACCAAGTTGGTCTTTAGACGTTATTTTCAATCCGTGATTATTCTTATCGGAAATGATAAACCATCGCACATCTTCACGGCTCCCCATACTCTGTGCACGAACATAATGCTCTTCCTCCATCTCTTTCACCGTTTTATCGAACTGACCGAAATAAGCAGAACGCTTTCTGTCCCAATAATTCTCATGAGGACCACGGCCATACCATTGGATATTTTCAAATTCCTGAGGCAGAACGACCTGTAAGCCCAAACGGTGCACAATAGCACTATTCTGGGGCAGCGTAAAGCTGGCATCCACATCTACGGTGCCATTGCCATAGATTACATATTTTACTAGATGAGGTATTACCACCGGATTACGGTAAGCTATTGTTGCATCCATATACGACAAAATAGTAATCGACTTCTTATCGTCTGCTACCTGATAACTAAACAGGGGTTTTCCATATGTAGTCGGATAATAGTTCTGGTCCGTATACTTATCATTACTGATACTACGATACCAATTGAGGGCGAAGCCATTGTTTTGATGAATCATCTCCTGATCGTCATAACGCAATGATTTCATAACTCCTGAGTTCGTATCAAACGTAATGCCAAAATCCCCGCCTTTTATAACAAGGTCTTTCCCCTGGGTACTAATATCCAATGTATTAAGCGTATTGGCATCCACCATCGGCACCACCGGCCTGCTGGTTAATGCGAATTGTTCAGAGGCAACCACATGACCTTTATCAGCCCATCTCGTTTTATTCTTCAAAGAAAAATAGACATTTAGAAAATACTCTTTCCCTATTTCCAGATTTTTATCATATGGAATAACAACCGGTAATTTTTCATCAGGCTCCAGATTTATCGAAGGGATGGTTCCTGATTCCGATTTTACACCGTTTTTTATAATTTCCCATGTTATATCAAACTGATCCAGATTCGTGAATGCATATTTGTTTTCAATTGCAATCTTACCACTCATCAGTGCCAAAGGAGTCATCTTGATGTATTGAAAAACTTTTTTAGCTTCCAGCAACTTAGCCGTAACTCTTCTGTCGGGAGTAGTCAATCCGTTGCATGAAAAATCTTTATCGTTGGGTTTGTCTCCAAAATCTCCACCATAATAATATTTATCGGCGGAATCACCATACTTATTGATACCCTGGTCTACCCAATCCCATACACAACCACCAATGATGCGTTGCGATTTTTCAATATAATCCCAGTATTCACCCAGATTACCCGGAGCGTTACCCATCGAGTGGGCATATTCACAGAAGAAATACGGTTTATCTTCATCCATCTGGTCGATACGGTTCAGGTCTTTCATGTCAGGATACATCTGTGAACGAATATCGGCGACTTCATTTTTACCTTCATAATGAATCGGACGTGAGTCCATTTCTCTGGCACGTTTACTCATGGCTGCAAAATTCTCCCCGTTACTTCCTTCGTTGCCCAAGGACCAGAAAATGACTGACGGATGGTTTTTATCCCGCTCGATAACTCTTTCTATACGGTCTACAAATGCAGGTATCCAGCTTGGTTTATCTGATATGGAACCATTTCCATGATTTTCCAGATCGGCTTCATCCATAATATACAAACCATAATAATCATACATCGCATACATTTTAGGATCATTCGGGTAATGACTTGTACGCACCATATTAATATTATGATTTTTCATCAACAGAATATCCTCGATCATCGACTCTTTAGGAACAGCCTTACCATATTGAGGATGTATATCATGCCTGTTCACGCCTTTGAAAAAGACAGCTTTATTATTTATATATACTCGTTTGTTTTTGATTTCAATTTTGCGGAAACCAAACTTAGACGACATGGCCTCAGTCACCTCTCCTTCGCTATTCTTCAAAGAAACAATGGCCGTGTAGAGATGGGGATTTTCTGCAGACCATAACAATGGGTTATTTACTTTTGCCTGCAGGTCATATTTCTGCTCTGTACTGCCTTTCAGGGAAGCGATCGATTGCGACAAAGTGACCACCTCTTTTCCTGACGGGTCAAGCAACGACAGCTCGGCTGTCTCTGCCTTTGCCGTACTATTTCCATAATTTCTAACAGACAATTCAGCTTTAAAGGTAGCTGCACTAAAATCATTTCCATTAAACTCTGATTTCAGAAAATAATCACGTACATGTACTTTTGGGGTAGCATATACATATACATCACGGTGGATACCGCTCAAACGGAACATATCCTGATCTTCAATATAACTGGCATCTGTAAAACGATAAACCTCTGCAGCAATCGTATTTGTTCCTGTCTTTACATATTTGGTAATATTGAACTCCGCATCGTTATTGGCCCCTTCACTATAACCTACCTTCTGTCCATTTATCCAGACATATATACCACTGTATACACCATTAAAATGCAGCATTATTTCTTTTCCGTCCCATCCGGCAGGTATGGTAAATTCGCGACGGTATGAGCCGACAGGATTTACCTCAATTTCATTGGTATACCCTTTTTGCGGTTGGATAAGAGGAGGATTATTTTTAAAAGGATAAGTTATATTGGTATAAATAGGAGTACCATATCCGTGCATTTCCCAATTAGAAGGAACAGGGATTTCCTTCCATGCAGATACATCATAGTTCATTTTATAAAAGTTGGCAGGCCGTTCGGAAGGCTGTTTCACCCAATTGAACTTCCAGTTCCCATTCAGGGAAAGGTAATAATCGGAATTAGGCATTTCCCACGGTTTCTCAAAAGTTTTATCAGCTTTGAGACTTTCAATGGAAGGATAAGGAATGTATGTATTGTGACCGGGTTCTTTATTAACCCCGAAAATCAATTCATTCTCCCATTCGGTTTTACCACGAACAATCACTTCTTTAGGAGATTTTACCGAAGTTTCCACCAATCGCCAAACCTGTGAGGAATTGGGTAACTGGAAGATTTTACTACCGGCAACATCTTCTCCGTTATAAGCTAAAGACATATTACTTATTCTTTGTGTAATAGCATAGGCCCCTGTACCCGTCACATGAATTGTCCACTGCTGATTACCATTGGAGTTGCTCGATTCCCACTGCATTAATTCACTGCCTTCTCCTGCATGGATATTCCCGTTGTCCATACTTTGCCTGACAAAGGGGTTGGCAATTGTGTAGTACCCATTCTTCAATCGGGTTATTTTCCACAATTGCCCTTTATTATTTCCATTATTTTTCGACAAGACAAAGCCATCTCCATTCTGATCACTTTGCTTATTATCTATCACCAGCCCCGACGGACTCACTATTTTGTATAATACTTCTGCATTTATCTCCTGGCTTTGTGCAGACACACTCCAAAAAGAGATAAATACGACATACATTAGAAAAATAAGATTATACTTCTTCATGATATTGAATTAATAATTATTATTCAAGGTCAATAACCCGGATTCTGTCCGTTCACCCAATTGTCTACCCCGCCGTTTTGTGCAGCAATCACCGAGTTGCGGTCAATAGCTCCTTGCGGAAGCGGCATAAGATACATTTTCGGTAAGAATTTCCGGTCTCTTACATCTACGATAGTATAAGTAAGGGTTCCGTTATTTTCTTCAATCAGCATACCCTTTAAAGGTACATTCATCACACCCGGACTACCGTCAGGTAACTTATCAGCTATTTCCCACCGGCGAATATCCCACCAACGCTTATCTTCAAAACACAACTCCACGCGTCTTTCACGCCGGATGATTTCTCTCATACTTTCTTTATTCAAAGATTTAAAAGTATCTTCCACCTTCGGCATATTGCCATTCCGGGTACGTACCAAATTTATCGCATCCAGTACTTCTTTTGTAGGACCATTTACTTCGTTTTCCGCTTCTGCAAAATTGAGCAATACTTCACCATAGCGGAAAAACATGTAATTTTCGTACGATGTTTCATTACCAAACATAGACAACTCTTTATTCTCGTTCAACCTTTTACGAGCATAATAACCGGTATGTGTGTTATCGTTGGAATAACCCAGATCTATTGAATTATTGCCACCTAACTGTGTCATGATCTCAAACTCATTCCTCCATTTGGAGCCATTGTATAGAATGGTCGCATAAAATCTTTTTTCCCGTCCTTCATATGGGTTATTAGGATCATATCCCGAAGCCGGATCCGTAATCGGCAATCCATTCTCCATACTGAATTCATCTACAAGCTGCTGTGTCGGTTGGAAATTTCCCCATCCGGATCTGCTTGAGCCAATAGCAGGAGGTCCGAAATGCATTTCTTTATTATTTCCTTTGTCAGGTCCGTACTGGCGGGCAAAAATAGATTCACTATTATTGTTGGTCATAAACAATACATCGAAGTCCGATGCCAGGCTGTAGACACCCATTTCCATAACCGATTTACAAGTTTTTGCAGCAGTTTTCCACCGTTCGATATCATTTGCAGGATTCCGTTGGGCACTGGCATGATAAAGTTCGCACCATCCTTTCAGGGTCAGGGCAGCCCCTTTGGTAGCCCGGCCTGCATTATTTCCTGTTTCTGTTTCATTCAACAAGGGGGCAACTTCTCCCAACTCAGAAACAATGAAATCAAACGTTTCCTGTGCCGTGGCCCTGGGATTTTCCAACGGTATGTCGGTATTCTGATTATCGAGCGGCACCGTGATCAACGGAACGCCTCCGTACGTCATCCATAACCAATGGTAAACGAAAGCTCTCAAAAAACGTGCTTCAGATATCCGGTGTTGTTTATAACTATCCGACAGAGTCGATTCCGTTACTTTCTTTATAAACACATTGCATTTACGAATCTTTTTATAGGCCTTTTCCCAGTCCCATACGTCGCTGAAACCTGTCGGGTAATTCTCCGGGGTAATCTGCGCGTTTCCGATATTCGCATATCCGGCCATCCAGTTAGTGCCAACATCGGAGTTATCCGAAAACTGATCGAGATGTTGCGTAACTTTATTGGCATCCGGCAACAGGTCATTATACATATCATTAAGAAACAGGTCTGCATTCTGTTCTTCAGACCAGAGTACATCATCAGTGACAGAGTTTCGGTTTTCAACTTCCAGAAAATCTGAACAACTGCTAATTAAAGCCATACATATAAACAGGCCTATATATGTTATTTTAGATTTCATATTCATCGATAATTATTTGAAGGTTACATTTAAGCCAAAAGAGAATGCCTGCTGCTGATAATAGTAGCGTCCGTCGGTATTACCCGCTTCAGGGTCGATTTTTTCATCCATAAACGGAGTCCATGTCCACAGATTCTGTCCTGCGAAATAGAAACGAACTCTCGACATACCCGCTTTTGCTGTTATTTGCTCAGGCAAAGTATACCCCAATTCCAGGCTCTTCAGGCGAAGATAAGCCGCATTACGCATCCAATGGGATGAAGTAACTTTATTATGATCCACAGGAGCATTATACACACGCGGATACTTGGCATCTGTATTTTCGGGTGTCCAATGATCTTCATACTGTAGTTTAGTGGCCGATCCCTGACTTTCGAAAGGATGCGCCATCGTGCCTTCGAGATATATGTCGTTCATCGCCGCGCCCTGAAATAGCATATTCAAATCAAACCCTTTCCAGGAAAGTGTCGGTGTAAAACCATAAATAATCTGAGGCGAATTTTTAGGGCGACCGATTACCGTATTATCATATGAGTCGATCACGCCATCCGGCACTCCGTCCGGGCCATACAGGTCGGCATATTTTATATCGCCGGGTTGCACTTTTGCATCTCTGATAGACGCGATACCGGGTTTTAAACTACCATCGGCGTTAAAATCATCCGCTGTATAATACCCCAATGATTTATAACCGAACTGAGTCTCGAAAGACCGCCCCGTCAATCTTCTGTTCGGATTATTATATGTACTGGACGTTTCATAAGTCTCCAACAATTTGTTGTGTACATAAGTAAAATTACCAGACAGATCCAATTGCATCTTGTTGGGGAATGTATGTGTACTGGAGAGCATTATCTCGATACCCTGATTACTCATCTTTCCACCGTTTACATCCCGAAGCTCAATACCATACTCCAGTGGCACCGTCACTTTAGGCGACATCAACATATTGTCTCGTTTATCATAGAAATAATCGACAGAGAAAGAAAGCAATCCTCTCCATAAAACGCCATCGATACCCACATCAAACTTTTTAGCTCTCTCCCACGTAATGAAAGGGTTACTTTGCTTCGTTTCATATATACCAGTAGTCGGGTCACCAAAATAAGCAGAGTTAGAAGACATTTCATAACCGGACATATATTGAAAAGGATCGCCGGCCAAATTCCCGGACTCTCCGTACGACACCCTCAGTTTCAACATGTCCAGATTACGGATATTATTCTTCATAAAATCCTCTTCTGATATATTCCAACCGGCAGATACAGAAGGGAAAAAGCCCCATTTTTTACCCGGAGCAAAATAATAATTGCCATCATACCTCCCGGCAGTTTCAATCATATATCTGCTATTATACGTATATCCTATCCTGTAAAGCAAACTGACAGAGGTTTCCTTTGATGACGATCCACCGTTGGTCACTTTCCCGGCGGCCGTACTACCCAGGTCCATTTCGTCCATCGCGATAGGGAAACCTGTCCGCTTGGCATCAAACCATCTTTTATCCCTTTGCCGGCTTTCCACTACTCCCAGGAAAGTAACATCGTGCAAATCATTGAAGCGATGTTGATAATTAAGATATCCCTGAAATGTAAATCTCTTATCATCTTCATCTTTTTCATACAAACTGTGATCGCCCTCCCTTGTTTCATTAAAGGTATAAGGAGTTGTTGAAAAATCAGGTGTATAAGAAAGTCTAGGTTTCCGCCATTCTTTCTTAAACAATTTATACGGGTCGTAACTAGCCACACCCTTGATACTCAATCCTTCTAAAAACGGCAACTGTTGTTCTACCGAAAGTGTAGTATAAAGTTGTGTACGTTCTTCTTTGGTATATCCGCTGAGAGTACTACCTAAGGCAACCGGAGAACGCCCCAGATAATTACCCCACAGTCCGTTGGAATACCATATCGCTTCGGTTGCAGGCTGCCTGACCGCCGCATAGGCAATACTTCCGGCTGATTCACCCGGAAAGTGATGGTTGGCTACATATCCACTCAGAGAGAGTGACACATTCGTGGTCTTCGTAGCTTTTACATCCATGCGGGACGAAACGTTATAACGTTTCATATCAGTACCTTTATACATCCCCTCTTGTGAAGTATAGGCCAATGATATATAATAGTTGACAAACTCCGAACCTCCTGAGATCTCAATATTGTGAGAAGTCATTATCGTATTACGCTGTATAATATCCCTGATCCCACGACTGTTAGGATAACGGTCGGGGTCGGCATCGGCTGCTCCGTCAACGGTTTTCTTATACATAGCTATTTGATCATCCGAATAAGGCATGTTTGTCAGTCCGCTGTTTCTGGCACCTTCATTAAGTAAAGTAGCGTACTCATACGAGTTTACCATCTCCGGGATACGGGTTGGGTTTTGGAAACCGACATATCCGTTATACGAAAAAGTAGGTTTCCCGGTTTTCCCTTTTTTTGTAGTGATCAGAATAACGCCATTGGCACCACCTATTCCGTAAGGGGCTACGGCTGCCGCATCTTTCAGGATAGTTACCGATTCTATGGTAGTCGGATCAAGCTGGCCGAAATTGTCGCGAGGTATCCCGTCAATCACAACAAGCGCGCTATTTTTCGATCCGGTCGTTCCTTTACCACGAATAAAAATATCCGGATTGTCGTAACCCAGTTCTCCACTGCCTTGCCGGGCCACGAGTCCGGGCATACGCCCCACCAGGTTCTGGCTGATATTGGTCACCGGCTTAAGTGCCGTTTCTTCTCCTTTCATAGAAGCAACGGATGCGGTAAGAGATGCTTTCTTGGTGGTACCATAACCGACAATGACAACTTCATCGAGCGTTTTCAAATCCTCTTTTAGCGTAATATGGAAACTTGTTTTAGAACCAACCGCAATCTCCTGAGAAATATAACCGATATAAGAGATTTGCAAAATATCACCAGCCGCGGCACTTAAGCTGAAAGAGCCATCGATATCAGTGATTGTTCCATTAGAACTTCCTTTTATTGTTATATTAGCTCCAATAACAGACTCGCCCTTTTCATCCAGAATCGTCCCGGTGATAGTCTTTTTTTGTTGTTGCTGTCCGGCCGCTTCTGAAAAATGTTTTTTTGAAAGAATAATATTCACTCCTTCCACGGCATAAGACAAATCAGTCTTTTCCAGAAGTCGGTCCAGAACTTCACGAACCGGCATATTTTGGGCTGTGACAGACACTTTTTGTTCCAAATCGATTTCTCTGTTGGAGATAAAAAGATAGTCGGTCTGCCGTTCAATATCTTCCAATACTTCATTCAGTACGGCTTGCCGTTTATTCAGATTTACCCGGGCATTCTGAGAATGTGTATTCTCAGCAAAAGCAAAACAGGTAAATAATAACAGTAAATAAGTTGTTAATCTCATGACTCTGAATATGTGATAATTCCAGTGTTTTTTTGACAATAATATCCAAGATGAAAAAAGTTTTTTCATATCTTTGTAAATGATTATAATTAATAAGTATGTTAATTTATGTACTTGTTAGAATCGGTAAGTGTTGGCGCATTTGCCGATTCTTTTTTTATCTGTTTCTACTACTACATAGGCTATTCTTTTTAGATGATTAATAAATATAAATTATATTCGTATCTTCTTCCCGCTTGAAAGTGAAACGGAAGTCTTTTTGTAACACACGCAACGCATGATCTATACCATCGGAAATCCGAAGTTTTCCTTTATATCCCAATTTCTTGGTTTTGTCATTTTTGATTATAATCTGAAGGTCATAATACTTCTCGAATAAGCGCATTATCTCTGTAAAAGATTTATCTTCCAGGATGATCAATCCGTCTTTCCACCGGAAACTATTCTGATTGGCAGAAGATACATGCAGGACATCTCCAATTAATTCGGCAGCCTCTCCCGGATTCAGATAAAGGGATTCATTCTCTTTCTGTTCTTTATAGAGCTTGACCTTTCCGGTAAACAGTCCGGTTTTGAAAGTCGATTCCTTTGCATAAGCCTCCACATTGAAGGTAGTGCCCAACACCTCTACATTATATTTGTTGGTTTTAACGATAAATGATTTCTTTTCGTTTTTCGTTACCTCGAAATATGCTTCACCGTCCAGTTCAACGATTCTGTCTTCGCTGGCAAAAGTTGTGGGATATTTGAAAGAGGTGTTGGAATTCAGCCAGACAAGTGTTCCGTCAGGTAATGTGACAGAGGTTCTGCTGCCGGAAGGGACATAGATGCTTTGAAGCGAGCTCTCCGGCTTACCAAACTTATAAAGAGAGAAACAATAACTACTTGCAATAAGAATAAAAATCGCTGATGCAATTTTTAATGTGTTCCATAGGAATATTTTCCTTCTATTGGAAGTGGCATGCGATAGCTTATCTTCATCAATAACCACAGAGGCGTCAAAACGGATACGCTCCCGGATAAATTGTTGTTTGTGCGACTCGTCACTTTCCAGCCATACACGAATAGCTTCTTTTTCCCATTCGGAGCATTCTCCCTGGAAATAGCGGGTCAACATGTTGCGGTCTATATTCATGCCTGTTATATATTAATACTGGTGTGTCCTGCTCTCAAAGAAAACCAATCTCTTTTAAGAATCAGGTTCTATAATAAGAGCAACTAAGGGTGGAAAAATCCCAAACGAAATCACTAAATATTTTGAAAAAAAATAAGGACAAGAGGTATATAGTCCTTTAAATCTTTATAAATCTGCGCATTAGCCTTATTCAAATGATAGTCGATTTTTTGCAATGAAACATTCATTTCTGCAGCTATTTCTTTTCTCGGTTTGTTTTGCAAACGATTTTGAATAAAGATATCGCGGGTTTGCTTCGGCAGTTTTGCCAGAGAGGCAGTCAGGAGCTCCATTATATCTTTTGTGAATATATCGGCATAACCTGTATCTTCCAACGTCATAATACGGGCATTGATCTCCCACTCATGAAGTTCTACAATTTTTTGTTTATGGCTTTCTTCTACCTGAAGATGTTTCAGATAGTTCAGACATTTATTCCGGACAGTTATCATAATATAACCTAGCACATCTGTTTCTGCCGATAGTTTATCCTTATTCTCCCAATAATAAAGAAGGGCATCATGTGTAAGATCTTCTGCGGTAGGCTGATCATTGACATAGTAATAGGCATACCGGACAAAACGCCTGTAATACATATTGTAAAACGAACCAAAATTCCAATCCGTATTTACTTCAATAGGTGTTATAAGATTCCTTTCCGTGGTAATAATTTTAGATTTGCGAATTGAATTTCTTGCGATTGAACAAAGTTACGGATTTATTTTCATACTCCTTTATCTTCGCCTCGCAAATCCGTTTCGTAATATCCCTGAGTAATTCGACTTTCGGGATAAGGGTATCGATATCCTCTTTCGTTACTACAAAATACGGGTTATACCTCGCTTCTACATTATCCAGTACCGTTTCTGCCTTTTTACTGTTAAAGCCGCTTGTTATCACATAGATATCGTAATCAGATATCTTGACTGTAGGAATACCACCGTCTTCAATTCGTACGCTACGACGCACATAATTACCTCTAGCATAACTACCATACAGAATAATATACTCCGCCTGAGGTAATCTTTTCAGTATCTCTTTAACCAGAAATCCCAAATCGTCCTGTTTATCTTTCGGCAGATAAGCTATCGAGTCTTTCATTATGCTTGATTATGTACAACATTAAACACACAAATGTATAAAAAAAGCCGGACTGACTTAATCTTTTTATTCTAAATCATATACTTGCATTACGTTTCTATTTCTTGATCCAAGTATTTCATGTTTATTCTACCTCAGGTGCTTCCCAAACGCCTGTTTTATTCATTCGATAGCTTTTCTCTATCATTTTCGGAGTATATGCATCCAAAGCATAGAGTATTTCACGGCAGAACTCCAGTGCAGAAAATCCGTTGGCTGTTACAATGTTACCATCTCTTACTGCCGGGCTGTCGATATAGCGGCATTCACCTTTATAGCCTGCTCCGGCAAACGCTTTGATGTATTCCAATGCATTACTGGTGTGGTTCACCTCATCGAGAAACCCGTGCATCCCCAGAAAAACAGAAGCATTGCAGATACCTGCAACCAGTTTCTTATTCTCGATGGCATTTTTTACTAACGGTACAATCAGTTCGGCTTCCGGGGTAAACCAACTCATACCACCGATCAATACGATTCCCGCATAATCGGCAGGAATATCGTCGATGCTGTAATCGGGCAATATCTTGAAACCACCGCACGAAATGACAGGGTCTTTTGTCACCGACACCGTTTTGACCACATATTTACTCTTAATATCAGGCCCACAGCCGAAATTTAAGTACGGGCCAATATACGCGCCTTCCCAATCGGCAAAGTCTTTGAGCAGTATAAATAAAATCTCTTTTTTCATGATTTTGTTGCTGTTTAATTGTTGTTGTTAATAAACTGTTTTTCACATATAGATTTAACAATCTCTACAAACCGTTACGGCTCTTCGAGAATACTTAAACGTTGTACAGGGGTCAGGCTGGTATCATCTATATAGTACTCTGTTCCCCATACTCCTTTATCTTCGCCTCGCAAATCCGTTTCGCAATATCCCTGAGCAATTCGACTTTCGGGATAAGGGTATCGATATCCTCTTTCGTTACTACAAAATACGGGGTATACCTCGCTTCCACATAGGCTGCTTTTAAAAGTACAAAAAGTTGTTTTTCTTCAGGTGTATTTTGTGGAAACACAGTCCCCAGATCATCGGCATAGCGCCTTACAGAAGAAGATAACTTAGAAAGATTGTGTTGTTTGTTATTTCGTAAAGTAAAAGTCAAACGAATGGCATAATAGTAATTCTCACAAGCTTGATGTAAATAAAATGAAGACATTTGAAATCTCTCTCTTCCTTTATTCGTTACAGCATCATCAAAAAAGAAATTTCCCTTTTCAAATTTCTCATCAAAATACTCCTGCGCCTGTTCCTTTATTTCCGCAAAGTTCAGTTTTCTTCTACGTGATAATTTGTATTTACCACTGTTATACAAAACAATACCTTCCTGTTTAATCTGGGTATAGAAATACCGACCCTCTTCGAGATACTTATTTAACGCCTTAATATCATCAGTGATAAACTGAACAGGCGTATCGCGATCGAAATCTTTTCCGGAGAAGAAGATATCTTCTACATTATCCAGTACCGTTTCTGCCTTTTTATTGTTGAAACCGCTTGTTACCACATAGATATCGTAATCAGATATCTTGACTGTAGGAATACCACCGTCTTCAATTCGTACGCTACGACGCACATAATTACCTCTAGCATAACTACCATACAGAATAATATACTCCGCCTGAGGTAATCTTTTCAGTATCTCTTTAACCAGAAATCCCAAATCGTCCTGTTTATCTTTCGGCAGATAAGCTATCGAGTCTTTCATTATGCTTGATTATGTACAACATTAAACACACAAATGTATAAAAAAAGCCGGATTGACTTAATCTTTTTGATTCTAAATCATATATTTGCATTACGTTCCTGTTGTTATTTGTTTTGTCCACCAGTAGAAAACAAATAAGCCTATATAATACAGGTAATTAAAATATCATAGTATTAATAGAAGCTTGATTCTTCCGGATCAGGCATAAAAAGGAACGTATTCATATGGACAATAATAATATAATTGGTATAAAAAGCTATTACTATCTACTGCAACAAATTACTTCTTTATTAGATCTGTCATTACCAGAAATCAGACAGAAATATAGAAACTATCCATATTGCTTAATTGACTATTTCGAAAAAGATGTGGAAGAAAAATCGATTGAGATACGATTTGACCAGGAAGAGTTTACGATAACCTGTCTTTTTAGCGATGAAGGTAAATGCCAGTCCGTATATTTATTCCCTGATAAGAATGAATATGTAACAAAATTCATTTCTTATCTGGAGATAACCCAGAACTATGACTATGTAAAAAATAGATGGACAGCACCCAGTTGTTATATAAAAGCGGAAGCAATCAGCCATTTACCCTGTGATATTTGCCTGATGTTTTATAATTAATTGCATAGCCCTAAACAATAAAGGACTACCCCAAAAGCCTCTTTATACTTTTTTACAGGCACGGATTATACGGATTTGACAAATTGTTTATTGATCAGAACAATGAAATCTGTGTAATCCGTACTTGAGTTATATTATTATGAAGGACTCACAAATATCAAACTGTCAATTCAACCCACCTATGAAAAAGCTGTACGGGAGAGAATCAACACCTGTTGCCTTTTATGCCACTGTCAGCAACTTAAGAAATAACATAACCACCTTGCTCTAATCAAATAGAACAGCATTATGCCACCTATATCAAATAAAACAAAACAATCGACCAAATATTTATCGTACATACCACATATTGTCAATTTACTTACAACACTCATTCACCATGTTATAGAACAAAAAAATGTTATTCAACATGCTTTTATACTACAAAATAACTTCTAAAAAGGCCAAAATCAACATTCATTAACAAATAATTTTCCTTTAAATAAATCTCCATCTCGTTTAAAATGAAAAAAAACTCGTTTTAAACGAGATGTAAAATCCTTTTAAACGAATTACAAAAGTCATATACCTAAAAAATATTGTTAAATATTGTATCCAGCACTTTTCTATAATACTAATTTAGCACAACACACAAGTTACAAATAAGTCTATAATAAAATCTTTTTTATTGAAAATAGGAGCACTATTATTTCATTTTGTCAAATCCCACAACTTTACTTCAAAAGTCCGTGTTGCCATCTTACCATTGATCTGTTTCAACATACGGACTACATAATAATAAGCAACAGAATGAGTTATTAAAGCCTGTTCCTCTACATAGTCATAGTAAATATTCAATACATCTTTTTCAAAATGTGGTTTTAGATATACTTGCCGAAGCCTCCACTATTGAAAAATCATATCTTTGCAAATATAAACGGATTACAATATGGTGAACTTCAATGAATACATAAATGAGATTGACTTCTCAGAATTTGAAAAGTACTTTTTGGAAAAGGGAAAGTCTATTGAGATTAAAAAGAAGGATTATTTTGTTAGACAAAATGAACCATGTAAGTATGTGGGATTTGTCGAAAGTGGTCTTTTTAGATATACTCGTATTAATACTGTCGGTAACGAATCTATTGTCGGTTATAGTTTTACCGAAGAGTTTGTGTGTGATTACCCATCACTGATTAAGCATACGGGATCATTAACTAATATTCAAGCTGTTACAGATTGTTCTGTATGTGTGTTATCTATGAAAGAACTGAATGATTTTTGGGAAACAAACATAAATACTCAACGTTTTGGTAGATTGGTTGCAGAAGAAATATTTGTAGAAATGTATCAACGGCTACTTGGCTTTTATTGTGAGACAGCAGAGCAGCGTTATGTTGCGCTACTAAAACGCTGTACAAACCTCCCTCAGCATATTACTTTAAAAGAGATAGCCTCGTTTCTTAGTGTGACACCTGAAACCGTCAGCCATATACGGAGAAAACTACGGCAAAAATGAAAGTCTTGAAGTATTTCAAGCTTTTTTTTATTCATGTTCTCTAATTTTGCAGGTAGTATTATTCCTTGAATTATTATCAATTAAAATATAGTTACATGAAAAATTTATTCAGAACATTTGTAATACTATTTTTGGCAATCGCATCTACTTCTTGCAGTAATAATAATGATTTTAGATTTGACTCTGAATCATTGAAACAGACGACATGGGAGGGAGTTAATCTCGTAACCGATGGAGATAAAATTCTAAGGACAATAAATATTGAGATGCAATTCTTTGATACACAGAATGGTCAATATATTCTTCGGGAAGACGGATTCGGAACCGAGGTCTATGAGTTTAACTATTCCATTGAAGGTAAAATCATGAATATAGAGGACGGACCTCTTTTTAGTAAACGTACTATTTTAGAATTTAGTAAAGATAAAATGGTATTAGAAGCACTTAATTCATATAAATCGACACTTACCTTAAATCGACGATATTAACGAAACTGTTTATCGCCAATTATTACTACCATTTGATAATTAAAGGAAATCATAAGCAAGGGGGAACTTGCTCTCAAATGGGAGTAAAGTATCCCTTTGCTTGTTTTCGGAAGTTCGTAAATCCTCAATATCAATCTCATTATTAATCATTTAGAAATTAAAAACGACGAATAGATTAACAAAGATGAGCCACCGAAGCATTGACGACAGTGGTAAATTATTTTTGTTAATGTAGCATCTATTGATGAAAATATTTATTTCAATCTTATTTGTGTATCAATCTCTCAACTCCACTAGGTGTTGTTAAGAAATCATCTGGAGTAAGTATCGTTTCCGACCTCTTTAATATTCTGTCTAAAGCTGTCTGTATTTTCGTTAAAGAAGAACGGATTAACTCTGTCACACATAAATACCCTCCTTTTCAATTCGATTTTTCAAAAAGGAATCCATTTGGTCACGCAATCGGACAATATCAACATTACAACCGAACAGGTTTTGTAAATCTTCTTTTATATGAACTAAAGCAAACATATTTGGTTTTGAAGTCTCCAGATAAACATCAACATCACTATCCTCTGTTTGCTCTCCTCTGGCGACAGAGCCAAATATCCCCATACGAATAATGCTATATTTAGAAGCGTTCTTCGCCATATAATCACGCAAGATGTTTACATATTCAGCCGTTGATTTCATATCTTCTTAATCATTTGATACAAAAATACGTGTTCAAATGGAAAAATCAAATAGGATTACTCACAAATCACTTTTTTGCCTTCCTATTTATTAGTACCTAATCCCCGATTTGGCACCTGAAAAGTATTATTTCGACCTGATTTATCTATTTCAGAAAGAAGGAAGAAGATACTGTAATCACTTAATAAACAGTGTATAACAAAAAAATCCTCCCGAACGAATTCAGAAGGATTTTACATTTTGTGCGGCTGAAGGGACTCGAACCCCCACGCCGTGAAGCACCAGATCCTAAGTCTGGCGTGGCTACCAATTACACCACAGCCGCATTTGGTTTGCGGTGCAAAGGTAAGTCTTTTTTATTAATTTGCAAGTATTTCAGTGGAGATTTTATTTTTGTTAGGTTCCGGTTAATCGGCTGTAGATAAAACATGTCCGATAGCAGCCTCAATAATAGTATCTTTCCCCTTTTTCATATCCTCTTCGGTCATGGATACTTTTTCATCCGGTTCAATGCCAAACTCTGTATGCTTTTTGTCTGCATCCAGTATGGGACAGGCAGAAAAACGGATACCCCATCCAATAGGCAGCTCCGAGCTGAACGGGAAGCCGCTACCACCTCCGGTACAATCTCCCATAACTGTCACATGAGGTAATAAACGCATGATACTCACTAAATTATTCGTAGCACTGTAACACTGGCGATTTGTTAGAACAATCACCGGCTTAGTCCAACGAAGCCTGTCGGAAGGCGAAAGATACAGAGGATAGGGAGAGGAGAAATCCGTATGGCCGTTACCTGTTTTATAAGTGACATAACCGGTCAGTATTTTTTCTTCCAGAAAACGTTGGGTGATACGGTCGGAATTAGACATGGCCCCTCCTCCATTATTACGTACGTCCAGAATCAGCCCCCTACAATCTTTAAAATGAATGAACATGTTATCCAGATTACTCTCGCCGACTCCACTGGAGAAATTACCATAATATACATAGCCAACCTGATCATTGGACAGACGCTTGTATTTCAATCCTCCGGCAATTTTATAATCTGTCCCCAGATAATTCTTTTGTATCTCTGCATTGAAATTCGCCGGATAATCTTCATACCAGGCCCAATAACGCGCCACATCAAAGGAAGAGAACAGATTGGTATGCCCGTCTTTCAATTCTGCCAACATCTTACCCAAGACTTCAAACAGGTCATACTGGCTCATCGTCTCATTGATCTGCACGCTGTAACGGTCGTGCACCTCATCCCAATCGATATCCTTAAATTCAAAAAAACAATAGTTCTCATCCAGGATCTGCCAGAGAGCCTCGAAGTTATCGCGGGGAGAAGGGTTATATTTATCCGCCTTTTCGCAAGCCGAAAAAAGAATACCGACCAACAACAAATAATATATGATGCGTAACTTCATCTTCCGTTCTTAATAGTAGGCACTGCTGTACTCATGCGTCTTTTTCAGGCGCTTTCCTCCAAAAGAAACAAACTCCTTCACCAGCCCGATCATAAATGAATTGGATAGTACATGCGTTTTAACCCCGTTTACATCTGTCCGGTACATACTGTTCAGATAACCCGCCCGGACAGTAAAATTCGCTACTGGGAAATCGAAAGTAAAGTAATTCCTCATCGCGAATTTATTATGGAGCGAACTGAATTTGATCACGCCACCACGGTCTCCCTGACTAAGATAATAATAAGGTTGCCCTTTATGGATAGCGAACAAAGCACCGATAAAAGGTATCTCCATCTGGTAACGGAAAGTTATGGGATAATTCCTGATTTTAAAACCATAAATACCCATAGCAGAAAAGTTCAGATCCAGATCGGCCTTTCCCGAAGCCGGGTTATTGCTGTTACGGGTATTGTAGATAAAACCACCCGACAAGCGCGCCGAAGCACCGGCAAGCACTTTCAGGTTCGGTACTATATTCGTAAAACGATAATGATATCCAAGCGAGTAATCCACGAAGCCGATATAATCAGTTGCAACATCGGCTGCATTCCGGGTGGAGGCAAACTCGACATTAAGGAATTGTTGCCGCGAGACATTGTAATTCGCCAGGCGGACAACTTTCATCCGTTCGTTCAATATCCTCAGTCCCCACCCCGTATATTTAGTTTCTATTCCGGGAGTCAGATACGTATCCATTACATTATACCCACCCACTCCGATCATCGTTGCCTCATTCACTGACCGCGGAATATCATCCTCCTCACTTTCGTCCGTCTGGGCCGCTAAGGGAAACACCAGACAAGAGAACAAAATCATCAGAGAGGCAACCGTCTTCATAGGCTATTCGTCAAAGAGTTTCATCTGCCCGGTTATCTCGTCTATAATATCCGAATCACTTTCATTCTGTCCGGCATCATTATTATCAGGAGTTTCTCCGTTATCTCCGCCCGGTTGTTCCGCCGGGGCAAAGCGGGTTGGCTCCAGTTCGTTGACCGTCTCCACATCAAATGTAGAGATACGTTTTCCTTTCGCCTTGAAACCTTTCACGCCGATAAACTCTTCGGCATCCAATACCATCGGTTCACGGAAATCGTCATGCCCGCCGAATACCACTTCAATGCGCGGATACGTCTCATCCGTAAGCAGCAATAAACGACTTTTCGGATTTTCACCCAGGAAGTTCTGTTTCTTACTTCCGGCTTCCAGCACAAAACGTTTCAGATAAGGATATTTCTGGTCAGCATCATACAAAGCCGCTGTCCAGACTTTATTGGAATTGAATTTCTCTATAATCTGTATATTGTCGTCGTAATGGTTACTCAAATCGAAGTTCGTCGTATAGAAATCACCATTACGCAAGATTACCAGGATCAAGTCGTCACTCTGGAATTCACCCAGTTCATCACCACGGCCGTCATAGTTCAGACGCAACACATCCCAGTCGAACCAAACCTGACGTCCTCCAAGTGTAGAGCTACCTTTTTGTTTCAGGCTGATCTTGTGAACATCCGCTTTCGTCAGGATATTACCCATCGAACCACGTCCTTTAATAGCAATCTCACTGAAATCCTTTTCAAAGACAAGCAACTTCTGGCGTGGCTTCGGCTTCAGGATTACTTTAACCGTTTCGGCTTCTCCATTCGGATTCGCACTGAAATACAGTACACGTGAACCTTCCGTTCCTTTAGTTACGTCATATTCCTTATCACGGGTCACTCCGGTTACGGCAAAACGTTTGATGTAATTAAATCCGACTTTTCCGTCACGGTAAATAACATTATAGATGGTTCGGGTATCGTTCCGTTTGAAGACATTCACATACAAAACGTCTTTCCCGACAAACATCTTGTCGCTGACCTTTACGATCTTATAAGTTCCGTTCCGGTAGAACAGGATGATATCGTCTATGTCCGAACAATTACAAACATATTCGTCCTTTTTAAGGCTCATACCCATGAAACCTTCCGCACGGTTGATATATAGCTTTTCGTTCGCTTCCACCACCTTCGTTGCTTCGATCGTATCGAAGTTGCGCACTTCGGTCATACGCGGATAGTTCTTGCCGTATTTTTCTTTCAACATGGTAAACCAGTTGATCGTATACTCGACAATGTTATCCAGATGGTGATTGATACGCTCTATTTCTTCGCGGATCTGGGCGATCAGGGCATTACTCTTTTCCGAATTGAATTTCAGGATACGTCCCATCTTGATCTCCATCAGTTTGAGGATATCATCGCGAGTCACTTCCCGGATAAAATCAGGCTTGAACGGAGTCAGGCGCAAGTCGATATGGGCAACCGCCTCATCCATATCTTTGGAGTTTTCAAACTCGGCATCTTTATAGATACGCTCTTCAATGAAGATTTTTTCAAGAGAGGCGAAGAACAAGGTTTCTTCCTGCTCGGCCTTCTGGATCTGAAGTTCCGTACGCAGCAGATGCAGCGTATCGTCTGCCGAATGGCGCAACACATCACTAACCTTCAGAAAGTGAGGCTTGTTGTCCATGATCACACAGCAGTTGGGCGAAATACTGATCTCGCAATCGGTAAAGGCATACAGCGCATCGATCGTTTTATCCGAGGAAACGCCCGGAGCCAGGTGCACAAGAATCTCTACATCCTTTGCCGTATTATCGTCTACCTTCCTGATCTTGATCTTACCCTTGTCGTTTGCTTTCAGGATCGACTCGATCAGGGAAGAGGTTGTCCTTCCGTAAGGAATTTCACTGATAACCAAAGTTTTGTTATCCAGCTTCGTGATTTTGGAACGTACTTTTACCGAGCCACCACGTTCGCCGTCATTATATTTAGAGACATCGATATAGCCACCTGTCTGGAAGTCCGGATATAAAGCAAATTCCTCCCCTTTCAGATAAGCGATTGAGGCATCCAACAATTCATTAAAATTGTGCGGAAGTATTTTAGAAGAAAGACCGACAGCAATCCCTTCCACCCCCTGGGCCAGCAACAACGGGAATTTCACCGGCAAAGTGACCGGTTCCTTGTTACGTCCGTCATAGGAGAGTTGCCAAAGGGTTGTCTTTGGGTTGAATACTGTTTCAAGAGCAAATTTAGAAAGACGCGCTTCGATATAACGGGGAGCAGCAGCACCGTCACCGGTCAGAATATTACCCCAGTTCCCCTGACAGTCGATCAACAGGTCTTTTTGCCCTAGTTGTACCAGCGCATCGCCGATAGACTGGTCTCCGTGAGGATGAAACTGCATGGTATGCCCCACGATATTAGCGACCTTATTATACCGGCCGTCATCCAATCGCCTCATCGAGTGAAGGATACGACGCTGTACCGGTTTCAGTCCGTCATTAATATGCGGCACGGCACGTTCAAGGATCACGTACGAAGCGTAATCCAAAAACCAATCCTGATACATCCCTGACAGATGATAGGACACACGGCCTTCGCCCTTCCCGGGTATTTTATATTCCGAATGTGTAGCAGCATCAGATTGCCCGTTTTCCTGAGAATCTGTATTTGTTTGCTCTATTTCCTCGTTTTCGTTTTCCTCTGTGAATTCTTCAATATCCTCTGGTTTCATATACTTATATGGTGCTCTTTCTTCTTTTTCAGCCTCTAACCGGAAAACAATTTCCAGCGTGTAAATATACGAAATATTGGCGAGATAATAAAAAAGCATTCCAGTTTCAGTGAGATATCTGATTTCTGGCTATATTTGCTCCCTCAAAATTACATTCATGCTCACACTCGATAAGATATATCAGGCATCTTTTGCCCTGAAAACGGTTATCCGTCGCACAGACTTGATCAGTGCACCAAATATCAATCCGGAGTCACATATTTATCTGAAACCGGAAAACTTACAGATCACAGGATCATTTAAAGTCCGTGGCGCCTGCTTCAAAATCTCACAACTTACAGAAGAAGAGAAAGCAAAAGGTGTCGTAGCCTGCTCTGCCGGCAACCACGCCCAGGGAGTTGCATTGGCTGCGACCACTCACGGTATCAAATCCCTTATCTGTTTGCCGGATAATGCTCCGATCTCTAAAATAGAAGCCACCAAATGGTATGGAGCAGATGTCTGCCTGGTGGAAGGCGTGTATGACGATGCTTACCAGAAGGCGTTGAAATTAAGAGATGAAAAGGGATACACCTTCGTCCATCCTTTTGACGATGAAGACGTTATTGCCGGACAAGGTACAATCGGACTGGAATTACTGGAACAGCTACCGGAACTGGATGCTGTGATCGTACCGATCGGTGGCGGCGGACTGATCTCCGGGGTGGCTTTTGCGATCAAGCATTTGAATCCGAACGTAAAAATATACGGTGTACAGGCCAGTGGTGCCCCAAGTATGCTGAACTCGATCGAACATAACAAAATTGAGCGTATGGGGTTCGTCCGTACCATAGCCGACGGCATTGCCGTGAAGGAACCGGGCGAGCATACCTTCGAGTATTGCCGTAAGTATGTGGATGAAATCGTTACGGTCAATGACGACGAGATATCGACAGCGATCCTGGCATTGATCGAACAGCATAAACTAATTGCAGAAGGTGCCGGTGCGGTAGCTGTAGCCGCTGCGATGTTCAATAAAGTTCCCATCAAAGGGAAAAAGGCGATCTGCCTGGTTTCGGGCGGTAACATCGACGTTACGATCCTGTCACGCGTTATCGGACGTGGTTTACAGAAATCCGGCCGTTCCTATACCATGACTATCGAACTGGTAGATAAACCCGGACAGTTGCAACATGTCTCCGAGATCATTGCCCGTACAGGAGCGAATGTAGTATCCGTTCACCATGAACGGGTCAGCCATACAGCCGACATCAACGGTTGTTATCTCCGTCTGGAAATGGAAACCCGCAACCAGGAACATATCGACCAGATACAGTACACGTTGACGGCAGCAGGGTATAAAATCATTCCAGGGTAAAATAATCAGGCAGGATCAATCGATCCTGCCTGATTATTTTAGTAGATGCTATTGTTTTTCTTTTTAAAAACCAAGATTAATACCTTCTTTAAGGATCAGCGCCTTCTGTTCCTCAGATAGTTGATTCTTAGAAATTGGAGCATCTTGTTTACGAGTTTGCTTTTGATTAATATCACCAAACAAAGTCCAGTTACGAGTAGATCCGGATTTTGGTTCCTGCGCCTTTACATCATAACGAGTAAAATCGATAATCTGCTCTTTTTGCGTATTCAAATCCTTTAAAATAGCCAATCTGAAACTTTTATTCATATACCAATAAATCTCTTTATCAGCGTCAGAACCGCCAATTCCAGAACCTTTTTCATAAAACCGATAATCAAAGTTATTCTCTTTATATTCAGATCTCCACAACAATCCAAATTCACCCTGAGTAATAAATTTAACTTCCGGCCAACGATTCCGAATTTCCTGCAACCATTTTGTCAGTCCTTTTGTATCGATATCCAAAGAGAGCTCCCAACAATTTGTCACCCATGCAAAACCATTTCTCTTGAAACCATCATCAAAGTGAATTGCAGTTGAGTGCATCATCTCTTGTAAACCTTTATCATCCCCGTGAGCTCGCAATGTCTCGATCGGACCGACTCCCATACGACTGTTAAATCCATCTGCAAAACCTTCACGACGGGCAGCTAAAAAATCCATTGTCCAACCATCCAGATTCACACAATCGACAAAATCCTCTTTTCCCTGAGCCGGTTTACAGAAATGTTCTATAGAAGGATAAAACGGATAACTAACCGCCCCGTCACCATCCTGGTTGTCGATTGCATATTGACTCCAAATATTCCCCTGACAAACATGAACACCCTCTTTTTCAGCTAAATATTGCTGATTCTTGGCAGACAAAAAACCGGCAACAATACTATTGGGCCTGTACGAATCACCTACAATTTCCGATACACGTTGTAAGCCTTCATGCAAATCCTTATTAACCTGTTCCGTTGAATTATACGCATTTGCAAAATAAGCACCCGGAATAAAGGTAATCTCATCACCATATTTATGATGATAATCCACCACCAACTGACGAATTTTCTGATAATTGGCAGTCGTGTCATGCAAAGCCAACCAGCTAAATGCCCATGTTATCTTAGAACCGGGAAAACCTTTTTCAATCGCATCACGGAACTGTATTACCCTTTCAGGTGTATGCCATGCCCGTTCATCCTCTCCAACACTTTTATCTCTGGTCACTTCAATCTGATTGACTCGGATAATCGTATTAAATGTCAGAAAACGATTCTCTTTTAAAGTAAGTTTAGATTGATCAGCATCCACTGAACTATAAGAAGTTCCTTCCGCACATATATTATTCGACACAAATGATGCGAATAAGCAACAGAAAAGTATAGTTTTTATGTTTTTCATATGTTATTAAAATAATTCCGGATAATACTTTTTAATCAATGCCTGATCCTCTGAATCCAAAGCATTCAACTCTTTAGGTTCATCCTGCGGGCGAAGATTCTTTTGGTTGATTCTGTTTATCAAACTCCAGTCCCGAACCGGATGTTCAGGCGAGGGATCTTTCGGTTCTTCAGCAGGTAAATCATAACGAGTAAAATCAATCACCAAAGTAGGAGATTTCTTGTTATGCCAGTCACGCAACAATGCCAAACGAAATTCCTTGTTCATAAACCAACGGATTTCCAGATTATTATAAGAATCGCCTAGACCGGAACCTCTTTCAATGAATCTATAATTCCAATCGTCATTCGACTTATATTCGGCTCTCCATAATTCACCAAATTCACCATAAGTTACAAAATGGACATCCGGCCAACGTCTTTTTGTATCACCGACCCATTTCTCTAAAGCTCCGCAAATCAAATCTTTACCGAACTCATAATACATCTGAGTTTCCCAAATATTAGTAACCCATCCAAAACCATTCAGCTCCATTCCTTTGTCAAAATGAATAGATTGCGTATGCATTACTTCACGATGTCCTAAATCCAACCCCCAACCTTTATAGGTTTCGATCGGTCCGACACCACGACGACTATTATAGCCTGTAATTTCATGTCCGCTCTGTCCTGCACGACGGGCACAGATAAAATCCATTGTCCAACCATCCAGATTGACACAATCGATAAAATCATTCTTCCCCTGAGCCGGTTTACAGAAATGTTCAGTAGATGGATAAAACGGATAAGAAGGTGAGCCATCAGCCCCACCGCCATCAATACTATGCTGGCTCCAAATAACGGCATGGGCTACATGGATATTTTCTTTTTCAGCCAAATACTTCAAATTGTCTGCAGAAAGGAATCCCCCCATAATACATTTAGGACGATAACCATGACCAACCATATTCGAAATAATCTGAATGGCTTCCGACATTTCACGGTTGATACGTTCGCGGGGTAAATACATGGCAGGAAAATAACCTGGGAAATAAGAGATTTCATCACCATACCTCTTTTGACATTCCACCACATATTCACGAATTTCACAATAATTTTTGCGCTGGTCTTCCAATGCATTCAATGTAAATCCCCATGTCAAACGACCATCCGGATTATTTTTAGCAAATGATTCACGCAAATCACGAACCGATTCAAGTGTATGCCAGTCCACCTCATCACGCGGATGCAGCTTGACATCTCTAGATACTTCCCAAGGTGTAGTTCGGATCATGAAACATAATGTCACAAACCGACTCCCATTCAGTTGCATTGGTTTTACAGATATTTCCGATACCACGGGTGTCTCAGCCTTCACCTCAACAACAAAAGTCGACAGACATATCCCAACCAATGCGACCAAACAGCCTTTTAACAAGTTTTTAGTTGTTATATTTTTCATTCTACAAAACTAAAACAAATCAAATTACCAACCAGGATTATTCGGTGCCAAATTCGGATTTAAGAATAGTTCATCCAAAGGCAATGAATAATAGTAATGCTTCGGAGTTTCAAAATGACGATTTTCGGCTGGTTCTACAATTAAGAAACCATCCTTATCCGTCAAACCCGGATTACCATCGTTCAGTACATTTAGATTTTCATATTCAGAACCTTTCAGCTTAATACCACGAAGAGCTTCAGTTAATTCTTTTTCGGCAGTTTTCCAACGTCTCAAATCATCCCGCCTGAAACCTTCGAATGCCAACTCTATAGTACGTTCACAACGAATCTCTGTCTGCATATCTAAGCCATTACTTGTAACAAAAGCATTCGTTAACGGAGGCATCTCCACGCCTTTACGAGATCTGATAACATTGATCGTCTTATTCAATAACTCATCACTAATCGCTCCATCCTTTTCAAAAGTAGCCTCTGCCAAAATCAACAGTACTTCCGGGTATCTGATAATATGATAGTCGAAAGCATCCTTGTCCGATGGATTTGAGGTTTCCGCCATAAATTTGTATAATTTATATCCTGTACGAGTTTCAGGACGCACTGTAAATGATGCTGTACAAGAATCTGTTCCGATCTGCGGACTCCAATAAATGGTTTTAGGCATAAGAAATGTTTGTTTCATACGCGGATCCCGATTTTCATATTCACTTTCAATTGTCGCATAACCTTTAAATTCGGAATCAGCATTCTCAATCGGTAAACCGGTACTTTTGCATCGGTACATATCTGCCAATTTCTTCGTCGGCGTACCTCTCCAACCCCAATAAACAGAATGGGCTGTCCCATGATAGCGAATATCTTCATAATAGCGGCTATCCAAAATACCTTCCGGAGAATCATCGCCAGCATCGATAAACAAATAACGATAACTTTCATCCCCGGAACCTTCATATAACGCATACTCTTTACTGTCAACGACTTTTTGCGCTGCATCAATCGCCTGTTGTAATAATTGCTGATAGTCTGAACGATGTTGCTGATATTTTGCCCAGGTTCCGGCGAACAATGCCACTCTTGCTTTCAAAGCCAGAGCTGCCCCCTGCGTGACACGCCCTTTTTCTTCGGATGTTAATTCACTCTGCAATGGTAACGACTGCCAGACAGCATCCAACTCCGACAAAATAAAGTTCTCGACTTCTTCCTGAGTGTCACGACTACCATATAACTCCGAAGACTCGACATCCAGCACTTTCGTCAAAATAGGTACATCATTGAATTTTTTCATCAAACGCCAATGCGTGTAAGCTCTAAAAAAACGTGCCTCAGCCACATAGCGTTCTATCTCAGCCTGATCCCCTTCATATAGCGCTGCCTTTTCAATAATTATATTACAATGGCGCAAATCTTCAAAACGATCAGACCAGTCTGTATCGCTATTCGGTGCTATCAATGTCCCGTTACTTGTTGTATTCTCACTCATCTCATAACCTATATCACTATCCGTATCCTTGGTATCGAATGATTCCGTACGGGAATATAGCCAATTTGCTTCTTTCATAAAATCCTCCGGAGTTTTCCAATAAAGCTCGTCAGGCAAATTGTCTTTAGGTAACAAATCTATATCCTGACAGCCGGAAAACAATAAAGTCGCAGAGATTAAGCCTCCCAATAATATTTTATATTTCTTCATGATCTTTTGATTTTTAGTTTTTAAAATACAACATTGACGCCAAAAGAGTAATTACGGGCAAAAGGATAAGATGTAATCTGACCATCTTCTTCCGGATCCCAACCTCCTGGTGTATTATGAATTTCAAACAAATCCTCACCGGAAAAATAAACACGAAGCTTTTGTAATCCGATCTTGGCAGTAACAGATGAAGGAATAGTATATCCTAACTGCAAATTCTTCAAACGAGCATATCCTACATTATGTTTTGTGTTTGTAGAATAATAATAATTATAACCTCGCTTACTTGTCGACGTAATCGCAGGATACTGTGCATCAGTTCTTTCTGCCGTCCATGTTTTCCCATACCAATAGGCTGCCGACTGGAACCATGCTTCTGCCATTGGCTTATTGGCCACGTCTTCCAAAAACATTGTCCTACGACCAACTCCCTGGATAAATGCACTGAAATCAAACCCTTTATATGCTGCGCTCAGATTCATACCGAAATTGTATCGTGGATTCTTATCACCCAAATACTTCACGTCACCGCTCCCTTCTTTACCATCGCCTAAAACAGAAAGTTTTCCATCGCCTAAAACAGAAAGTTTTCCATCGCCATCCAGATCTTTATATTTAGCATCACCAACGCTTAAATCTCCGGGAATACCACCATTCGGGAAACGGGCAATATAATCTTTCAACTCCTGCTCATTCTGGATAATGCCATCAAACTCATATCCGAAAAAAGAATTTAGCGGATAGTCGGTCGGAGTTTCATTCAGTCCTAACTTGATCAAATTACTGCCGACTCTCTCTACCACCTGGTTACGAGCATCACTCAAATTAAAACGGACAGAATAACTGAAGTCATTTATTTGATCTCTCCAACCCAGTGCTACCTCCCAACCTCTAATACTCAAATGTCCGCTGTTCGTACTCGGAGCATCAGCTCCTAACATGGAAGGATACGTTTTCGGTATCAACATATTCTTATTCTCTTTCCAGAAATAATCAAACGATCCATACAGACGGTTTTTCAATGTTGCAAAATCCAAACCTATATTTGTCGTCTGGATAGTTTCCCATGTACGGGATGTCGAAACAATATTACCAGACTTTGCCATCTGCCCTTTTGTTCCGCCACCAAATGGATAATAATCGCTACTCAAAGAAATCAACTGGATATAATCATATAAGCCAATACCGGACTGATTACCCATCTCACCATAAGAAGCTCTCACCTTCAAGTCATCAAACAGATTCAGATTTTTCATAAAACCTTCTTCACCAAGCCTCCAGGCAGCATTCACTCCCGGAAAATATCCCCAGCGATGATCCGGATCAAATCTGGAGCTACCATCTGCACGAAGTGTTCCTTCAATAATATATCTGTTCTTAAACGTATAATTTACTCTCGAGAAGAAAGAATTGATCGTCCATGCATTGCCTTCACTCCACGCCGATTGATTTTCAGAACCACCCAATTGTAAAGACATGTTCTCCTGCTGATCAAAATTAATACGTTTAGCAGTGAACTTATCATAATTCTGAGATTCATGAGAAGTTCCCACCATTACGCTCAGGTCATGTAAATCGTTGAAATTCTTTTTATAATCAGCATATAATGTGAAATTCTTCGACAATGTTTTCGAATAACGGCGTTCTGCATTATTCGGTGTACGGGCAGTTCTATGATTTACATCTTCCCAATTACGGCTATAAATAATTTTATTTGTCACATTCTCATCAAAGTCATATTTACGGATAACAGCTTGTCCTACCAGATCCAAACCATCAATAACATTCCAACGAAGCTGATTATTCACAGTGACATTCCCTGTCGTTTTATTAGCCATACCACCTTCTTCCAAAACCTGGGCCGGGTTATCAAAACCTTCAAATGTATAAAAATTTCCAGCCGGATTACGTAATGGTGTCCATGAACGAGTTTTATAAATCAACTCCCATATATTCTGTCCCTCCGTTAAGCCTGAAGAATAATCCCGATTACTTGCTTCATAAGCAAGATTAAGGTCATAAGTCAAATTCTTAAAGATTTCAATACTGGATTTTGCACGAACAAAATAGCGCTTGTTGAGGTCTTTCCCGAATTTAGGTAATCCCTCTTCACGTTGATGTCCTAAAGAAACCAAATAAGAATATCTTTCACCACCACCGGAAATATTTACATTATAATTCTGCATATTACCATTCCCGATAACTATATCGTTCCAATCCTGGTTTTTAAAAAACTTAGGATAAATATTACCCCAACGCCCCCATTCTACTCCAGTCAATATCTGATCACTATTTTGCCTGATCAACTCCAAATCTTCTTTTGTATATTCAATAGGGAAAGAACCATCCGTTATTTCCAATGCCATTTCTGCATGTTGCAGCAAACTGGCTGTCTTCTTTAGCAGAGCAGGAGTCTTCACTGAATAATAAGCATCAAAACTAACTGTAGTTTTCTGATTGCGCTTACCACTTTTTGTTGTGATTAAAACAACACCATCGGATGCACGCGCTCCATAAATAGCAGCTGTACCATCTTTCAATACAGATACATTTTCGATATCAGAAGGATTAATTAAATTAATATCACCTTCCGCACCATCAATCAGAACAAGTGGAGTACCACCATTAATAGAAGACACATCACGAATCTTCATCGTTGTTTCCGCCCCCGGGGCACCACCTCCGGAACGAGTAATCGTCAAACCCGGAACTTCACCCTGCAAAGCTGTCACTGCGTTTTGAACAGGACGAGCTTCAAATGCTTTGGCATCCGCTGTAGCAACAGCACCACCTAGATTTGCTCTTTTCACAGTACCGTAACCAACAACAACAACTTCCTCTAAAGCTTGAGTATCTTCTTTGAGTACTATATTCAAACTCGTTTGTTGCTTTACTTTAACCTCCTGAGTTAAATATCCTATATAAGAAATGGAAATAACTGTTTCCGAAGGTACATCCAGCAAAAAGCTACCATTAATATCTGTAATAGTACCCAAAGTTGTACCTTTAGTCGAAACATTTGCTCCAATAATAGGCTCTCCATTTGTATCTGTAACTTTCCCGGTAATCCGGATAATTTTATCTGCTGAGTTACTTTTTGTAATAATTATTTGATCATCTTGATAGGAAGCTTTTTGTTCCTTTGCATTCCCAGCCAGGCAGGAAAACAGTAAAACAGTTAAAACTAACAGACTGATTTTATTTTTATTATAATCTGATAGTATTAGAAAAGTTAATTTCATATCTTTGTTTTATTAAAAGTGAAACTTTATTTTAATAGCATTATTAATGTGGGATCCTTTTGATGTCAAAAACCGGGAAGAAAGGTCGCAAACTTTGATCTTCCTGGTTTTCTTTTTTACATATTCTCTCCTCCTATAAGTTTATTGATTTATAATTATAGTCATTTTGCTTGCTTTCCTTTTTTAACAAGATGAACATTAGATATAAAGACCTTAGCATCAGTCTGCATTTTCTTCTTTTATTGAATTAAGAATTATAAAATATTTTTACTTTACAAAGTTAAACTGAAAAGAGATTATATTATATCCACCTAATTTGTTACTTTTGACCGATAAAAGAAGAATATTATTCAATTTTTTACTACTATGGCTACAGATTTAAAAAAATTAGTGGGGCAACGCCTTCAATTACTTCGCTTAGAGAAAAATCTCACTCAGGAACAAATGAGTGAAAAGCTCAATCTTTCTACCAGTGCCTATTGTAAAATTGAATATGGAGAAACAGACCTGACTCTTACCCGTCTGAACAAAATAGCAGAAGTACTCAATATGTCGGCTGTTGAACTTTTCACACGAATAGAGGGTGATACCTATAATAACTACCCCAAAGACCATGGTCGGGTATGGATCACACGTGACAGTAGCATAGTAAATGTCGACAACAATGATGATCTCCGCGAATTGGTTAAGTCAAATTCGCGTCTTATCGAAGTTCTTTTGAAAAGGATAGAGGATCTCGAGAAGAAATAAGGGAACAAATACATATCTTTGTTTTTTTGAAAAACATATATATTCCCAAACGTGAAAATATTAATATTATGTACCGGCAACAGTTGCCGCAGCCAAATGGCGCAAGGTTGGTTACAGTCTTTCGACAAGAATCTGATCGTTTGTTCGGCAGGAACAGAGCCGGAAAAAGAAGTGAATCCGCTAGCTATCAAAACGATGAGCAATTCTGGTATCGATATAAGTCACCATATACCTAAATCGATAAATGAATATCTGAACGAACCCTGGGATTATGTCATTACAGTTTGCGGTGAAGCTAATGACAACTGTCCGGTTTTCAAAGGAAAAGTCAGACATCGTGTGCATATCGGTTTTTACGATCCATCTAAAGCCAAAGGAACACCCGAATTTATAGAAAGTGAATTTCGTCGGATATGTAATCAGATCAAAACAAAAATGTATGATTTTTACACTGACGAAATACAAAATGGCGATGGTGGTCCCACATGTACCTGTGGAGCAAACAGATTTTGCAGGTATAATTAATAGTCAAAGCCGGATCCTATATTTACCGGCTTTAGCCACTTTGTTTTCCCGGATATTTTATAACTTGTAATGTTTGAAGGTTGAAAAAATAAAAGCCCAAAATATATTTTGATTAATACACTTTGGGCTTCTGCTTTTTATATTATACATTATAATATTGTTCCCATCCTTTACGCGGAGGCTGACCGGACAGCATCTGGTTGGCGAAGTCGTCATTTACGATCTCCTTGGTATCGCGGTCGAATACCAATTTGCGGTTCAGATGTTGTGCCAATACGCCAAGACAGAATACCTGGCTTAACGGACCTGCTATCGAGAACGGTGAACGTGTCTTTTCTTTTCCCTGACAAGCCAACAGGAAGTTTGCATAATGGTTTGACGGGCTTTTCTGGTATTCAGGAAGAGTCGGATTCATTTCTTTGGCGATTTTATCCGGGATAACAGACAAGGTGCTACCATGAGAACCGCCCTTAAATGTCAATGTCTTTGAATATATTTCCTTTCCGGGATTCAGTTTCATCAACTGAAGTTTTCCACCGGCTACAGTCGGTATGTTCGGATCGACATCTGAAGAACCAAAGTTTTCAGGTACAGGAGGAATATTATCCAAACCATCATACCAGGTTACATCAACAGCCGGCATGTTTCCTCTTTCCGGGAATTTGAATAAGATCGTAGAAGACATCGGGAAGAAGAAATTGTTATGATCTTTCAGATAGATCGGATTCACTTCGGAAGGTAATCCCATATCCAGAAATTCATGAGCCGTATCGAGGATATGTGCTCCCCAGTCGCCCAGCGCGCCCATACCGAAATCATACCAGCAACGCCACTGTCCCATATGATAATCATGGTTATAATCGTGATGTTGCACTACACCCAGCCAGGTATCCCAATCCATTGTTTCAGGAACAGGCTCTCCCATCGGCATATGTTTGATATTCGGATTCCATCCGTGCCAGCGGCGCGGAGAGTTCATGTGTGCGGTGATGGCTGTCACATCCTTGATCAATCCGGCTTCTTTCCATGCCTTGAACTGGAAATAATTCGCTTCCGAGTGGCCCTGGTTACCCATCTGTGTAACAACACCGTATTTCTTTTCGCCCCGCATCATCAGCTCTATCTCCTGGAAAGTACGGGCCATCGGTTTCTCTACATATACATGTTTTCCATGTGCCATCGCTTCGATCGTGATCGGGAAATGGGCATGGTCGGGAACACCTACCGTCACCGCATCGATCTTTCCGGCCATCTGATCGAACATCTTACGGAAATCCTGATAACGGGGAACTTTCGGGAACATAGATATCAACTCTTGTGTATGCGCTGCACCCATATCCACATCACACAGGGCCACTACATTACACAATCCGGTCTTATACAATTCTTTGGCTATTTCACCACCACGGTTTCCAATGCCAATAAATGCAATATTCACTTTCTCGTTCGCACTAACGAACGGTACACCCGGCATTGCACCCGCTTTCGAAGGGATCCAAAACGAAGGAATTGCAGTTGCAGCCGATAAAGCCAATGCCCGTTTCAGGAACGAGCGACGTGAGATGTCTTCTGATTTCATGGTATTCTTTATTAGATAATTAATTACTGTTTGCGCAAACATTAAAAACATCAACTTCGCAAAAATAGATATTTTTTATTGATTTAAAAGAATTTGAGGAAGAAAGTTCTCAAATTAATCCGATCCTCATCATATAGTAATTACCAAATATTCTGCATCGTATGGTCTGTCAATGCAGCTTCTACCCTCTGTTTATAAGCTTCAGCCCCGGCCACAATGTTTCTGGAAGCATCCGCGCTACCTATTCCATAGACAACCAATGGCGTGTGCCAGGTCATTCCGGCATGTATCGCACAACCCTGGTAAGGACGTAGAAGTTCATCCATAGTAAAACCATTCCGCCCTCCACTGCGATAAGCAGCATACTCCGACCCTGTCGTCGTAACGATCTGCAACGGTTTACCGGCTACTGCAGGTGTTTTCGCCAGCGAAGTAAAAACTTCATCCAGCCATCGCTTTAAAAGCGAAGGAGCCGACATCCAGTAAAAAGGAAATTGAAAAATAATCATCGAAGCATCAGAGATGATCGTACTCCACAGATTTACATCGAAAGATTGATCCTGATATTCATACAGATCATATACCATGACACCGTCAATATCCTTTACCGCATCGGCTAGAGCTTTGTTTGCCTGTGATTCCTTCAGGTTAGGATGAGCCAGAAGAATTACTACTTTTTTTGAACCGTCATTCATAATATTACTTTTTTAATAATGTAAAGTCGCATTCTAATTATGTTTTTACAAAAATAAAGAAATCTATGAAATTACAACAAATAAAATAAATTATGATCGAACGATCATCGGAATTACAATCGATCTGAAAAAAGAGTTATTCCGGAACGAGGGAGAAATGAAAGCTATCTGATTTTAACATATAAAAACATTATTCATTTCCTATGCAGTTCCGATTAAAATTCAAATTAATTATATGGTTTACAAATATATAGTTACTATTTGATAGTTTTCCAAGTGATATTGTTCTAGTAGAACTTATTCATAAATTCTATTAAAATCAGATTTTCAGTTAACACTTAATTCTCGATCTCCTGATATCGTAAACTAATTACAACTAATTTGTTACAAAATTAACTCTTTTAAGACACGGAACTGCTCCGTTGACGAATTTAAAACATATTTAGCCTATTTTAGCCAAATAATGATACTTCCATTTTGACAGCATTCCATAGTTCTACTAGAACTATAACAATTTAAATATGCTGAAACAAACATACACACATCTATTTTTTTACCTATAAATCAAACGCTTATGTCTAAAAAATTAACATTTCCAAGCTTGATTTTGCTTGCCGGTGCATTGGTCTCTCCATTAGGAGCCTATGCAGATGTAGTACCCGACAAGCAAAGTGTAAACATTTCACAACAGAGTGGACAAGTCACCGGAGTTGTAGAGGATTCAATGGGTCCGGTTATTGGAGCATCTGTTATTATTAAGGGAACCACAAGTGGGATTATGACGGACCTCGATGGTAAATTCACGCTAAACGATGTCAAAAAAGGTCAAACCTTACAGGTATCTTTTGTTGGTTATAAAACAAAAGAAGTCGTCTACAACGGCCAGGCAACACTGAAAATCTTTATTGAAGAAGATTCACAAGCTCTGGAAGAAGTTGTTGTAACAGCTCTGGGTATGTCCCGTGATAAGAAATCACTCGGTTACGCCATGACAGAACTAAAGGGAGATGAAATCGCCAAAGTAAACTCTCCAAACCCAATCAATGGACTACAAGGTAAAGTTGCCGGTGTACAGATCAACATGGGTAACTCCGGGCCACAGTCTTCACAACGTATCATTATTCGTGGTAATACTTCTTTGGGAGGTAACAACCAGCCGATTTTCGTGATCGACGGTATTATCATCGACAATGAGGTAACAAAAACAGGAGCAGGACAAGACTGGGGTAATGACCTGAAGAACCTGAATGCCGATGACTTCGAGTCGATGTCTGTATTGAAAGGTGCTGCCGCAACTGCTTTGTATGGTTCGCGTGCTTCCAACGGTGTGATCCTGATCACAACCAAAAAAGGCCGTAAAGGTGAAGGTATAGGTGTTTCCGTTTCACATACGCAGCAATGGGAAAACATCTATGCGACACCGGATTTGCAAAACGAATTCGGATCCGGTTCTTCTCCGGCATGGGCACAGAACCCCGACGGTAGCGAAAACCGATACACTTCTGCCGGTCGTAGCTTCGGTCCTCGTTTCGACGGCAAACCGTTCTATGTGGATGGCCAGGAAATGATCTATTCCGCCAAAGACAACAACTTGAAAAATCTTTATCAGACCGGACACTACATGAACACCAACGTTGCTTTGCAAGGTGGTTCCGAAAAAAGTGCATTCCGTTTCTCTTATTCAAACCTGCAGTCAGAGGGGTTGACTTTCAACAATGAATTCAAGCGTAATTCATTCAGTTTAAACGCATCCCACGATATCAGTTCACGCTTGAAAGCTGAAGGCGGATTCTCATATATCGAATCGACCGCCCAGAATCCGACAAGACAGGGAGGCTCGGGATCTCCGATCTATGACTTCATGTACAGCATCGCCCGTGAATATGATACTGATTACTGGTTGAATAACAAAAACTATGTCAGTCCGGCCGGCGACGGTTACAACTCATTAGATCCGTATGGCTATTCTAAAACGATCTACGACTACCTGGAAAATATCTATACACAGGACGAAATGAGTGTACGTGCTTTCTTGAATCTGGATCTTAAAATATTGGATTGGTTGTCATTGAAAGTAAAAGGCGATATTTACAAGCTATATACCACTAACGAATCAAAAGTAATGGCTACAGGTGCCAGCAAGTACGACGGTGCGGCTTATAAAATCCATGAAAATAAGAAAGACCAGTACAAAATTACCGGTATGTTGACTGCTAACCATTCTTTCGATGATTTCAATATCAGCGGTAGCGTAGCAGTAGAACAGTGGGATACCAAAAGGGGATACCACAAAACCAACTCGGAGAATGGCTTGCGCGTTCCTGGTTTGTTCGATATGACAAACTCCGTTAATAAAGCGACAACAGAAGTCAGATATAATACTGACAGAAAACGCATCAACTCCATCTACGCTTTTGCCAATATGGATTATAAAGGGGTTTATTTCCTGGATATAACAGGACGTAACGACTGGTCGTCTGCATTGATCTATGAAAACGGAACAGGACACACCTCTTACTTCTACCCGTCGGTTGGTGCTTCCTGGTTGTTTGCCGAAGGTTTGCGCGATGCGATACCTGAATTTATCTCTTTCGGTAAGTTGAGAGCTTCTTATGCTATCGTAGGTAACGACTGTGCTCCTTATCTGACAACCGGTACCGGTTATTATGCATTCGACAACACATTCGACAACCAGCTTAACGGTGGAACTTATCCTTATTACAAATTCGACAAGGACGAATTACCGAACTTGAATTTGAAACCGGAGAAACAGCACTCCATCGAAATAGGTTTGGATATGCGTTTCTTTAAAAACCGTCTCGGCTTCGACTTTGCATGGTATAAGACCAATACAAAGAACCAGATCCTGGCATTGCCGATCGCATCCGAATCCGGTGTTTCAAAACGTTGGATCAATGCCGGAGACATCCAGAACAAAGGTATCGAATTATTGATTACCGGTACTCCGATCGAAACGAAAGACTGGCGCTGGGATTTGTCTTTCAACCTGACGCGCAACAGAAACAAGATCGTCTCTTTGTTTGAAGGCGTTGAGAAATACCAGTTAGTAGGAGGTGGTACGGATACACAGGCATGGGCTACCGTAGGCGGCGCTTATGGTGATATCTACACTTCTTATGCTTACACACGCAACGAAAATGGCGAAAAACTGTTGAACGCAGACGGTTCTTATCCTCGTTCAAATAAAAGTGAGAAAATCGGTTCTTTACAGCCTAAATTCTTGTGGGGAGCCACCACTTCCGTAAGCTGGAAAGGCATTACGCTGAATGCTGTAATCGATGCCCGTTTCGGCGGAGACGTCTTCTCGGCAAGTTACTATTATGGTATGAATTCGGGGAACGTTAAATCTTCATTGACCGGTCGTGACACACAATACGGCGGTTTACCTCGTACATTGAGCGATGGAAGAGTGGTTAACGACGGTGTAATCCCGGAAGGCGTATTTATACCGGGTACGGAAATCAAAGGAGTGGACGTTTCCGGCAAGAGTTATCAGTATGCTTACGATCAAGGATTAGTCGATCCGTTATCTGCTTACAAATATTATGACAACGTGTACAGTTGGTCCGGAGGTATCCGTGAAGAAGGTATCCATAAATGTTCATGGGTTGCCTTACGTGAAGTTTCCGTACATTGGCAATTGCCTAAAAAATGGGTGAACAAAGCCTACATTCAAAATGCAAGTATCGGCTTAATGGCCCGTAACTTAGGATTCCTGTATAACAGTCTGCCGGACAATATTCACCCGGAAGGCCTGAATACATCTTACAGCTCTGAATATATGGAAAGCGGTGGTGCCGTATTCTCACGCAACATTGGTTTCAGTGTTAACGTTTCATTCTAATCACCTTTATAATTAAGTAAAATGAAAAAAATTAAATATTATATTCTCGGAGCGTTAGCTTCCATGGCTGCATTAAGCTCCTGCGATGCCGACTTCACCAAAATCAACAAGAATCCTGATACGGTATACGAAGTTGATCCCGAAGTGTTCCTCTATCAGATTGAAAATGTAATGTGTAATGCCGGAGAAACATGGGCAGACTCATATGCCTGTCGTTTGAGATGGATGCAGTATTGTGCCGGAATCTGGGGATATAGCACAACTAACTTCACCGAATGCGCCGGTTTTTCCGGATCATTATACAGCAACTATGTAAACGCTGGTAAATATGCCCGTCACATACCTTATTACGTCAAAACCAATATGCCGGAACAGGAAGCTGCTTACAGCGACTTAACCGAAGTAGCCCGTATCCTCTTGATTACAAAAGGTATTCAAGCATCCGACGTATACGGTTCTTTAGTGTACACCGACGGTTGGGGAACCCGCAACGGTAACGTGGAAATTCTTGAACCGACTTTCCAAACTCAGGAAGAGTTGTTGACGACCTGGAACCAGGAACTGAAAGAAGCTGCCAATAAGCTGGCAACATCCAGCAACCAGGTGACTTTCAAGAATTATGACCTGGCTTACAGTGGCGACATGAGTAAATGGGTGAAGGCTGCTAATGCCGTACGTATGCGGATCGCTTTGAGATTGTTAAAACAGAAACCGGCAGAAGCTAAAGCCATTGCACAAGAGGTATTATCTTCCGGCAACATTTTCAGCAGTATCGACGATAGTTTTATCCTTTATTTCGATAACTACTGGACAACCCAAGGCGACTGGCATTCCGTCATCGACATGGATCGCGCTTCTGCTGCTTTTATGGCTTACTTACTGAAGTATAACGACCCGAGAAAACGTCTGTTTTTCCAGATCAACAATTTAACTCCGGAAAATGTAGCCGCATTCAATGCCAAAGAAACAACGACTCCTGCACAGGTTATTCCGACTCATTTAGGTCGCTGGACCGGTGGTAGCGTAAGTTACGACAAATGGGCAACCGACTCCTGTCGCACATCTCGTTATCTGGACGATATCGACATGCGTCCGATGAACAGACCTCAGACTCGTTTGTGGAAAGGTGCGCAAGACAATGGTAGTGCCGGTGGCTGGATTCCTTTGGTAACATATGCAGACTTCTGTTTCATGGCTTCCGAATTTACGTTGGAAGGCGTTGCCAACAGCAAAACAGCTCAGCAATGGTATGAAGAAGGCGTAAAAGCCTCTCTGAGACAATGGAGTAAAATTGCCGACTACTGCAAAATCAATGACTACGAAGCGGTTACAGAAAGTGAAATCGAAGCATTCCTGAAACAGGATGGTATCGCATGGAACAGTGCCATGGCTAAAGAACAGATCTACTGCCAGACTTGGGTAGAACATTTCAAGAATAACAGTGAATCATGGGCCATGTACAAACGTACCAACTATCCGAGCACTACATCTACATTGGTTACCTGGGAACCGATCAATGTATACGGTGAATTGCAGCAAGTACCGCGTCGTAAAAAATTCACCATGCCAGCCGATGGTTCTGCCAACTATGCAAATCAGGTAAAACGCCTCGAGGACATGCAGAAAGAATCGAACTTCGGTCGTCTGGACAGCGAATTTGGTCGTATATGGTGGGATAAAGAATAAACCCAGAACTAAATTTTCAATATAATTTTTGATGGTGAAAGGTGGCCGGGATGGTCACCTTTCTTTATATGTATTAACTAATAAGCCGCTGAAAATGCTGTAACTTACAGAAAAAATCATTTACTTTGCAGGTTGATAATAATTACATATACTTATGGCACAAGAAGATGTTTTCAAGAAATTAGTTTCACACTGTAAAGAATACGGATTTGTATTTCCCTCTTCAGAAATATATGATGGTTTAGGAGCAGTGTATGATTACGGACAGTATGGCGTAGAGCTGAAAAATAATATAAAGAAATACTGGTGGGACAGCATGACCCTGCTTCACGAAAATGTAGTAGGCCTCGACTCCGCTATTTTCATGCATCCGACTATCTGGAAGGCATCCGGCCATGTGGACGCATTCAATGACCCTTTGATCGACAATAAGGACTCTAAGAAACGGTATCGTGCCGACGTACTGATCGAAGATTATCTGGCTAAGATCGACGAAAAGATACAGAAAGAAGTCGACAAAGCTGCGAAAAAGTTCGGTGAAGCATTCGATGAGACCCAATTCCGTGCTACCAACGGCCGCGTATTGGAACATCAGGCTAAACGCGACGAGATACACACCCGTTTTGCGAAAGCACTGAACGATTCCAACTTTGAAGATCTCCGCCAGATCATTATCGACTGCGAAATCGCTTGTCCGATCTCCGGAACACGCAACTGGACGGAAGTACGCCAGTTCAACCTGATGTTCTCCACAGAAATGGGATCTACTGCCGACGGCGCTTCCAAAATCTACCTGCGTCCGGAAACTGCACAGGGTATTTTCGTAAACTTCCTGAACGTGCAGAAGACAGGCCGTATGAAAGTACCTTTCGGTATCGCTCAGATCGGTAAAGCATTCCGTAACGAGATCGTTGCCCGTCAGTTCATCTTCCGTATGCGTGAGTTCGAACAGATGGAAATGCAGTTCTTCGTTCGTCCGGGAGAAGAAATGGAATGGTTCAAACAATGGAAATCGACTCGTCTGAAATGGCACAAAGCAATGGGACTGGGTGATCAGAAATATCGTTACCACGATCACGAAAAACTGGCTCATTATGCCAATGCAGCTACAGACATCGAATATGAAATGCCGTTCGGTTTCAAAGAAGTGGAAGGTATCCACAGCCGTACAGACTTCGACCTGAGCCAGCATGAGAAATTCTCAGGTAAGAAGATACAGTATTTCGATCCTGAATTAAATAAAAGCTATACTCCGTACGTTATTGAAACATCTATCGGTGTCGACCGTGTATTCCTGAGCGTTATGGCCGGATCTTATTGCGAAGAGACACTCGAAAACGGTGAAACACGCGTAGTATTGAAATTGCCTGCAGCTCTGGCTCCTATCAAGTTAGCCGTATTGCCGCTGGTTAAGAAAGACGGGCTTCCTGAAAAAGCGGAAGAGATTGTCAACATGCTGAAATTCGATTTCCGTTGCCAGTATGATGAAAAAGACTCTATCGGCAAACGTTACCGCCGTCAGGATGCCATTGGAACTCCGTACTGTATTACAGTTGACCACGATACTTTGAAGGATAATTGTGTAACGATCCGTTTCCGTGATACCATGGAACAGGAACGTGTAAGCATCGACAAGCTGCACGAGATTATTTCTGAAAAGGTTAGTATGAAGTCATTATTAAAAAAGATAACTGAATAAATTAAATGAAGAAGTACCTGCAATTCGCGTTGATGATTTTTTGTATGTCCGTAGTCTTTACCTCCTGTAAAGATGACGATGACAGTGATGATGCAGCCGTTGAAGCATACAAACTGAAAAATGAACAGGCTTTCGCGGCAAAGGAAAAAGACACCGATTTCTTTAAAGTAAGTATACAAGGATCCGGAGATGATTTTGTTTATGCTAAAAGGATAAAACAAGGAGACGGCCCTGTAATCTATTACAACAGCCGTGTGACTGTTTATTACAAAGGATGGTTGATCGATAGCAAAGAAGGCGAGTATTTCGATCAGTGCGTTCCCTATGCAGCACCAGCTAAATTCGCTGTAAGCTCCGCTTCCTCCAACTATAACTATACTTATGGCTATGGAGTTCCCTCTCCTATAACTGGATGGACCATTGCTTTGCAAAATATGGTAGTTGGTGACAAATGGGAAGTTTGGATTCCTCAGAAACTAGGATATGGTTCTAATAAAAAGGATAACATTCCTGCATACTCTACATTAATTTTTGAGATAGAGGTCATGGAAAGAACATCTGAAGTTGCAGGAACCGATGATAAAGAAGATTATCCAACATCTTAAATTCACTTTAGAATGAATAGAAAAGGGGACATCAAATATTTGATGCCCCCTTTTTATTATTTATAAGTTTGATATAAAAAAGGCTGCCTCATAAAGCAAACCCTTATAAACAATTAAAGCCTGTCTCACGACAAGCCCTAACCAAACTTTGTTAACCTTAAATCTAATACTATTATGAAAAAACCACAGTACAAAGATACAGGAGTAAAGGGCTTTTGTCAAGTCTTTTCTGACTAATAAACGTTAAGCAGAACACTTATTCCAGTCAAATTTTGTTATCGAACACAAAACTATATAGATTACAATCAAATTCTACTAAAATTAACAGCCTAGAGCCCTAATTTCAGTAGATTTGATTGTATCGACATGGATCTTATTTTATGAACTTCAAACATTCGGAATCCTGTGGGGAAGTGACTGCCTGAACCAGGAATATACCTTTGGGCAGATCAGCAATATTGATGTCATAGCAGGTTTGCGAAGATAAAGCAGGATACTTTTTCAGTAACGCTCCCTGTGTCGAGTAGATAAGAATATCTTTCAGTTCTTTTTCCGTCTGTATAAACAAATGATCGTCCTTTACCCAGCCGGTTATCTTTCTATCCGGCGTAGTAAGATCGGACACACCCGTTCCCGTGCCTTTCTTATCTATTCTGTATAACTTCACACCAAAATTAGGTAAAGAGAAAGGAATTTCTTCACCTTTCAGCGACACGCCCTGACCAGTCCAGAGCTCTTTAATACCTTTCACATCGGAAGAAGCGATTCCCAGTCGTGACAACTTGATATCTTCCGAGACTGATTCAGCTTTATAATTAAATGCAGCGACATACATATAATCATCCGTATCCAACATAAAAAGACTCTCGCCACGGTTCCTTCCCCAACTGTTTTTACCTGAAGCCGTGGCACCTTCCACCGGGTAAAAAGATTTACCGATGCGCGCAATTTCGTTCACGTCGGCATTCGTCGCAAACTTTTCTGCTTTCTGGCGGGCAGCGAGATCCCCTATACAAGTTCCTTTCTGGCTGAAATTATCACCGAGAATATAAGTTCCCGTGATCACTCCCGATGTAATACGCATACGGTTTTCATCTTCATTATAAGCATCTTTATGAAGAACCAGATGGTCGGCATCATTGAAGTTGTAGACCTTGTCGAGCCACCAGCCAAAAGAAAGTCCGTTCATTACATATTCCGTATCTTCCTTAGCTCCCCAGGCATCGCAACTGATGCGGCGGGAGTTCCCGTATTGCGCAGGAAAAGCAGGAGCAATGGATAAAGCCATGAACATGTCATCCCCGCACAATTCTGTCAGATACTTCATACCACTGTTATAAGCCTGCACACCGGTCGTAACGTTCTTATCGTAATAAGAGTCCGCTTCAAGGATCGCATTGTTCAGGAAGTCGAATTTGATGTATTTATATCCCAACTCTTTAAAACGGTTGATGAAGTAACTCATCCGTTCACGGGTACCGGGATGGGTCGGGTCTAACGCACGGGAAGCAATCTTCTTCGGTTTTCCGTTCACATAGAGGTAAGCGTCTCCGTATCTGTAGCTGCTACCTTCCATAGAACGGCTACCGTCTTCTCCCCAATCGGAGAAAGGAGACCAATAGATGCCCGGAACCTGTCCGTTATCGACACATTGCTTGGCAAATGTCTTCAACTGATAATCGTTCAGGTTATCCCAGTAAGAATCGAGGATCACATAAGCCGTGCCGTCATTATTGAAATGATTCGGTTGCAGGTTCGTACTGATATAATCGGAAACATCGAGAGCACCAGTAAAATTGAGTTTTTCGGCCATTGCGCCCCAACTGTTCCATCCGAAGATATTTCCTTTCGCCCATTTACGGGGAGGAGCAACCAACGCATTTGCTTCGCCGTATGCTTCAAGCCCTTTGCGCCAGTCATCGAACATGCCGACCAGGAGTTTCGGAGATTTCAGTTTCGTACCGGAGATGCTGCCGTGAGGTTTTGAACCTTCGGCATCGATATCGTGGGTAAGGCGGTGGCTGATCCCGCCAAAACATTCCAGACGGTTCAACTGCTGGTTGCCGGAGGTTGAATAGCGTACGCCGGTCTTCCATGTATCATGTTCAACGGAACCGAGCACCAGTCCTTCACGTGTATCACCAGAATAGATGGAAGTGACCTCGAAAGAAACAGAGTCTACCGACAATGCCAATGAGGAATAACCGATCCAGGCATCATTGTCGAACGGTACAGATAAAACCCGGTTGGAGGCATTTGCATTCAGGAAAGAGCTGGTCGTTTCTGTGACAACCGGAGCAATATAATTACTTGAGGTTGCAGTCTCCGAAATGATATAGGCTTCTGTTAGAAAGTAACTTTTATCCGGATAGAAATAGAACGACTGTTGCAGAGCCGGTTTTCCATCGTGTGCTGCATAGGTAAATGTGTATTTATGTCCGGCACCGAAGACATCATCGACAGTTTCCTCCGAAAAAGCAGGCTGTCCGTACTCCGTGCTTCGCAACCATGTTTCCTTCTCTTTCGCCTGAACAAAAACACCCGCCAATATGGTCTTTTCCTTATGGATAAAGTCGCATGTCTTTGTTCCTTCATTATAAACGATCTTCCAGCTACCGGAAGCGATCACTTGCTGTTCACCTGCAAAAGCCTTTGCCCCCAACAAGAGACATACAAGACCAAAAAGCAGGGATGTTCCTGTTAAATTATTTTTCATGACCTACTATTATATTAGTTTGATTCGGTTTTTTTATTAAACAAAACACCGGGCAAAGACATGCCTTCCCGGTGCTTTCTCCTTTTACAATCCTTTTGCCTTTAGTTTATTAAACATCAATCAATTACAGTTTCCTTGTAGTTTCGCTATTTGGAAACTGTAGTTCCCTGCGGAGGGAACTGTAATTTCCTGCCTGGGAAACTCTAGTTTCCTAAGGAGGAAACCGGAGTTTCTTCCCTAGGAAACAGAAGTAACTTTATAGTTATCTGTATCCGGGGTTCTGATCATCCTGAGTCATGTCCGGATTCTGTTCGATCTCTTCGTTAGGGATCGGATAGCGAACGTTATAATCCTGGATCGTACCTGAGCGTTTCGCCCATTTGTTGCGTGCTTTGATATACTCAACGAATTTGCCTGTACGGATCAGATCGGCACGACGCCAGTTCTCACCCAGAAACTCACGCATACGTTCATCCATGATCTTCACACGGAAGTTATCCTGAGACATACCTGCATCCCATTTCTTATCAGCCGGGATATTAAAGCCCCATGCACGGTTACGCACTTCATTCACCTTTTCTACCGCCTGTCCGGTTTGTCCTAATTCATTCAGACATTCGGCATAGCTAAGAAGGACATCCGCATAACGGAGAGCCGGGATATTCTTCCCTGAGTTCCACATATTGTTGATACCCAAGCCTGAATACTGGTCGGTACGATAATCTTCATATTTCTTTACGTGCGGTTTCAATTCGTCATGGTCTTCACCCAGATCTTCCCAGGCAACACATTCGTAGTTAGGGACTTCACCATGATACGTAAAGTCGTAACGGATACTTTCCTCTTTACGGACATCACCGTCTTCCCAGATACCACCGTTTTCCACCGTTTCATATCCATATTCAGTAACAACGACATGGTCGTAACCGGCAAAGTAACAACCGTCTTTCCACCAGTTCTGCGCCACACGTGAACCGATCTGGAACTGGATCTGGTTACGGTTCGGATTATTATTGAACTGGAATTCATAAATAGATTCCGCCGTATTCGGTTTCTCGTAATTCCACAGGTCGGCATAGTTTACCAATGAATAGCCCATCCCCATTACTTTCTCGAAACATTCTTTCGCCTTGTTGAAGTCGCGCAGACCGGTTTCTACCGGAGCAGACATATAAGCCTTACCCAACATCGTATAACCGGCACCGGAAGTTGCCCGTCCAGCCGTATTTGTCTTAGGAGCATATTTAGCCGCTTTTTCCAGGTCATTGATAATAAACTGCCAGACATCGGTCAAAGACTGACGGCCGTAGCCGGTTTCTTCCAGCTTATCCAGGTCGATGATAGGTATTTCACCCCAGTATAACGCCAGTTCATAATCGACGAAACCACGCACGAAACAGGCCTCACCCAACAGTTCAGCTTGTTTGGTTCCTTCTGCCAGATCAGGCGTATCCAACGCACGGACGATCTTGGCAGCAGCGGTAACTATCGGGAAACGTTTGTTCCACTGATCTTTCACCTTGCTATGCAGGGAGTTCATATTGGCATCGTAACGGTCCATAGCCGCTCCTTCGCCACCCCCTTTATTCTGTAATGCACCGCGCTGTATTTCGTCGGTACCGGTCATCAGGAACCAGGCACGTTCATCCTGGCGGGTATTGTCACGCCAGGTATTATAGATACCCTTCAGATTCAGTTCGATAAACTCTACATCCGAATAGATCTGCTCTTCTGTCAATGCTTTCTTGTTTTCCTGTGTCAGGAAATCGGAACAAGATGTGGTGATTCCGGCAGTAAGCGCCAAAGCCAGCAATCCGATCAAATTATATCTCTTTTTCATAATTGTAATCCTTTTAAATCATTAAAAACTAAAGTTCAAACCAAATACATACATTTTTGTCGGAGGATATCCGTAATCGCCTGTTTCAGGATCGAAGCCTTTATATTTGGTTGCGCAGAACAGGTTGGATGCCGTGAAGTAAACACGCAGGTTTTCCACTTTGAGCTGGCTTAACAAAGGTTTCGGGAATGAATAAGCCAATGTCAGGGTAGACAAACGCAAATAAGAGGCATTCTGGATCGTGTAATCCATATCGGACGGATTATAACGGTTATAACCGCTGGTCGTATTGGCAATCACACGCGGAACGGAAGCGCCGGTATTTTCCGGAGTCCAACGGTCCAGTAGGTCGATAGACGACATGCCTGTACCTGTACTGTTGATCAAACCTTCGTAATATGAACTGATTTTCTTTGCACCGTAAGAATAGTTGAATACAGCATTCAAGGTAATTCCCTTATAGCTGAAATCGGTGGCAAACCCGCCGTAGAACTTCGGATCCTTCTTTCCTACCACTGTGCGGTCAAGCTGGTCGATTACGCCGTCAGGCACACCGTCAGGGCCGGAAATATCTTGCGGGAACAAATCACCAAGGCTTACATGTTTTCCATTGAAATCCAGATTTTCCCATTCGCTACGGTTCGATTCGTTCGCGATACCGCCAGTCTTATAAGTATAAATGTTATTCAATGATTCGCCCAGGAAGATATTCTTTTCACGATCTGAACCGTTCAGGATCTCCGTCACCTGGCCATACAACTTAGACACCTCATTCTTATCGAAAGAGATATTGGCATTCACATTCCATGTAAAGTCTTTTGTCTGTATCGGAGTAGCGTTGATCGTCGCTTCAAAACCTTTATTCTTTACAGAGCCGATATTTTCCCATGTTTCACTGTAGCCGGAAGTCAACGGCAGAGAGTGTTTCATCAACAGATTATCATTCTTGATAAAGAATCCGTCCAGAGAAACGTTCAAACGGTCATTGAGGAATGCCATATCGACACCGATATTGGTTTGTTTCTGTTTTTCCCAGGTAATGGCAGGCGTACCTCTCAAACCGCTGGTTGCGTAGGAAGCTTCGCCGTTGCTGACAGAAGAGAAATACAATGTACGATATGCATAGTTTTCGATATCCTGGTTACCAACCACACCATAACCTACACGGAACTTCATCCGGTCGAAAATAGTCTGGTCTTCCATGAACGCTTCATTCGTTATATCCCATGCGGCAGAGAAAGAAGGCAGGATACCCCAGCGGTGGCCTTTGGCAAACTTGGAAGAACCGTCGTAACGGGCCGTTGCCGTCAGGTAGTAACGCATATCATAGTTGTAGTTCACTCTACCCAGGACAGAAACGAGGGTATTGCCTTTGAAGTCAGAATCGAGTTCTTTCTTATCGTTAGCGGCAGCACCTTTCAGGTCGTACCACAGCAAATCGTCGCTGGCATAACGGTCGCCCTGTGCTTTAGTATAGTTTTCCGAGTTCTTGGTCGTACTTGTACCGAACAGGAAGTTCATGCGGTGTTTGTTGATCGTCTTGTCGTAAGTGATCGTATTATCCCACTGCCAGTTCAACTGTGACCATCTTTCGTGTTTTGCTCTCGCATCACCGTTATAGTGGCGGATAGCTTCCTGGATATAGCTCGGTGTATATTCGAACCAGGTCTGTGAAGAAACATCCAATGCGAACGTTGAACGGATATTCAGTCCTTCGATCGGATTGATATTGATGTAATTGGAAGAAAGGAAACGGTTACGGGCACGTTCGCGGGCCACTTCCTGCGAGTTGAACGGGTTATAATCGTTATTGTTTCCTTCGTTGTGCACACGGTAGTACAATGTCAGATAATCCCAGGTGTAACGGGTTGCCGGATCTTTGTAAGGTGCCGGATTCAGCAATGGGTTCGCATTCAGCGCCTTGTCATACACATCGTCTGTCGGCAGGTTATTTTCCGTACGGGAGAAAGAAGAGTTCGTACCGACCTTCAACCACGGTTTGATCATCGATTCCGCATTGATACGTCCGGAATATTTCTTTTCTTTCGAATCACCGATCAGACCGTCGATATTGGCATAATCAAAGCTGATGTAGATATTGTTCTTTTCCGTTGCATTGGAGAAGCTTACGGAGTGGTTCTGCTGGAAACCGGTGCTTGCCACCTCATCCAACCAGTTATAGCTCTGACCTGCATTGTGAGTGGCAAACTCCTCATCAGAGAAAGCGGTATTCGTTTTCATCAATGTGTTATTGATGTAATCCTGGCGGTTTGCCGTAGGATTGTCCTGCATGTACCCATTGGCAAAAGCATCTATACGCAGGTCGAACAACTGGGAAGCATCCATTGTCTTCGGACGCTGGGTAATTTTTGAGAAACCTACCCAACCGTCGTAAGTAACACGTCCCTCGCCTATTTTACCTTTTTTGGTCGTGATAAGAACGACACCGTTGGCACCACGTGATCCGTAAAGGGCTGTAGCCGAGGCATCTTTCAACACCTGTACGGAAGCCACATCGTTCACATTGATGGCGTTAAAACCACCGTAACCGTTGCCCATAACCAAACCGTCGACAACGTAGATCGGGTCTGAACCGGAATTGATCGTATTCACACCACGGATCTTGATACTTGAATCGTCACCCGGACGAGTTCCTTTGGTGATCAAAACACCGGCTACACGTCCCTGAAGGGCTTCATTGACGGTCGTTACCGGGCGTTCTTCCAACACTTTCGCGTCGACATGCGCAATAGCGCCTGTCAGGTCGCTCTTCTTCATGGAAGCACCTACGATCACTACTTCGTCGATAGATTGTGAGTCTTCTGAAAGTGATACGTTGATCACGTTCTGGTTACCGACTTTTACTTCCTTGGTGTCATATCCGATATAGCTGATCACCAGGGTGGCGCCCGGTGAGGCTGTCAAAGAATATTTTCCATCCATATCCGATATAGTCCCTTGCGTTGTTCCCTTGAGAACAACGCTCGCTCCCGGGAGCGACTCCGACGTTTTTGCGTCGGTGATCGTACCTGTAATTGTTATGCCTTGTGCGAAAACGGTACCGCAGCATACTACAAGCATCATCAAAATACTAAAAACCTTGATCTGTTTCATAATTGATAAATTTAAGAACATTTAGTTGTTTTCTATCTTGTAAAGCAACGCATCCCTGGCGGGGACCGTCACTGTGAGTTTTTCCTTGACAGGCTGTTCATATCCGCTCCAGAGCTCTCTTGCCCTGTAAGTAACCGTCGGCTCCAATCCGAGGCGTTCAAGCGAAACTGTGGCATTCATCTCCTCTTCCGAATAATTAAAGATAGCGAAATAAGATGATCCGTCTGCATCATGGCGAATAAATTGATTTTCAGAACGTTCTCCATTTCCTTCCACCGGAGCGAATGAAATACCTCTGGCGACATCATTCACTCTTTGGTTGGTCATGAATTTCATGGCACGGTCCTTGTCGATCTGTTTACCGCCCTTACTGAAATCGTCACCAACGATATACAAGCCGGTAATAGCACCGGAAGTCATACGGGCCCGGTTCTCGCCTTCGGTCGCTTCGCGCAGCACCAGGTGGTCGGCATCGTTATACTGGTACACCTCATCCTGCCACCAGCCGTAAGAAAGGGCATTCAGCGTGTATTCGGTATCTTTGATCTTATTCCAGGCATCACAGGCAATACGGCGTGAATTAGCGTAATGAGCCGGGAATACAGGAGAGATAGACAGATTGATGTACATGTCGCCGAAGTATTTGTTCAACAGCTGCATGCCGTAGTTGTAGGCCTGGATACCTGTCCGGATCTCCGGATTGTACCATTTGTCGGCTTCCATCGCCCCGTGTGTCATAAAGTCCATCTTCACGTATTTGAAACCGCAACGATGGAATAGCTCAGACGTTTTCTTCATCATTTCCTCAATAGCCGGATGAGTCGGGTCGATCGCATAGGCACCGTCCAGTTCCTGCGGCTGGCCATTCGCATACAGATAAACATCTTTATACTTATAATCAGGAGCATCCTTGATGGTCCGATCCGGACGTCTGCCCCAATCGGTAAACGGCGTCCAGTATACGCCGGCAATCTGTCCGTTAGCCGTACAATGATCTACGAAATCTTTCAGTTCTTCATCCTTAAAGCTATTCCAGCCGGAGTCGAGGCCGATCGTCACATTGCCGTCGGGATTCACAAAATGGTTGTTCTGCAAATTATCCCTGAAGAAATCGGACACCTCCAGCGCCTTCTGGTAAGTCAGCTTGAACTGAAGTGCACCCCAACTGTTCCAACCGAACGTAACGGCACCCGGCCATTTCTTCACGGGAGCTACTACAGCATTCGCTTTTCCGTATTCTTCCAGTCCGGCACGCCAGTCATTGAAGAAACCGACAAAGACCTTCGGCGACTTCACTGTTTTCCCTTTCAGGCTACCATGTGCTTTCGAATCACGTGTCAGCGTATCGGCAACACCCCCGAAACAAACCAGCGAACCGATATTGCTGCGGTCGCCTTTGACCATATCGATACCTGTCTTCCAGTCGGAATGCTCTACCGAACCGATGACAAGACCTTTACGATCCTTATTATTGAATACGGTAGCCACTTCATAACTACGCAACTGATCGAAAGTCAGCGGATGAGACTGATAACGAATCCAGCAATCGTTATCGAAAGGCTGGAACAACGCACGGTTATCCCCTTCGGCGAGTAAAGCAGGCATACGATCGATGTTGACCGGAGCCATATAATTCGATTCGACATCGGCATTCCCTCCCTGAAGGGTAAATTCCGTCAACAAATAATCTTTCTCCGGATAGATGTAGAAAGATTGCACCAGTGTAGGCAGGTTGCTATCGGTATAGGTAACCTGTAATAACGATCCTTCGCCGAATGCATCGCTGATAGCGGTTGCTTTCGAACGACTACTCCTGTAGTCACGGGTTGTGACCAATTTGTCGCCTAACTTATACGAAGCGTAGACCCCATCGGAAAGAAGCTGGCTCTCTTTTTCGATACGGTGGCCTTTCTGCTCCTGATCGTAGCTGACCGTCCATTTCCCCGAAGAGACGAAAGGTTCGCTACAGGATACAACAAGGGCGAGCAATAGCAGCAGATTTAAATTGATGAGTTTCATGTATTGATAATTAAATATTACTGTTCTGTAATCAGCAGGACCGTACTTTCATACGTATTCCCGATTGTCAGGCTGATACCGGCATTCATCAGATAATCACCGGGGAATACCTGCCCGTCGCCGTAGAAGGAACTGTTTCCGGCTTTATTCAATTCAGTGATCTTATACATTTTAGCCGGATCCAGTCCTTTCAGTTTGGTCTCAAAGAATGTTGTACGTCCGTGATATTTCAGGCTGTAAGCAAAAAATACAGATTCCTTTTTATCTTTGGATATATACATATGCGAAGCCCATCCGGTTCCGTCGTAAGGCGATTTGAGACGATAAAGATCGCCCAGCTGTACGATCGGGCGGATACGTTTATAGTTCTTTATGGCCTGTTCTGCAAAAGGCAGTTCATCACCTGTCAAATCCTTCGGTTGCAATTCCATACCCAGACGCCCCGTCATGGCAACATCAAAACGGAATTTCAGCGGTGCCATCATACCCGTTTGATGGTTCGGAGTAGTCGAAACATGGGAAGCTGTGGCTTTTGCCGGGAAGAAAAGATTCGTACTGTACTGGATGAATATACGGTCGAGCGAGTTGGTGTTATCGCTTGCCCAGAACTCATCGTGATATTTCAACGCTCCGAAATCCAGGCGGCCGCCACCGGCCGAACACAACTGGATCATAACATCCGGATGCTTTGCACGGATCCGTTCGTAAGCACTATACAGTCCTTTTATATACTCGATCCAGAAATGGGTCTGATCCTCTTTAGAAAGGTAATCGGAACCGAAATTGTCGACGTGGCGGTTCGCATCCCATTTAATATAGGAAATATGAGGAGACAAAGCGATTACATCGTCGAAAGTCTTCACCACAAAATCCTGTACAGCCGGATTGCTCAGATCGAGCAACCATTGGTTACGCATCGGGATAATATCACGCTTACCGCTCTTTACAATCCATTCCGGATGTTTTTCTGCCAGTTCACTCTTTGGACTTACCATTTCCGGTTCGATCCAGATGCCGAATTTCAGTCCTTTATTTACTGCATACTTCGCCAGATAATCGATCCCGCGCGGTAATTTTTTCTTATTTACCTGCCAGTCACCCAAACCGACCTTATCCGAGTTACGCGGATATTTGTTGGCAAACCATCCGTCGTCGAGTACGAACATTTCAACACCGAAAGCAGCAGCATCATCGATCATATCCGTGATTGTCTTCTCAGTAAAGTTAAAATAAGCACCTTCCCAACTGTTCAGGACGATCGGCAATTCCTGATCGCCATGAGCCAATGCATAGTTACGCGACCAGTCGTGCAGATTTCTGGAAACCTGTCCTTTACCGGTAGAACTATATGTCCATACCATTTCCGGGGTTTGCAATATTTTACCCGGTTCCAGATTATAAGTAGAGGCAAAATTATTCATACCGGTCAACACATGCAGCATGCCGCATTCATCCACTTCAAAAGAGGTCAGATAGTTGCCCGACCAAGCCAGTGAACCGGCATAGACTTCACCCATATCTTCATAAGCCGGTCCGTTCAGAGACAACAGGAAAGAAGAGTTTTCAGACTGCGTGGTCCGTATGCCTTTCTTGGATTCCACCCGTTTGACACCGGGAGTCAGTTGCTCTTCCACCAATTGCATTTCAGAAGCCCATGCGCCATGAAAATGAGTCAGATAGTAAGAGTCTGCATGTAAGGGAAGATAAGCGGAAGATATATTTTCGACAGCCAGCCGGGTCTTTTCCTGATGAGAGATGGAAACAGACTGACAGATCACATTTTCCTTTTGGTAAGCTACAAAATTGAGATTGACGAAAACCGGGTACAAAGGATCTTTCAACTGTATTACGGTTTCTATTCTATTATTATCGATATTCTTTACGGAATGGTCCGCATATATCAATTCTGTAGTCTGAACACCGTCATTATGCGTCAGCTTCAATGCCGGATTCAGGAAAAGGCGTCCTCCGTAAGCAGGATAGATTGCCGGAGCATAACCGATACCGTTATCCGGTTGTTCTTTATACTTCTTATTAAGGAAAGGGGAAACATGCCGGAATTTATCTCCAAAATAGTTATATACTACTTTTTTATCCGAAGAGATAGAAAAGATCATGCTCAAGTCATTTGTAGAGACGGATATGATGTCCGCATCTTTCTCCTGGGAAGAAACATTCATACACCCCAGTAAAAGGGCTACAGTTAACAATAGTGCTTTCATGTCTATCAGTTTTATTTTACTTATTCAAGGTTGATGGTGCAAACTAAGCCAATAAAGAGAAGTACGGAAAGCACGGATTCGCCAATAATTTGTATTTATGCATTTAATTCATAGAGAATTAACAGGATTGCAACATTTACGTCATTTTTTGACGCATTTGTTACAGGGTAGAAAACAAAAAAGGCTCACATCCGAAAATGCAAACCTCTATAAAACATTAAAGGCTGTCTCACGACAACCCCTAACCAACTTTGTTAACCTTAAATCTAATACTATTATGAAAAAACCACAATGCAAAGATACACTCACGACAAGCATTTGTCAAGCCTTTTACAGACAATATATGTTAAGCTCTTCACACATTCCGGCTAAAAAATGTTTCTGAAGACAAAACTTTATACAATACAGACAAAAACTGCTAATTTTAACAATTAAAGTGAGCTATTTTACAGGGAAAGGCGTTCTTTAAGCAACCGATAGCCGGTCAGACTGGCACGCAAACAGACACCTGTTTTCAAACGAACCTGGTAACTGTCTTTCCCGAACAATTCCACACGGATGATCTCCCCGCTATTCACGATACAAGACCGGTGAATACGGATAAAAGCATTCTCCGGCAGATGCGTTTCAAAATATTTCATCGTCTGTTCCTTGACATATTGACCTGTCGAGGTGAACAACGTCACATAATCGCCGCTTGCCTGGATATAGAGCAGTTCGTCCAACCGGATCAGATGGATACGGGTGCCGTCTTTCACAGAGATACGATCCAGTAACGCTTCTTCAGGTGGCAGTGATGTTTCAGTCTCAACAGAAACAAGAGAATCCTCAGACGGTTCTTCTTTCCGAATCTCCTTCCAGCGAATAAAATACCATTGAGCCAGAATAATCCATCCCAGCAGACCAAACAGAAAACGGAAAGGGATAGTCGAAGCAAACCATTCCATCCGACCGGGACAAATCAATGTCCCCACCATATACCCTCCTATAATAGAAATCGCCAGGACACCGATAGTTAATGCAATCTGGGCCTGTATCGGACGCAATACTCCGGTAACATACCAGAGCAGAAAACCGGAAACAGAGAATAACCCTACCGAAACCAGACTGTCAAGCCATGCAAGCAGCCACCCCGTATGTTCGTAGTAATACAACAACAAAGCCCCTGTGCAACAGACGATCGATGCCAGCGTGATACCGGCAATCCTATAAAAGACAGAGTTTATAAACGGATGCGTCTGCATAATCAACTTTTGAATTCGATTCCGCCAAAAGTCGCATTTCCGCGTACCACCAATACATGATCGTTATCCATGTTTACAGAAGCATTGAAACGTTTATCTTCACAGCCTCCCATCAGGGTACGGACATTAAAATGAAGCCGCCAGTCATTGGGCACATATATTTCCACCCCGGCAAACGTACAATCGATGTCAATATAGGTCCGCGGACCTTCCAGCTTTGTTCTTCGCAAATCCAGAATGGTTCCCCCGAACAAAACCTTGATCCGTGCTCCTTTGAAAACCGGATCCAGAATGATCTGCTCCACGGAACTAAACGTATTATCCGATTCCACATAACCGTCTATATTGATAAATTCACTTTTTGTACCAGTGTCTGCCTCGTTACCTGTCGTTCCCCTTCTATTTCTCCAATGAGTATTGTTTTTCTTCCGTGGCGAAAAGAGTATCACGATACCGGCCAACACCAGAAGTAGCGGCCAGATAGTCATTCCACTGCCATCCATCCAGTCCAACTCAGGCATCAGAAAGTATAGTCCGAATAAAAAGGTGATCAATCCTCCGACATACTGGCGGGAAAAAAAGGTAGAAACTCCCACATACATCACCAGCATCTGCCAGGATACTATAATATCAAAGATATCGGTAGCAATCATACCCATGTTCTTCAGCAACCATACAATCCCGACTACGATAAACGGGATTGCCCAAAAGATGTTTTTTCTAAGATTCATAATCTGTATTGTTTAAATGTTTGAAACAAAAGTAGGTATCAGCCACCTCCCGGACAAGAGAGAAACGTCCTATTACAGTCAAAGATCGGTGAATCGCCGAAAATAACCGACAAAAAAAGGAAATATTCAATGCAGAAAAACAAAAAGGCCTGCATCTGTCCTGAATGCAAACCCCTATAAACAATTAAAGCCTGTCTCACGACAAGCCCTAACCAACTTTGTTAACCTTAAATCTAATACTATTATGAAAAAACCACGATACAAATATACGGCTTAATCCAAATTTGTCAAGGGGTTTTATGCTAAATCATGTTTCGTGTCGTATAAGAAAAGCTAACAAGTTTCAATATGTTTGTTTTTTACTTCCGAAGTGTTAAAATAAACACTTTCTGTTCCTATTTCTTCTTCAATATCCGCTGAGCGCAATCAGACAGGACAACGATCGCCCCGGCAATAATCGCCGTGTCTTTTATCACCAGACGACCTGCTCCCGTAAGCAACGGGAAGCCATGCTCTCCGCTACCCAGATCCGGAACCCATACCTCCGGCGTAGTGACGAGGAACGACAAGGTGCCTATCGTCATTATGATAGCCAGTAGGGAGCCTACCAGACCAATCTTCGGAGAAAAGATCCCCAGAAAGGTCAGTATACCGATCGCCATGATCAGGATACCCAGCCCATGTGAGAAACCATATGTATTGTTTTCTACATGCCACTGATGTTTGGCTTCATTGAATTCACCCTCTTTCAATTTATATTCTTTGTATTCAGGTGCGCTCTTGGTATAGAAGAAGCTCATAAACGGGCTGTTTGCCACAAAGGGAACGATCCCTTCCGCTTCATAATTCCAGAATTTCAGTCCGCCGATCCATACGAATATGATCAGAATAGCAACACGGATCAGGTTAATACCCAGTTTCTGTGAAGAAGCTGCCATGTTCAGAAATGTGTCAAATAAATCCTTTAGTTTAGTAGTCATGTCTTTCTTTGTTTATCAGTTTAACTTATGATGCAAAGATCTGACATTTTTACCCTATAGGAAATGGCAATTCTGCCGGATAACTTGACAATTATTCCCTAAAGACAAAATAGAGGGTGTGCCAAAACAAATAAACCGGACGCAGATTACGCAGACGAGCGCAGAGTAACGCAGATATATTAATTATCAATAAAATAAGTCTGCGTTAATCTGCGCTTTCTGCGATATCTGCGTCCGGTAAATACCGTCTTAAATCTTTTTAGTTACGTATTCCCAGTTCTACCAATTTCTGTTCGTCCAAAGCATACTTCCGTTCGATGCTCTGCAACAAGTCTTCACTGATATCCAGCGGACGGTTCAGTTTCTTCATTTCGCGGTATCCTTTATATACATGGGTGATCATCTTACGCGGATTGAAGACCAGCGATGAAGTGATCCAACATCCATGCGTACACCAGCAATTCGCCTTATCCCCATGACCGATAGCAGCGATCTCCTGCTTCATGGCATCACTCTGCATGATCTTAGCGATATTACAATCGTAATCCTTTACATTACCGATCGGCTCGCGAAGCTCGCAGGCACGGAAACGGCCGTCATAGTCGATCACCAAGGTGGTCTCTCCCGCCGTACAATCCATTCCCCAGGGAGTCGGATGATCGATATTGGTCGCACGTACATTATATAATGTACGGATGAAGCCCAGATAGAAGAAACGGGCAATCGGTTTTCTGAAGCCACCGGTCTCTTCCGCCATACGTTCCCCATAGACATTATAGATAGGCACAACCTCGTCCTGCAAAGCGCGTAAAGTAGGCTCGGTAAGCACCTTCACCCCGTCGTCGCGCGTCATTCCGCGTGCAGCCTCGATAATATGGTTGGACAGATGGAAACGGCCTAAAATCCAAAGCATCAAATCCTGTACCTCCTCCAGGTTATATTTTGTAATTACGGTGGCAAGGTTTTTCAGCACCCTGCCGTCGTCAGCAAAGTTTTTCTCAATCATCTTCAACGTCCCCATCGCTTTGTAGAAGTTACCGGGGACACCGCGCTGTATATCGTGTGTATCACCGAAACCGTCCAATGAAAGACTGAGGTTGATATTCAGTTCCGGACAATTCCGGCGGATTTGTTTCACCCAGGCAATGATCCGGTCGGGCTTCAATCCGTTGGTAGGAATGTTCACGTCTTTTATCTCGTTATTCTTATAGAACATCTCTATAATTTCAGGTAATTCCTCACGCAGTGTCGGCTCACCGCCGGATACCCACAAACGATTGAACTGTCCGGCTGTTTCGGAGATCTTCTTTATTTCTTCAAAAGTCAGGTCTTTTTCTTTTTTATCCATGTCTTCCGCATAGAAGCACATTTTACATTTGGCATTACACCGCCCTGTGACAAACAGGAAAACAGATTCTAATTTTCTGTTTGTGCTCATTGTTCTGAAAGAGCTCTTTGTTCGTTTTGTACCCATTGTTATTATGATTAGATTTCTCTATTAGTATTAGCTCCCATATCTTATTAAGCAGACAGACAAATATATACCATACCCATAAATCTATCAGCCAGACTTGAAAACATTCGCAAATTTCACCTATTATATATCATAAAACAATCTCCATTTGTGGGATTCGATGTTCTATATTTAAGAATATCAGTCAGAAAATCTAAATAGTCTTATATTTGTACATTTAAAATAGTGGAGATAACAACATGGAAGACAACATTCCTAAATTCGACATTCCTCTGGATTTTATCGTCGGAGACAGCATTACGGGTGAAATATTAAATCAATACGGCCGCTTCCCCTGCAAGATCAAAGCCGGTGTTTTTGTGCTTTGCGTACAGGGCAGTGTACAGGCCACCGTCAACCTGACAAAATTTATTATCAAACCCAATGATTTCATTACGCTTCCTCCGGGATGCTTTATCCAGATACACGAAGTATCCGACGATGTCAAACTGTGTTTTGCCGGATTCTCTTCTACGTTTGTGAGTCATATCAACTATATCAAAACTATCACGAACTATCTGCCCGTTATCTTCGACAGCCCGGTGATGCCTCTGCCCGTACCGGTCTCCCAGTTATACCAGGAGGCTTTTTCCTTGCTGATCAAGGCGTATTCTTTGCCTAAGACCATCGAGAACAAAGAGATCATAAAGGCTATCTTCACCATCTTCATGCAAGGAGTAATCGAACTGTATAAAAACCATACGCCATATAGCAATGCTCCGATGACACGCAATATGGAGATATGCCGCGAGTTCGTGCAGCTGGCGATGGAGAACTATACGAAAGAGCATAGCGTCTCCTATTATGCCAAGCGGCTTAATATCACCTTGCAACATTTCTGCTACGTAATAAAGAAAGTCAGCGGACGAACCGCGTTGGATATCCTGAGCAATATCATTATCATGGATGCGAAAGCACAGCTTAAATCGACCGATATGCCGGTTAAGAAGATTGCATTCGCTCTGGGTTTCGACAACCTGTCGTTCTTCAATAAATACTTCAGACAACACGTGGGAATGACCCCTCAAGAATACAGGGAGAGCTAAAAAAAGGGATATGCCGGATGCAAACCCCTACAAACAATTAAAGCCTGTCTCACGACAAGCCCTAACCAACTTTGTTAACCTTAAATCTAATACTATTATGAAAAAACCACAGTACAAAGATACAGGTATTCTCCAACTTGTCAATAGTTAAAATGCTAATTAGTGTTGTATAGCATATAAGAAAGGCTAACAAGGTTCAAGATATTTATTATTAGATTTCGAAATGTTAAAATGAGGCGTTCGTTCGTGAAATGACACACCCCCTGCCCCCTCTCCAGAGGGGAAAAGTTAGCATCGGTCAATACGATAAAACAATAAAAAAAGCTGGGCATAAAAAAAGAGGCGCTGCATAAAGCAACGCCTCCCAAGCAATACATATATTATAATGTATATTAGTCTTGTAATTTAGCAACGATGAATTCGCGGTTCAGGCGAGCGATGTTGCTGACAGAGATATTCTTCGGACATTCCATTTCGCAAGCGCGAGTGTTGGTACAGTTACCGAAGCCCAGTTCATCCATCTTGGCAACCATTGCTTTTGCACGGCGAGTCGCTTCAACCTTACCCTGAGGCAACAGAGCCAGCTGGCTAACCTTTGCAGAAACGAACAGCATAGCCGAACCGTTCTTACAAGCAGCAGCACAAGCACCACAACCGATACATGCAGCAGCATCCATAGCCATTTCAGCATCTGCACGAGGGATAGGAATTGCGTTTGCATCAGGCACACCTCCTGTATTAACAGAGGTGAAACCACCAGCCTGGATGATCTTATCATAAGCATAACGGTCTACCATCAAGTCGCGGATTACCGGGAAACCGGCAGAACGCCACGGTTCGATCGTGATTGTTTCACCATCGTTGAAACGACGCATGTACAGCTGGCAGGTAGTAGCACCTGTTGCCGGTCCGTGCGGATGTCCGTTTACATACAATGAACACATACCGCAGATTCCTTCACGACAGTCATGGTCGAAAACGATAGGATCTTTGCCTTCGTTAATCAGCTGTTCGTTCAGGATATCAAGCATTTCCAGGAAAGAAGTACCCTGGTTAATGTTTTTCAGCTGGTAAGTTTCGAACTGCCCTTTTACGTTAGGACCTTTCTGACGCCAGACTTTGAGTGTGATATTTATATCTTTATCCATGATTCTAATTTTTGAAAATTGTTACTTCTTGTAGTTACGTGTCTGAGGTACTACGAATTCATAATTCAGATCTTCCTTCAGCATAACAGGATCTTTGTCTTCACCCTGATATTCCCAGCAAGATACATACATAAATTTATCATCGTGACGAAGAGCTTCACCTTCTTCAGTCTGATGTTCAGTACGGAAGTGTCCACCACAAGATTCAGCACGATCCAGGGCATCATGAGCCATCAGCGCACCGATCTCAATAAAGTCTGCCAGACGCAAAGCCTTTTCCAACTCAACGTTCAGGTCATCAGCTTCACCCGGGATATGTACATTTGTCCAGAATTCCTTCTTCAGGTCTTTCAATTTCTGGATAGCTTCTTTCAAACCTTCGGCATCGCGAGCCATACCGATGTATTCCCACATGATGTGACCCAGTTTCTTATGGATAGAATCAACAGATTCTTTACCCTTGATGCTCATCAATTTCTTGATACGGTCCTTGATAGCCTTTTCTGATTCTGCGAACTCAGGCAGGTCGGTGCTGAAACGCGGAACCTGAATCTGGTCGGACAGATAGTTCTGGATAGTATAAGGCAATACGAAGTAACCGTCAGCCAAACCTTGCATCAAAGCAGATGCACCCAGACGGTTAGCACCGTGGTCAGAGAAGTTGGCTTCACCGATAGCGAACAGACCCGGGATAGAAGTCTGCAATTCATAGTCTACCCACAGACCACCCATCGAGTAGTGCAGTGCCGGATAGATCATCATCGGAGTTTCATATGGATCGTCGTTGGTAATTTCTTCGTACATGTCGAACAAGTTACCATATTTTGCTTTCACAACATCCTTACCCAGACGGTTGATAGCGTCGGAGAAATCAAGGAATACAGCCAAACCTGTGTTGTTTACACCGAAACCGGCGTCGCAACGTTCTTTAGCAGCACGTGAAGCCACGTCACGCGGAACCAGGTTACCGAATGCCGGATAACGGCGTTCCAGATAGTAGTCGCGGTCTGCTTCAGGAATATCTTTACCTTTCTTGGTTCCGGCCTGCAATGCTTTTGCATCTTCCAGTTTCTTCGGAACCCAGATACGACCGTCGTTACGCAGTGATTCAGACATCAACGTCAGCTTAGACTGGTAGTCGCCGTGTACAGGTACACAAGTCGGGTGGATCTGCACCATACAAGGGTTAGCGAAGTAAGCACCTTTCTTGTAGCACTGCCATGCAGCAGAACCGTTGGAAGCCATTGCGTTGGTAGACAGGAAGAATGTATTTACATAACCACCTGTTGCAACCACTACGGCGTGAGCAGAGAAACGTTCGATCTTACCGGTGATCAGGTTACGGGCAATGATACCGCGAGCGCGGCCATCCACCTTAACAACATCCAGCATTTCGTGACGAGTGTACATCTTTACTTTGTTCAAACCGATCATACGGCTCAAAGCAGAGTAAGCACCCAATAATAACTGCTGTCCGGTCTGACCACGGGCATAGAACGTACGGGATACCTGAGCTCCACCGAATGAACGGTTATCCAGCAGACCACCGTATTCGCGAGCGAAAGGTACACCCTGTGCCACGCACTGGTCGATAATAGAGTTTGACACTTCAGCCAGACGATAAACGTTTGCTTCGCGGGCACGGTAGTCACCACCTTTAATTGTATCGTAGAACAGACGGTAAACAGAGTCACCATCATTCTGATAATTCTTTGCAGCATTGATACCACCCTGTGCAGCGATAGAGTGTGCACGGCGGGGAGAATCCTGGATACAGAAATTCAATACATTGAATCCCATTTCAGCCAGAGAGGCAGCAGCAGAAGCACCGGCCAGACCAGTACCAACTACAATTACGTCCAGGCGACGTTTGTTTGCGGGATTCACCAGTTTCTGATGATCTTTATAATTTTTCCACTTCTCAGCCAACGGGCCCTGAGGGATTTTAGAATCTATCTGAGTCATAATGATTTATTTTCAATTGTTACACCTTAAATTAATGTCCTGCACAAACAGCTACATAATCACCGCCTACACCATTCAGGTAGAATACGATAGTAATAATAGCAAAGATCACGCAGATAGCAGTTGCTACGATCTTTGAAATGCAGATCCAACGGTTCATCCAGATCGTATTGTTCCAACCGATTGTCTGGATAGCGCTCCAGAATCCGTGAGTCAGGTGGAACCACAAAGCCACGTACCATACCAGGTAAAGAACTGTGTTCAGGATATTACCCTGGAAATAGTAGTTGATAAACGCTGCACCGTCCTGAGGAGATACGGTAGTCGTTCCGTCGCAAAGAGTTACTGTGTGATTGCCCATCAGTTCGGCGAACATCATCTTATACCAGAACTGGCTGAAGTGCAACACCATGAACAGGACAATGATAATGCCCAGTACCAGCATGTTCTGAGATGCCCATTCCACACCTTTCGGACGAGCGTTGATTGCATAACGGTCGTTACCGCGAGCCTTACGGTTCTGAAGTGTCAACATCAAAGCATACACAAAGTGAATCACAACGCCTGCAGCCAGCACCAGTGTTGCTGCAACGGCATACCAATTAGCTCCCAGCAATGAACAAATCATGTTATAGGCTTCTCCCGAGAAAGCAGCCGCCACATTCATTGACAAGTGGAACAATAAGAACAAAACAAGAAAAAGCCCTGTAATACTCATAATGAGCTTTTTCCCGATAGAAGAATTAAGTAACCACATAAGATAATAATTTAAGTTATTTAATTGTTTTTAAAGATTCATATCAATGTACCCAATTGTCAGGCAAAGGTATGCTAAATACACGTATCACGCAAACGATTAAAGAAATATTTCGCCAATCAAACCCATACATTTCGGGAGCAGTAAAACGCAATATTTGATCAAGACAGAATTTAACTAAAATGTAACAGGCACGCACCTGCTTTTTCATATCTTCGCAAAATAATTAGAGGATTGCATGTTACAACGTAAAGCACTAAGCATCTTATTTATAATGCTTATCACATCGACTGTCGATGCCCAGCGGAAAGACAGCTTGATATTCAGGAATTCAAGAAATGAGTTTGAAACCACTTACAATAAAATATCAGAGAATAAGGTATACCAGATGCTGCGCGTTCCCGTGCCTCTTTTTGTCATATCGGCCATCACCTACGGGCAGGGAGATAAATTCCGGACATTACGCAATACCCACGTACCTGATTTCCATTACAGGTATGACGATTTCCTGCAATATGCCCCGCTGGCAGCCGTGATCGGGATGAAACTGGGAGGTGTAGAAAGCCGCAGTTCGTGGCCTCGCCTACTCGTATCGGACCTGTTTGCCGCCGGTATCATGGCGACAGCCGTCAACAGCATGAAATACACCATCAAACGGGAACGGCCGGACGGTTCAAAAAACAATTCGTTTCCTTCGGGGCACACGGCAACTGCTTTTATGGCGGCCACCATCATGCACCGGGAGTATGGCCTGACACGCAGCCCGTTATACAGCATAGGAGGATATACGGTAGCGACCGCCACCGCTTTCAGCCGCCAACTGAACAACCGCCACTGGCTGAGCGACGTACTGGCAGGTGCCGGTATCGGTATCTTATCCGCCGAACTGGGCTATTTCCTCGCCGACCTTATTTTCAAAGACAAAGGACTGAATCTGCCTGATAAGCTCAGGGAATCTGCCCCTAAAGGCGGAAGGCCGTCTTTCCTTGAATTTTCAGTCGGATACAGCATCATCAACGGGAGCGTCGAGATCGGCAAGAACATACGGCTCAGTTCTCCGGGGGCAACCAACGTAAGCGTAAAAGGCGGTTATTTCTTCAACCCTTATTTCGGTATCGGAGGTGAAGTGACGGCACTCGCCAGTCCGATGGCTTTCGATATGTCGCTATACACCGGGACAACCCCTTCGACCAAATATAACATTACCCGTGTCCATGCAGATCCTACCGGTATTTTTACCTTTACGGCAGGGCCTTATTTCTCCTTGCCGGTAGCCGGTAAATTGCTCCTGGGAACAAAGTTCCAGGCAGGATATTCCCACCTGGTTAAAAATGATGTCGAAATGGACCTGCAGGAAAAGCAAGCTCCTTACACAACCGTGAACAATATCGCTTTCATGAAAGGGGAAGGCAGCAGTAATTACATCCTGCGCACAGGTATTTCAGCAACCGGAATAGTCAATCGCAATCTGGGGATACGTATGTTCGTGGATTACGATTATACCTTCCTGAAAGCCCCTTACCAGCTATTGACCAGCCTCACCAGCGATAAACCGACTTACAGCGAATCCCATTTAAGCAAACATAAGATGCACTATTTTACGATCGGTGCCACAGTGACGGCCCTGTTCTGGTAGTTATCGATCGGTAGCAGGGACGAGCCGTACCTTGATTTCTTTTTCCTGTCCGCTTTCCAGGTTCACATCGAAAACGACCCGGTACGTTCCTTCATTGGGAGCATCATAACTATTCTTCGATACATTATCCAGGATAGATACGGCTGTGGCGGACGGACTATCCACGATCAGTTGCATGCATTTACCGTCTTTTTTCAGTTCCACCATATGGCTGTCCAATACACGGGGAACGGCTCCGGTCACGATTGTCCACCTGACGGAAGCAGGCTGGTCGTCTGCCTGTACCCGGTCGGTCACCGAAAGATATTTTTCATTGATTAGCGCGACTTCGCGGACGGCACTTTTCAAATCTCCCCCGAACAATTCCGTCATTTCCAGAGAAGCACCGAGCTTATGATCATCCGAGTATATATTTGTCACAGGTACGAAGCCTTTTACACGGTGATATTTGCCATTTACAGTCAGCGTACTATGAGCCAGGTTATTATAACGGAATACATCCCAGCGTTGCCCTTCCTGTGAAGAGTTCCACAAATCTACATTTTCTTTTTCCAGCGAATAGTATTCCTGCATGCCCAAATCCTGCACCCAGCGGACACCCAAAGCATCAAAAACAAACGATCCGGCATCCATATGGGCATGACTGGTCGAAGCTGTTCCCCCTTTTATTCCCAGATAAAAACCTTCACCGTCCTGCCATCCCGTACGAATCAATACGACAGGCGTTTGTCCGTTTCCAACCCACAACTTAGTTGCAGGAGGCATCAGTTCTTTCATTTTATATCGTGATCCATAGATGGGGATCAATGGTAAAAAGCGGTTTTCTTCATCGGAGAACGACAACTCGGCCCGGCTTAAAATATCCTTCTCATTCCATAACAAAGAAGGGTCCTGCAATTTATCGGCAAACCAATACATAGCGGGCAAGGCAAAGACCGACTCACGCGAATCGCTGAAATTAAAACATTTGCCGGTCGTCCCGGTCATAAATTGCATAAAGCGCGCAGAAGCCAAAAAACCTTCTGCCTCAGAAAGTCCGCCATCAGCCCCCAGAGTCGATTCGAGTGCCGCATTCATAAGTACCTGGAAAGTAGTTCCATATCCCCAATAATTATATCCTTCGGGATAAGCACCATCGGGAGCATACCCTTTCAATGTCAAACCGACTGTAGACAAAGCCCGCTCAATGATCTCGCGCGCCTCCCCCGGATGATCCTCCAGAACAGCCAATGCACCGTAAACCAATCCGGCATTACAGACCTGGTTCCAGTTGTTGGATGCACTCAGGAACCAGTTATACCGCTTATCGCGCGACGGGGCAAAACCTTTATTCAGAATAGCCTCTTTCACCAGTTTCCGCGTATCCGTAGATAGTTTATCGAACAACCAATCATAGCCGAGAGCAACCGCCATGGTCATTTCACCCGTATCAAGAAAATGCGAGGGATTCCAGTCATCGAACGAACAAACGGCAATCATTTCCTGCTCGGCACGCAGGAGGTATTTCTCCTCCCCTGTCATGCGATAAGCATAAGAGAGATAGAAAATGCGCCGCAAAGCTTCCCGTGATACGGCAAGCAGGCGCTTCCCTTCTTTTTTATAGGTCAGCATCGGCTTCATCGCGAAAGCATCGCATTGCCGAAGAAGATATTCATGCAACCGGAGTATCTCCGGATTATGTGCCAGACCGGATTTTATCTTCTGTTCTTCTCCCTGCTTAACCAGCAAACGGGGATGAGAAGGATAAGAATCAAAGTGTATCCCCTGCGCACAAACAGGGACGAACAAAGTCATACAAAACACAACAAGAAGGGCAGCTTTATTCATAAGTCAGTATGTTAACGAGTTACTAGGTACAAATATATAAAATAACCTCTCAGCAAATTCATATAGACTCACATTTTATCAAAATTGAATGTTTCAAAAATTGTCTGTTTGAACTATCCTTTTATCAAAGAGACTTCGTCATTACAGGTTCATTTGCCGTCAGTTTTAACTGACGGTTTAGTAAATGATTTATTTCTTTGGACTTTAGTCCCATTTTAAACACACTCTCTATGCTTAGAGAAATGTGGCTAAAGCCCCAAAAAGAAAAAACTTGTAATCCGTCAGTTAAAACTGACGGCAAATAAACCTGTAACAAGGCATGTCTTATTTATGACTGAGACTTGCTTGGATAGCTCACCTTTTTCTAATTGTGAAACGGCTTAATACAATATTTGTTGGAGAAGCCTACTCTAGCTGTCATATAGAATAATAACAAATGATCAGCAAATAGGACATTCACTTTCTATATAATTAGAAAAGATCATATTTGCTAACACATGCAAATTCATATCTATCACTTCCAGAAGAGCCAAATAAACATATATTAACACCAAAGAATACTAAACCATCTTCCCCATCTCGTTTTAAACGGATTAAAAATTCGTTTAAAACGAACTGACATTTTATTTAAAACGAAATGAGGCTTCTCTTCAGGTGAATTTTTGTTAATAAACCATCCGGGTAAGCTCCTATAACAGAACAAAAACATGTTATCCGGCATATTCGACACGCTAGAATAGCTAATAATACGATCAGACAAGAAATATCAAAAAGAGCACACATCGCAGTCATTTAAAAAGACCACGCCACCAAAAACGACTACATAAAAATCACAATATCGTAATAATTCCTTTTGACATAGCAAAACATCAACCATCCATCCCTGCACAAGCCCATAAAATACACAAGTCCCTATACTCTCCTTACAGAAGCTACCCAGACAAAGATAAATTATCATTTTGTCATCCAAATAGAAGCACAACATCCTGACATTTCATTTTGAACAGGACTTTCTTTTTGACAAATCACCGCAACATCTCCAATAGAACAATACGCCTATCCTTCCTCTGAAAAATTATTTAGTGCCCCTCTAATTCAGGAGAATTGAACTTTTTTAGCTATGTTTGCAAAAGCATAATTAAAAAAGTAATGAAAACACTGGTACACACAGAGAAAGAACATATCGAGGAGATTATCCGTAGCTGCGACGTCTGCTTTGTCGGGCTGGCAGATACAGATGGCACACCTTACGTCATTCCCATGAACTTTGGTTATCAGAATGGTGTTATTTATTTACATTCAGCGCAGGAAGGTAGAAGTATCTCTATCCTGGAACGGAACCCGAAGGTGTGCGTCACCTTCAGTACCGACCACGACCTGGTATTCCAGCATCCCGAAGTGGCTTGTAGTTACCGCATGCGTTCCAAAAGCGTCATAGGCTGGGGAGAAGTGCGGTTTGAAGAGGATTTCGACAAGAAAACAGAGGCGTTGAATATTATTATGAAGCAGTATTCGGACAAAGAATTTCGTTATTCCGATCCGGCAGTAAAGAATGTAAAAATATGGCTGGTAGACCTCGATGAAGTAACATGCAAAGAGTTCGGGGCTCCACACAAGAAATACTAAACATTTAAGAGAATGAATTTATGAAGAATTTGTTAGCAATATTTTTAATGGCACTCCTGTTCGCTTCATGCGAAGGACCAATGGGACCTCCGGGAAAAGACGGAGATGATGGTAGTAAAACCTATTGGATATTTGACAAGGATATACCTGTCGAGTCAGGTGACTGGAAATTAGTTGATAATGGGGGTGAACCTTTTTATATGTTCCAGTACAGGATTTCAGATGAAGATTTCGATCTGTATCAGGACGCTTATAAAGAAGGACTGATTACCTGTTATATGTATCTGGATTTTAATACAAGTAAAGAAGCACAAACCGCATTGCCTAATCCTGTTAATCGAATAGATAAAGAAAATAATATCTGGACAGAGACTTATGCTGCCGAATATACAAAAGACGGATTCATCATCTTTAAGGTGACATTCTCCGATTTCTTTACTGATCAACGGCCGCCGGAAACACATTTCAAAGCAGTTATTACCTATTAAAAAGTACGCATATATCAGATATTTAATGTACTTTTGCCCAAAATAAGACGTTCAAAATAATGGGATTGCAAAAGCATAGCAAGGTACTGAATGAAACAGTAGAGAAGCTTTCGGACGAGAGCTCATACAAACAACTGTTTCATGCATACCGTGACGAAGAGGCATTACCTTCGGGAGAAGTACTGAAGGACATCATAGACCTGTGCCGCGCAATCCTGTTTCCGGGTTACTACGGGAATGCACGGATCAGCAAGCAAACCCTCCGTTTCCATACCGGAGTAAACGTAGAAACCCTGCACACCCTACTCTGCCAGCAGATCTATGCAGGACTTTGCCTGGCCGACACAAGTTGTACATCCTGTCCGGAAGAGAAAATACAAGCCCATGCGGAGGAACTTACCGAAGCATTTATCTCTACCCTGCCGGAAATGCGAAGCCTGCTCGCGACCGATGCCGAAGCCGCCTTCAACGGCGACCCTGCAGCACAGAACATCAGCGAAGTCATATTCTGCTATCCCGGATTCCGGGCAATCTGTAACTACCGCATCGCACACCAGCTCTATAAGCTACGTGTCCCTTTCATCCCCCGTATGATCACCGAAATGGCTCATTCCGAGACAGGTATCGACATCCATCCGGGAGCTGAAATCGGACACTATTTCTCTATCGACCACGGAACAGGAACCGTGATAGGCGAAACCAGTATCATCGGGAACCGCGTACGTATCTTCCAGGGCGTCAGCCTTGCCGGAGAGAAACTGCCCCCCGACGAAAACGGGAATGCTATCCGCGGCGTAGCCCGTCATCCGATTCTGGAAGACGACGTAACCGTCTATTCCAATGCCACTTTGCTGGGCAGGATACGGATCGGCAAGGGAGCTACGGTCTGTGGTAACGTATGGATCACCGGAGATATACCTCCCGGCGATGTTATAACACAAAATAAAGTAACTAAATAATATCTTTTCTTACAACGCACACAAATGAATAACGAGACATTTGAAATGGTGGCCAAAACCCTGTACGGGTTAGAAGAAATACTGGCCGGTGAGTTATTAGCTATAGGTGCCAACGACATAGAGATTGGCCGTCGTATGGTATCCTTCACAGGAGATAAAGAAGTCCTTTACAGGGCGAACTTCTGTTGCCGCACCGCCTTACGCATCCTGAAACCTATCTATCACTTTAAAGCAAAAGATGCCGATACGGTTTATAAGGAAGTAAAAAAGGTCGCATGGGAAAACTACATGTCACTGGATAAGACCTTTGCGATCGACTCCGTGATCTACTCGGAAGATTTCAATCACTCCAAATTCGTGGCTTACCGTACCAAAGATGCAATTGTCGACTACTTCATGGAGAAGCACAACAAGCGCCCGTCCGTACGTGTGAATAACCCCGACTTATATATCAACATACATATCTCCCACAACGATTGTACCTTGTCTATCGACAGTTCCGGCGAGAGCCTCCACAAACGCGGCTATCGTGTGGAACAGACGGAAGCACCGCTGAACGAAGTGCTGGCTGCCGGTATGATCCTGAAAACAGGCTGGAAAGGCGAATCGAACTTCGTCGATCCGATGTGTGGTTCCGGTACCTTGCTGATCGAAGCAGCCATGATCGCCCTGAACATCGCTCCGGGTATCCACCGCAAAGAGTTTGCTTTCGAAAAATGGATCGACTTCGACCAGGAACTGTTCGACCGTATCTATAACGACGAGAGCAAGGAACGCGAGTTCACCTTCAAATGCTACGGCTCGGATATCAACCCGGCGGCCATCGAGATCGCCCAGAAGAATATCCGCAGCGCCGGACTGGCTAAATATATCGACCTGAAAGTGTTGCCTTTCCAACAATTTACGGAAGCACCACAGCCGGGTATCATGGTAACCAACCCTCCTTATGGCGAACGTATCTCCACCCGCGACCTACTAGGTCTCTATACGATGATCGGCGAACGCATCAAACATGTATTCACCGGTTATAAAGTATGGATACTAAGTTACAAAGACGAATGCTTCGACAAGATTGGCCTGCGCCCTAATGAGAAAATGAAACTGATCAACGGTTCGCTCGATTGTGAATACCGTTGCTACGATATCTTTGAAGGAAAGAACAAAGACTATAAGAAAGCACTGAGCGAAGAAGGAGAAACACCATCCGACTCACGGCCCAAGACTGAGTTCCCAAGAAAAGAGTACGGAAGCCGGAACAACGACCGCCCATTCTCTTCAACACGCCCCAACATGAAGTACGACCGTATGGATAGTCCTGCCCGCCGCTTTGCCGCCGCTCATAGCGAAGATGAAGAAGAACGCGCAGCAGCAACACCCGGAAAACGTTATTTTGGAGAAGAGCGCAATGACGGGCGTCCGATGCGTAAGCAGTTTGGAGGCGAGCGCCCGGATCGCAAGCCTTTTGGCGAAAGACCGGCAAAGATGCGCTATAAGACGGAAGACGGAAAAAACGGCGACCGGAAGAGGTTCGACTCCAACCGGAAGCGCTTCGATGACCGTCCGGACAAACGGAATTTCGGCGACAGTTCCTTCAAGAAAACATTTAAAAAGAGAGAGGATGATTCAGAAGATTAAATCATCACTGCTACTTTGTGCATTTGTTTTATCTACACCTATAACATTGATGGCACAGGACAAACAGTTCACCTTACACGACCTGATCCCCGGGGGGAAAACGCACAGCCGTTTTGTTCCTGAGAACCGGTCGGGGTTACAATGGGCCGGCGACATGTATATATATGTAGAGAAGAACAGTGTAATAGGAGCCAAGCCAAAGCACTATCCCGAAATACGCGTCAGCCGCTCCGGACTGAACCAGGCGTTGCAGGCTGCCGGCCTCGATTCCGTGGCCCGTATGCCGTCGTTCTCGGTTCCTTATAAAGGGAAACAGATATTGGCCTTTACCCAGAAACAGCATCGTATCCATTACGATATGCAGGAAGGGAAAGTCGTTGCCGATTATCGACTGGATAAAGCAGGAAGCAATTACGAGTTCTGCCCGGCAAACAGTTACCTGGCATTCACGGACGGAAATAATATCAAAATCCTTTCACCGGACAATCAGACCAGCATTGTTACACGTGAAACAAAAGACGGTATTGTCTGCGGACAGGCCGTTCACCAGCGGGAGTTCGGTATTAACAAAGGGTTGTTCTGGTCGCCGAAAGGCTCTGCCTTAGCCTTTTACCGGATGGATGAAAGCATGGTAACCGATTATCCCATCGTAAATATCGATGCCCGTTGTGCCAAAGCGGAACCGCAAAAGTATCCGATGGCAGGCATGAAGAGCCATGAAGTAACCGTCGGCATCTATAACCTGGCGAACGGGGAAACTGTCTGGCTGCAAACCGGAACACCGAAAGAGAAGTATCTGACAAACATAGCCTGGAGCCCGGACGAGAAAAGTATCTATATCGCCGAGCTGAACCGCGACCAGAATGAAATGCACCTGGTCCGTTATTCCGCCCTGACCGGCGAGAAGGAGGCCGACCTGTTCACTGAAAAGAACGACCGGTATGTAGAGCCGCAACACCCGGTGCTCTTCCTCCCCAACGACCCGGATAAATTTATCTGGCAGAGCCAGCGCGACGGCTACAACCATCTGTATCTGTATGATACCAGTGGTAAGCTGCTCAAACAACTGACCAAAGGAGACTGGATCGTAATGAATGTTTTGGGCTTCGACCCGAAAGGTGAAAACCTGTTCATCACGTCCACACAACCACATCCGCTGAGTTCGTTTAGTTACGGGACACCGCTAAACATCAACGGCTGGCGATTGGAGATGAAGAAAGGAGAGACTCATCTGATATCCGGAGGCACAGGCTTACGGGGGGTACACAACCTCTCGATCAGCCCGGACGGGAAATATGCCATCGACAATTATTCCACTCCCGATGTTCCCCGAAAGATAGAGATCGTACAGACGAAAAACAGAAAGACGATAGAAACCCTACTGACAGCTGAAAATCCGTACGAAGGTTATGCCCTACCCGAGATCGAAGTCGGTACTATCAAAGCAGCCGACGGTGTAACGAATCTCAACTACCGCCTGGTCAAACCGGTCGGACTGGATGAAAACAAAAAATATCCCGCCATTATCTATGTGTACGGCGGTCCGCATGCCCAACTGATTACCGGCGACTTTATGAACGGCGTACGGGGATGGGATATCTATATGGCCCAACGCGGATACGTCATGCTGACGGTAGACAGCAGGGGATCGGCCAACCGCGGATTTGAATTTGAAAGTGTTATCCACCGCAACCTCGGTGTCAACGAGATGGCGGACCAGGTCAAAGGGGTAGACTTCCTCAAATCGCTCCCGTATGTGGATGCCGGCCGTATCGGTGTGCATGGCTGGAGCTACGGCGGTTTCATGACTACCAACCTGATGCTTTCATACCCGGAAATATTCAAGGTAGGCGTTGCAGGCGGTCCGGTGATCGACTGGAGCAACTACGAGATCATGTACGGCGAACGGTATATGGACCGTCCGCAGGATAATCCCGAAGGATATAAGAATGCCAACATGAAGCTGAAGGCAGGCAACCTGAAAGGACACCTCCTGATGATCCACGGCGACATCGACCCTGTGGTTGTATGGCAACACAGCCTGGGCTTCCTGAAAGCCTGCGTGGATGCCGATACGTATCCGGACTATTTCGTCTACCCGCGCCATCAGCACAACGTGACCGGCAAAGACCGCCCGCATCTGTATGAGAAGATTACGCGATACTTTGACGACTACCTTAAATAGTTGACAGTTGACAAGTGACAGTTGACAGTTAAGTTTCAAGGATGGCTTTAAGCTCAGTTCAATTGCCGTCTGCTTGAACTGAGGCTAAACATTCGATATTGCAATATAACAATAATAATAAATTACAACGATATGAACATTCTGTTATTAGGCTCCGGCGGCCGCGAACATGCAATAGCCTGGAAAATTGCTCAAAGTCCGAAAACGGACAAGTTATTCATTGCTCCCGGCAACGCAGGTACGGCTCAGGTGGGAACCAATGTAGCTATCAAGGCAGACGATTTCCAGGCCATCAAAGACTTCGTATTGGCCAACAATGTGAATATGGTAGTTGTAGGTCCGGAAGACCCATTGGTAAAAGGTGTTTACGACTTCTTCAAAAACGACGCTTCACTGGCAGGTATCCCTGTGATCGGCCCGTCGAAGGAAGGCGCGCAGCTGGAAGGCAGCAAGGATTTCGCCAAAGCATTCATGATGCGCCACAACATTCCGACTGCCCGCTATAAGAGTATTTCAAGCGAAAATCTGGAAGAAGGATATGCATTCCTTGAATCGCTGGAAGCTCCTTATGTGCTGAAAGCCGACGGACTGGCAGCCGGAAAAGGAGTGCTGATCCTCAACACACTGGAAGAAGCGAAAAAGGAACTGGCCAACATGCTGGACGGTATGTTCGGCGATGCCAGCAAGACAGTCCTTATCGAAGAGTTCATGACAGGTATCGAATGCTCCGTATTCGTCATGACCGACGGCACAAACTACAAAGTGCTCCCGGTAGCCAAAGATTATAAACGTATCGGCGAAGGCAACACCGGCCTCAACACCGGCGGTATGGGTGCTGTTTCGCCCGTTCCTTTCGCCGACGAAGCATATATGGCAAAGGTAGACGAACAAATCATCCGCCCGACCATCGAAGGACTGAAGGCGGAAGGTATCGACTATAAAGGTTTCATCTTCCTCGGCCTGATCAACGAAAACGATCCGAAGGTGATCGAATACAATTGCCGCATGGGCGACCCGGAGACGGAAGTAGTCATGCTCCGTATCCAAAGCGACCTGGTAGACCTGCTGGAAGGGATAGCCGAAGGTAACCTCGACAGCCGCACCCTGGTTCACGACCCGCGTGCAGCCGTTACAGTCATGCTGGTAAGCGGCGGTTACCCCGAAGCGTATGAAAAAGGCAAAATAATCTATGGACTGGATGACGTGCCATCCGACAATATCCTCTTTCATGCCGGCACCATCGCTGCCAGCGGACGTATCCTGACCAACGGTGGACGCGTCATCGCCGTCAGCTCATACGGAGCCAACAAGGAAGAGGCCCTTGCCCGCTCATTTGCCGGAGCAAAGACCATCCTATTCGACCGGAAGTATTTCCGTAAAGACATCGGGTTCGATCTGTAAGTAAGTTTAAATATTATCAAAAGTGAGCCATTTCAAAAGTTGACAGTTGACAAGTGACAGTTGACAGTTATGTCGGCTTTCAGCCGATTTATTTACCGAACGCGAAGCCCAACTGTCACTTGTCAACTGTCATCTGTCAACTGAAAAATGTTTCACATTTTTCTAATTCAGAATGAACAATACATACCATTACTCCCGCAGGCACAGTATATCAGGCACAGGCACTTTTGTGGTTGTGCTGGTGGCTTGTATTGCCTGCTGGATCGTAAGCTATTTCAACTCGGTCGGCTATCCGGTATACGGAGAGGTGACAGCCCCTCCCCTGTGGAATGCTATCTGCCAGGTATTGCCCGGCAAGGCTTTCACGTATACCATCGGTATGCTGTTGATGTTCGGGGGAGCCTTCCTGCTCCACCGTGCCAACTATATCCTGGTGCTGATCCGCGAAAAGACGCTGCTGCCTTTCCTGTTCTACGTACTGTTCATCAGCACCAATCCGGACTTCCTACCGTTGAAGTCCACCTCGCTCGGTGTATTCTGCCTGATACTCGCCATCTACCAGCTATTCACCTCCTACCACGACCCCCATGCCAAAAGCAACGCCTACAATACCGCCTTGCTGATCGGGATCGGGAGTTTGTTGTGGGTGCATATTCTTTGGTTCATTCCCATCTTCTGGATAGGGATGTATAATTTCAGGACACTGAATATCCGGACATTCCTTGCCTCCCTGCTGGGAGTAGGTACCGTTTACTGGTTCCTGTTCGCCTGGTGCGTCTGGTTCCGTGACTTTACGCCGTTCACCATCCCGTTTGCGGGCTTGTTTAAAATACGTTTCCTGATGGCTACGGGAATAGGGCTGCTCGACTGGATAGGTATTGCGGCCGTTGCCCTTTTAACAGCGGTTTCCGCCATCAATATCATTACGCACGAATATGAGGATGTTTTACGTACACGCCAATTCTTATCCTTCCTTATCGTCCTGTCGATATGGGCATTCGGGCTCTATTTCCTTTACGAACAAGCATCGGAAGAGTTTCTGGAAACAGCCTGTGTCCCGGCTTCGATACTGATCGCTCACTTCTTCACCGTGATGCGGGGCAGGATCGTCTTCTGGACATTCTATGCAACAATCGTGCTTTATTTTATCCTCTTATTTTTACGTATATGGAATTTCTGATAGAATACGGATATATCGGGGTGTTTATCGCCTCTTTCCTCGCTGCCACCATCCTGCCCTTCAGCAGCGAAGTCGTACTGACCGGCGTACTGCTGGCAGGTTCGGCCTACTGGCCCTGTATGGTAGCCGCGACCTTGGGTAATTTCCTGGGCGGCATGAGTTGTTACTGGCTCGGTATGCTGGGTAAAGTGGAATGGATTGAGAAATACCTCAAACTAGATGCCAAAAAGCTGCAAAAGGTACAAGAATGGATTGCGGGAAAAGGCTCGTGGATGGGCTTCTTCGTCTTCCTGCCGGGCATCGGTGACTTCATCGCAGTGGCACTGGGTTTCCTCCGCGCCAACATCTGGATCGTCGCCATCTCCATGTTCCTGGGCAAAGCCATCCGCTACTGGGTGTGGATGGAGTTCGTGTATAAGGTGCAAAGCATGTTTTAAAGGACTATAGTGAGAGGATACCCGACACTATAATCCTAATCTACCTGACACTATAAACCTATAGTGTCCAGCACTACTATGTTATCCGTAGCTTGAAAATTATTCAGCCAGCCACTGGTTCAGTTGAGTCAAGATCTTTTCCTTGATGTCTTCCGGCATATTACCGATACGTGAACGGTGGCTACCACGGGACTGGAAATAGACTTGCTCATTCTTCTTCCCTTTGAAAACCGGGGCATGGGCAGCGCTCCACGGATCGATCTCGCCATAGATGAAGATCATCTTCGGATCATTGTCTTTCAGGAAGTTATATATCTTATGATAAAGAGCCGGACGGAATTCTACCTTGTCTACCAGTTCTTTCGGAAGCATGATGCGGTTGAGGTATCCTTTGCTGCTCTCTATGGTCAGGTACTTTTTAAAGGGTTTGGTGTCATAACCGTAATAGCCCAGTTCGCGGGCAGCCTGTACAAAGAAAGAGATATTCGGCTGGTTCTCGGCAAAATAGTCGGGACTGCTGATATCCATCAGATGTTTGAACAGCGCTTCCGTATCGGCATGCACAGAAGGAATTACGGAAACCGATGTCCCCCACTGCCACAAGGCGAAAGGATATTCCAGTACGCAATAATCCAACACTTCTGCCATCGGGATACGGTATTCCAAGCCTTTTTCTTTGGAGAGCGCTTCGAGTAAAGGGAGCATTTCAGCTTTGCGGCTCAACACTTCTGTTTGAAAATTCTTTATCCTGTTACGTTCTTTCTTTGTGCCGACTTTACGGAGGAACGGTTCGTGACGACCGTCTTCCACTCCCTTACACAGCGGACCGACATACGGAACGGAGATATCGACATCATCGGGAAAGAAAGCACGGTAAAGCATGGTGGTCTGGCCGCCCTTGCTGATACCGGTACTGATCCATTTGCCGGTATAAAGCTGTTTGAATGTCTGGTTGACGTTATGCAGGTCGTAAGCGGAATTTTCGGCAGTCAGGTAATCCCAGTTGCAAGGTTCGGGAGTAGACTCCAGGAAATAACGGTACTCCACAAAGACCAGGTTGGCGTTCAACAGCTTCGTCAGCTCTTCCTCATATTTGGGATTGAGGGCATAGGCACCGCCGTAACCTTCCGTTACCAGGACAGTCGGACGATCGAAACCGACATGACCGATAACGACACGCTGGGTAAAGGTACCTGCTTCCGGGTGCTTCGGGTCGATGGGTTGGGTGATACGTACCAGGTACTTCTCCGGATAGACATCCGATTGGAGTTGTTCGATGTTACTGATCCCTTTCAGGGAGGCAAGCTTCTCTTTCAAATCGCCCGGTGAGGCAAAAGCCACCAGGGTACACAGAAAAGAGAGGAGCAGAAGATGAAATGTTCTTCTCATGGTTTATCTTTCTTGTTGTTTATAATTCTTCGTTTATTAGCGATCGTACGGATCAATCCTTCATATTTCGCCCGTTTTACGGCCGACCTGGCAAAGATACGATTATAATCTTCACGGGTAAAGTCCGCCAGGTCTTCTTTTTTAAAGGAAAGGAAAGCAGGCGACGGGGTAAAAGCCTCTTCACGGGTAGGAACAGCAAAACGGTTCCAGGGGCAGACCTCCTGGCAGGTATCGCAGCCGTAAAGACGGTTGCCCAGGCGGGAGGCAAGCTCCGAAGGGATATCGCCTTTATGTTCGATAGTGAGGTAAGAGATACATTTGTTCGCATTCAGATGGCCGGCAGACTCCAAGGCACCCGTCGGACAGGCGTCGAGACAACGGCGGCAGTCGCCGCAACGGTTCTCCTGAGGGCTGTCGTAATCGAGCTCCAGCGTAGTGACGATCTCACCGAGGAAGAAGAAAGAGCCTTTGCCGGGGATGATAAGATTGGTGTTCTTGCCGATCCAGCCAAGGCCGGCTTTCCAGGCCCAATAACGTTCGAGAAGGGGGGCGGAGTCGGTGAAGGCACGGGCTTCCGGAGCGAGTTCTATAGACGGAAGAAGTTCTTCCGTGATATATTGCCAGAGTTGGCGGAGTTTGTCTTTCAGTACGATATGGTAGTCTTTTCCGTAGGCGTAATAGGAGATACGGGGAGCATCGGGAGATTGTTTCTGTGCCGGATAATAATTAAGAGCGACAGAGATGACGGAACGGGCACCTTCGACCAATCCGGCGGGATTCAGACGGATATCGCGGTAGTTCTCCATATATTTCATCCCTGCATGATACCCTTCAGCTATCCAGCGGTCAAAAAACAAAGCTTCGGTGTCTGCGGAAGAGACCTCAGCTATTCCGCAGGCATCGAAGCCCAATTCTTTCGCTTTCTTCTTTATACTGACAGATAGATTCATTATCTACTCGAATACCTTGAACACATACCCTTCTTTCTGTAGCCATTCGATGGCACGGGGCATCGCTTCACGCATGTTCGTTTCGGCTTTGAGGGAGTCGTGGAAGACGATGACAGAGCCGTTGCGGGTATAGTTTTTTACCACGTTGAAGACACCGTTCGGCGTCATATGCGGACTGTAATCGCGTGTCACCACGTCCCACATGATAATCTTGTATTTCTTCCGCAAGGCTACCACCTGCGGGAAACGCATATGACCGTGCGGCGGCCGGTACAGGTCGCTGTGGATATATCCGGCAGCCTGCTCGATGTCATCCAGGTAATTCTTCGTCCAATATTGAAGTCCCTGAATATGATGGAAGGTGTGATTGCCTACCCGGTGTCCGCGATCGAGCACCATCTGATAAACTTCAGGGTGTTTGCGGACATTGTCTCCTACACAGAAGAAGGTCGCCTTCACACCATATTTGTCGAGTATATCCAAAACCCAAGGGGTAACCTCGGGAATAGGGCCGTCGTCGAAGGTGAGATATACACACTTCTCCTTGGCCGGTATCCGCCAGATTACCCCTGGAAACAGGACCCTGTAGAACCAGGGCGGTTGTTCTATAAACATATATTACTTATTTCCGCGAACCGAACCGTAAGCCATCCGGTAGTTGTCAAACTCTTCCTGATACTTCTTAGCAAATTCGGGGTTATAATGTTTGCTGACTGCCAGAACTTGGTTCATGACTGCCAGGTTATGTTCCAACTCTCTTGTCACAGAAGCCAACTGAGACGGTCGCAGACGGAAGAACCAGTCGATATTCCGCATGGCATTTTCTGCAATGACGGCAAAAATCTCTTCAGCCTTTTCTGTCTCATCCAGCGCATAATACAACTCACCGGTAGAAAGAGCCGTATAATCCAACGGAACATTTTCCGGCGGCAATACTTCCATACTCTTATTCAACACGTTCAACGCTTTCTCATTCTTGCCTTCCTTCAACAGGTCTTCAGCCAGTTTATTGAACAATGCCATACGGTAGCTCTTACACATACGCATCACGTTCTCATCGATATAAACACCCGGTTTATCTACACCACCCCATTTGAATTTGTTCATCACATTGTCGTACATCTTCTCTGTGTTGGTGTTTTTGTCCGCTTGCTTCGGAACGATCTGGTAAGCCAGACCTGTCTGTTCAAAGTAACCGTCCAGGCCGACGAACTGGTCGGGGTTCACTGTGATCGCATAGTAGATAGGACGTTCCCAGTTGTTGGTTTGCAACATATCCAGGATGATCAGTTCCTGTTTACCCAGCGCTGTCTTTCCTTTCAGGTTGATAGTCATCTCTGTCAGCAGATCGGTAGAGTCGGCAAGACCTTTCGCCAGTGCCGTAGCCGAATCGACTTTATAGATCAGTGTCTCTGAAGGAATATAATCGAGTTCCTGATTGAATCCCGGTATCTTCTTGAATTTCGGGTCATTGCTGCGTACGAAATTCAAACCTGTACTCAGGTCGATAGGTTTATCCATCATCGGAACGATATAGGCGGCATCACGTGTGCCTTGTATATAATCCGCACGATCCCATGAGATAGGCAGCGGAGCCGATTCGTAAGCCCGTTTCTTCATCTGGTCGATATACCAGTCTGTCTGCAGGTAACTGGTGTTACATACGCGGACATCGGTACGGATACCTTCCACTTCCTGTGCATACCACAACGGGAATGTATCGTTATCGCCATTGGTGAAGATCACTGCATTCGGTTCACACGATTCCAGATAGTTGGCACCGAAATCACGGCAAACGTAGCGTCCTGAACGATCGTGATCGTCCCAGTTCTGTCCTGCCATCTGGATAGGAACGAACAGGCATAATACGGTTGCAATGGAACCGGCAGCCACAGCAGGCAACTTTCCATACTTCTCGATCAGCTTGGCCAGTGCCGCGACACCGAACCCGATCCAGATACAGAACGCATAGAAGGAGCCTGCATACGCATAGTCTCGTTCACGCGGCTGATACGGTGTCTGATTCAGATAAAGCACGATAGCGATACCTGTCATAAAGAACAGGAAGAAAGTGATCCAGAAACTCTGGATACCCCGCTGACCGGAATAAGCCTGATACAACAAGCCCAGGATACCGAGCAGAAGCGGCAGCATATAATAGACATTATGTCCTTTATTATTCGCGATATCGGACGGCATGTTATCCTGCGGGCCGACAAGCACCTCGTCGATCGCCTTGATACCGGTGATCCAGTTACCGTTCATCACCTCGCCATTTCCCTGAATATCGTTCTGACGTCCGGAGAAGTTCCACATAAAGTAACGCCAGTACATGAAGTTCAGCTGGTAAGCGAAGAAATAACGCAGGTTTTCGGCAAACGTCGGTTTCATCACTGTCACATTCTCACCGCAACGGTTGAACTTCACCGGCTCCCCTCTGAACTGCGACCATTCCTTATAGGCCCCCACATGTGAATCGACATTGCTGTACATACGCGGGAAAAGCATATTCAACTCATCCACATATTCGTATTCAACATCGTGACGGGAAACGAAATATTTATCTTTCTCTTTCGGATCTTTCTTGATCACGCGGCTCCAAACGGCTTCACCTTCCTTGGTGACAGGAGCACAGTTACCACCCTGGTTCTCACGTTTTACCTCCGAGGCAAATGTCTGTCCGTAGATCAACGGTGTCTTACCGTATTGTTCGCGGGCCAGATAAGAACGCAGCGTGAAGATATCGCTCGGCGCATTCTGGTTCATCGGGGTATCTGCCGTTGCACGGATCATCGTCAGTGCATAAGAAGAATAACCGACAACGATCACCATCAGGCAAACCAATATAGTATTCAGCAATTTGATATTGACTTTCTTGCTCATGAACAGGTAAGCCGTCAATGCAGCTGTCAGGATCACAGCGATCACATAACCGCTACCGATAAACGGAACACCTACCAGCACGATCGCTACGATAAAAGCAATCTTCATACGCGTCGGATTTATCTCATCGCGCATCGTTTCCCAGATGGCCCAGATCAAGACGCCCGACAAAGCAATCACATACGCGAAGACGCCCGAATTGTAAGGCATACCCAGTACATTTACGAACAACAGTTCGAAATAACCGCATACCTCGACCAGTCCCTGAACGACCCCATACATCATCAATCCGACGATAGCAAAAGAAACCAGCAACGCATAGATGGTCCCTTTCATTGTAGGATTCGGGAATTTCTTATAATAATAAACCAGGACAATAGCCGGGATACAAAGCAGGTTCAACAGGTGGACACCGATACTCAACCCCATCAGGTAAGCGATCAGTACGATCCAACGGTCGGCATGCGGACGGTCGGCCGCCTCTTCCCATTTAAGGATCAACCAGAAAACCAATGCCGTGAACAGAGAAGAATAGGCATATACCTCACCTTCTACCGCACTGAACCAGAATGTATCGCTAAAGGTATAAGCCAACGCACCTACCAGACCGCTACCCATAATAGTGATCATTTTACCTAATGAGATTTCGTCCTCATCGTTCACCATGATCTTACGGGCCAGGTGCGTAATACTCCAGAACAGGAATAAAATGGTCAGCCCACTGAAGAGTGCCGACATCGAATTCACCATTTTTGCCACCATGGAAGTATCCGACGCAAGTTGCGTGAACAGGTTAGCCGTCAACATAAAGAACGGTGCTCCGGGCGGGTGCCCTACTTCCAGTTTAAAAGCTGAAGAAATGAACTCACCACAATCCCAGAAACTGGCAGTGGGTTCGATAGTCATCAAATAAACGGTAGAGGCGATCAGAAAAACAACCCACCCCAACACGTTGTTGATTAGTTTATACTTTCTCATGTTTGTATAAAGTGTGATAATTAAATTGTCAATATATGCTATCCTCACACGGACAGTCGGCCGCAAAGGTAAGCATTTACGTTTAATACCAACGCCTTAATACTCCATAAATTGTATTGAAGAGATTAGAATTATATTAAAAAAAACCTGATTTTTAAGTGACTGAAGATGACAATTGTATGACAGAAATGTCAGATAGCAAAAACCGCCATTCCATCGTTCATAACACCTCTCTCTTCAGAAAATCAGCAAGGTGAAGATGAATGATTCCTTCTACATCACTCCCTCTGTTAAATTCATCCAGGCTAACTACATATTTCGGATAGTTATCCTGGATAGTCATCAGATTACCAAACTCACGTTCACGCGTTTTTTCATCCGAGATAAGATAAGCATTACCCAATGCTTTCAGATAAGCAAATAAGTCTTCATCATTTCGGATCATGCGGAACTCTTAAAAGGTTTTATTCTTTTACTATATGTTCTATAATCTTCATATTTTTATAAGTTATGATTAAAAGTCCTTATTTCATTCTTCGACGATCATCCAATCCCCGATCGTCCGTGTGGCACTGTCAAAATTAATACCGACCTTCACAATGCGCCGCCCGTCTTTGTTATAAGGAATCGCATATTGCCTGCTCTCGATTTGAGCCAAAGCCTCTGCTGCTGTTCCGTCATATTTAAATTCTAATACATAGATAGCATCCCGCATTTTTATAACTACATCCGCACGACCGACAGCACTCTTTACTTCCGTTTCCACATACATCCCCATCAGGCGGAACAACAGGTAAAAGATAGTCTGATAATGTTTTTCAGTCTTGTTCTCCAAATCGTTCGGGATAGAAGCAAAGAAAGAGCGGGTACGCTCCAGGCAACTCTCGATATCACCTTTGCGCAAATCGCGTATAAACGAAACGACATAAAAAGTATTGCTCTGCCCCGGCAACCCGATATAGGCGGGAAGCAACGATTCGATAAAACCTTTACGCACCTCGCCATTGGGATATGCCAACCAATAAGTTTGAAAGTCCGGATCATATCCTTTTATCGTTAAATAACCGCTCTGATAAAGAACAGGTATAGGACTCGTGATACGTTCCGTCGGTGCGTCAAACTGCTCATCGGTAGCTTCCACCCCATCCAGTTCACGAACATCGAAGTCCACTTCCTGTAATAAATCGATGAGAAAGGTAGGTGTACCCGTAGAGAACCAATAATTCTTGTATTCTTTCGAATCAAAAGCATTGAACAAGCTGAACGGATTGTAAATATCCTCACACCGTTTGCTGAAATGATAGCCATCATATTGCCGCTTCAAATGATCGCGAGCCTCTTCAAAAGTCTCCCCATTAGCCGCAGCCATCCATTCAATATCAGGTTCCAGTTCCGTCAGCAACTCCTGTTCGGTAATACCGCATATCGTACTGAATTCATCGCGCATACTGATATTTTTCAAGTTATTCAGTTCACTGAAGATACTCATCTGGCTAAACTTGCTGATACCTGTGATAAAGAGGAATCGCAGGTATTGCCCCAGTCCCTTGAGCGGACTGAAAAACTTCCGCATCTCATTTCTAAGTTCTTGCTGCAAGGGTATATCGGAATTACTATCCAATAAAGGAGCATCGTATTCATCTACCAATACGGCAATAGGCTTACCGGTCTGCTCGTATGCTCTTCTTATAATCCCCTGCAGACGGGCCGCAGGCGTTGTTTCCTCTTCTTCCTTCCCATACTCCTTTTCCCAACGCAACAAAAAGAGATTCAACTGTTCCTGCAAATCGAACAGATTCGTATATTTCGTTAAACTGAAATCTATGTGCAGGATAGGATATATCTCCCAGCTTTTTTCCAATCGCTCCATAGCCAGTCCGGAGAAAAGTTCTTTTTTCCCCTGGAAATAAGCCTCCAGCGTAGAAACCAGCAGACTCTTCCCAAACCGTCGCGGGCGGCTCAGGAAATATACACTATCGGTATTCGCCAACCGATAGACCAGTTCGGTCTTGTCCACATACACACAATTCCGTTTCCTCAACTGCTCGAAATTCTGGATCCCGATCGGATAACGCCTGTAGTTCGCTTCCATATTCTTCAGTTTACTTATTTTGATATGATAACAAAGATAGTAATTTCAGGCATAAAAGACAAGTAATCTTTTCTTGACGATAAATCAACGTCAAATCCGATACTCGTACATTTGGGAATTCCCCGCCTTACCATTGAAAAACAGCACTTCCATAAGCACCTCCACCCAAATCATCTGCATTGTAGCTCCAACGAGTATTATTTCCATCAGGGTTATTGGCATACCACCAGTTTGTAAGTGTGGAGCCAACCGTCCCCGTCCAGCAAATATAATTCTCACCCTCCCTGAGCTCACCGGTTTTACAATGAAAGTTTAGCACATAGGGAGAAGCAGATCCGGGATACATACTGATATCTGTTCTTACCTGTGCTCCGCCGGTAAAAACAGCACTTCCTCCCTGATCGGAATCGATAGTCATATATGCGTCAGCACGTGTAGTTATTATATCTGGCTCATTCGAACTGATCTCATATTTAAGATTAGGTGCAGTTTTTTTAATAAGGGCGCCCTGACGTTCTGTAACCATCAGAACCTGTGAACACAAAGGATCATTCAATGCTTTCTTTATCTGTAGATTTATATCATACAACTCTCCTTTTAATTTTGAAATATGCCCCGGATAAATTCTCAACGGATCGGTCACCTCCTTACCTGCACTTAGTTCAAATTCATCTGATTCATTCACTAATATATAAGGCCGCAACAATGCGTAAGTCTCATCATAGCTCCTTGAAGAGTACATCTTTTCATCCTCATCAAACCTACACGCACTTAAAACAGCACACACCGCAACCAACAAAAGTAATAAAGGGAATTTCAAATTTAGAGTTTTCATGATCTGCCTTGTATTTAGGTTTACATTATGTAAGATGAGATTATATTCAAAACCGCTGCATACGTTGAAAATAAAAATATTCAGTTACTTTTTGAGTATATCTGGAGTCAACACAGCCCAATATTCATACAAAATTTTCGAGTGTAGAAGAATATTTTTATCTTTTGGGAGATATTTTCGAGTATGGAAGAATATTTTGCATTAATGCAGCGGTATAATTTCTGGAATGGGAATGTACCGGAATTAGGGTTTATCAGGTATAGTTATACTGATAAGATATATGGAAAGTGGTGCTTTACCGGAATTGTTTGTTTTACCCAACAATGAGACTAAACGGAATTATATTGTGCTATTAAGGATACTGTTTCTAATTATATAGGATACATCAAAGATACTTTTTTGATTCATAAGGCAGAGCGATATGATATAAGAGGTAAAGATACAATTTCCGGTAACTGTAAATATTATATTAACGACCTGTCTTTTAAAAATTATCTTTATCCCGGATTTGCTTATGGTACAGGATACAACGAACAGACAATCCGTCGCGAATATGCATCTTTAGAAGCCATTCCTGATAATTATGAAAAATATGTAGTTTCCCTTGATGATATTTCATTCCCTTTAAATCAGGGGATAAAACATATTCAGGCATGGAAACTGGTGAATGAGATTTATTAAAAGACAGCTTCTTAGTTAAGCACAAATTTACCGGGAACCATAAACCTCATTCGCTATCTGATAATTATTTCTTTATCTCTTTGCGAGCCTGGTCCAACATGATAGCTTTTCGGATCTTAAAATTTACTCGCAGAGATCCGGAAATATCCGCCCTTTGAAACCGTTTGATATCGGAGCCAGGACATGGAGGGCTGTTTCCCCTTTTCGTTTACTGATCAGACTATTATCTAAAGCAAAGAGGAATATACTTTTTCCTGTTTGATTCTTAAGCAACCGGACAATAACCTCTTTTCCACCCTCTTCTTCATTCTTCACATATAACAGATAGTATTCATCCGTTTTTTCCTTTTTAATAAGATTACCTTTTAGAGATATAGGATACAATGTTTTCTCATAAAAGGCTTTACAATCAGATTCATTCCCTGTCAAGCCTTGCAGAAAAAGGAATAATAAAAGTAATAGCTTCATATCAACACCAGTTTATAATTAGAAATTCTTAAATGTAGCGAACATAAGCACCGGATTATTATCTTCCGGCAGTTGAACAGTATTTTCAGTAACCATCGAATTATATTCTAAAGGAGTTAAAGGAATAACAAACTTATTCCCAACACAACACATTGGTATCTCCGAATAATGACATTTATAAGCCTCTGATTCCTGCTGCAAATATAGATGATCCGTTTCTTTATCTATCACCAGATGATATTTATTTTCTCCATATATAAATTCAGCATAAATATGTGATCCGGATTCCAGTAAATGAAAATAGTGAACAAAATTCGCATCGTTTAATTTATTCATGAATTCAAGAGCATCCTTCCATTCAGTATCTATAAAATCCTGACTCACCCATTTTCCGGCAAAGTCAAAAGAATAACGAGGTTTCATTTCCAAAGAGTCAATTGTATACACAGTAGGACTATATAATGGCAAACAAAGGATCTCACCATTTACATCCTGAAGAGTAACTCTTGAAGAAAAACAAATACTCAGAGGTTTATCATAAGGAAAATACTTATTGATTTCCCCGGTAAAGTCCTCTGAATTCACAGATACATTATATTGCCACTCTTTTTCATAAGAACAACGCTGAAAATCAAATGCATACTTTTCCCTATTTACTTGACAAAAATGTTGAGGTGTAGAAGATACTGGCAGTTTTGTTTCTCCTACAAACTGCCCTTCCTTATCAAAAGTGACGATTTTCTTCTGCATAGCATCTAAGATTTTGATTGTTCCATCATATTTATTTATAGCAATATCTATAATCTGCGCATATTCCCCTGGCCCATTACCGATTGCGTCTATTTTGGAATAATATGTTCCATCATCATTAAAGATAAAGACCATATTAGTCAATCCATCCCAAACTATATATTTCTCATTGAGATATAAGATCCGATTGATTTTGCCGATTTCAAGATCCTCCATTGTTTCCAAAGGGATATAAGTAACACTATCGAACATCGAATAAAAGTCACTTTTCTGAGCTTCATCTACATTTACTATGTATATATGTTCTGCATTTTTATTCTGAGAAGGACCGCATGAGAACAAAAAACAAAAAGTGATTAATAAAATTATATATTTTTGCATAAACCAAACAATGAATTTATTTTAATAAAAGGCTAATTTAATACATCAGGAAATACCTTCAATTTAAACTAGCCTTTTTAACCTTTAATCAGAGAACATTAGTAGGGACAACTTACAGGGCCAGGGCTTGTACAAGTCCAATCACAACCGAAATTAGTAACCCAATAGCCACCCGGAGTCCAACCAACTACTTCACATCCAGCTAATGCCTCTACATTTTCCAATGCTAACTCAGACAGTTTCACATCTTCTTTTTGCTGAATACTGTTCAATCCTGCTAACAATGCAATAGCAGCAATTGCAATAAAACCAGTTACTTTTCTTTTCATTTTTCAAATATTTAGTTAGTTAACAACATTATCATTGTCTCATTCATGAAACAATTTTCTATAATCAATTTATTTAAGATTAATTTCTCCCCAAAGACAATCCCCCCATTGATTTCTTAACTCAACAAAATAATCTTCCTCATCAAATCTTCTTAAATCAACTGTAATATAGTCCGTCTCCGAAGCTTGGATCATTTCTTCATAAAAAACCTTTCCGCCTTTCAATATATATATTGTTATATCGGAACGTTTAGTATTACTATGAATGGATAAAACACCCTCATTAACAAAAGCTGAGATCGGAATTGAAGGAGAAATGGAACGAGCACCTTCCTTCCAATTTCCACAAAAAGGAATACTTCTATTTCCCTCCGCCAATACACTCTGTAGCAATGGACTATTGAAAACAAATAATGTACACATTACCCAAGCAAGCTTTTTTTAAGCCTTTACCATAACGATAATTTTAATAATTTCTACTCTGCAAAGGTACGAGGTTTATATATAATACCAATGGATAGCAGGTGGACAGTCAAGAACGCTCTAAGGATTGATAATAAACACTTTTAAAGAATGAGTCAAAGATAAAATGTGGACAGCCTGTTTCTCTGCACTTCCAAAGGTAGGCTTCAATAGACATTTCACCCTCTAACGGAGTCGTCAGATGTTGATTGATCCGCTCTTTTAAACGTTGCCTACATTTAGTGACAGAAAAGAGATAATCAGAAAATAAAAACAAGATAGTCTTTTTAAGTATTTTCATTTTAGATAGCCAGTTTTAACCAGCTATCTAAAATGAATCTTTATAGAACAAATCAGAAATACGAATTTTTAATTTATCACTTTGTAATCATGCAAACTTATCAAAAATTATCCAATTGGACCTGGTGGCAAATAATGACCATATAAATTCATAACAACTAACTGATCATTAAATGTTATATATGACCTATTAGCAGTCCAAGTTGTACCATCCTTTTTCGTCATTGTAGGTTGATTATTTCTTGAATATGCATAGGATCCATACATCATTATAGAGTCAAAATCAAATTTTGATGACGCATAGCCATAAGGCCAAATGTCGAACTGATCTCTAGCAGGAATTTGAATATTCCTTTCATTTACTATTATATAATTGTCTCTCATTGGATGCTGATGCTCATGTAACATTCCTAATGCATGTCCAAGTTCATGCATAACAGTTCCTTTATTCCATCCTGCAATAGAAAGACTTAAAGTTTGTTTTCCACCTATTCGACCAAGATTTGAGTAGCTACCATTACCTATAATAATTTCGATATAATCTCCAGAACCCTGTCCCACTCTAAATAAAATATTACATGCACTTTCCCATTCATACATAGCATCATATATTATATTTTGATCTTCTAAAGAAACGTTAGAAGCAAATACAAAATAAACAACTTTATCTTGCCATATTTGGGATAATTCAGAAATAGAAATTCCACGAGATACATTCTTTTTAGCAAGTAATTCAACTTGTTTATCACTCAACAGTATATCACCACATACATATTGTTCATTTACTTTTGATAACTGCAGACCATTAGCAAGCCTTATGGTATCTTTTACTAGCGATTCAAATGCAATTTCTTGATAAATATTAACAGAATCACTTTCAACAGATAATGTTGATTTTACCAAGGTACCTATATCGGCTTCCAAAAGACTTTTTTCTAAAGGCAGATTACCATCACTACAACTCCATAAAAAAAATGAAGTAATACAAACTAAAACACTTTTCATATCTTATACAATTTAAATATTATAGTGGTAAATATATATATAAAAATAAGTATTATAAAAACAAATTAATTATGAAATTTTCGTTTTTTCCAATATTTTTCTTAGAACATATTCCTTCTCAAATTTTTCTGTCATTTTTTGACTATTATCATATGAATATACATTATATGTAACAACTGTTATTAATAAAGTATATTCGTATCCTAGCTCATATTCAAATCTGTCTATTACAGATTCAAATGGAATCCATTTATCCATATCTACATTTGCATATTTGATCAATATACACTCTTTCTTTGAGTTTAAAATTGAATCTTTAACAATTACTGTTTCAGGTGCAACAAAAATCGTATAAGTTTCAACCGAATATACACTTTTTTTATTATTTTCAGGCAAATCATTATCATTACATGAAACTAAACAAAAAATACCAAAAACTACTATTATAAATAATCTCATACGAATCATATATTTAATTGTTTATTTATATATATGATGCTTTTAGGAATTTATTTACTGCATTATATATGTTAAATTATATCATTTAGAGCTATATAATAATACTGGATTTAGTTTTTGTATTGCTATTTTTATCCAGCACAAATAATATTTATATATTTTATGCAGCTTTTTATCATACAAATGCATCTATTGTTATAGATAAACAAAAGAATAACATCATGAATAAACTGTATTTTCTATTATTAATTTTTCCTACAATTATATGTAGTTGTAATAAATCTGAAAATGAAGTAGAAACTTCCACTATTGTAACATTTGAAAAAAATCCAATTGTATTAAATTCTGATCTACAAGAGACAGAGATTCAAGCAAGTTCAACTTATTGGATTATGACTGTCACTGATAAAAATAATTCTATAATTGAAGGTGATACAATTAATGGTAGTTGGTATACGCTCATTAAAAAAAATGGCGGTAAGTCCATATTAATAAAAGTAGCCAACAATCCTGAAAAAGAGCGCAAACTGTCTATTGGAATAAAAAAGATCAACTACTATTCTCTTTTAACAATAATACAAAAAGCAGAAGAAAAATAATTTGAAATTCAATTCTTATATTTTTGTATATAAATAGACTTTCATTCTCTACGTGTATTTTTTAATTAAAAAATAATTGATTGATAAAATAAATAGTCTTATATAAATAGGACTATTTATCAAAAAATACATTTATTACATTCATATTGCTTTTGACAATTTCTCTTATTCTTATAGTTTTACAATATACCACCTCCACCGGGGTAATATGAATTATTATTTGATAAATATATCTGGACTTGATCATCAGTCAATGCCGGTTGTTGTGAATCTATTTGACTCATTGTTGCTGGTGTAAACCATGTATCACTGCCAAAATCAGAATCTTTTTGAATCCCCATCCCCCAATTACAATGGACCATCATAACTTCATTTGTATTCCAATTCATTTGTACGCCATCCCATACCCATACATGACCACTTGTTGTACCATGCATAACTCCTGCTGTGATATGTGGATTATTTTTCATGATAAGATCTGCCAATTTATTTATATCAATATTCTTGTGATATTTTGTTTCTACTGAATATCCTTGTTTATCAGCCAAGTATGTCCCAATTTTACGAGGATCATACAAAATCCCCACGGTTGGATAATAATCTATACCAAGTGCAATACCTATCTCTTTACATAATTGGCTAACCTCAAATTGAGCATCTTCTCCAGGAACTGCCACAAATGCAAATTTTGAAAAATTATAAACGTAAGGTTTTCCATTTGCCATAATATCTGATTTAAATTTTGAATAAAAAGTCACTACTTGCGCAGTTGCTGTTGCCGCGCATCCCACTGGAGCATGCCCCTTTAAGGTCGGATGTGCATTCATCACAGGAAAAGCTTTAATTTGGCTATTATAAGGATATTCCTGATGCCAATGAGTGCAAAGTAAAGGTCCATGAGTAGTTATATCAGGACGTGCACCATAAGTATGTATAGTTTCTGACGGATTTTTATAATAATTTTCAATATCATTTTTAACAATGAAAGGTATTGATTTTATAATATGAGCCAAAGGATAAATCCGGGCGGTATCACTAATATCCCCATGTGAATAGACATAAACTTTATTTATTCTTTCATCTCCTGTTGCAATTGAATAACCTAAAGTTCCGTCTGCTTCATGAAACTTCATTAAATACAAATCAACACTTACCGAATCAGGAATTTGTGGACCATTTGATTTAGTATTTGTTTCATGATTCCATTTAAAATGATAAGTTGTTTTTATTGATTCATCTACGATAATGCTATTTTCAGACTTTGTTAGAGATGAATTTCGAAGAGACTTGCTAAACTTGTTAAGAAGATCAAGTGTTACGCTTTCTACAAGAGAATTTTCCGCAATAGAACCTTTTAGAGATACTTGAGATAATTCTTCAACTTCTCTTTGATTACAACTGCAAAACAATAATACCATCATAACTGGCATTAATTTAAATATAGTCTTCATACTTTAATATTTTGAGTTCATAATAATACAAACTATTCATTTAAAAACAACTCTCCCCAAAGACAATCAGCCCATTGATTTTTCAATCCAATAGAATAAGTTCCAGATTCAAATTCACTCAAATCAATTGTAACACAATCAGTTTTCGATGCCGGAATCATTTCTTCATAAAGTACCTTTCCGTCTTTCGATATACATATTGTTATATCAGAACGTTGAGTACTACTATGAATGGATAAGACACCATCATTAATAAAAGCGGAGATTGGAATTGAAGGAGAAATGGAACGAGTATCTTCTCTCCATTCTCCCCAAAATGAAACCCTCTTGCTCCCTTCCGCTGATATACTCTGTAGTAGTAAACAACTGAAAAAAAGAAATACACACATTGCCCCAACAGGCTTTTTGAGGTTCTTTGCCATAACGATAATTTTATAAATTTCTACTCTACAAAGGTATGCGGTTTATAATAGAAACAGATAAAAATAAACGGACAGCAAGTGGACAGACATGAACAGCCAGAACGCTAATATTAAGGCGTTTATCAATATCAAGCAATCACAAAATGTGGACAAGGTGTTTCCTAGTACTTCCAAAGGTAAGCATCAATGGACCTTTCTCCCTCTAACGGGGTTTCCAAATGCTGATTGATCCGCTCTTTCAAACGTTGCTTACGCTTGGTTACGGATGAAGGTGAAATAGCTAGTAATTCAGCCATAATGGAATTATTCAATTGTAATTTTATCAGGCAACAAATCAAAAGGTCATCATTCGTTAATGAAAAGTCTCTCCTCAACCGGTCAATCAGATTCGGATAAACGATATTCATTGAATTAAAGATTTCAGAACATCGGAATTCATCGATATATTCCGGATTGGATTTTAAACAATTAAGTATATTTATATGCTTAATCAATTGGGAACATAGATATCTTTGCCGCTCGGACAAATAAGTATTTTCAGTAACCAAGCGTTCATACGTTTTTAGTTCCTCCCCTTTTTCTTTTAAATGGGATACATATTTCTCTATATCTCTCTGTAATATTTCATTTTGAGACTGCAATGAAACATTGTCTTGGCGGATTTGTTCAATTTCCTTCACCTGATCATTTATATGTTCCTGTGAGCCTATATGTTCCTCAATCTGGAAAGATAAGGCTTTTATAAGAGTTTCATTTTCATGAATTATATTTTCATTTTCATGTAAATGGTTTATACGTACCTCCAACTGTTTTCTATTTTCTTGAATTGTACGTTCCTTCTTGACCAACTTATGTTGATAAAAACATATTAATATAGATATTATTATTAATAATATTATCGATCCCCATAACAACTTGTTTTCTAACTTATTATTGATATTCAATAACTTTTCCTGTTCATACTTTGCTTGAATTTCCGCAATCTCTGAACTGCGATTGATATTATCAACAGAATCTTTATAAACCCAATATTGCTCATTATACTGAATTGCATCTTCATATTTCCCTAAGTCTCTACATAAATAATATAAAGTTTGTGTTGCATCTTGTTTTGTATAAAGATTAGTAGTATTCAATGCTTTTTCTAAATAAAAATATGCTGAATCAAATTGTCCCATGCAATAATAAGTTTCTCCGATTCCTAAATAAGTTTGTGGCAAAGCAGAAATGTTATGTTTTTCTTCTATCTTCTTTGATTTATCAAGATAATACATACATGAATCAAGCATGGATAAAGATCTGTACACAGTCACGATTTCCCCATAAGCCAATGTTAAAGCTTTCAAACTTCCTGCCTGTTCTGCAATTCCTATTGCTTTTTTATAATAATCTAATCCTTTAGTCCAATCATTGTTAAGCGTAGAAACACGTCCCAAACAAGAATATGAGTTGGAAATCAATGTGCTATCTTTCAATTGAATTGAATAATCATATGCATTCTCATAAGCTTTCAATGCCAAGTCCGCCAAACCACGATAAGCATATAATGTACCTAAGTGAATATTTATCAAACAAAGCAACCTATAATCCGTCGTATTCTTTGCCGCATCCCTCGCTCGTAAATAATAGTCAGTAGCTTCCTCCGCATTATTCAGATCATGGTTAACCCGCCCTTCATAATATAAGGCAGTCGCTTTCCTCACCGGATTATCCTGTTTTTCAAAATAAGTCAGTGCAATATTGATCAAAGAATCAGAAGTATGCTTTACATAGTTTTTATCACGTGCCTGGGTAATCAACAAACACCACGTAGCATATTGAAATTTATCTGACGGAGAGGGCACTTCCATTGAATCCAATACCGCCAACGCACTGTCCGGGAAACGCTGCATAAGCGACTCTGCATAAGACAGTTCCGGTAATAACTCTTTTGGCTGTTCAGTACACATCACGAAAGAGAGCAGACAGAATACTATATAAGATAGGTATCTCATCGCTGCACGGCATAATTGTTATAGCCTCAAAGATAATGAAACAATTCAATCCAAAGCTATTAATAATCAATTTTTTCAATACAGTCACAAACTAATTATCTGAGTTCAAAACATGTTTTTTGAAACTTACTTTAATTTCTTTTGAATATTCATCACTTAAAAACACTCGTACAACGGCAGTCTTTATTATAAAGTATTTGCGTAGTATTGGTTTTGACGTGAATAATGATCTGTTTGCCGACAACTCTTGGTACTTCCGCAATGCGTTGGTGCGTGCAAATTACAGAAATATACGAAAAGGCGTTGAACCGGATATGAGTTTCTTAGTTTTGTTTTTCAGGAATCTGATGATGGGAGAAAATAATGAGTTGAAAAATAGAACTATGATTATCAATCCATCTCAACATGTTGACCGAACAAGCACCGAACAAGCTAACCGAACAACTTGCAACTAATCGTAATTCTTATAAAAGATTCCCTCCATTATCAAAATGTCACTACTCTACCAGGTAAATCGGATTAATATACCGGATAAATAAAAATACCCCAGCGGGTAATATTTTTTAACGTATCAATCCGTTTACAAAACACTTAAATAATAATCATATTGTCATTTGTAAGAAATATAACGAAAAGGGACTTTACGCCATCCGGTATTCCATAAAATATTCGAATCTCAATACTTAATCCGATACTTATCCAATACCTCTTTATAATTATCCTGCGCAGTCAAACAAGTATCCCGCAAATAGTCTTTGATATGATTCCACTGTTGTAATCCCCGATAATAGAACATTTTCAATTCTTCGGTGATAATAAAGGGAACATGTCCGTTTGCAAGGCATTCTTTAAACAGGATCAGGCGACCGACACGTCCATTACCATCCTGAAAAGGGTGAATCACCTCAAAACAATGATGCCAGTCCAAAATGTCATCAAAAGATTTCTGTTTTTTCGAATTATAGGCTTTCAGCAGTGCCTTCATCTCCTTATGAACGTTCTCCGGCAGTGTTGTATCAGCACCGCCAACCTCATTGGGCAAACGTTTATAATCGCCTACGGCAAACCAATCTTTCCGGCTATCCGATGTGCCGGATTTCAGAATATTGTGCAATTCTTTAATGAAAGTCTCAGATAAAATCTCCTCAGCCCTGTCAAGGATAAGATCAATACACCGAAAATGGTTGGTGGCCTCGATAATATCGTCCACATTGATGCTTTCATCAGTTACTCTGATGGTATTGGTCTCAAAAATATAACGGGTTTGGTCATGAGTCAGACGACTGCCTTCGATGTGATTCGAGTTATATGTAAGATCGATCTGCGTTTTGTGATAGATACCGCCTTTCAATTTCATCTGCTTTTGTTCGCGCAACACGGCAAGCAAAGGCATAATCTTCACTTTCGACTTTTTCTGTAAAGGTAATTCCGCATCTTCCGGTATGTTCCATGTCTTGCCAGTAAGGAATGCACCCTCAATTTTTCCGACAGCGCAATAATTACGTGCCGTGCGCTCTGAAACACCGTACTTTCCTGCAAATTCTCCGACTGAAATATATTTCATATTCAAATTCTATCGGCAAGTTTTACACCGATTTTCACTTCAAAGATAACATATCTTGCCGATACCGGCAAGATATGGAAATAAGGTATAGTATAAATATTCCATAATTATACCTACCCTGAGTACAATTCCTGCTATTGCATCGTATATTTGCCCTCAACCTTTTTTCAGGCACGCATGTCATGTATGTATTAACTGCTGATAATAAATAAAATAGGAACAAATGAAACAAAAACGATCTTTTATCTTTTTCCTGCTGAGCTTCTTCTGCCTTTTCCAACTGGCGGCACAACAGGAACTGCAACCGTTACCTATCGATCCGCAGGTTCGCTACGGTAAACTTCCGAACGGTTTGACGTATTATATCCGTCATAATGAATTACCAAAAGAACGGGCCGATTTCTATATCGCCCAAAACGTCGGTTCCATTCTCGAAGAAGAAAATCAGCGCGGGCTGGCACATTTCCTGGAACATATGGCATTCGACGGTTCCAAAAACTTCCCGAATAAGGGAATGGACGAATTTACTGAAAGCATCGGTATGCGTATGGGTGAAAATTTCAATGCTTATACCAGCTTCGATGAAACGGTTTATATGATCATGAATGCCCCGGTGACTCGCGAGAGTGTAGTGGATTCCTGCCTGCTGATCCTACATGACTGGTCCGGCTTCATCACGCTTGCCGATTCGGCCATCGAAAAGGAACGTGGTGTGATCCGCGAAGAATGGCGTACCCGCCAGGATGCACAAATGCGTATCTGGGAACAGCAGTTGCCGAAAATTTATCCGAACAGCCGTTATGCCAACCGCATGCCGATCGGTACGATCGACGTGATCAACAATTTCAAGCCGGACGAATTGCGCGCCTATTACCATAAATGGTACCGTCCCGACCTGCAGGGTATCATCATTGTTGGAGATATAGATGTCGACAAGGTGGAAGCCGCTGTAAAAAGAATATTTGCCGATATCCCCGCTCCTGTAAACCCCGCTCCGCGCACCATGTTCGAGGTTCCGGACAACGATATGCCGCTGATCTCCGTCGCGACAGACAAAGAGGCATCGAACACGATCCTCTCTATTTCATATAAACATGAAAAAATGCCGCAGGATATGTACGGAACGATTGCCGGACTGGTGAAAGATTATATCCAGAACATAGCGGCAACGATAATGAACGAACGCTTCAACGAAATGGTGCAGAAAGCCAATCCGCCGTTTGTTGCGGCTCAGGCTTCAGACGGTGATTTCATGGTTTCCAAGACAAAAGGAGCCTGGACAGTTGCAGCCCTGGTTAAAGATAACGAGGTAGACTCGGCCATGAATGCTTTGGTAACAGAGACAGAGCGGGTAAAACGTTTCGGCTTCACTCCTTCAGAGTATGACCGCGCCCGTATCAACGTGCTGAAAGACTACGAATCGCTCTACAATGACCGCGACAAACAGCGTAACAGCACTTTCACCAATGAATATGTCCGCCACTTTACCGAAGGAGGATATATTCCCGGCATCGAAGCCGAATATGCATTGATCAACCAGGTTGCACAGGCTGTTCCGGTCGAACAGATCAACAAATATATACAGGATATGATCGGTGACAGAAATATCGTTATCAGCCTGACCGGTCCGGAAAAAGAAGGTATCACCCTTCCTACAGATGAAGAACTGCTCCGCGATTTTATGAAGGCGCAACGCATTCCTGTAGAAGCCTATAAGGAAACAGTCTCCAACGAACCGCTGATCGCTGAACTCCCTGCTCCGGGTAAGATCACGGAGACAAAGGAAGACCCGCTGTTCGGTGCCACGATCCTGACATTGGGTAACGGTATCAAAGTGGTATTGAAACACACTGACTTCAAGAAGGATGAGATCCAAATGACGGCAACCAGCCCGGGAGGAAGTACTTTGTTCGGGAATAAGGACATCGACAACCTGAAAGTGTTCAACGACGTGATCGGCCTGGGTGGTCTGGGTAACTTCTCTGCGACCGACCTGAGCAAGATGCTGGCAGGTAAGAAAGTATCCTGCTCCACTTCGTTGGGAATGGACAGTGAGAACGTAAACGGTTCGTCCACTCCTGCCGACCTGAAAACGTTATTCGAACTGATTTATCTCAACTTCACGGCTCCACGCATGGATGAAGAGGCATATGCTTCTTTTGAAAACCGCATGAAGGCACAGTTGAAGAATCTGGAACTAAACCCAATGGTCGCTTTCAGTGATTCGTTGACTAAAGCGATTTACGATAATAATCCGCGTGCCATGCGTATCGACGCTGATGATTTCAAGAATATCAGTTATCCGCGTATCATGGAGATGTATAAAGAACGTTTCGGCGATGCTTCCGGTTTCGTTTTCACTTTTGTAGGGAATATCAACATAGACAACATCCGCCCGTTGGCTGAACAATATTTGGCAACCCTTCCGGCAAATGGAAAGATCGAACAGGGTAACCCTAAAGAAGTACCTCCCATCCGCAAAGGCGATTACGTAAACCGCTTCAAACGCCCGATGGAAACCCCGAAAGCATCCGTCGTGAATCTCTATTCCGGACAGATGGATTACAATCTGGAAAATATCCTTACGGCAACCATGTTGAAACAGGTTCTCGACTTGGTATATACAGAAAAAGTACGTGAAGACGAAGGTGGTACTTACGGTGTGCAGACTTCCGCCCGCATCTCTTCCTTCCCCAAAGGACAGACATTCCTGCAAGCTTATTTCGATACCGACCCGGACAAACGCGAAAAGATGAACACGATCGTCCGCAACGAGCTGAAACGTATTTCCGACATCGGCCCGACTCCTGAATATTTCAAGAAGACACAGGACAACATCCTGAAACGTCATGCTGAAAACCTGCAGGAAAATAGTTACTGGCTGAATACGCTGGACAACTATTATTACAAAGGATTCGACGGGGAAACAAAATATGTTGAAACGGTCAACAGTATCACTCCTGCCAAAATACAGGCCTTCGCTAAGAAACTACTTGGCCAGGGAAATAGTATCAAGGTGGTGATGGAGCCGTAAGACTATAATAACATCTTCGCCAAATTTAAAATAAGATAGTATCTCATACGAGTTCTGTCATATTTTAAATTTGGCGATTTTATTGGAATATCGTTCTCCTTATTTTACTTTTGTAGTGAAAACTAAAATAACGAGTACATAAAATAATTAGGAAATCGATCAACCAACGTTTTAAAAGAGATTACAGGTGGAAAATGTGGACGGATCTATATCTTAAAAAAACATGTAGAGATATTCAAATAATATAAAACTACGAATATGAGAGCTTTATCTTACTTATTTTCTATCCTTATTGTCTTTTTGTGTATCAGCTTTAATGGATATTCGCAAGAATTGACAACCGAACTAAACACTGGTTATAAAGTGGGAGATTATGAAGTGTTTGTATTTGCCGAAGGTTCAGGAGATGCCGAGACGGGCTTATTGATAGACGCGTCAGCAGATATAACAGCTAAATATGCTCCAAACGGAACCTTCCCGATCGCAACAAACGTTGTATTGATAAAAGGGAAAGGCAAAGTATGGCTCATAGACACTGGCTACGGATGGAAAATTTTCGAGCATATGAAGAACCTTGGTGTTGAATGCCAGGATGTAGACCAAATACTGTTGACACATATGCACGGAGACCATGTCGGAGGAATGCTGTTGGATGGAAATCCATTTTTCGTAAACTCATCGATAGCCGTAAGCGACAAAGAACTGGCTTATTGGAGCAGTGAAGTAGAAATGAACAAATTCCCGCCCGACCAGCGCGGAAATTTTCATACAGTGCAGAAGATAAAGGAACAATACGGTACAAAAGTCAAAACAGTACAAGCTCTTGCGCTCGACGGGGATTACGGCGACGGCATCTTCCCGATAGAGGCCTACGGACATACCCCGGGACACATAATGTACCTCATCTCCGATGGCGGCGAAAAGCTGTTGGTATGGGGAGACCTGACACATGCCCTGGCTATACAGATGCCACACCCCGAGATATCTATAACCTATGACGTCGATCCCGACATAGCACGAGAAACGCGCCTGAAAGTGCTGGAATACCTAGCCGACAAGGACATCGCCGTAATAGGGATGCATGTTCCGGTTCCACAGCCGGGAAAGATTGTGAAAGATGAAATTTCCGGAGGATACAAGTTTTTATCAAAACTAAAATAGCGTATCCAGCTGTTTCATATGAAAAGAGTACAAACAATCTCTTTTTCGGTTTTTAATTAATCCCATTCTAGCTTCCGCACTCGAATATTTCACAGTGAATATCACTGCGAAAAGAACTGATTGAAGTACTTTCTTAATAATCAGATTTATTTTTTATCTTTGACCCTGTAAACCTTCAATCGAGTAAAATGTACATCCGAGTAATTCTCTGTCTGCTACCACTTCTCACCCTATCCGGGAATATCTCCGGAGAAACTCTGTCTGCCGGAACTGAAAAAATGTTGAACAGCCTGGATTCGTTACTGGCTAAAAAAGAGGCTTTTGTCATTGCCAAAGAAAAGAGAATCGAGGACCTGAGGAAAATGGAGATGAAAGTTGCGACAGAAGAAGAGCAATACTGGATGAACAAATTGTTTTACGAAGAATACATGGTTTATGACAGCGACTCCGCATTTAGTTATATCAATAAAAACCTGGAAATAGCACAGCGGCTGAACAATCCCCAATGGGCTGCGCAGTGGAAGATCGAACAATCGTTCATCCTGACAGCCACCGGTTTCCTGAAAGAGGGGCTGGATGCACTGAACGAAATAAAACCGGAAAACCTGTCGCCCTATTCCAGAACGGACTATTACGGACAAATGATGTATCTCTATTCCCATTACGGACAATATTCCGGTGAAAATTCAGAACAGAGTACTCTTTATTATGCAAAAGAAAGGAATTATCGGGATTCTATCTTCGCCAGTATTCCCGACAACCATCCCTATGGCTTATGGTACAAAGGATGGCAATATAACAAAACCCCACAGGCTGCTGAAGTAAAAGAACAATTGACACAAGTACTTGCTTCTGCTTCTTTCGACTCCAGGAAAGATGCCATGAATGCTTATATCCTGGCAATCATGTATAGAGACGAAGGTAACGAAGATGAATATTTTCGTTACCTCATTTTATCAGCCATGGCTGATATCCGCTCGGCGAACCATGATATCGCTTCCCTGGAAGAACTGGGAAAGATCCTTTACGAAAAAGGGTCCATAGACCGTGCCTATTCATATCTCAACTATTGTCTGGGATGCGCACAATTATATAAAAACAGGATACGTATGATCGGTATTTCTTCCGCTTTGGATGCCATCCACAAAACATACGAACAAAGGAACAGGAAACAGGAAGCCGACCTGCGCCAGTATCTGTTCATTGTCAGCACATTGCTATTGGTCCTGCTTGCAGCCGTATTCCTTATCGGATCACAAATGAAGCGGCTGAAAGAATCACGCAAGAAGCTGAACAGCGCCAACCTGGACCTGAACAGGCATGTAGAAGAACTCGAACAGGCTCATAAACAGCTGGCGGAAGTGAACAACCAGCTTCAGTCGCTCAATGAACAGTTACTGGATGCCAACAACAAACTGACGGAATCCAATTATGTCAAGGAAGAATATATAGGTTACGTGTTCAACATCTGTTCCAGCTATATCAGCAAGCTGGACGAATACCGGAAGAATATCAACCGGAAGATCAAAACGGGCATGGTAGAGGAAGTCAAGAAGATGACGGATGCCTCGACTCTGGCAGCTAACGAACTGAAAGAGTTTTACAGTAACTTCGATGCCATCTTCCTGCATATCTATCCGGATTTTGTCTCTGATTTCAATGCTTTGCTACAACCGGACAAACAGATTATCCCCCGGGAAGGAGAATTGCTGAACACTGAACTCCGCATCTATGCCCTCGTGCGCCTGGGTATCAGCGACAGCGTAAAAATTGCCGAGTTCCTGCATTGTTCCCCACAGACCGTTTACAACAACCGGCTGAAAACACGCAGCAAAGCTGTCGTTCCTAAGGAGCATTTTGCAGATATTGTAAAATCTTTGGGAAAAATAGAACGCTGAAAACGGCTCAGAAAGCCTCCTTTACCTACTATTGAAACTTACTTTTTTCGAATAGCCACACATATATAACCAGTTAATAATAAACAATATACAATTTAACCGAGTTTACTTCTCCCGCTTACCAGGCTATTGAGCCTTGCAGATTGCACTTTACTTTTGCAAGTACAAAAAGTGTAAAAACAATTAGTATGTTAACTTTAAAAATGTATGTATCGTATGAAAGACATTTTAGCAAAAAGGAGGCATTATAAAGGGATCATTCCTTTATTCCTATGCCTGTTATTATTCCCAGTATTTGTGTTTGCCCAGAAAGTGACTGTCAACGGACAGGTAAAAGATCACCTGGGAGAACCGGTCATCGGTGCGAATATCGCGATAAAAGGTACTACGACCGGAGCCATAACGGATCTGGACGGTATGTTCAGTATTCCAGATGTAGAAGTAGGTGTCACGGTGGATATCTCTTTTATCGGTTATTTATCCCAGTCTGTAAAGGTGTCGGGAAATGCTCCTATATTCATTACATTGGTAGAAGACAACCAGGCACTGGATGAAGTGGTCGTTATCGGCTACGGGGTTCAGAAGAAGAGTGTGGTAACAGCTTCCATCGCCCGCGTTTCTGCCGACGACCTGAGTTCAACAGCTCCTGTACGTGTGGATAATGCACTGAAAGGTCTGGCTTCGGGGGTACAGGTAACGACTACGAATGGTCAGCCGGGAGCAGCAGCCAAGATACGCATCCGCGGTACAGGTACTATCAACAATTCCGATCCGCTCTATATCGTAGACGGGATGGCTATCGACGGCGGGATCGATTATCTGAACCCGAATGATATCGCCTCTATCGAAGTATTGAAAGACGCAGCTTCAGGTGCTGTGTATGGTGCACGTGCCGCCAACGGTGTCGTTCTTGTAACGACAAAAAGTGGTAAAGAAGGGAAGGTAAGAGTCACTTATGACTTTTCTTTCGGCTGGCAGCGTCCCTGGAAAGAACGCGATATGCTGAATGCCACTCAATATGCGACCCTAATGAACGAAGCCAGCAACTATGCAGGCGAAGGCGATATGTACCAGAATCCGTCGCAATACGGTATCGGAACCAACTGGCAGAAAGAAACGTTCAACTACAACGCTCCGGTACAGAACCACCAGGTAAGCGTAAGCGGTGCCGGTGAAAAGGTCAATTATTTTCTTTCACTCGGTTATTATAACCAGGAAGGTATCGTAGGCGGCGATTACGACCGTTCCAACTACAAACGTATGACCATGCGTACCAATTCGACCTACACCTTATTCGACGAAAGCAAGACACGCAGCTGGCTGAATAAAATAGTGATCGGTGTGAATGCCGCTTATTCCCGCATCAACAATACGACCATCGAGACGAACTCGCTGACAGGTTCCGCGTTGGGTAACGCGATGTTCCTTTCTCCTATCATGGGGGTATATGCCGATGACGAGAGTGCACTGTATAATCAGTATGCGGACGAAATCAAACAATATGGCGACCTGGTGAGAGATAAGAAAACCGGACGCCTGGTAACCATTCCAAGCAAAGATTTCAATGAGATAAGCAATCCGCTCGGATATCTGTCCCTGCCGGGAGAAAAATTCAATTCAGACAAGTTCGTAGCCAATTTCTTCGCCGAACTGACACTTTGGGATAATCTGAAATTCAAAACATCCTACGGGACCGACCTGGCATTCTGGGGAACCGACGGATGGAGCAAACCGTATTACCTGGCAGTAAACAGCCATAACGACAAATCGAAAGTATGGTCGGAAATGAACCGCGGCTGCACCTGGCAGCTGGAAAATATCCTGACGTACGACAAGACATTCGGAGCTCATTCATTCTCAGTCGTACTGGGACAATCGGCAAAGAAATATACCGGCCGTAAAATAGGCGGTAGCGCATACGACATGATTGCGGAACTGGAAGATAAAGCGAATCTCGACTTTACAAGCGGCCTGGCTTCCGACGGTAAACGCGATGTATACGGCGGTATGTTCGATCCTTCCACACTGGCTTCTTACTTCGGCCGTATCAGCTACAACTACAACGAACGTTATATGTTGCAGATGACCGTACGCCGCGACGGATCTTCCAACTTCGGGCCTAACAACAAATGGGCTACATTCCCTTCCGTCTCTTTGGGTTGGAACATCACGAACGAATCCTTTATGGAGAAACGTCCGGACTGGTTGACCAGTACGAAACTCCGCCTGTCATGGGGTAAGAACGGTAACGAGAATATCGGAGCATTCCGCTATACAGCGAATGTGGCAACCGGCAATAACTATGTATTCGGCGGCGGATCAGGCCAGCAGATTATTATGGGTAGCAAACCGTCGGGCACTCCGAATGCCGACCTGAGATGGGAAGAGTCAGAACAATACGATGCAGGTCTTGACTTCGGATTCCTGAATAATTCACTGACAATCAGTGCCGATTATTTCAATAAGAGAACAAACGGCATGTTGAAGGAAATGAGTATCCCTTCTTACCTGGGTGAATCCAAACCCTGGGGTAACGTAGGTTCTATGGAAAATTCGGGCATTGAAGTGGACCTGGGATATAAATTCAATACAGGCGACTGGAACTTCAAAGTAGGTGGTAATATCAGTTACCTGAAAAACAAACTGATCAACTTAGGAAACTCCGACGGTTTCGAAATGAAAGACAATGTACACCAGTTGGGTAATGTCAGCCGCGCAGAAAACGGGGAAGTCTATCCGTTCTTCTACGGTTACAAAACAGCCGGTATCTTCCAGAACCAGGCACAGATCGATGCCTACGTGAACAACAAAGGCGAGAAACTGCAACCGAATGCCGAACCGGGTGATGTAATTTTCATAGATACGAACAAGGACGGGACTATCAGTGATACGGACCGGACGAAAATCGGTAAAGGTACTCCCGACTGGACATACGGCCTCAACTTCCAGGCTTCCTGGAAAGACATCGATTTCAGCATGCTGATCGCCGGTTCTATCGGTAACGATATATTCGATGCTACCCGCCGTATCGACTTGAGATATGTCAACCTGTCTGGCGAGATGATGGATCGCTGGCATGGAGAAGGAACTTCTAATACAGTTCCCCGCTTCACCTGGGCAAACAACAATGACAACTACCGTGTATCGGACCTGTATATCAAGAACGGTTCATACATGCGTCTGAAAAATATCCAGTTAGGTTATACCTTACCGAAAGACCTGACTTCAAAGGCATTCATATCCAGCCTGCGCATTTATGTAGCGGCAGAGAACCTGCTTACACTGACGGGATACAAGGGATTCGATCCTGAAATTTCCTACGACGCTTCTGCCGGTATCGACCGTGGAATCTACCCGCAGGCACGTACATTCACCGTTGGTTTGAACCTTAATTTCTAACATTAAAAAGACAAGACAAATGAAAAAGATAATAACGATTTCTTGTGTAGCTCTCACCCTGTTCGGAGCTACCTCATGCGGAGATGATTTCTTATCCGTTGATCCTTCCAGCAGTTTACCTATCGACGGATATTACAATACGGAAAGCCGTATCATGGAGGCAGTGACCGCTGCTTACGATCCGTTGCAATGGTATGACTACTTCTCAGGCTGGGCACCTCTAAGCCTGGTATACGATTGCATGAGCGACGATGTTTACGTAGGTGGCGGCAGCACCAGCGACCAGGGTGAGATCCACCTGATCTCGCAATACCTGTCGGACCCGATCAAGACGATCAGCGGTGCATGGACTACCAGCTATTCGGGTATCAACCGTTCAAACCTTGTGATTGCCGATGTCGAAGCTTCGGATATGTCCGATACGGATAAGAAAAAACTGATCGCAGAAGCCCGCGTACTGCGTGCCTGGTATTATTCTGTCCTGTGGAAATTATGGGGAAATGTTCCTTATTATGATGTAAACCTGATTTTCCCGTATATCGCAGAGCAGAAAACAGCGAAAGAAGTGTACGACCTGGTGGAAGCAGATCTGGCTGAAGTACTCGACAGCAAAGTGCTTCCGATGAAACAACCGGCCGAATGGGCAGGACGTGTCACACAGGCTATGGCTTCGATGGTATATGCAGAATATGTGATGTACCAGCAGGATGAAAGTAAGTATGCAAAAACATTGGGATATATGAAAGATATCATTTCTTCCGGCGAATATTCCCTGCAGCCGTTCGAAAATCTCTGGGAAACAGAGTTCGAATGGAATAACGAGACGATCTTCGACATCAATTATATAGCCAAAGGCGGTAAAAGAACCTGGGGTGATGCCAACTTTACCGGAGGCACCGTAGTTCCTGCCATGATCGGTATCGACGGACTGAGCGGCAGTCCCGACTATGTTAGCGGCTGGGGATTTGAAGCAGTGGCCAAAGAGGCTTACGATGCCTACGAGGAAAATGACAAACGCCGTGACACCGGTATTCTGAATATGGATAAATATATAGCAGACAATGCGGCAAAAGGGATAACAGTTACTTACGGAGGCCGTTATCAGAACACGGGATTGTTCCTTCGTAAATACCTGGGACGCATTGGGGGCAATGCCGGTTGTGTAGGTGATCCCGACCTGAACTGGGATAACAATCTCCGTATCTACCGTTACGCAGAAACATTACTGAACGCAGCCGAACTGGCAGCACGCACCAACGATACAGGTTCTGCCAAAAGCTACCTGAACCAGGTCCGCGAACGTGCCAGAGTAGCTTCGATCGATCCGACACTGGATAATATCCTACAGGAACGCCGCCGCGAATTCGTTGGTGAAGGCAAACGCTATTTCGACCTGGTCCGTTTCGGCAAAGCGGAAGAAGTTTTGAAGCCCAAAGGTGGAAAAGTACTGGATAAGAAAGGCGGATCGTACGTGAAAGACGGTATCCCCGAACGCGTTCAATGGACGATAAACAAGAAATATCTTCCCATCCCGCAGAGTGAAATAGAAGCGGCCAAAGGGACTATCGTTCAAAATCCGTATTAACAGTTACCATGTAGGGGCGGCGTTTATCCGCCCTTTACAACAATAATATAACAACCATGAAAACAGTAAGATCAACGATATTCTACACCGGTCTGATGGCTCTTATTCTGACGGCGTGCAGCCAGCCTTCCGGAACTGGTAAAGATTCTCTTATCGAAAAACAGGTAGAAGAACTACTCGGCAAAATGACCTTACCCGAAAAGATCGGTCAGATGAACCAGTTGAGTCCGTTTGGCAGCATGGATGAAATTGCAGGGCAGGTTCGCCAAGGAGAGATCGGGTCGTTACTGAATGTGACGGACCCTGAAAAAGTCAATGAGATACAGAAAGTAGCGGTGGAAGAATCCCGGCTGGGTATCCCCCTGTTAATATCGCGTGATGTCATTCACGGATATAAAACAATATTCCCAATACCCCTGGGACAGGCCGCTACTTTCAATCCTCAAATTGTGGAAGACGCTGCGCGTGTAGCCGCAATAGAAGCATCAGCCGACGGTATCCGCTGGACATTTGCCCCGATGATCGATATCTCACGCGATCCCCGCTGGGGACGAATCGCTGAAAGCTGTGGTGAAGATCCGTACCTGAGTTCCATTATGGGTGTAGCTATGGTGAAAGGTTTTCAGGGCGATTCCCTGAACGATCCGACCTCCATCGCAGCCTGTGCCAAACATTTTATCGGCTACGGAGCAGCAGAAGGAGGACGCGATTACAATTCGACGTTCATCCCGGAACGCCTGCTGCGTAATGTCTATTTTCCTCCGTTCGAAGCAGTAGCAAAAGCCGGATGCGCTACCTTTATGACCTCCTTTAATGATAACGACGGCATCCCTTCCACCGGAAATTCCTTTATTCTGAAAGAGGTGTTGCGCAACGAATGGAAATACGACGGCATGGTAGTTACCGACTGGGCTTCGACATCCGAAATGATCTCCCACGGCTTCTGTAAAGACGAGATGGAAGCGGCCTTGAAATCGGTTGATGCCGGCATCGATATGGAAATGGTCAGTGGTACCTTTATCCGTCATCTGGAAGAGCTTGTAAAAGATGGGGAAATACCGGAAGCGACCATTAATAATGCAGTACGCAACATCCTTCGTCTTAAGTTCCGTCTGGGACTGTTCGACAATCCTTATGTAAACACAGACCAACATGTAAAATATGCACCTGAACATCTAGCCAAAGCCAAAGAAGCAGTAGAACAATCGGTTATCCTGTTAAAGAACGACCGGGAAACCTTACCTTTCACCGATAAGATCCGTACCATTGCGGTCGTAGGTCCGTTAGCGGATGCCCCTCACGACCAAATGGGTACCTGGGTGTTCGACGGAGAAAAAGCACATACTCAAACCGTACTGACAGCCTTGAAAGAAATGTATGGCGACAAGGTTCAGTTTATCTACGAACCCGGATTGGGATACAGCCGCGACAAGAACACAGGCAATATCTCCAAAGCCGTAAGTGCAGCCACACGTGCGGACGCCGTATTGGTATGCGTAGGAGAAGAGTCTATCCTCTCGGGGGAGGCCCATTCTTTAGCAGATTTACATCTGCAGGGAGCGCAAAACGAACTGATAGCCGTCCTGGCAAAGACAGGGAAACCTCTCGTAACGGTTATCATGGCAGGTCGTCCGCTGACGATCGAGCAGGAAGTAAACCTGTCCGATGCCGTTCTCTACGCCTTCCACCCGGGAACTATGGGCGGTCCGGCTATTGCCGACCTGCTTTTCGGAAAAGTGGCACCGAGCGGTAAAACACCGGTTACCTTTCCGAAGATGGTAGGACAAATACCCGTTTACTATGCTCACAATAATACAGGCCGCCCCGCATCCCGCCAGGAAACGCTGATCGATGCTATCCCGCTGGAAGCCGGGCAGACTTCACTGGGCTGTACCTCTTTCTATATGGATGCCGGTTTCGATCCTCTGTTTCCCTTTGGTTACGGATTGTCGTACACCACATTCGGATACGACAACCTGCAACTGGCCAACGATAAGCTGGCTGCCAACGGAACACTGGAAATCAGTTTCGACCTGACCAATACCGGTAAATATGACGGGACAGAAGTGGTACAATTGTACGTACAAGATACCTTTGGCTCTGTTACCCGTCCGGTCAAAGAGCTGAAAGGTTTCCAACGTGTTCCCCTGAAGCAGGGTGAAAAGAAAACCGTCACCTTTTCTCTTCCTGTCGAAGAGCTGGCTTTCTGGAACATAGACATGCAGAAAGTAGTGGAGCCGGGTGAGTTCAACCTTTGGGTCGGCCCCAGCAGTGCAGAAGGATTACAAACAACATTCACAGTAGAATAACAGATATGAAAAAGAATCTATATTTAATGATCATGCTTTTGCTGGTATCCTGTACCGGATGTCAGCAGGACGCAACAACAGGTACGGACACGACCGATATGCCTCCGGAGGCATTTATGCGCATATCCGGAGCAGACCTGATTACCCCCAAGGGGCAGAAGTTCTTTATCAAAGGGACCAATCTCGGTAACTGGCTGAATCCCGAAGGCTACATGTTCGGCTTTAGCAAGACGAACTCACCGGGACGGATCAACCAGATGTTGTGCGAAATGGTCGGACCTGATTTCACCGCAGAGTTCTGGAAATCATTCAAAGACAATTATATTACCCGCGACGATGTGCAGTTCATCGCCGGGACAGGTGCCAACACGATCCGCCTCCCCTTCCATTATAAACTCTTTACCGATGAGGATTATATGGGGCTGACAGCCAACCAGGACGGTTTCGCCCGCATAGACAGTGTTGTCAACTGGTGCCGGGAAACCGGTTTGTACCTGATCCTCGATATGCACGATGCCCCGGGCGGACAGACCGGTGATAATATCGATGACAGTTACGGTTATCCCTGGCTGTTTGAAAGCGAAGCCAGCCAGCAACAGTTCTGCAATATCTGGAAAAAAATAGCTACATACTATAAGAACGAACCGGTTATTCTGGGATACGAACTGGCCAACGAACCTATCGCTCCTTATTTCAGCAATATGGAAGAGCTGAATGCGAAACTGGAACCGTTGTATAAACGGGCTGTCTCGGCTATCCGTGAGGCAGATACCAACCACATCATCCTGTTGGGAGGTGCCCAGTGGAACGGTAATTTCCGTCCGTTTACCGATTCCACATTCGATGATAAGATTATGTACACCTGCCATCGTTACGGCGGAGAAGCGACAAAGGCCGCTATCCAGGAAATCATCGATTTCCGCGACCGCGTGAACCTGCCGATGTACATGGGAGAGATCGGTCACAACACGGCAGCCTGGCAAAACGCATTCTGCCACGTCATGCAGGAGAACAATATCGGCTGGACCTTCTGGCCCTATAAAAAGATTGATGACTCATCTTTTGCCGGTATCAAAGCGCCTAAGAACTGGGACCGTATCATAGCCTTCTCAGAAGCTCCCCGAAGTACCTACCAGGAAATACGCGAGGCCCGTCCCAACCAGGAAGAGGCAAAAGCTGCCCTCATGGAATTTATAGAGAACAGCCGGTTACAGAACTGTATCATTCAGAACGAATATATCCGCTCACTAAGTTTAAAAGCACAATAAAACAACATGAAACCGATTAAGTATATTGCTTGCTTCCTGTTGCTGCTGCCCTCTTTCAGCCAGGCGCAACAAAGCATTCCGGTTTATCTGGACAACAACAAACCGATGGAAGAACGTGTAGAAGATGCCCTGTCGCGTCTGACACTCGAAGAAAAAGTGGCGCTGACACATGCGCAATCCAAATTCTGTTCGCCGGGGGTGGCACGCCTGGGCATTCCGGAATTCTGGATGACCGACGGCCCTCATGGCATTCGTCCCGAAGTATTATGGGATGAATGGGAGCAAGCCGGATGGACCAACGACTCTTGTGTCGCTTTCCCGGCACTGACCTGCCTGGCTGCTACCTGGAATCCGGAAATAGCTTTGTTGTATGGCAAGAGTATCGGCGAAGAAGCCCGCTACCGTAACAAAACAGTGTTGCTGGGTCCCGGTGTAAACATTTACCGCTCACCACTGAACGGACGTAACTTTGAATATATGGGTGAAGACCCTTATCTGGCCGGAAAGATGGTGGTTCCCTATATACAAGGTGTTCAACAGAATGCCGTGGCAGCCTGTGTGAAGCATTATGCACTAAACAATCAGGAAGTAAACCGTCACACAACCAATGTAATTGTAGATGACCGTGCTCTGCACGAAATCTATCTGCCAGCCTTCAAAGCTGCTGTTCAGGAAGGAAAAGCCTGGGCAATCATGGGCTCTTATAATCTGTACAAAGACCAGCACGGTTGCCATAACCAATATCTGTTGAATGACATTCTGAAAGGTGACTGGGGTTTTGACGGCGTTGTCGTTTCCGACTGGGGAGGCGTTCATAATACGCAGGAAGCCATAACCAACGGGCTCGATATGGAGTTCGGTAGCTGGACTAACGGATTATCCAACGGGGCAAGCAATGCTTACGATAATTATTACCTGGCAGATCCCTATCTTCAGCTGATCCGGGAGGGTAAAGTCGGAACGAAAGAGCTGGACGACAAGGTAAGACGTATCCTTCGCCTGGCTTATCGCACGAATATGGATAAAAACCGTCCTTACGGGTCACTTTGCTCGGAAGCACATTTTACCGCAGCCCGCCAAATCGGGGAAGAAGGTATTGTCTTGCTGCAAAACAAGAACAATGTACTCCCTATCGACCTGAACCGTGCAAAGAAAATAGCCGTTATCGGTGAAAATGCCGTCAAAATGATGACCGTAGGCGGCGGTTCCTCTTCCCTTAAAGTGAAATACGAATTATCTCCGCTGGATGGTATCCGGAAGAGAGTGGGTGACAAAGCCGAAGTTGTTTATGCACGTGGTTATGTAGGCGATCCGAGTGGTGAATACAATGGGGTGAAGTCCGGACAGGATCTGGATGACAACCGTTCGCCGGAGGAATTAATAGCCGAAGCCGTAGCTGTAGCCAAGGAGGCCGACTATGTGATCTTTATCGGTGGTCTGAACAAGAGTGCGCATCAGGACTGTGAGGACGCGGACCGCAAGGAACTAGGCTTATCTTACGGACAGGATCAGGTAATAACAGCCCTGGCTCAGGCGAATAAAAATCTGATCCTGGTAAATATTTCAGGGAATGCCATCGCCATGCCGTGGGTGAAAGATGTTCCGGCCATCGTACAGGCGTGGTATCTGGGATCGGAAGCGGGAAATGCCATTGCTTCGGTATTAGTCGGTGATGTAAATCCATCCGGTAAGTTACCGTTTACCTTCCCTGTCTCTTTACAGGACGTAGGTGCACACCGGTTAGGCGAATATCCGGGTACTCCCAGAAATGACGGTAGTAACATAGTAGACGAGAAGTACAACGAAAGTATCTTCGTCGGCTACCGTTGGGCAGACAAGCAGAAAGTCAAACCGCTCTTCAGCTTCGGCCACGGCCTTAGCTACACTACATTCGAATATGGAAAAATAACAGCCGACAAGAAGACGATTACGAAAAATGAACCTATCACTTTCACCCTGACCGTAAAAAACACAGGTAACCGTGAAGGGGCAGAAGTCGTACAGCTTTACGTCAGCGACAAAAAATCATCACTCCCCCGCCCCGTCAAGGAACTGAAAGGTTTTCAAAAAGTTTACCTGCAACCGGGAGAGATGAAACAGATATCCTTCACCATCGGTACCGATGCCCTGAGCTTCTTTAATGACGGCAAACATGAATGGGTTGCCGAACCCGGACAATTCGAAGCCTTGGTGGGAGCATCCTCGACCGATATTCGCAATAAAGTCGCATTTGAATTGAAATAACCAATCCCCCTTTTCTATATTTTATCCGGGTATATTACTTAACAGTTTATACCCGGACTATTTTATGTGTGTCTTTACTGGATTACAAAACCACCTTCACACCTTTATTCCCCAAGCGGACTACATAAACACCTTCCGGCAAACGGAAGGTCAATTCCTCACCGACATGAACATCGCGGAACACTTTCAAAGTACCGGCGGCAGAATAGACAAAAAGCTTCCCGTCGAAAGCGGGCAGGACATGTAAAGTACCGGCGACGGCCCACACACGCGAATGGATGTTTTCGATCGTTTCGTTGGCTACTGGGGCAAGTTTTTTTTCGATACCTTCGATATATATATTCACATCCGAACTTATATATTTGATGATATAAGCTCCGTCGCTGCTGCGCGGCGTAATTGTTTCGCCACGGTCGGTTGTGACAACCGGGTTTGACTGATTATACTCCTCATCAAGCGTAAGGTAGAAACGGAAATTATCCCAGGCTTCCACCTGAAATTCTCCGGACGACGGGTCGGTTACGGCACCTTCCACCTCCGGGAGGAAGACTGAATAATATATCGGATCTTGTGCAGGAGGTACATAATCCACGGCAAAGTTCGCCTGTAAAGTAAGGTCTTTATCGACGGTAATGGTACGCGTCGCATCTGCCACATCGTCACTCCATCCGGTAAAATGATAGCCGGAGTTGGGCCTTGCACGCAAAGTAAGCGGTGTACCGCCATAGTATTTGCCATCAACCGGTGCAGGAGTAGACGATATATCCACAGACCCCATCTCCGGATCATTAAGGGTAATGGATATGGAGAATGGACCGATATCCCTTATATTGCTAAAACTTCCCCATCCATCAGCTTTCTGATAGCTATCGATTGAACCAGCGGGGACATATACAGTAGTCGTAGCAGGAAGATCATAAAATGTGCCATCAGTAGCAGGTGGAGTCTTTGCTAGAGAAATGAGACTTTCAAGCCCTGTGCAAAACGCAAATGCTCCTGTTCCTATCGCTGTAACAGCCTCCGGTATGAAAACAGAAGTTATATCATTCTTATTATAAAACAGATGATCAGCAATAGTATATGAACTTATACCCGGCAACGATTCCGGCAGTGCAAGTGCAGTGGCTGTACCCGTATATTTGAGCAATTCAGCCTTCTGCCCCGAGCTTTCCGTATAGACGATATATCTATAATCGCCTTGTTCTTTAATACAGCTTTCTTCTTCTTTCGTATGGATTACTTTTGCATAACAGGTTATGCCGCCGTTGCCGGAATCTCCAGCCGTCAGGCTAAGGGTACTGTAATTATATATCTCTCTGAGGCTATAACATCTCTCAAAAGCATTATCTTCTATAATGGCATTAAATGATTTTCCCAAAGTAACAGAAAGAAGGCCAGTACAATCCCAAAAGGCACGACTCGCTATCCTTGTAACTCCATCGGGAATCGTTATTGAACCATTTTCTATTTGTTGCGGACACATAATAAGAGTCGTTCCGTCCTTGTTATAAAGTATGCCGCCGAATGAACTATAACTTTGGTTACCGGCAGCTACCGAAATACGCTTCAATGCAGGAATATTAAGAGCATAGCTACTTATGGAGGATACACTTGCAGGAATGTTTATCTCGGTCAATGAAGTATTCTGAAAGGCATAATCCTCTATCTCAGTCACATTTTTGCCAATTGTTACCGAGGTCAAACCTGTACAATCACTAAAGGCTCCATATTTTATTGTAATAACTTCATCAGGTATTTTCATTGACGTCTTTTCAATTCGCTGCGGACACCGGATAAGTATCTTTCCATCTCCACTATAAAGCGCGCCGCCGGATGAACTATAATTCCGGTTACCGGCAGCCACCGAAATGCGCTTCAACGTCGGAATATTAAAAACACCGGCAGCTATATCGGATACACTTGCCGGAATGTTTATTTCGGTCAGCGGGATATCCTCAAAAGCGTCCCCTTCTATCGTAGTCACATTTTTACCAACAGTTATCGAAGTCAGGCCTGTACAACTTTTAAAGGCTCTATCCCCTATTGCAGTGACTTTATCGGGAATCTTTATTGAAGTCTTTCCAATTTGCTGCGGACACCTGATCAGTTTCTTCCCATCCCCACTATAAAGTATACCGTCGGATGAACTGTAACTCCGGTTACCGACTGCTACCGAAATACGTTTCAGCGTCGGAAGATCGAAAAGCCTCCCCATCTCAGAGACACTTGCCGGAATATTTATTTCGGTTAATGGGGAACCGTAAAAGGCATCTCCCCCTATTGAAACGACCTTTTCACCCAAAATTACCGAAGTCAGAGCTGTACAAACAGAGAAAGCCAATTTATCTATCGATGTCACACCGTTGCCTATAGTTACCGAAGGCAGGTTTGTGCAACCACTAAAGGCAAAGAGGCCTATCGAAGTCACGTTATCGCCCATTGTTACCGAAGTCAGACCAGTACAATTCTCAAAGGCATTATTCCCTATCGTAGTCACCTTATAAGTAATCCCATCTTTCGTTACCTCATCAGGTATGTTCACGACCCCGGTATATTGGCATTGAGCCACCCTCAACTCATTCCCGTCAGGACCCGCTTTTGTTATATAGTAACAAATCGTCACCCCGTCTTCATTTTCTGCTTCAAAATAATTCTCCAACACGAATGACACAGTCGTTGTATTACCGGCATTGTCAGTAGCGATAGCTGTATGAGAGCCGGAAAAACTGCTGGCAGAATAAGTTCCATCGGGAAGGGATACCTCCACACCGTCTATCGTAACTTTCTTTACTCCACTAAGGCCGTCGACGGCTGTCAGGGTATAGGATAGAAAATTGGCGTCGACCGCCAGCTTCGGAGGAGTCTTATCGAGACAGACTGAAACAGAGTGATTGTAGGTCACTCCGGTCGTAGTACGTGTAAGGATATAAGAGATCGTCCGGTCGAGGCCTTCCTCTTCCCATATAAGTGTTGCCGGAAGCTTGCCGGTTTCCCCTGAAGAGAACGGAACAGGCTGTTGCAGAGAAATGCCAAAACCTTCCGGGGCAGTAAGGACGATATTCTCTTTATGCCAGTTTCCGATATTGGCAGCAGGAACGATAGCCTCGACTTCAGCCACTTTGCCGACCAGGGGGCTATATTCTACATCAGCCGTAAAATCGAGGGTATACTTTGCTTTACCTTCATCGGTCAAATCGAGCGTGCCTTGGGTAATATGCGTTCCGTCTTTAGCGAGTTTCCCATCATTCAACGGCTCGTCGGTTGCAAGAATATTCGCTACTACCGCATACTCCGGTGCCTCATCCTCATATAACTTCTGTCCGGCTCTTGGGGTAATAGAAAGTCTGCGTTTTCCGATCTTATAAACGACCGTGATATCGTGGGAAACATGATTGGCAGCCGTAGCCACATAAATGACCGAAGTTCCTGTACCTGTATCCGTCGCGGCATCAGGTGCACCTGTCACCCGGCCGTCAGTGGCCAGCGACAGGTTCAACGGATGCAAATTTCCGCCTTTCAGGCTAAAGGAAATAGTGCCGCAGGGTTTACCTGCATCAGTTGTAATAAGGGCGGCGAGGTCATTTGCCAGTTCGGAACCATACGTACCTACCACTTCGGAAGAAGCAGTAACCGTAAAGTTATTTGCCGACCAGCGTGCATAGAACTTGGTAGCTGCCGTGATCGTTTTCTCTCCGATAGCAGTGCCACCGGTCAACTCCTTCGTATCATACCATCCTTCCAGGGTATAATACTCCCGTACCGGTGTCGGAGCTGTTGCTTTTTCGCCACTTTTTATCAATTGTACCGGAAAATCACCTGTTGCCCCGTTCAAGTCAAAGGATACAGAGAACACTGTTTCATTCTCCTTATTGGATACGGGACCGGATATCGTTCCGCTACCGGTAATTTCTCCGTTTACCTGCAACGATCCTTCATTGGCCAACCCGCCGTTTTCTTCTACCGTAAGCGTAGCACCTTCATTAAAAATCAGGCTTTTGCCTGATGGTACAACCAGTTTTGCATCATCAGGGATAATCAGCGTCTCCCCCTTATCGAGGGTTATGTCTACCGGAAGTTCTATTTCGCCGCATACCGTAGCCGAACCGTCTTGAAACACAAAGCCATTGTAATGATCCGGCTGTATTCTGGGGGCGTCTTTCAGTGTCGCATCAGGGCCGATAATCAGGTCTTTTATGTCAGACTTTTGATTACTGGAAAAAAGGCCGCCCCGTCCTATATCCGAAGAACTGTATACTCCTCCTTTGCTTTTTATTTCTCCTCCGGTAATCGTTACTTGTCCCTGAAATGAAGTTACTACATCATTTCTCCATAGACCATTCCCTATACCGGACGCCGATTCACCACCCTGAGCTTCTATTATACCTCCGGTTATCGTAATACTTCCGCAGGTAGAGTTCTTATCATTACCGGAATCGCCTGCGCCAATGCCGGCAGAGCCGATTTTTCCTTCCGCTTTAACCTTTCCACCGGAAATAACAATCGTCCCGCCGGTAGAGTTATGCCCGTTACCGATACCGGCCCCGGATTGACTTGTTGCCGTTATATCTCCTCCTTTAATCAGAACATCACCGCATCCGGAGGCACCTCCTCCAATTCCGGCACCAGTACTTTCCGAAGAGGCAGTAACAGTACCACCACAGATAATAATCTTTCCGGTATTTTCATTCCTGTTTCCTCCTATTCCGGCACCGGCAGCACCAGAATAATTTACACATTTAGCAGTCAAATCATTTCCTTTATCACTCTCTGCCGTAATTTCGACTACTGCAGTTTCCGGCACACGGAGACCTGCATAAACATTGCAGCCTATAACGGTATTAGATCCTTTTAATATCAATCTGGCATGGCTGTTCGCAGCCAGTGCGAAAGCAGCTTGCCAGTAAACCGACATACGATTAATATTAATACCATCCAATGTTATGTTTAACGGGGTTTCTTCCGTTCCTCCATTTATAATGATACAAGCATCCGTCGCTGTAGCCGGATCCGTGTTTTTTACCGTAGCATCACTTGTAATAGTAAGGATCTTATTATTCCATGTATACGTTCCGTTTACTGTAAACGGATTGTTTTCTTCTGCCTGCCCTGCCCGACTCAGGCACAGCACGAATAGTATCAATAAGTATATTCTTCTCATACGGGTATCTCCATGTTATTATATGATTATTTTAAACAGCTCATTCCCCAGGCGAACCAGATAGACACCTGCCGGTAAACGGAAAGTCAGTTCCTCACCGACCCGGGCATTGCAGAGCACTTTCAAAGTACCGGCGGCAGAATAGACAGAGAGCTTTCCATCGAAGGCGGGCACGATATGCAGAACATCTGCCGCACCCCATACACGTGAATGGTTGATTTCGACCGTTTCGTTGGCAACCCGGTCAGGGTTCTTTTCGATACCGTCGATATAGACCTGTACGTCCGAACGGACATATTTGATGATATAAGCTCCGTCGCTGCTGCGCGGCGTAATTGTTTCGCCACGATCGGTTGTGACAATCGGGTTTGACTGATTATACTCCTCATCGAGCGTAAGGTAGAAACGGAAATTATCCCAGGCTTCCACCTGAGACTCGCCTGAAACCGGATCGGTAACAGCACCTTCTATTGCAGGAAGGAAAACAGAATAATATACCGGATCAGGTGCAGGAGGCACATAGTCCACAGCAAAATTCGCTTGCAAAGTAAGTTCCTGGTCGACGGTTATGGTACGCATCGCATCTGTCACATCGTCACTCCATCCGGTAAAATGATAACCGGAGTTGGCCCTTGCCTGCAAAGTAAGAGTCGTACCGCCATAGAATTTATCACCTACCGGTACAAGAGTCGCTGATATGTTCACAGAACCCATCGCCGGACCATTTAGGGTAACGGATACGGAGAATGGACCGAGATCCTTTATATTCATATTGCTAAAACGATTCCATCCTTCAGCACTCTGATAGTTATCGATAGAACCACCCGGGACATATACAGGAATCATACCCTGTATCCCATAAAATGCATACTCATCAGCAGCAGGTGGATTCTCTGCAAGAGAGATAAGACTTTCAAGACTTGTACAATAAGCAAATACTCCCATCCCTATCGTTGTAACAGCCTTCGGGATGACAACAGAAGTAATATCACGATTATCCATAAACATATGCTCGACAATTGCATACGAACTTATATCCGACAGTGATTCCGGCAACACAAGCACGGTGGCCGTACCCGTATATTTGAGCAATTCGGCCTTCTTCTCCGAGCCTTCGGTATATTCGATATATTTATAATCGCCTTGCTCTTTAATACAACTTACTGCTCCTTCTTCCGTATGGATTACCTTTGCATATCTGGCCATACCTCCATTGCCGGAACCTCCTGCCGTCAGGCTAAGCTTATTGCTGTAATTATATATCTCTTGGAGGTTATAACATCCTTCAAAAGCCTCATCTGCTATATCAGCATTAAATGATTCTCCTAAAGTAACAGAAAAAAGACTCGTACAAGATAGAAAGGCATGATTCAGTATCCTTGTGACTTTATCAGGAATCGTTATAGAACTCATTCCGATTTGTGACGGACACAGAATAAGAGTCTCTCCGTCCTTATCATAGAGGATGCCATCGGGTGAACTATACGTCTGATTATCTTTATCGACCAGAATACGCTTCAGTGTCGGAACAGTAAAAGCATCCGTCTCTATATAAAATACACTTGCAGGAATAGTTATTTCTGTCAACGATGTATTTTTAAAGGCATTAGTTCCTATCGTTGTCACTTTTTCACCAAGAGTTATCGAAGTAAGACCGCTGCAATAGCTAAAAGCACCAGGTCCTATCATAGTGACTTCTTCGGGCATCGCTATCGAACTGGTCTCGATTTGTGGCGGACATGCAATAAGGATTGTTTTATTCATGCCATAAAGTATACCCCCTGATGAACTATACGCCTGATTATTTTCATCGACCGAAATACGTTTCAGTGTCGGAATAAGAAAAGCACATTCACCTATATTGCATACTTCGGCCGGAAGATGTATCTCTGTTAATGAGGTTTCTCTAAAAGCATTCGTTCCTATTGTTTTTACATTTTTACCAAGAGTTATCGAAGTAAGGCCGCTGCAATAGTTAAAGGCACCAGGTCCTATCATAGTGACTTCTTCGGGCATCGTTATCGAACTGGTTTCAATTTGTGGGGGACACAGAATAAGGGTTGTTTTGTCTGCGTTATAAAGCACACCGTCCAATGAACTATAATTCTGATTTTCAGGATCGACCGAAATACGTTTCAGTGGTATAATTTCAAAAGCATTATTACCTATATCTGAGACACTTGCAGGAATATATATTTCTATCAATGAAGTATTTACAAAGGCATTAGCTTCTATCCCCGTCACTTTTTCGCCCATAGTTACCGCAGCCAAATTGTGACAACCAGCAAAGGCTAACTCTCCTATTAAAGTCACGTTTTCTCCAATAACTATTGAAGGCAAATTGTAACAATTTGTAAAAGCAGCATATCCTATCGAAGTCACATTGCTACCAATAGACACCGAAATCAGACCTCTGCAATCAGCAAAGGCAAAGTCATCTATCTTTGTCACATTTCCATCGATTGTCACGGAAGTCAAACCTGTACAAAATTCAAAAGCCCTCACTCCGATCGCAGTCACCTTATAAGTGATTCCACTATTCGTTACTTCATCAGGAATCTTTACAACCCCGGTATAATTATCATTCACCCCAAAAAGATCTTCTTTATAGGTCACCTCCACTTCATTCCCGTCAGGACTCGCTTTTGTTATACGGTAATAAATCGTCACTCCGTCGTCATTTTTCGCTTCAAAATCATATCCCCAAACCATTACCGGAAGAAGCCAGGCGAAGAAGATTAGTAGTAAATGTCTATTTTTCATTCTTATATATTATAGTTTATGCCGATCGATTTAATTTTAACATATTTTCATAAGAGGTGTATCAACACAAGTGTTGAGTCGAGTGTCAAAGCCGGTGTTGAGTAGGGCACCAGCACAGGTGTTGAGGTAGGTGCCGGGAGAGTTGTCGAGGGGGATGCCGACACCGGGACTACGATAGGTATAGGCACCGGGGCTGGCATCCCCCTTAAGAGAAGCTCACTCGATCTCAGGTCTGTCGCCACCGCCCGGGTTGGTACCCACCGTAAGGAGGATCGGGAGCTGATAGGTACGCGGGTCTTTCACCAGCGAATAACCGGCCCCAGCCTGGGTCGTAATGCTCAACAGGTATTGACCGTCGGCCAGTTGAGGAATTTGGATAATGATCTGCGAAATCGTGTTGGTAACGATCAGATCCACTTTAACCGGTGTTTTATCGGCACCGTCGGGAGTGAAATAAACGCCAACCGACGGGTCCGCACCCTTCAGCAGCAGGCCAGAGCCGGAGATGATGGCCGGGGCACCCGGTGTAAGCGTCGTATTCACCGACTTCGATGTCGAATCGGTAATGTCGTTGATAACCGGACCGGTCTTGGCCACTCTGAATTGGGGAACCAGGTTTTTGAGCAGGTCCAACAAAGGTTTGCCGGGAGTGAAAGTAACACCGAACTTGTGTTTTTCCGGATCGAAAACTGCAGATTCTCCAAAGGATCCGGTCAAATTGAGCAGGAATTGCCCCACTCCATCGACGAGGCTCTTGCCTTCAGCGATAGCCTCGACCTTGATCTTATCGGACATTCCAAGGATATTGACGATAGTTTCTTTCCGGTATTCGGTACGCTCTTTTACGATGCGCCCGGCAATATCTTCATTGCGTAAGGTACCGGTGATAGCTACTTTTCCGGAATAGTCGCCTACTTTCTCGGTTAACAGATTGTCGTATAAGTCTACGGGGAGAATAGTTTTTTCTGCCATGATAGTACAACTTAATATTATGCCTGCTGGTTGGGCAAGGCGTATCCTATAATAAAAAAGTACTGCCAATCCATCCTTTTCTAAAGGTAGAAACAGGGGGATAAAAAACTATCAGATTTACCTGTTTCCAGATACATAATAGTATTCATTCGAAGATATAATAATAGACTCAGAGTAGCCTACAGCTACCTATCACTCTGATTTCTGTACAATATCTTTCCTCTGGTTCTTATCATTAAGTCTGTTTAGAACTATGGCAAACATTCTTTTCAATAGGTTATAAACAATAAATGGGTGGAAATAATCCACCCATTTATACTGATTTTTCTATGTTTTCGCAAAATTGACGAATAATTATTTCTCCCTAATATGATACCCTAGGGGATAAATTGGGTATAATTATCCATTCCCAATACCTATATTTCTTCGTCTTATTTATGTACACCCTATGATTTTTACGGTTACTATTCATGTTTTATCCGCTTATTTCATTATATTTGCAGGCATTACTACCATAGTTCTAAACAAACTATCGCTTACCCGTTGGTGGAATTAATTAACTTCAAATCTTTCTATAACTTCTCTATCTCCTCAACCGGCAATCCTGTACATCTTGCAATGTCGGTAATTTTCATACCCATACATTTCATATTGGCAGCCGTCTGATGCAAGGCTTCCGCTTTTCCTTTGACTTTTCCTTTGGCTTCCCCTTCAGCAAACCCCTCGATCCGGCCTTCCCATTTGGCGGTATCGAGCACGTCGTTCTGGATCATGATCACATTCAGATGCTCGTCATACGCATGACGTTCCTGCGAAGACATCGAATAGTATTTCAACTTTTCACGTGCTTCACGAAGGCCCGGCGTTGTCGTGTCAGGACGAATCGTACCGTCTTTCAGGTATTTGATCCATTCGTCCAGAGGTGTCGAGGCAACTT